>Ga0071330_1070565_pt1 | contig 72450 bp, 67 predicted proteins | sample GBScel77sediment_FD_63802 | JGI IMG/M metagenome (GOLD analysis project Ga0071330, IMG submission 63802) | Hot spring sediment microbial communities from Great Boiling Spring, Nevada - Cellulolytic enrichment Sediment 77C v2 (version 2) | ecosystem: Environmental > Aquatic > Thermal springs >...
AAGGAGTCCCAGGAGCGTTCCCCCTATGAGGGCCGCTATTGCCAAGGCCACGAGAAGCTCTATAAGCGTTAAACCCTTTCTCATCATATGAAGATTATATCAGAAAGGGGGTCTTATTGCTGCAAGTGGAGATGCTCTCTTTGCCGTTTTTAGCTTCCGCGCCTCAGATATGCTATATCATAAGCGATTGGTTTTAATATTTATGAGAACAAAAATGTTCATAATGAATGTTAATATTTTGATCCAATATATGTATTGACATTTGGTGCACTATATGTTAATTTTTAAGTGGTAGAGAATTGTATAGTTTATGTTTGTTGAGGGGGTAGGGTTATGGATAGGGTGTTGCGAGTTAACGTTAAAAAGGGCGAAGTGATCTTCGAGGGAGTAAAGGAGGATTATAGGTTCTTAGGTGGAAGGGGTTTGACTTCTAAGATGGTGCTTGATGAAGTTAGGCCAGATTGTGATCCCTTAGGGGAGTTTAATAAGCTGATTATAGCTCCTGGTCTTTTGGGTGGGACGGCTGTTTCAAGCACCGGCAGAATCTCCATAGGATGCAAAAGTCCCCTTACCAACGGAATAAAGGAGGCTAATAGCGGAGGGCTCGCTGGGACATATCTGGCGAGAGCGGGAATAAAGGCGCTGATTCTAGAAGGGGTACCAGACGAGGGTAAGCTTTATATCCTTGAGGTAGACGATGACGGAGCCAGGCTGGTTAGCGGTGAGGATTTAAGAGGTTTGGGAACCTATGAAACCCTAAGCAAGCTCTATGCGAAGTATGGTAAGGATGTGGCTGTGATCTGCATAGGTCCGGCTGGTGAGATGAGATTGAGGGGTGCTTCAATAGCGGTGAGCGATCCTAACGGTGAGCTTAAGTTCGCTGCGAGAGGCGGAGTTGGAGCGGCTATGGGTAGTAAGGGCGTTAAGGCCATAGTTATTAAGCCTCCTAAGGGGAGCGTCTCTTACTATGATAGGGATGGGTTCCTCGAGCTCGCAAGGAAGATAAATAAGGAGCTCTTGGATGATCCTAAGACGGGCGATGCCTATAAGAAATACGGAACTGCTCAGATAGTTAACGCTGTCAACGCTATAGGGGCGCTTCCTACCCTGAACTTCAGATATGGTGCCTTTGAACATGCGAAGAATTTAAGCGGGGAGATCCTTTATGAGAACGTCGTTAAGAGGGGTGGAGAGGGGCGGACGGGCGTAACTTGTATGCCTGGTTGTGTGATAATGTGCGGTAACGTTTACCCTGATGAGAACGGTAGGAAGATAGTTTCTACATTGCAGTATGAGACCATAGCTTTGGTGGGGTCTAACCTTGGGTTTGATAACCTAGATTCGGTTGCTAGGCTGAATAGGGAGATAAACGACCTTGGCCTTGATACTATAGAGATGGGTGGAGTCTTGGGGGTTGCCATAGATGCCGGTTTGGCGAGGTTTGGCGATGAAAAGAGCTGTATGGCTCTTCTTGGAGAGATAAGAAGGGGTTCCGTTCTTGGTAAAGTTTTGGGGAACGGTGTCAAGATAACGGGCGAGGTTCTGGGAGTTTCCAGGGTTCCTATTGCCAAGGGGCAGGGAATTCCTGGTTATGATCCTCGTAGCCTTAAGGGGAACGGGGTTCTTTACGCCACCTCTCCCATGGGTGCAGATCACACCGCTGGAAATGCTTTCGGTTCAAGGAATGAGGTTAACCCATTAAGCAGGGATAAGCAAGGGGATCTCTCAAGGAACCTTCAGATAAAGATAACGGCCTTGGAGTGCCTGGGCTTTTGTATATTTGCGAGACCTCCTCTCTTTAAGAACCCTCAGGTTATGGCTGACTTACTTTACTATCGTTATGGCGTCAAATTCACAGTGGACCAGGTTTGGGAGATGGGGATAAACACCTTGAAGGCGGAGAGAGAGTTCAATAAGAAGGCAGGGGTAAGTCCGGCTCAGGATAAGCTCGCTGAGTTTTTCTACACCGAACCATTGCCTCCGACCAACGCTGTCTTCGATGTTCCTGAGGAAGAGATGAAGAAAGCGATCATAGAGTGAATTAGATGGTGAAGTTTAAGTTTCACCTTTACCTTAAGAATTTTGCTAAGGCTGAAGAGAAAGAATTGACGCTTCCCGGCGATGGGATGAGGTTAGACGTGGGATCCTACCTCAAAAGTCTAGGTATTCCTCTTGAGGAAGTTGGAATAATCGTCGTTAACGGTAAGTGGCAAGACATTGATTATATACTTAGGGACGGCGATAGTGTAGAGGTTTTCCCAGTTTATCTTGGGGGATGATTGAATCTTCAGAGGAAAGGGGTAGAGAGCGATGGCTAAGTTTACGGTTCATGAGAGTGAGGTTGAAGGCGTAAGGAGAGAACCTCCAAGGGTTTCGAAGCTTTTGATATGTAAAAAGACAGTTGGTGCAACGAGGATATCTATGGGTGTGAACGTCACTGAGGTAGGAAGCAAAATACCCGCACACTGCCATAACGATCAGGAGGAAGCGATGTTCATTATCTCCGGTAAAGGAAAGCTTATCGTTGAGGGGTATGGGGAGTATGAGCTTACGCCTGGGACAGCGATATTCGCTCCCTGCGGCGTTAAGCATGAGATCATTAACACGGGCGATGAGCCCTTGAAGCTTGTATGGGCTTATGCTCCGCCGTTGCCCGAGCATCTCGCGAAATAGCTTTTAAAGAGGTCCATAAGGGAGAGTTTCCTTTATGGATCCCTTTATGTTTTAAGGTCAAATTGTGAGAAGGGGGGTAATCTTCGTGAAATATAGATATTCAACTGGTTCCATGGACAAAGCCGATGGCATATATTTCCAGAACATGACTGGTCGTCAGGTTGAGGAGAGGCTGAAGAAGAACGATATCATACTAATACCTGTTGGTAGCACGGAGAATCATGGTAGAGGGCAGTGCTTTGGTGAGGATACCTTCATCGTTACAAGGATCGCTGAGACCGTTGCGCGAGAATGCGGCTGCACCGTCTCTCAGCCCATATGGTTTGGTTCCCACCCCTGGTGCCAGATGGGTCAGCCGGGGACGATAATCGTTCCTGACGAGATATTCGTTGGTTATCTCGTGTCAGTGATAGCCGGGTATTGGAACGCTGGTTTCAGAAAGCAGATACTTCTTAATGGACACGGCCAGGAGTATGTTATACCCGTTGCAATACAGGGGTTTGCCAAAAGGTATCAAGTTCCAGCGATAATATGCATGGTTAACTGGCCTACGGTTGCCGCGCAGGAGCTTAAGGATAAGGATCATGGAGGCTTATTTGAGACGCCCTTTAGACACGCTGATGAAGTGGAAGCTTCCATATCCTTAGCCCTGTTCCCTGAGATGAACGAGCCTGAGCATATGGAGGACTCCGAGCCCTTTGGCTTTATGCCTGAGGGGCATGTGGATAAGGGAGGGGACATATATCAGTATCCCATTCCCGGGCATGCTCAGGTTGGAATGGGTGGTTTAGAGGTTAAGATATACCCGCAGGGAGTCATTGGAAAACCCACCTTGGCTGATGCTAAAAAGGCTGAGGTAGCTATAGATAAGATTATAGATTATCTGATAAAGCTTCACAATGATATTTTAGAAAGGTTCCCGCCCGGTAAGCTTCCTGAGATTGATCTGGTTACTGAAAGAGATAGAGAGCTTGTTGAAGCGCTTCTTAAAGGTCCGCGTAACGGCGGTAAGAGCCTTTACTCTCTGGGGTTGCCCGTTTAGGGGCAGCCCTTGTTTACACAAACTTAGGTTAAGGGGGGATTTATCGTGGAATCCAAAAGGGATACTTTCTTTCAGGTAGTTTATGAGAGAAGGAGCGTTAGGAATTACTTGCCGGATAGGGTATCTGAGGAGGATTTACGCTTCATACTGGAGTGCGCCCGTTGGGCGCCTTCTGGTGAGAACGCTCAGCCCTGGAGGTTTATCGTCGTCAGGGATAAGGAGGGAAAGGAGTTTCTCTCCAAGGTGTCTAAAAACGCCAGTGGTAGAAGGTTCACCGGTGAGTTTTTGAGCAAGCATATGCAGGAGAGGTTTAAGGGGTTGCAGGATGAGCAGAAAAAGTTGGCTGCATTTAAGAAGCTGACCTCCGGTGAAGTTTCGGCCTTCGTTAGTCAAGGAGATCTAATATTGATGGTTATAGGTAGGAAAGATGTCTGGGACCTACCCTACGATACCTCGGCAGCGATCGAAAATATACTTTTAGCTGTAGCAAGCTTGGGTTTGGGTGCCTGCTGGGTGATAGCGCCTTGCATAGATGTGAGGGATGAGGAGAAGGTTAGGGCCTACTTTGATATACCTGAGGATTACAAGGTTATAAGTATAATCTCGATAGGTAAGCCTGCGAGGATGCCTAACCCTCGTCCGAGGTTGCCTCTCAAAGATATTGTCTTCAGTGAGAAGTTTGGAAAACCCTATTACACGGAATAGTTAAGGGGGGAGAAGAATGGGCTTGCTTGAGAAGTTTATGGAGAATCTGATCTTTGAGGTTCAGAAGGAGTTTTGGAACGAGCGTGGTAGAGGAGCACGCTATAGATTAACCCGGGTCGGTGTGGCCTTTGTCAGGGATAAGCTGGGCGAGGATCTGGGGGATATAGAGAAAGTAAAAAGTTGGCTGAAGGATAACGGCTTTTGCGATGAGATAGAGTTCGAGGAGGACAACTTCACCTTGAAGATGAAGGTAAGAGGATGCTGTATGAAGAGCATAAGAGATGACTTCTTTAGGTCCAAGATCAACCCTCTTTCATGCCCCATCGCTAATATCTTCATGTACTCCTTGGAGCTCAACACTGGTTTGGCACCGGAGCTTTTGCCTATAGAGCTTGAGAGCGATGATTGCAAAATAACCCTTGCTAAGATGGCGACCTCCGAAGTCGTCAAGCCTTAGGGGGGTGGCGTCTTTTGAAAAGCAAGGTGAGGGATTTAAGGGAGATAGTGGGGGAGATTCCCAATAGTGGTGCAAACATAGCGATCGGGGGCTTCGCCATAACCAGGAACCCGATGGCCTTCGTCTTTGAGCTCATAAGGCAAGGTAAGAGAGACCTCACGGTATATCAGATTGTTGGAGGTATGGAGTTAGATATCCTGGTCGGTGCGGGGCTGGTTAAGAGGCTTGAATATAGCGCTGGCTCTTTGGATAGGTTTGGTAGGCTCGAGAGGGTAAACGAGGCTATAGACAGGGGTCTGATAGATGTAAGGGAGTATAGCGGATTAAGCATCTCTTTGAGGTTTTTAGCGGGTTCCATGGGTATCCCCTTCATTCCCACGAAGTGCCTTCTGGGAACAGACATGCTTAGGATATTGCTTGAAAGAGGGGATGATTCTGTCAAAGTTGAAAGTTCTCCCTTCGATGGTGAAAGGTACGTTTACCTTAGAGCCCTTCAGCCGGCCTTTGCGGTAATTCATGCTCAGTATTCTGATGAGAAGGGTAACGTGATAATCGAAGGACCTTACTGGGATGTAGAGCTTGCTAAATCCGCGAAGAAATTATTCGTTACCGTGGAGCAGGTCGTTTCCAATGAGTTCATAAAGAGATATCCCGAGAAGGTAATCATACCGAGCGTATATGTTTCGGCGATCGCTGAGGTTCCCTTCGGTGCCTATCCCACAGCCGTCTACAGATGCTATGACTATGACAAGGATATGCTGACCGAGTATGCAAGGATTAGCAAAGACAAGGCGGAGTTCGATAAGTTCCTTAAGGATTACGTTCTGGAAACTAAAGATTTTAATGAATTCTTGGAAAAGGTCGCTGGGGTGGAGCGCCTTTGCAAGATAAAGGCGGACCCAGTTTATGGATATTGAGGGGTGATCAGATATGTCCCTTACCTATACTACTAATGAGTTGATGGCGGTTACCGCTTCGAGGCTCTTGAGGGATGGAGAGAACGTTGTCGTGGGATTGGGATTACCTCAGATAGCTGCCCTTTTGGCTCAGAGCACTCACGCTCCGAACCTTACGATTATATATGAGATAGGCGTTATCAATCCTGAGGCTGAGGAGATGGGTGTGGGAGTGGCAGATCCGAGGCTCTGGTATAAGGGTGAGCATTTCACGAGCTTTGTAGGAACCTTAGGGGCTGTTCTTCAGAAAGGCTTGGTGGATGTGGGCTTCCTTGGTGGCCTTCAGGTTGATAGGTATGGAAACATAAATAGCACGATGATAAAGACTGAGAAGGGGTCACGACATATAAATGGGAGTGGAGGGGCTGCGGATATAGCTACCTTTGCTAAAAGACTACTTATAATGACGAGGCATGAAAAGAGAAAGATCGTTGACTCCCTTGATTACCTTACGAGTGTGGTTTATCTAAGGGGTTACGATAGCAGGGAGAAAGAGGGGCTTCCCCTCCCTGAGGATGTGAAGATAATAACTAATCTTTGCGTTTTCGGTTTTGACGAGGAGACTAAGAGCCTTAAAGTGGTTTCTATTCATCCTGGCGTGAAGCTTGAGGATGTGATTCAGAACACCGGAGCCTCTCTTGATATAAAGGGGGAGGTTAAAACCACAAAGGAGCCCACGGAGAAGGAGCTAGACCTTCTTAGAAACAAGATAGATCCTCATCGCATGTATATATAGGGGGAGGTGAAAGTAAGAATCAAGGGCTTTTAAAAGTTCCAGTAACCAAAAATTTTTAAAGGAGGTGCTTTCCTTATGCGTAAGCTCACGTTAGCGGTGATGTTGGTAGTATTGGCGATGAGTCTGTATCTTTCTTCTTACTCTTACGCCAAGTATCCCGAAAGGCCTATTACTCTGTTCATCGGTTTCCCTGCTGGCGGAGCGACTGACGTTATAGCTCGCGGTATAGTTCCTATACTCCAGGAGAAGCTGGGTGTCGGTATCGGAATAACCAACGTTCCGGGGGCTGCAAGCGCCATAGCCGCCTCTCAGGTCTTATCTCGTCCTAGGGATGGTTATACGCTAATGTTTGGCTCCGAGGCCATGTCTACTTGGCAAGTTATGGGAACCTCTAAGCTCAGCCCATACCTTGATTTCATTCCGATAATGATCGTGGCTGAGGCCATTCCAGTTTTAGCTGTTCCACCCAATTCTCAGTTTAATAGCGCAGAGGAGTTTATAAAGTATGCCAAGGAGAACCCCGGTAAGCTTAGGCTAAGCACGGCTGGACCGGCTACCGTTCCCCATGTCTGTGGTTTAATGTTGGAGAAAGCTCTTGGTTGCAAGTTCACCTTCGTTCCCTATCAGGGAGGAAAGCCAGCTGTAACGGCTTGCATGGGAGGGCATGTGGATGCGACCATAGAGATGGTTCAGCAGATGGTAGAGGCACATCGGAGTAAGATGATAAAGATACTTGCTACTTTCACGAACGAGCCTGTGCCTGGCTTGGATAACATTCCTCCGATCGGTAAGCTCTTCCCAGAGCTCGCCAAGGATCTACCCTATGGTCCGTACTTCGGGTTATTTGCTCCCAAAGGTGTTCCTCTTGAAGTAGTGGAGGTTTTAACCAAGGCCATGCAGGAGGCTGCTAAGGATGAAAGATGGTTGAACTACTGCAAGAAGTTCTTCTTGGTTCCTGTCCAGCACTCTGCGCTTGAGGCTTACGAGTATGTAAAGAACTGGACCGCTAAGTGCGCATGGCTTCTTTACGATGCCGGTGTTGCCAAGATATCTCCTGAGGATTTTGCTATAAAGAGGCCTAAATAGTAGAGCTAAGCCATCCTTTGGGCTTTCCCCCTCGAGGGGGAAAGCCCAAAGATGAATTGTAAAGCGCTGCATAAAGGGGGTAATAGAATGCTTATAGTTGATACGAATAAGTGCGGGAGTTGCGGAGCATGTGTAGTGGTTTGTGGAACCGGAGCGGCTCAAATGGCGGATGGCAAGGCCTATATCGATTTAAACCTTTGTGTTGAGTGTTACGCTTGTAAGAGCGTTTGCCCCAACGGGGTAATCATTGAGAAGGATAGTTAGAAGGTGGGGCCGATGGAGTACTCCAAGATCTTAGATATATTTTCCATCTTGGTTCTATTCATAGCAAATATCCTTGTTTTTTATAACTTATACACCTTTGTGACCGTAGATAAGATTCCAGTTCTAACCATAGAGTCTCCGCTGATATTTCCCTTTCTCGTTGCTCTTACGCTCTTAATACTCTTAATAGCTATAGTTTTCACTCAGATTAGGTTCTGGAAGAGTTTCAAGATTGATAAAGAATTGCATGCTGAGGATATGCGGGATCTTAGAAACACCATATTTTACTTTTTTTTGCTGCTCTTATATTCCTACTCTCTACCAAAGCTTCACTTTAAGCTTTCAAGCTTTCTCTTCGTCTTGGGTACGATGTTCTTCTTCTCTCGGGGGGAGTTAAACGGAAACATTCTTAAGAAGATGCTCATCTTGGCAGGCTTCTCTTTTCTACTTATATACTCGATATATTTCGTATTCAGTGGGATATTTTTGGTTATCCTACCGTAGCGATTGGGAGGGATCGAAATGGAGATACTTCTTATACTCATGTATATATTAATAGGAACTATAGTGGGATTAATAATGGGGGCTTTGCCTGGCCTGACCGTTACTATGACGGTCGTTCTGGTTGTCTCCCTTACCTTTGGTTGGCCCATGATTGACGCCTTAGCCTTCATAATCGGGGCCTTTTGCGGGGGCGTCATGGGTGGGTCTATATCAGCTATAACCATCAACATTCCAGGAACTGCAGCTGCTGTGGCGACCGTATTTGATGGCTATCCCTTGAAGAAGAAAGGGGAAGCGGATCTAGCCTTGGGAATAGCCATGTTTGTCAGTCTTCTTGGCGGGGTATTTGGGATAATCTTCCTTGCGATTCTCGGGCCCATCATCGGAAAGTTTGCTCTGAAGTTCGGTGATCATGAGTACTTTCTGATGTGCCTCTGGGGGTTAACCTTGGTTTCCACCCTAAGTAAGGGGAGTATGCTTAAGGGGCTGGCGGCTGCTTGCTTTGGGCTCATAATCGCTTTCATTGGCATGGACCCAATAACCGGGTTAATGAGATTTACCTTTGGTATAACTGCCCTTGGAGGAGGAATAAACTATATAGTGGCGATGATCGGTCTCTTTGGGATGAAGGAAGTATTTGTTCAGTTAAGCAGGAGGAAGACCTTTAAGATTGAGGGGTTTAAATTTAGGCTCGGGGATCTTTTCCCTAAGCTCGGAGTGATTAAGAAGACGTTCAAGTGTTTCCTTTGGTCTGCTCCTATAGGTGCTATAATCGGCTTACTTCCGGGAGCGGGTGGAGACATCGCTGCCTTGGTATCCTATGGAGTAACGAAGCAGGTTATCAGGGAGCCCTCAAGACCCTTTGGTGAAGGCGCCTATGAGGGTGTAGCAGCCGCTGAAATAGCTAATGATGCTGCTGTCGGCGGAGCTATTACCACCCTCTTAACTCTGGGTATACCGGGGGATTCGGTTACCGCGGTTATGCTGGGGTCCTTTTATCTTCATGGGTTATTGCCTGGACCCACATTTATGCTGACCGAAAGACATTACTTTTACATGATACTTCTCTTTCTCGTCATTAGTACGATTTTCGCCTACTTTATTGGCATACTTGGCAGTAACATCATGCTTAGAATGCTTAACTTGCCCAAGTGGTTTCTCATTCCATTCATATCCATGCTTTGCATAGTTGGTTCCTACGCTCTACAGAACAGCATTTATGATGTGTTCTTCATGATAATTTTCGGTTTACTTGGATACTTTATGGAGAAGGGGGGCTTCCCGGTAAGCCCCATTGTGCTTTCACTGATATTGGGTTCCATGATAGAGACGAACTTCAGGAAAACCCTCATAATCGAGAGTAGCATGGGAGAATTGCTGCTTTCCTTCTTCACCAGACCGATAAGCCTAATCATCCTTGTGCTGATATTCTTAAGCTACCTTCTTCAGTATAAGTATGTTAGGAAGCCTGTTTGAAAAAGCTTTAAACATATGCCCGCCTTGAAGCGAGGAGCTACCATTGCTTGTATTCGTGAACAAATATGTTTACAAAAAATTTATATATTTTGTTTCCAATCATTGTATTGACAGGTAGTGGATAAAGTGTTATATTAATGTTAGCATTTAGTATAGCCTTATGATTGTGGAGGAGGGAATGTTTATGTTTGATCGGACGAGAGCGTTTTTGAGAAAGCTTGGTTTGCCTGGTTCCGATGCGTGGGATCTACCGACATCTAACATGAGGTTTCCCGATGGGGCGCACTTTCGCATTGAGGTTCCAACCGTTAACTCAGTTGAGGCCTTGAGGGCTCTTTTGGACACGGCTAAGGATTTGGGGATAACCATAAATCGCGTCGATGATACGTATGGTATGATGCGCTACACAGCGAAGGAGATAAAGGAGTTCGTCGCCATCTGTAAGGATAACGGTATTGAGTTGAACATGTCAGTGGGGCCAAGGGCTACATATGATACAAGCGCCACAGTTTTAAGCCCCCAGGGGGTTAGAATCGGTTACAGGTTGAGAGGTACGGAGCAGCTTGTGAGGGCGATCGAGGACGTTTTGCGCGGTGTTGAGCTTGGCGTCAGAGGTATACTGGTTTACGATGAGGGTATGCTTTGGGTTCTGAACGAGATGAGGAAGGCAGGAGAGCTTCCTCAAAACGTCAAGTTCAAGGTTTCCGCTCACTGCGGTCATGCCAATCCTGCTTCCTTTAAGCTCCTTGAGCAGCTTGGTGCTGATTCTATAAACCCCGTGAGGGATATGCAGCTACCCATGATAGCCGCTTTAAGGCAAGCCGTTAAGGTTCCGCTTGATGTTCATACCGATAATCCTCCCGGTTCTGGTGGATTTATAAGGACCTTTGAGGCGCCTGAGATGGTTAGAATAGCTGCCCCCATACATCTTAAGACGGGTAACTCCGTTGTTAGCGCTCACGGTATAAAGACGACTGCCCAGAACGGTAGAGATATGGCTTACCAGGCTGCTATAGTTGTGGAGTTTGTCAAGCGCTACTATCCTGAGGCCGTACAGAGCAAACCCGGTGCTTCTGACATGGCGATCCCTGAGTAGGTTGGCTTTCAACGATTCGGTTGAGATATAGCCATTGAGGGGGTTAAAGGCGAGATCGGGTCTCCCCACCCCCTCCCCCCTCTTTTTATTTTTTAATGGTATAATAATTTTCATAAAGGGTGTGGAAAGTTGCTTTCAAGTAAGGAGGAGTGAAGGATGGAAAGCTCTTTCGGTGAGGTTAAGGTTAGCGCGGAAGCTTTAAGGGAGTTCTGCGTGTCTCTTCTTTCTTCCTGCGGTGTTCCTGACGAAGACGCTCGCCTTTTCGTAGATTCTCTGCTATTTTCTGAGATGAGGGGAGTTAAGTCTCATGGTATAGCTCGTCTTCCGATATATATAAAGAGAATAAGGGTGGGACTCATGAACCCCAAGACGGAGATCAAGGAGATCTCCTCTAAGGGGGCCGTTTCTTTGGTTGATGCTGGAAACGGGCTTGCTCCCGTTGTAGGATGCTGGGCTGTCGATAGGTGCGTAGAGCTCGCTCGCCGTTATGGGATTGGAGTTGTTGGGGTTAGGAACTCTAACCACTTAGGTAGCCTAGCCTTTTACGTTTTAAGGGCTACTAGCGCTCACATGATCGGTTTTGCCATATCCAACACCGCTCCGGCCATGGCTCCATGGGGTGGAAAGTCCCCCATGTTTGGTACCAATCCGATAGCGGTTGGTATACCTGCGAAGGATGAGTTGCCCATAGTCCTTGACATGGCAACGAGCGTGGTTGCGAGGGGAAGGATAAGGATCGCTCTATCTTGTGGGGAGAAGATCCCCTTGGGATGGGCTTTAGACGAAGATGGCTTACCGACTGACGACCCAGCTAAGGCTCTTAAAGGAACCCTCCTTCCCATTGGGGGGCCTAAGGGGTATGGGCTTGCCTTAGTTATAGATATCTTAAGCGGTCTTTTGACCGGGTCCTCTTTCTTGGAGGATGTGGGGGCGAACGATGACCTTTCCAAACCCATGAGGATAGGGCATCTTTTCGCGGCCTTGGATCCCGCCGTTTTCATCTCTGGCGACTTCGAAGGTCAGGTTGATGACTACATAAGGAGGGTAAAATCATCGCCTTGTAAGGAGGGGGAGAGGATATTCATGCCTGGTGAGATAGAGTTCTTGAAGATGCGCGAGGGTAAGGATATAAGTTTGCCATCTAATCTGATCGATGAGCTTAAGAAGATAAGCGACGAGCTTGGGCTTACCTCTTACTTTGATGAGCTCTTGGCTCGGTCGGGAGCCAGGATTTGTTACGGCGCTCTTGAACAAGAGGATTAACCCTTAAGGATATATCAGGAGGGGGGATATGGGGGATCAAGATGAGAAAGGGGAAGACTAAGTCCGCTAGTGGGGAAGCTCTCACCTTCGATCAGGTTTTCAACAAGGTCTATACCTCTTTGGTCACCGGGTATTTCCCCGAGGGAATGAGGCTCAGGGAAACGGAGCTCATGGAGAAGTTCGGCGTAAGCAGAAGGATAGCGAGGAAGGTCCTTGAGAGGCTGGCCTATGAGGGGCTCGCTGTTCTTGAAACGAGGAAGGGGGCTGTTATAGTCCCGGTTTCGAAGAGGACCATAACCGAGTGCTTTGAGGTTCGTGAGGGGCTTGAGGTAACAGCTGTAAGGCTCGCTTGCAGTAAAGCAAGCGACGAGGGTATAGCAGAGCTTGGTAGCATAGTTGAGGAGATGAAAGAGGCTTTAAAGAACTATGATTTCGTTAAATACTCGGAGCTGAACAGTAAGTTTCACGATAAGATAATACTTCTGGCCGATAACTCCGTCTTAAAGCAGCTTTATGAGCGTGCCAACGTTCACCTTATAAGATATAAGTTCCGATCTCTCCTTACCGCTGGAAGAGCTTTGGAGTCTCTGCGGGAGCACGAGAGGATCTGGTCTGCCATTAGAGAGAGGGACCTCACTAAGGCTGAGGAGGCCGTTAGGGAGCATATTCAGAATATCAAGAATAACGTGCTTTCCTTTCTTTGATTAAAAGGAGGGGTGCCTTTGGTTAGAGAGATTCATGTTGATCAAATAGTTTCCACTGTTGAGGGACTGTGCATCAAAGCGGCGAATATCTTGCCTCAAGATGTGATGGAGGCTCTTAGGCGCTCTTTGGAGAGGGAAGAGTCTCCTATGGGCAAGAATATAATCAACCTGCTCATAGAGAACGCTCAGGTGGCTTCAACTGAAGGCGTTCCAATATGTCAAGATACTGGCGTGACGGTCGTATTCGTTGAGTTGGGGCAAGACCTTCATATAGTCGGTGGTAATCTGTATGATGCGATAAATGAGGGTGTCAGGCGGGGTTACATAAACGGCTATCTTAGAAAGTCGGTGGTATCTGATCCGATCTTTGATCGCAAGAACACCGGCGATAACACCCCTGCGGTGATATATACCGATGTGGTCCCCGGCGATAGGCTTAAGATAACGGTCTTACCTAAGGGTGCTGGTAGCGAGAACATGGGAGCGGTTAAGATGCTCATACCTGCCGATGGTCCCCAGGGGATAAAGAGCTTCGTCGTTGAGACTGTTAAGGTTGCTGGGTCGAACCCTTGCCCTCCGATAATAATCGGTGTAGGAGTTGGTGGAACCATGGAGAAGGCAGCTCTTCTCTCTAAGAGAGCTTTGCTTCGTAAGGTTGGCGAGCCTCACCCCGATCCTAAGATCGCTAATCTGGAGAGGGAGATCTTGGAAGAGGTTAACAAGCTTGGAATAGGTCCTCAGGGGCTGGGCGGAAGAGTCACCGCTATGGCAGTTCACATTGAGCTTTGGCCAACTCACATAGCTTGCATGCCCGTGGCGGTTACCCTTCAGTGTCATGCCGCGAGGCACGCTGAGGCGGTTCTTTAGGGGGTGGATGCTATGGCTAAGAGGGTCTTAACTCCTTTGACTGATGATGTGGTTTTAAGCCTTAAGTCTGGGGATGAGGTTCTATTATCAGGAGTGGTTTATACCGCTAGGGATGCAGCTCACAAGCGCTTGGTGGAGATGATATCTAAGGGTGAGGCGCTTCCAATGGAGCTTAAAGGGCAAGTTATATACTACGTTGGTCCCTGTCCACCGAAGCCGGGGCAGGTCATAGGTTCGGCTGGTCCCACGACGAGCGGTAGGATGGATCCTTATACGCCCATCCTGATAGAGCGGGGTTTAAAGGGCATGATCGGTAAGGGATTAAGGAAGCCGGAGGTCATAGAGGCGATGAAGAAGTATAAGGCCGTCTATTTCTTGGCCATAGGTGGCCTTGGAGCTCTTCTTGCCAAGCGCATAAAAAAAGCCGAGGTGATAGCCTTTCCCGAACTTGGCCCTGAGGCCGTATATAAACTTGAGGTTGAGGATTTTCCCGTGATAGTTGGGATAGACGCCTATGGCAATGACCTTTACGTTGAGGGCGTTAATAGATATAAGGTGATCTAAAGGGGGGGTTAAATTAATGTTAACTAAGGAGGAGCTTTTGAAGAGAGCTAGCAAACCCGCTGAAGATGCTATGAAGCTTCACAAGTTTTACAAGGGCAAGATTCAAACGGGTTTAAGGTGCGTGGTAAGAAGCGTAGACGACTTCGCTATATGGTATACTCCGGGAGTTGCGGCTCCTTGCAAGGCCATACAGGCTAACAAGGAGCTAGTCTATGAGTACACTTGGAAGTGGAATGTGGTTGCGGTTGTTAGCGATGGCACAAGGGTTTTGGGACTCGGCGACATAGGGCCTGAGGCCGCTATGCCCGTTATGGAGGGGAAGTCGCTTTTGTTCAAGTACCTTGGGGGAGTTGACGCCGTTCCAATATGCCTTGACACCAAGGACCCTGACGAGTTCATAAAGACGGTTAAGTATCTTCAACCGTCCTTCGGTGGCATAAACCTCGAGGATATCGAACAACCCAAGTGCTTCTACATACTCGAGAGGCTTAGGAATGAGATGGAGATACCGGTTTGGCATGATGATCAACAGGGAACGGCTGCCGTGACCTTAGCTGGGCTTATAAACGCGGCCAAGATAGTGGGAAAGAGGATGCAGGATATGAAGATAGTGATAGTAGGTGCTGGTGCCGCTGGAATATGCACCGCTAGGCTGCTTATGGCTGGTGGGGTTCCCGGTGGTAACATAATCCTCTGCGATTCCAAGGGAACCCTTCATAAAGGTAGGGCTGACATAGAGAGAAACAGGGATAAGTTTAAGGAGAAGTGGGAGATGTGCGAGAAGACCAATGCCGAAGGTGTGGTTGGGGATGTGGCCATGGCCATGAGGGGCGCTGATGCCGTCATAGCCCTATCTACTCCTGGCCCCGATACGATAAAGAAGGAGTGGGTTAAGGGTATGGCTAAGGATGCGATAGTTTTCGCCTGCGCTAACCCCATTCCTGAGATATGGCCCTGGGATGCTAAAGAAGCTGGAGCCAAGGTGGTCGCTACCGGTAGGTCGGACTTCCCCAACCAGGTCAATAATTCTTTGGGATTCCCGGCCATATTCCGCGGTGCCTTGGATGTTAGGGCGAAGACCATAACCGATGAGATGTGCATAGCTGCCGCTAACGCCTTAGCTGAGTATGTTGAGAAGAAGGGGCTTCTCTCTGAGGATTTCATACTCCCAACTATGGATATGTGGGAGGTTTACGTGGAGGAGGCTCAAGCGGTGGGGGCTAAGGCGATTGAACAGGGCGTTGCAAGGGTCAGCTTAAGTCGCGATGAGCTCTTTAAGAAAGCTGATGAGTCCATAAGGTCTGCAAGAGAGATGGTCAAGGTGCTTATGGAGTCTGGTGTGATTTCTCAAGCTCCGTAAAGGGGGTGAAAAAAGGGGCACCTTAAGGTGCCCCTTTTTTTATACCTTGAACCTCTTTACAAGCTTCAGGAAGTTTTCCGCTATCGAAGCGAGCTCTTGAGAGGCTGCGCTTACGCCTTGGCTTGAGTCTGCCTGTTTCCTTAGGGCCTTGTTCATCTCCTCTAAGCGCTCGGCTATCGTCGTTACCGATCTCGTTGCCATATCCATGGCGCTACTTGCCTCCTCCGTGGACGCGCTCTGCTCCTCAGCTATGGCTGCCAAGCTCTCTATCTGTGAGCTCATCCCCTCTATCTCCTTAAGTATGCTTAAGAGCATGTCCCTGACTTTTGTGGAGCTTTCCATGGCGGTTTCTATGACCCTGGCTGTTTCGCTTGTCGCCAGACTCGCTCGCTCAGTTCCTTGCTGTATCTGGCCAAGTATCTGAGCTATCTTGCTTGTGGCCGATTTGCTTCCCTCAGCGAGCTTTCTTATCTCATCGGCAACTACGGCGAAACCGCGCCCTGCCTCTCCAGCGCGCGCCGCTTCTATCGCTGCGTTTAGGGCTAACAAGTTGGTCTGCTCCGCTATCGAGCTTATGGTTTCAACTATCTCACCGATGTTCTTGGCCATCTCCGCGAGCTCCCTTACCGCCTTTTCTGTATCCCTCGCCTTCTCCTTCGTCTGATTTATAACATCCGCTATAAGGTTTAATCCTTTCTCCCCTTCTTTCGCGCTCTTGTTAATCTCCCCTGCCCTTTCCGTTAAGTCCTGAGCGGATTTAGCTAAGTTCTGGGCGCTTGACGCTATCTCCTCCGTGCTCGCCGTAACCTCCTCTATGGATGCTGAGGCATCTTGAGCGGATTTGTTTATCTCCTCCATCTGAGCTGAGAGTTCCTCGCTTGTGGCGCTTATTTCTTCCGCGTTCTGAGCTAAGCTCTCCACTGAGGAGCTTATCTGGTTTGCCCCCTCGAGTATAGCTTTCGCCAATTCCCACAAGTTCTCCTTCGCGCGCTCTAAAGCTTGAGCTATTTGAGCAACCTCATCTCTTCCAGATGCCTTGAAGCTAACCGTGAGATCTCCCTCGCCGAAGGAGGCCACAACTTGAGCTAGACCCCTTATGGGCTTCGATATCGATGAGCTAACGAATAGTATTATCAGCGCGATTACGCCTGTCATTATAGAGAGCATAAGTATAAGGGTATTGGTTATGCTCTTAACCCTTCCGGTTATCTCTACTTCAGGAAGCTCTACGAGGAAAGCCCACCCCTTGGCATTTTGTATGGGTGAGTAAAATATAAGACTTACCGAGCCATCGGGAAGCGTTATCCGGGCCATGCCCGATTCTCCTCCGAGGATGCTCCTTGAGACCTCTTGAAGCCCCTTGAAGCCCGCCTTTGAAGCCTCCTTTATGTTTAGCTTCATTAAAAGCTCCTGCTTTGGGTGAGCCAAAACCGTTCCGCTTGAGTCAACTACCCAGGCAAAACCGTTCTTTCCGACCCTTACATCTTGAGCTATTCTGCTTATGGCTTCAAGCGTTATGGTTAGACCTAAAACCCCCAGGGTTTTCCCTTCCTTATCTTTCACGGCTGCTGCGATCACGAAGACGGGTCTATTGGTAGCCCTTGAAATCAAGGCGTCGCTTATGACTATCTCCTTTCCCTCTTGCATTATCTCGATGAAGTACTTCCTATCTTTTACGTTGACTACGTTTCCTAAGGTAGTTGGTGCGCTTCCATCGGGGTAAGCTATGAAGGCCATCTCGATGTAGGGTTTATCTTTAAGTTGAAAAGGGAAGTACTCCTTCATCAGGTAATCCCAGCTTCCGCTCTTTAAGGCGTCTATGACTGCGTTGGTTTTAGCAAACGCCTTAACTTCCCTTATCATCCCTGATAGCCACTCATCTAGGATGTCTGAGGCTTTTTGAGATATCTCTCCCAGATTTTCCCCCATCATGGAGGTTAAGGATGAGTTTAACCTGTTGAAGATTACGAATTCTATCACAACGGAAATGGCTATCAGAGGAACAAGTAGGAAGATAAGCATCTTACTTCTTAAACTTTTCACAATTGACCCCCCTTTCTTTTGAAATAGATTTTATTAACGTAATTTTAGCTCATTTGGTGCTAAACTAAGCTAAGTTATTCTATCACGGGCCTATTTCTGTGTCAATGGAGTTTAAGTTGATCTTTAAAGATTGGTATTGTGATATAATGTCTAAGGGGGGAAAGAAAGTGAGTGAATGCCTTGCTTTTAGTGGAGGCTTTGATAAGTCGTATGATTTTTTAAATCTACTTAATGTTATAGTTCTGTCCCTCGATGTTGACGGAAGGGTGGTATTCATAAATCGCAAGGGGTGTGAGATTCTCGAGTGTAGCGAGGAGGATGTTTTGGGCAAGGACTGGTTTGATAACTTTATACCTAAGAGGGTAAGAGGCGAAGTTAAAGGGGTTTTTGAGATGATAATGAGGGGTGAGCTTAAGCCCGTTGAGTATTACGTTAATCCCGTTCTTACTAAGGGCGGAAAGGAGCGCGTAATATCTTGGCGAAATACGATTCTTTATGATGAGTCAGGGAAGATCGTTAGGGTTTTAAGCGTTGGTGAGGATATAACCCAGCTTGAGCTTCAAAATAGAACCTTAAGGGTTCTTTACGAGTTAACGAGGGGGTTAGTTTCAGAAAAGCTGGAACCCTTAGCTCGGGCTCGCAAGGTGACCGAAATGTGCGTTAAGGAGTTTGGAGTAAGCTTAGCCTGGATAGGTCGAGCGGAGAGCGATGGTAGCGTTAGAATCCTCGCTTGGTATCCTGAAGATCACGACTACGTTAAGGATCTAATCATACGTTGGGATGACACCCCCTACGGCAGGGGATCTACGGGTAGGGCTATAAGTAAAAAAGAGGCGATAGTTATAGAGGATGTAACTTTAAATGGGGGGTTCTCTCCATGGAGAGAAAAGGCCTTAGCCTTCAAGCTTAGGAGCGTAGCATCCTTCCCCATGATATTGAAGGACGGGGTCTATGGAGTTTTGACGGTTTATAGCGACAGTGTTGGCTTTTTCAATGAGGATCTTAAGGAGATCTTTCAAGTGATGGCTAATATCGCTGCTTCGGCCCTGGAAAACGCCTTTCTATTTGAGGAGTCTCAGAAGAAGTTAAAGATGCTTCAGGCGCTGCGTAATATAGATTTGGCTATAACGGGAAGCTTGGATCCGAATCTTACTCTCAATGTTATTCTCAATGAGGTGATTCATGCGTTGGAAGTAGATGCGGCAACCTTCTTGAAGCTTAACACTTGGACGAAGGAGCTGGAGTATGTGGCTGGGAGGGGACTTATTGGTCATCGCATTAAGGATAGGGTTGTAAGACTCGGCGAGGGAATTGCGGGAAAATCTGCTTTAGAGAAGAGGATCCTTTGGTTAGAGAAGTTCGATGAGGCTGAACCGAGATTGGACGTGTTTGAGGAGGAGGGTTTCGTTAGCTACGTTGCTGCTCCCTTGATAAGTAAAGGGAGAATATTGGGTGTGCTAGAGCTTTTCGCCAGAAAGCCCTTGGAGATTAAGGAGGATTGGTTATCGTTTCTTGAGGCCTTGACTAATCAGCTTGCTATAGCTCTCGATAACCTGGAACTTTTGACGGATCTTGAGAAAGCGAACGTCAAGCTCTTTCAGGCCTACGAGTCTACCATAGAGGCTCTCGCCAAGGCTTTAGAGTTGAAGGATAGGGAGACCGAGGGGCACAGTGAGAGGGTAGTGGCCCTCACCTTAAAGATCGCTAAGAAGCTTGGCTTAGAGGGCGATGATCTTCTTAACATTCGCAGGGGAGCCTTGCTTCACGACCTGGGAAAGCTAGCTATACCCGATAGCGTTCTTCTAAAGCCCGATAAGCTTACCGATGAGGAGTGGGAGATCATGAAGAAGCATCCTGTATACGCTTTTGAACTTCTTTCGAAGATAGAGTATCTTCGACCTGCGCTAGATATACCCTACTATCACCATGAGAGATGGGATGGAAGCGGTTATCCTAAGGGTTTGAAGGGGGAGGAAATACCCTTGCCAGCGAGAATATTCGCCGTTGTCGACGTTTACGATGCCTTAACCCACGACAGGCCCTATAGAAAGGCTTGGAGCGAGGAGGAGGCCATCGAGTATATAAAGAGGGAGTCAGGGAGGCTCTTTGATCCTAAGGTTGTTAAAGCCTTCCTCGAGGTTATCGAGGAGAAAAGGAAGTAAAAGGTTAGAAAGGAGGGTGATTGCCTATGGCGGAGCTTCAAAAGCGGATCAGTTTCGCTGGTCTTGTTGCTCTGGGGGCTGCGGGAGTTATAGGAACTAGCTGGGTTTACACGAACAGCAGGTTCTTCGCAGCCTACGGAGCGGGAGGGGAGATATTTGGTTTCGTCGCGGCAACCTTCCTCGCCAGCTTAATCGCTTTAGCTTACGCTGAGCTGTCCACCATCTTCCCTAGAGCTGGTGGAGAAGTGGTTTACACCTACGTTGCCTTCGGTAAAACCACCTCCTTTATAGCAGGTTGGTCTTTGGTAGGTGCTTATTTGGCTTCTTTGGCCTTCTATGTGACAGCCTCAGGCTTGCTTCTGTCATGGATCTTTCCCCAGCTTGAGCAAGGTCCATATTACGTTATTGCTGGGACCAAGATACATTTGCCCGAGCTTATAATAGGTATCGCCATCACGCTATTGGTGTTTTTTGTGAATTATTACGGAGTACATTTGGCATCTGGGCTTCAGTTGGTCATGTTCGGTATAATGATAACTTTAGGGGCGATCTTGGCTGTCGTCGGGTTCAGCCATGGGAAGTTATCGAACTTCTGGCCAGCCTGGGGAAAGGATATGGATCCTTTCTTTTCCACGATTAGGTTTGTCTTGCCAGCTATGACATATCTAACGGGGTTTGAGCTTGTTGCCGTGTTAGCTGAGGAAGCGAATATGCCTCAGAGGAAGATCGGTATAAGCGTTATCTTATCTGTTGTTTTAGCAGGGCTATTTTATACTGTGGTCTTACTATCTTCCGCTTGGATTATACCTTGGCAAGAGACCGCTAAACTGAAGCTGGGGACGATAGATGCCTTTAAGGTGGCTGGATTCCCTGCCTTGGGGTGGGGGGCCTATTTCATATCAGTTCTTGGTTTGGTCACAAGCTTCCTTGGGCTTTTCGCCGCTACGCCTAGATTGATACTATCCTTAGCGCGTGCGGGGATACTTCCAAGCAGTTTTGCTAAGACGCATCCAAGATATGGGACGCCTACGAATGCCCTTTTCTTGACCCTCGCTTTCACTTTAGGTCTGGGTTGGTTAGGGAAGGGAGCTATAGTGTGGTTCTTAGATATGGGAGGATTCACAATAGCGATAGCGTGGGTGTTAGCCACCCTGTGCTTGGTTAAGATAAGGAAGGAATACCCGCATCTTAAGGGTGCCTATAGGGCTTCGACTACGGCTTTGCCTTTAATCGGAGGGGTAGTTGCGATTATAATAGCTTTAGCTACTCTGATTCCTGGGACATCTCTGTCTCTCGTGTGGCCTGAGGAGTACCTCATCTTGGGGGTTTGGGCTCTGGTAGGTGTGATACTTTACGCTATGGCTCCAAAGGGAGACAGGGAAAAGGAGCTAAGGAGCTTGTTGGGTGAGTATTATGATCTCATTAATAAGGCCAAGGCTTAAGGGGCTGAGGGTCGTATGAAGGACTTTAAAAAGATCCCCATATCTAATCCGATTGAGAGATGGGTCTGGGAAGAGGTGCGAAGAATACCCATAAGGGAAAACGGTGAGAGGTTAGTTCCGTTAAGCTTATACCCTGAGAGGATAATAGTCCATCCAGAGTACTTTATCCAAGGGATAAGAGGAGCCCTTCCTGAGTGCTACGTTAGGGAGAGCGTGTATGAGAAACTGGTTGAAGCAGCCGATCTTTTACCTCCGGGGTACAAGTTCGTCATCTTCGACGCTTGGAGGCCGATCCAAGTTCAGCAGTCTCTGTTTGATACATTGAAGGAGCGATTAAGAAGAGAGTATCCGTCTGAGTCGGAGGAGGAGATCGTTCGAAGAACCTTAACCTTCGTTGCCTTGCCCTCTAAGGATCCGTTGCGACCCTCCCCTCATAATACCGGAGGGGCTGTTGACCTTACCATTGCGGATGATAGGGGGAGGCTCCTTAACATGGGCACGGAGTACGATGATCCGACGGAAAGATCGAGAACCACTTATTTTGAGGAGCTCTTGGAAAGCGGTAAGAGGCTCTCAAGGGAGGAAGAGGAGGCCTTGGAGAATCGAAGGCTTCTTTTTAACCTTCTTGCCTCAGTGGGGTTCACGAACTACATCGATGAGTGGTGGCACTACGATTACGGTAATCAGAACTGGGCGTGGGTCGGTAAAAGGGAGCACGCGCTTTACGGTAGAGCTAAACCTCCGTTCATGTGGAGAGATGATATAGAGTAAAATAATTTCTTAAGATTATTGACAAGATAGAGTAGTCTCAATTACGATTATCTTAAAAAGCTTCTTAGCTTAGAAAGGAGGGAGAGCTTTTATGAGAGTGCGCGTGCCCCATACCTTCGTTTTACTCTTTTCCTTGGTTATCATTGCAGCGATATTAACTTACGCTCTACCCGCTGGAGAGTTTGACAGGGTAAAGGATCCGAAGACCAATAGGACGGTCGTGGTTCCTGGTACCTATAAACACGTTGATCCAAGTCCAGTTGGGCCTTTCAACGTCTTTATAGCTGTTCAGAAGGGGATGATCGATGCCGCTGAAGTTATATTCTTCGTCTTTATAGTTTACGCTGCCTTTTATACCGTGCTTAAGACCGGTGCCTTACACTCCTTCATAGGCTTTCTGCTTAGGAAGCTCGAGGGCAGGGAGATAGTGATGATTCCAGTTTTTATGTACTTCTTCGCCACCTGCGGTTCGGTCTTTGGGATGTTTGAGGAGACCCTTGGTTTTATTCCACTTTTCGTTGGGCTTGCCATAGCCATGGGGTATGATGCTATCGTAGGTTTGAGCATGGTTTGCTTCGGTGTAGGAATGGGATTTGCTGCTGCTTTTATGAACCCCTTTACGGTTGGCTTGGCTCAGAAGTTTGCCGAATTACCGCTTTTTTCAGGACTCGGTTTTAGAATAGTTAGCTGGTTCACCTTCGTTACCCTCGCCGTGTGGTGGACCATAAGGTACGCTAAGAGGATAAAGAAAGATCCCTCTAAAAGCTTCATGTATGGTGTGGATATGGGCATCCTGGCCTTGAAGCACGATGAGCTTATCGAAAGGGAGTTCACCGTGAGGGAGAAGCTCATCTTCGCCGTAGTTATCTCGACAATAGCTGTTCTTATCTGGGGGGTTATGAAGCTTGATTGGTATTTCAACGAAATGGCTGGGCTGTTTCTCTTGATGGGAGTCATTTGTGGGCTTATAGCGGGCTTCACTCCAAATAAGCTGGCGGAAACCTTTCTTGAGGGAGCAAGGGATATAGTCTTTGGCGCCTTGGTCATCGGTCTTTCAAGGGCTATATTGGTAGTGCTAAGAGAGGGGCGCATAATTGATACGGTTATATATGGCTTATCTCAACCTCTTGAGGGGCTCCCTCCTTGGATTGGGGCTGAGGGGATGCTGGTCGTTCAGACGATAATAAACTTCTTCATCCCCTCGGGTTCGGGTCAAGCTTCCGTTACTATGCCCATAATGGCTCCTTTATCTGATCTTCTTGGGATAACCAGGCAAACTGCGGTTTTGGCCTTCCAATACGGTGATGGCTTCTCTAACCTTCTTTGGCCTACGACCCTTCTTCCCGTCATCTGTAGCATAGCTAAGGTTCCGATAGACAGATGGTGGAGGTTCTTCACTCCCTTCTTCTTGCTCATCTTCCCAGTTCAGATGCTTTTCTTAGCGATAGCCACCTTTATAGGTTATCAGTGATCCGGTCATGTTTGAGTCCGATCTTGTCATAAAAAGCGATAAGGTCTGGGATGGTGAGTCCCAGACCTTTAAAGAGGCTACTTTAGTTATAAATAAGGGAATTATAGAGAGGATAGAGGATCTTTACGCTCCTGTTAAAGGGAAAAGGGTCATAGACGCTTGTGGTTTGATCGTCTCACCTGGATTTATAGACATTCACGCTCACGTTGAGGAGGACCCAAGCGATACCCTTACGATACAGAAGCTTCTTCTCCTTCAAGGCGTTACCACAGCGATATCTGGCAATTGCGGTTCGGGCCTTCTCTTAGATGATGTGGAAGGCTCGCTTAGGGAGAGGTTTATAAACCTATGCTTTCTAACCCCCCATGCGGCCCTAAGGAGGGCTGTGGGAATAGCTGATGTTTACGAGAGAGCGACCCCCTTGAAGATTAAAGCGATGAGAGAGCTTTTGCGATCGGAGCTTGAGAAGGGGGCTTTTGGGCTTTCCTTTGGGCTTGAATATACTCCTAACGTTTCGCAGGATGAGATATATGGGTTAGCTCAGGTTCTTAAGGGGTTTGATAGGAGATTTATTTCGATACATATAAGGCATGATGGTCCTAAATGCATCGATGCCCTTAAGGAGGCCATTGCCTTGGCGGAAGATCTGAGGCTAAGGGTTGAGATATCTCATCTTGGGAGTATGACCGCTTTTGGTTATGCTAAGGAGGCATTAAATATCATAGAAGATGCCGTCTTAAGGGGTGTCGATGTCAAGTTCGATAGCTACCCTTATTCTGCCTTCTGCACTCATATAGGTTCGGCGGTCTTCGATCCGGGGTTTGAGGAGAGATGGGGCAAGGGGTTAGATTTCATAGAGGTGGCAAGCGGGAAGTTCAAGGGCATGCGTCTAAATGAGGATCTCTTTAACCTTCTTAGAAAGGAAGCCCCAGAGACCTTGGTTGTGGCGCATGTTATGAATGAAGAGGAAATGAGACTTTGTCTTTCTCACCCTATGTGCGCTGTGGCATCGGATGGGGTCATAAAGGGAGGTTGGGGGCACCCTCGCGCTGCTGGCGCTTTCCCTCGAGGTTTGCTATGGCTTAGGGAGGCTGGTTACCCTTGGGAGGAGGCGCTAAAGCACGTTGTAACTATTCCTAGGGAGAACGCCTTTCTCGAGGGAAGAGGAGAGTTAAAGGAAGGATCTTTCGCGGATGTGGTTATATTTGATCCCTTGCGTCTTTCAGATAGAGCTACCTTCAGTAATCCTACCCTTCCTCCTGATGGTATAAGGTACGTTATAGTAAACGGGGAGATATCTGTTGAAGATGGCAAGATAATTGGCCCTTCGGTGGGGTTCATATTGAGGAGGTAAGCGATGCTAAAAGGGTATTATGAGGAGCTATTTCGCTTGCTTGATGAGGCGGTTGACGAGAATGCAGGTGAAGCCATAGCCTTAAGCGATCGCTTGGCTGATAATCCTGAGGTTTCTGGCCAGGAAGAAAGCTCAAGCAAGATGCACGCTGATCTTCTTAAGAAGCACGGCTTTGAGGTTGAGCTTCCCTTTTTGGATATACCTCACTCCTTCTGTGCGAGGATTAAGCGTGAAGGTAAGGCTAAGGTGGCTCTTTTAGTTGAGTATGACGCTCTTCCCGAGATAGGGCATGCCTGTGGGCATAACCTTCATGGTGCTATGTCTACCTTGGCTGGTGTAGCTATCGCTCGCATCTTAAGGGATGGTAAAACGAAGGGGGAACTCCTCGTTATAGGAACTCCAGCGGAGGAGACGAACGGCGCTAAGGTCCTTATGGCCGATAAAGGGGTTTTCGATGATATTGACCTGGCCATGATGATTCACTCTGGAGGTGGGAAGTCCTTCGTCAAGTATCGCTCGCTTGCGCTGGATGCCCTTGAGTTTGAGTTTAGGGGGAAATCATCTCACGCCGCTTCTGCTCCATGGGAGGGCAGAAACGCCCTAAACGGCGTTCAGCTTTTCTTTCACGCTATAGATATGCTCAGGCAGCACGTTAGGCCTGAGGTAAGGATGCATGGGATAATAGTCAAGGGAGGGGATGCTCCCAACATAGTTCCGGAGAAGGCTATAGCGAGGTTTTACTTTAGGGCTCCATGGAGAAGCTATCTTAAGAAGCTCGTGGATCAGGTTTTGGATTGCGCTCGTGGAGCCGCTTTAGCTACCGCTACTGAGGTAGTATGGAGAAATTATGAGTATAGCTTCGACAATATGCTACCTAACAGCGTGGCTGAGGAGCTATTTGAAAGAGTGCTTCTTGATTTAGGCGTGACTTTATCTGAGCCTCCTGAGGCGATGGGATCTTCAGATATGGGAAACGTTAGTCAGAGGTGCCCTGCCTTGCAGCCCGTTTTAGACGTGACGGGAAGGGAGGTTCCCCTTCACACTCGGGAGTTTGCGGAGCTTACCAAATCAAGGAAGGCTCACGAGAGCTTGATCATCGGAGCCAAGGCTTTGGCGAGAGCTACCTTGATCGTCTTTGAGGATGATAAGCTAAGGGAGGAGATTAGGAAAGCCTTTCTTGAGGCTAAGGAGAGGGAGGCTAATATAGTTTAGGGGGGCTTTCAAAGCCCCCCTAATTGATTTTACCCCTTAACCTTCTGAGCTAACTCTACGAGCTCAGGTGGGTTTATAACCTTTCCTCTATCGGTTATCTGAAGGTCATCTATCCATACTGACGAGTTGAGGCATATGCCATCAGTGTGGGAGGATGCTGGCACTCCGCCAGGGATATCTGGTACCAAGCGAGGACCTATGTTTCCTATGCCCCACTCGGTCGCTCCCCACACTCTTTCATCCTCAACGATGTCCCCCGTTAGCCTGGCTCCAGGGTTAAAGCCATATGAGATGTGCGCCATCTGATACATATTTGGGTCGTTGAAACTCCTAAGCCATCCCTCGAACTCCTGAGCATCCTTTCCTCCCTCTATCTTGACTATCCTTCCCCTTTCTATGGTGAGCTTTATCGGATCTCTGAGAAGCCCTATCGGGGGGTAGACCGAGCCATCGAAGACTATCGTGCCGTTTATCGTCTCAAGCTTAGGCGTCCAGCTTATCTGTCCCGGGAGCATCCCATAGGTTCCCTTGGGGATATAGCCAGAGTGGACGATGGGAGGCCTTTGGGGATGGTTCTCAAACTCGACGTTCGTTCCAGCGGGTGTGGTTATCCTGACGCGCTTCCCCTTCATCGTTATCTCCGCGACCTTCTTAAGGAATTGAGCTAACGTCTTTATCTCAACCCTGCCTAGGGTCCTTATCATCATATCCGGGTTCATTCCAACTAAGCATATATATCTTAGATCTTTGTTTTCCGCGATTACCCTATCGAAGACGGTGGAGTAAAGGAGCCATTGATAGTTAAACTCTATCCAAACATCCACGTTGTTTAAAGCGCCTATGAGGGCCTTCTGGGGTAGATAGGGGTCTGCAGCCTTTCCAACGCCAAGGGGCGTTGATACCCATATCACTAAGGGCTTAGCTCCGGCCTCGAAGACCGCTCTTGCCGTTGCGTTTACCACAGCCTCACTGGATAGGGTATCGGCCGTTAAAGCTACAGTTTCTCCGGGTTGAACATCCATTATGTCTCTTATTAACTTCCTTGACGCTAAACCAAGCTCAAACTCGTAAGCTGTCATCGCGCTCTCACTTCTTTCCAAGCCTTAAGGTTGACCTGAAGAAGCTCACTAAGGTCGCTCCCGCTATAAAGCCAGCTCCCAAGACGTAAAGCACGTTTTGTCCCTCATCCTTGAACTTGGCGATTACGGCGAGCCTCACAGCTAAAGCTGCAAGAACCGTGAACCCAGCTAAAGGGTACATTATGAGCAGTCCCGTTGCAAGAAGGATCCCTATCTGCCTATCAGGTCCACCTATGGCCTGAATTATCGCTCCGGGGATCGCCCATAGGATCAAGTATTTAGCTATCTGGGGGTTAGCTCCTGCCTCTATGGTCTTAACGTATACCCTATCGACGGGTGGGACAAGATCCTGGACGAGATAGGTCTTCGCCAAAATCGCTACCATTACAGCTGCGATGACGAGACCGGTGAGCTCAGCTATATACTGCTGTCTTCTTCCCTCGATCTCAAAGGCTTGATCCTTTCCATATCCCCTTATTATCCATCCCGCCTTAAGATCGTATCCCATATCGGCGAAGGCTGGTCCGGTTGAGGCTGTATATCCGACAAGCAGCCCTAAGGCTATGGGTGGAAATCCCATAAGCATACCTATGGTTAAAAATATCAAGGCGGTTGCGAAAGCCGGGAACCATCCGGCGTGCATCGCCGATAGGCCAACCATGAGCTCCGATACTAAAGCCGCTATCGCTGCGAATATTATCCACCAGATGAACATCGTTCCGGACATCTGAGTGTAGAGCCCTCCGAAGACCGCTATCAAGAGCCCGATGGCTATGTAAAGCAGGAAGCCCCAACCTAAGCCGTAGCCGATCATTCTATCTGGACGGGAGGGTTCATAATCCATGTGTTCCTTCTTCAAGCTCTCCTTCTTCTTGCTTAAGATCAGGATTATCTGAACCAAGGCGGTGACGCCAGCCCCTATCATTATCCCGTGAGGGATGTATAGCTTGTTTATGTCGATCCCAAAGAGCTTAACGGAGTACCCTCGTATTATTAAGCCTATCCCGAACATGGCCAAGGCCCATATATTTCCTATCCATGCAACACCTGCTACATCAGCAGGTATGCCGAGGTAGGCGAGCGTTCCCCCTCCAATCATCCCATAGATGAGGTAAAGCGCTTTCTTGCCCTTCTGTGCAGCTGCGAGGATGGTTTCAGCGGTAGCGATTCCCGGAGGCCAGGCGCTTTTAGCTGGGAAAATCCTTGTGTCGAAGAGCCAGTATATTATCGTCATGTCTACCACAGCTCCTAAGAAGGCGCCTATTAGCATGGGCATAACCAGGTCTTGTCTCCCGAGCAGCCAGGGTATAGCTGCTGGAAGGAATATGGCGTTGGCAGCTCCAAAGGTAGCGCCAGATATCGTGGTTTGAACTAAGTTCTGTCTGTTTATATCCAAGAACCTTTGGAGAGCCATAATTGGTAACCTTGCAAGTATGATAGCCATTAAGGCGCCGATTATCGATGTGTTGGTTGATATCCCAAGACGCGTGATGAGCTCAAGCCCTATTATCGTTCCGAAAACCGCCATGGCTATGTTTAATATCAGTACGGAGGGCTCAAGCGCTGAGGGGTGTCTCTTTACTTCCATCTTTTTTCCCTCCTTTAAATAGCGAGCTTACCCTCTCTCAGGAGAGGTCTCCCATCGATCAGGACTGTGGGGCTTTTAATGATGCCGTCGAGGTGGATTGAAGCTCTGATCTTGCCTCCGAAGTCGTAATTGCTTCCTAAAGCGATGTGGACCGTCCCTAAGACCTTTTCATCCTCGAGTATGTTTCCGCTTATCCTCGCATTAGGGTTGGTCCCTATCCCCAACTCTCCTATCCTTCTTGACTCTGCGCCGTGCTCTTTAAGGATCTCCCTTAGCCTTTCAGCTTCATCACCTCCCTCTATCTTCCTGACCGCTCCATCTTCGATGACGAGCCTTATCGGTGACTTGAGGACTCCTATTCCCGCCATTGAGCCATCTATCACAGCTACGCCGTTAACTTCCTCCTCGATGGGCGCGATGAAGGCCTCCGCTCCAGGAAGGTTTCCGCACTCCCCAGGTTTTCTATATATGCCTGTGCTTCTTTTTGCCTTCCTCCCTTTAATCGATAAAGATAGGTTCGTTCCCAAGGGGCTCATTATTTCGACGACGCTTCCCTCATCGAGCAAATCCCCAATCCTGTTCGTTAAATTAAGCATCTCCTCATAGTTAGCGCTCATTGTTCTTATGAAGCTCTCCTCGGTTATGCCAGGAAGGGTTGCAACCCTCGTTCCATGTTCGCAGGCCTCCTTCTTAGCCATGGTGTGGGTTATCGATTTCGACGTGGGAGCTAAGACCACATCAGCGGTCTTCATGGCCTCCGCTATAGGTAAAGGTGGTTCCTCACCGTGCATCTTTCTGGGGATAATCTCCACGTATATGGCTTCGGTTTTAAGCTCCTTGGCTTTCTCCCAGAGGTGCAAGCCTATGTTTCTCCTTTCCTCATCGGTTATCACAAGGACGGTCTCCTCTTCCTTAACCCCCATGCACTCCCTTAAGGCTATCTCACAGGCATGAAAGAGCTTTTCGTCGATCTTGAGCTTCAAATAGGATCACCCCTCTGCTAATTCCCCTATTACCCTCGCCATGAGCGTTCTGGGAAGGATTACAGGTTTTCCCGTGAGGCTCGATAGGGTTCTTTTAACCTCAAGGCTGTAGCCTATGCAGTCTAAAACTATTAGATCACATTCTTTGAAGTCGGGCGCTACTTTCGCGAAGCTCTCCTTAGTGCTCTCGTAAGGTGAGAGGCTTCTTATAACAATCTCTTTAGCTTTTCCCCTCCACTTTTCAAGCGTCATCCCTTCTTGAGCTGGATCGGGTATGAGTATGCCTAAGGTAGCGGCGTTTAGCGACTCAACCACCTTGGTGAGGATTAAGGATGGCTCAACGAGGAGCTTTCTTGAGGATAAACCTTCGAACTTGCCGGTGCAAAGAAGCCCTATCAGGTCCACCCTATCTTCGATCTCTCTTATTAGGAGCTTCAACCTATCTTCTATCTTATCTCTTCTTAGCTTGACCTGTCTTCCATCCCTCAGCCTGCTTACCAGGACCTCGTCTTCCTCCCTCGGGTGAAGCGCTTCTATCTCCTCTTGGGAGAGCCCATCCAAAGCTCCAACCTCCAATATCTCCAAGTTTCCCAAGTAGGGCTTTATCTCTGGGACCACATCTACCCTCGGGGATTGCCCTATGGTCACTAAGGCAAGCCTTTTCATCCTGATCCTTCCCTTCCCTGAAGGTGGTTCATCGGACCGTAAAGCTCAACCAGTCTCTTAAACTCCTCCTCATCGTAGAACTTAACCTTTCCCCTCCCGAACTCCTTGGCTACCTCTATGCAAAACCTTCCGGCTAGTTCTATATCCACCGCCTGGCTCGCTCCAGTCGCGCATCCGGGAACGGGGACCTCCGCGGTTATGGCGACTCCAACCACCGGAGCGTTCGTTGACGTCGCCGGCTGAAGGATGCTGTTTAAGTGATAAACTCCGTTACCATAGGGGGTTATATCCTGCATGGTTATGGGGACCACCGCGGGTAATCTTCCGGTGACATATTGCATAATGTTAAGAAGGTCGTCGCTGACCTTGAGTATCCACCCCTCCTTTACCGTTGGCGTTATCGCGAATCCTCTTGTGTTTATTATCCTGTTGCCTCTCGTGGTATCGATGGAGAGGATGGCATCCATCGCTGGGTCTACCTCGTACCTGTTCATCGTTGCCATGTCAACCGGTGATCCCATGAAGGGGACGGGATCGTGAGGTTGCGTTGGCGCGTTTGGGCAGATGTGGGTTGCGATTATGACGTCTCCCTCAAGGCTGTCTCCGTTTCTAATCATATCCCCGAGCTTGAAGGCTACCGCTATAGCGGCTATCGCACCATCGGCATCTGACACTAATCCTATCCTCTCAGGCCTCGCTCCTATGCCTCCTAGTCTACCTATTATCCCTAAGGTAGGAGCCCTTCCCCCCGAGGTCTTCCCTTTAGCTCCAGGAATTACCACCTTTATGAAGTCCGTCGTTCCCTTATCGCCCTTTATGGTCTTAACCTCTACGCTTTTAAGCCCTCTTCCTATCAGCGCCTCCCTTACCCTTTCACCGTTTACGTAAGCGCTATCAAGTAGGTCATAGGCCTCTATAACCTGCTTTAACAAGATGTTTCACCTCCCAAAAGACTTTTGCCTATCACCCTTCCCGCCTCCTTAAGAAGCTCAAGGTCTTTAACCCCCTCGCCCAGTATTATCCTGCTTTTTGGGATCAAAAGAAGTATGACTTCCATTCCTTTCTTAGCCTCCGCTGATGTTAATGGGAGGGAGCTTTCAAGCTCTATCATGGAGATAAGGTCGGGGAAGGTGCCAAATCGTTTTCCTTCAAGGTTTTCAAGCGTCATGAACTCGTTCCAGAAGGCAATTTCATAGCTATCTTTTTCTCCATCTACCAGTATCTTTCCAAGGTCGAAGCCCCCCTTGGTCTCTAAGGATACCTCCCTTATCTTGCCCCTATCGACTATATTCCCTTCGCCAAAGTATTCTATGAGCTTCTCCGAAAGTTTATAAGGATTACCCTTGTATTTTTTCATAAGCATTCCGACCTCGATCGCCTGAGTTATGGCTCCAACTGCTCCATTTTTCCTAACGTAGTCTATGCCAACAGGGTTTCTAGCTACCGCAACCAGTCCTCCTGCCTGAACAGCAGCCTCCCTTACCATCCTCGATGCCTTCTCCAAGGAGCCCTTGATCACGATCTCTATGTATCTTCCTTCTTCCTTATTCCCTCCAACAGCGCTTTGTATAGATGTATAATCCTTGACTTTGTGCAAACCCATCGCTCCCATGACACCCGTCGGGTGGGCTCTTCCATCGGCAGGGGCATCTACCATCGGTATGCCTAATATTGATGAGGCTATCCATCCGTTTATCGTTGAATACCCTCCGTTTTCCGAAGAGATGATCCCTTCGACCTTGAGGGAGTCCACCTCCATTAAAAGCTCAAAGGATTTAACCATATGAGATGGTAGGACGTACCTCTCCTTAGCTGCTGGGGCTCCAACCATTGAGGCTGTGACGATGTAACCGTCACTTGGGATGGAATCCAAGTCAACTATCTCTACATCTCCTAACTTCAAAGCCATCTTAGCGTGCTCAAGCCCCAGATTAAGATCTCCTCCACCGCCTCCTCCTAAAAAGGCTCCACCTAAAACTGCGCACTCAGCCATCTCTTCGTTTACCTTGAGCCTCATCTTTCTCCCTCCCATGCTCTTTTTCTCCTAAGGGCGTGAAGGGTAACCGCTCCAGAGGCTATAACCGCATCTATCACCGGCAGTCCCACGTCCCTCTCTAAGATGGTAGCAAGCCCTATAGTGGAGTATCCCGTGCAGGCGAAGGCTATCACCTCGGCGCCCTTTTCCTTTAGTCTTTTTGCGGCTTCCCTTGCCCTTTCCTGCCCCCATTGCGTCATTAGATCTAGCGTGTTTTTGACCCCTTCAGGAGAGTCTTCAGCTATAAGATTCTCGCCCAAAACCTCCTTAAAGGCCCTGGGGGTCCTCTCCGTTAGATTGAGAACTCCAACCCTCCTGCCATAGGTTAAAGCCAAGCTCGCTGCTGCGCTTCCAGCCCCTATGACCGGTATCTTTAACATCTCCCTCGCTTCCTTAACTGCCGGGTCTGCTGCGCAGCTTATAATTATCGCTTCAACCCCTTCTTTCTCTAACCTCTTGGCCAGATTAACTATCTTCGGTTTAGCGATCTCTTCGCTTTCTTCGTCATATATCCCCTTAGGTTGGTCCTCTATGCACCTGCTTAAGATTTCCAGTTCTGGAAAGGCTCGCTCCAATATCCTTCCATGAGAACTTAGAATCTCTTCGCTTTCCACGGTTAAAACCCTTATCAAACCCACCTTGTGTTTTTTCAAGGGCGAACACCTCCGATATTTTTATTTTATCATAATGAATGCCCTTCTATGAAATCTCTAATAGTTCCAAATTGAAACTTAAGTAGCAATTTAAAGAGACCTTCGTTAAGCTTTGGATCTTTCTTGAAGTAAAGTAGGTGACTTTGGCAGTCGCAGTCGCTGCAACCGAACCCGGGTATAACGTCATCGGCTATGTCCTGAAGCTCCCTCGCTATCCGGCATTCCATCCTAAGAGGGCTTCTTATGCTAAAGCTCCCTATAATATTCATATATTTCTTTATATGGTCTATGTGCCAGAAGGCTTTCCCTCCCTTCCTTAAGTGCCTTTTAATGCGAGAGGAGAGCTTCCTTAACCCTGAGCCCACATATATGTAAAACCCCTTTGGAAGAAGGAAGATTTTACCACTGGGTAAGCTTAAGCTCCTATCCTCATCGTTAAATAGGGATATCAGGTATGCTCCCTTATCCTCAAGCAGGATTTTCGCTTCATCCCAGGGTATTTTCACCTCTTTCACTGAGCCCTCCTTTAGGTTCAAGCTTTCATCCCACTCTAAGGATATGGCTTCTATCAATATCCTATCCTTGGCGCTATATAAAGCTCTTGCAAAGTCCGGGTCTTTGTGAAAGTTGGGCACGAGGTACTTAACCGGTCTTTGAATGAGAAAGAGGACTCCTCCAAGGGCCTCGGTGCCCAGGGCTGAGAGGGTTTCGATGTGTCTTCTTCCCCTTTCAGTGGGTGCGTCGGGGAAGGATGCTACGCCCTCGTAAAAGAGCGTGCAGCTTTTCACCTCAAGGAGGAGGTGTCTTCCGCTCTCCTTTTCCTCAAGAAGGAAGTCGAACCTGGAGCTTCCATAGCTTACCTCTCTTCGCACGATGGTATACCCCTTAAGCGATGGGATGCTTTCGATAATAAGGGGTAAAAGTTCGTTCGATTTTATGGAGTCGATCATTATTGGCTTTCCCTCTAAATCAAGGGTTCCTACGGCCCTTAAGGGAAGCTTACCCTTCGGGTTCGGTACCACCATCAGGTCCTTTCCCGGTAAAAGTAGCTCCTCTAAACTGCCTGAGTTGGGAAGGTAGGCCTTAAGGGTGAGCCCCTCATCTTCAACAGCCAAGGTAAACCTGTTTAATCTGCTTAAGAATCTTACCCTCTTAACTTCCTCAAAGAGCCTCATTTAAATCCTCCTCTTACATACCACATCTTCGATCGATTTCCCTTATTATCCCTTTTTCTTTCGCTATTGAGTTCTGGAGTTATTAAACCTTGAGAAGGGAAGAGGGTGGGGTTTCAGATGAAAGTCAAGCGTGGCCCTCTTAAGTTGACAGCGAACTTTAGATCCTTGAAGTTTTACAAGACTATTGCTATTATGATTATATAATTTCATCTTCGGAAAGGAGGTTGGACTTTCCTTGAGGCTAAAAGGTTTTTTAATACTGATTTTGGTAGGTCTTGTTCTGGAATTTTTAGTTGCATCTTATTGCTTAATGCGAGGGTCTTTAAGGGAAACTGGCTTTTTTATGGTTCTGGTCGCATCGGGCTTGGCGTTGGGTCTTTTGGGGGCTTTGGGGGGAGCGAGGGAGGTTATCTCCTTAGAGCAGATCGGGGAGTGCGCGAGGCTGTTTGGTAAGGGGGATATCGTCGGAGCGGATCTTTATTTAACGAGGAGGCGTGGAGTCCCATCGAAAGCGCGCGATTTGATGCTTCCCGCTTTAGATGCCTTCTTTAGGCTCATTGGTAGCGTTCAAAGAAGCTCAGAGGAGCTCAATCACTTCATAGCTCTTCTTGAGGATGGGATAGGGGTTCACAGGAAGGGGTTGAGAGAGATATCTCATGCTATGAATGAGGTTGCTTCCGCTGCTGATGAGGAATCAGGGGTAGCTCAGAGGGTGGCCAACGGTATAGAGGCCCTAAACTCTTTAGCTCAGGAGATAGTGGGTGTGGCTTCGAAGGTTATGGGGTTAGCTCAGGATGCGGGTGTTTTGGCCTCTCAAGCTTTGGATAAGGTAGATTCTCTTCTAGGCGATATCAGGCAGGTTGCATCCTCTAATGATGAAACGGCAGATAAAGTTTTAAAGCTTTCGGAGGAGATGGAGCAGATAAATCGCTTCGTTGAGACCCTGACGGAGATAGCTGAGCAAACCAATTTGCTAGCCCTGAACGCTGCGATAGAGGCAGCACGTGCAGGAGAATCTGGACGTGGTTTTGCTGTTGTGGCTGAGGAGATAAGGAAGCTGGCTAATAGGTCTACCTCTTCTGCGCTGGAGATTGCGAACCTGGTGAAAGGCATAAGGGAGAGGGGTAAGGAGGCCTCTAACGATGTCGTTAAGGGGGCCGTCCTGGTTCGTGAAAATGTCAGGAAGGGAGAAGAAGTGGTATCAGCTATCAGGAGTTTCTCCGATGCCTTTTTAGAGGTTAGGGATTCTCTAGCCTTAATAAGCGATAGGGTGAAAGAACAGGTCGTTAAGATAGATGAGATAAGTCAGGAGGCGGGAAGGCTCGCCGCAGCCTCTCAGGAGACGGCAGCCAGTGTAGAGGAGATAACAGCTTCCGTGAGCGAGCAAAGCAGCGCAACCGAGGAGATGGAAAGATACGTAAAGAGGCTGGTTGATATGGCTACGCGCTTCAGGAATATAGCTGATCAATATACAAGGGGAACGTGGAGTGAAGATGCTAAGGAGCGCATGGCTAAGGAGAGCTTAGGTACACTTTTAAAGCTGGCTGAACTGCCTGAATTTAAAAGCTTGGATCTTAAGCGGCTTGTTCCCATATTTGATAACGCCTTCAAGGGGCATCCTTACATAAAGACGCCCCTTCTCGTTGGCTTAGATGGAAAGATAATACACGCTGACTCTAGGCTCGATAGAAGCGTAGATTGGTCCTTTAGGTCTTGGTTTAAGGGAGCCTTGAAGGGTAGCCCCTTCGTTGGTGATACCTACGTTAGCCTTGGGACAAACAGGCCGGCCTTCGCGATTTCCTGCCCCGTTAAAAACGATAGGGGAGAGATAGTTGCGGTTTTGGCCGCTAACGTGGATGATAGAGGAGTAGGAGCTTAAGGTAGTAAAGGGCCTCCCATCATCCGTAAGGGAGGCCCTTTATGTTTAAGGTCATCTCAGGAACTTTCTAGGGCCCTTTTGATTGTCTGAAGGGCTTGTTCTGTGTCCATATTTCTTATATCGATGCCGATGTGCTTTGTTCTGTCGAACCCAGCCTTTTCAAAGGCATCTCTGAACATCTTAGCTTGCATCTTGGGATCGCATCCAGCTACATATAGCTTCTCTATATCCTCGTTAGCCTTAGATAGTATGGATAAGAAGATATCGCCATCATCGGCACATAGTTGAGGGTGAAGGGCCACAAACTCCACTACCCCCTCCCTTCTTAGGGTGTTTAGTATTTCAAAAATGTTCATCTTTTGAAAAGATGGGCATGTTCCTTGACACACGCACATCAACAATCCCTTCATCGAATCTCACCTCCAGTGATCTTAATCTTCTTCTTGTCATCGCCTACGAAGCTGATGGCACTTACAGGGCAAGCGGCCTTTAGGCAACCTTTGCAGAAGTCCACACACCCCTCTGGGTTCACAACTTCGGGTTTTCCATCGCTTACCTCAAAGACGTCATGTGGGCAGAACTCAACACAAGCGAGACAACCTATACACTTCTCATAATCTATGACTGGATACCAGCTTTTAGACATTGGAGTCCTCACTTCCTATTCCCATTTCCTTTATTATTTCCAGCCAACGAGGATCCTTTACCCTTACGGTGCACTTGCCTTTCTCCCGCAGTGAGAGCCTTAACTTCAAAAGATGAAGCTCTCTTTCGATACAGGAGTCAGGTATGCTTAAAATCGCATCATGTATGCATCTTAAGAACTCGTCATCTGATGGTTTAACTGAGTAAAGTGTCCCTTTTCCTAACTTTTTCTCTTTTACCAATCCTTCTCTTTTAAGGTCGTTGAGATACTTAGAGATGTTGTAATGTGACTCTAAGAGGGCATCGGCTATCTCGCACACATAACACTCTTCACCTATCTTTAAAAGCAGGGTAAACACCTTTAGTCTCTTTTCCTGGGAGAGGGCCTTAAAAACCCTTTCATACCTCTCCATGCGTCCTTAAAAATCACCTTGTTTCAATTATGAACCCCTCATCGTAGTCTATCGTTGCCTCGGAGAGCTTCTCGTAAGCTATAGGGTCGAGGAATAGTTTAAGTCCCTTTTGCTCTACCAGTACATCTCCCTCCTCTCCTTCCTCAACTATCTTGAGGTGATAGTGTCCTCCGCAGCAACAAGATGATTCAGCGAGGTATATCCTTATCGCGAAATCTTCCATATCGCTTTCTACAAGAAGCTTCTTAAACTCTTCTACCGCTCTGTCAGTTACCTTTAGCATCTTCTACCCCTCCTTTTATATGCCTAGTTAGACAGTATAGCATATGAGCATATGATCGTCAATGATGGTTTTAAAGTGCTCTAAAAGAGGAATGCTTTAATCGAAGCAAATTTCCTATTTATTTGTATTTAAAGTTTGAGGAAGCATAGTAAGACTAGAAGGTCTTCAGTTTTTAGATTGTAACGTTAAAGGTTTCCGTTCTTGAAAAGCTTTGATAAGTAGTGTAAAATTTATTCTAAGGCATTTAAGGAATGGGTACGGTTTTGAATTTTTTTAAAGGGGGGAAAGAGGTGAAGTCGCTTAAGCTTAAATACCTGCCCATAATTTTAACTATAGTGCTTATTGTTGGGTTTACGGTTATTTATGTTTTAAATCAGAGGTTTTCACAGCGTATCTTTGATCAGTGGACTAAGAAGGTGCAGGAGTTAATAGCTTTTAATATTGGCAACTTAACTCGCACGACCAAGATTTTGGGCATAGTTGTTGATGACGTTCTAGTCGATAGGACTGCAATTGAGTTGTTTAAGAATAAGAACAGAGAGGGGCTTTATAACCATCTCAAAGAGGTCTTTGAAATGAACAAGAAGCGCGGTGTAAATCAGATGCACTTTATAAATGCTGATTTAACATCTTTTCTAAGATTTCACGCGCCGGGAAAGTACGGTGATAGCATCGCCTTCAGAAAGATGCTTAGAAGGGTTAAGGAGACGAAACAACCCTTGGAGGGTGTAGAGCCAGGCATGGCTGGTCTTGTTTTTCGTTCGATAGCTCCGATAATCGTCGATGGAGAGTTTATTGGCATCATTGAGGCAGGAATCATATATAATGAAGCATTCCTAAAAGAGTTGCGAAATTATCTTGAAGGCCCTGTTGAGCTTGCTGTTTTGTTCGATGAGAAAGGTAAACTGGAAAAGCCAAGGATTTTTAAGAGCGATGAGGGTTTTAACGTTATAGGGGAGGTCAACTTCGATAGATTTCTATCCGATGAGAACCACTACGAACTTAAAGGTGAACACCTATACGTATCGAGTCACTTTAAAGATATAGATAATCAGACGGTTGCGGTTTTGCTTTCTAAGGTTCCACTTACTAAGATCGTCGAATACGAGAAAAGGTCTGGTACCATCAGTATCGCGGTTCAGATAGCGGTTGTTACAATTTTAGTTACTTTGGCATTGGTTCTGCTTAGGGGTGTTAACAAACAGATCTCTGCTGCCCAGGAGGGTATCTCTAGGTTTGAGAGAGGGGATCTGACGGTTAGGTTTGATGTAACTGTAGCGAACGAGGTGGGAGATCTCGTCAGGTCGCTATCGCGAGCGGTTGAGAAGCTTAAGGAAGTGTTTTCCAATGTTCAAAGTGCGCTTGTCTCAGTAAATCAATCTGTGGACACGTATACGACGGTTATTGATAATGTTAAGGATGTTGTTGAGAGGGCGAACTCTGCTGTTGGGCACGTTGTTTCGATGGCGGAAAGTGTTTCCGCTGCGGTGGAGGAGACGAACTCTGGTATAGAAGAGATTGCGGCAACAGCTCAGGATGTTGCTCAGAGCGCTCAGGAGATCTCCTCGCTTACAAGCTCGACCTTTGCCGAGATCAACAGCTCTTTGGGGCTTGTTAGGGATCTAGTTGAGAAGATAGAAGAGACGATAAAGTCGTCAGAGCGCTCCATGAAGGTGACTAACTCCCTCGTTAGCTACTCTGCGCAGATACAGAGTATAGTTGATGCGATAAATTCGATAGCGGAGCAGACCAACTTGTTAGCCCTAAACGCAGCGATAGAAGCGGCGCGCGCTGGGGAAGCGGGGAGAGGATTCGCAGTCGTTGCTGATGAGATAAGAAAGTTGGCGGAGCAAAGCAGGAGTTCTACGAATGATATACGGAACATATTAAAGAGCATAAAGGATGGAGTGGAGCAAGTGGACGAGATGGTTAAGCAGAACGCAAGCGTCTTAAATATGTCGAGGGAGGGCGTTAAAAGAACGCAGGAGGCCTTTGAGAGGATTTACAAGCTTGCGGGGGAAATCAACTCTAAGGCGGAGTCCCTTGCGGCGGCGAGTCAAGAGCAGAGCGCGTCGACGGAGGAGATGAGTTCGGCTATGCAAAATGTGACGAATAGCGTGGGTGAGATAGTGCGGGAAATGAACGAATTGGTGGAGAATATGAGAAACCTGTCGAAGGTGATACCAGAACTTGAAAAAGCGAACAATGCGGTGGAAAGTGCTATATCGAAGTTTGAAGAGACAATGAGGTTCTTTAAGTTATAGGAATAATATTACAAGTTAAATGAGGCCCCTGTGTCTAAACAAGGGCACAGGGGCTTTTTATCTCGATTAAACCTTTGGTGTGGGAGGGCAAACTAGATAGGGTCGAAGGCCGTGAAGAGAGGCTGGGTCAGTAGAAGTGAGGTTTAATTAGCCTAAAATGGAGTTTATAAGTCGGTTTTCTCTTTAAAAATATCTCTTGATTTTTTAAAGGGCATTGTGTATAATACATTAGAATAACTTAATAGGGTAAAGGCTGTGAAGGGGTGAAGTAGGCTTCACCTTGCCGACAGAGAGGGGGCGTCACGGGGCTGAGAGCGCTCCTCGGATTTAAGGGAAGCTGAAACGGGCCCCGGAGCTGAGGCTCGAAGAAAGGCTTCTTTAAAGCCAATGTAGAGCTTCCGGGTGGCTCCGTTAAAGGCCGCTGAGTGGGTAGGAGAAGGTATCTTTTCCTACCAAGAAGGGTGGCACCGCGAGGCTCCAGAAGACGAGCCCCGCCCCTTAGCGAGGGGCGGGGCTTTTTTACGGGGAGGTGTGAGGATGAAGGCTCTCCTGGTTTTAGAGGATGGGACCGCCTTTGAGGGGTGCTCTTTTACCGGTCGCGGTGAGGCAATTGGGGAGGTGGTATTTAATACCAGCATGACCGGATATCAGGAGATAATAACCGATCCATCCTATAAGGGGCAGATAGTTACGATGACCTATCCTCTAATTGGGAACTACGGCGTTAACGACGAGGATGTGGAGTCCTCTCGGATTCAGGTTGAGGGGTTGATAGTTAAGGAGTATTGCCCATTCCCAAGTAACTGGCGGTCCAAGAAGAGCTTAGCTGAGTATTTAGCCGAAGCTAAGGTTTTAGGGGTTGAGGGCGTAGATACAAGAGCCTTAACGAGAAGGATTCGTCTTTATGGTGCTATGAAGGGGATAGTTTCGACTGAGGATCTGGATCCCAGCTCTCTATTGGAGCGTCTTAGGTCCTTTCCGGGCATGGAAGGAAGGGATTTGGCCACACCCATATCTACGAAGAAGCCCTATCTCTGGCAGGGTGGGAAGATGAAGCCTGTAGATGATCTTAAGCCTAGTATCTGGGTAGAAAGGGAAAAACCCTATAAGGTCGTGGTTTACGATGGTGGCGTTAAGTTCAATATACTAAGGGAGCTTGAAAGGAGAGGATGTGAGCTCCTGGTGGTTCCCATATGGACTAAAGCTTACGAGGTTTTATCCCTTAAGCCCACAGGTGTTTTCCTCTCTAACGGTCCCGGTGACCCTGCGGCGATCAAAGGGATAATAGGGGAGGTGCGCGAGCTTTTGGGCAAGATTCCCATCTTCGGGATATGTTTAGGGCATCAGATAATCGGCTTGGCCTTGGGAGGAAAGACCTTTAAGCTTAAGTTCGGGCATCGCGGAGCTAATCACCCGGTTAAAAACCTCGATAACGGTAGGGTTGAGATAACTTCGCAGAACCATGGTTTCTGCGTCGACGTGAATTCCTTGGCTGGTTCGGGTATGGAGGTAACCCATGTTAACTTGAATGACGGTACCTTAGAGGGGATGAGGCACGCGAAGCTTCCTTTATTCTCGGTTCAATATCATCCTGAAGCTAGTCCTGGTCCTCACGACTCGAAGTATCTGTTTGATGATTTCATTAAGCTGATGAGCTAAGGGGTGAAGGGTAGGATGCCGAGGAGGAGCGATATAAGTAGGATCCTGATAATAGGGTCAGGGCCGATAGTTATAGGACAGGCCTGTGAGTTCGATTATTCAGGCAGTCAGGCGTGTAAGGCACTTAAGGAGGATGGCTTTGAGGTTATCCTGGTTAATAGTAATCCCGCCACGATAATGACCGATCCTGAAATGGCGGATCGCACTTATATAGAGCCTATAGTTCCCGAAATTGTAGAGAGGATCATAGCTAAGGAGAGACCCGATGCTCTTTTGCCTACCTTAGGTGGACAGACTGCTTTGAACACGGCTATAGCTTTAGCTGAGTCTGGGGTCCTTGATAAATATGGCGTTGAGATGATAGGTGTTTCAGTTGAGGCTATTAAAAAGGCTGAAAGCAGGGAGCTCTTTAAAAGGGCGATGGAGAAGATAGGGCTTAGGGTTCCAAAAAGCGAGATAGCGAGAAGCATAGAGGATGTTAGAAGGATAGCTGAGGAGATAGGCTTTCCCATAATCATAAGGCCGAGCTTTACCCTTGGTGGGACGGGTGGAGGCGTGGCTTATAACTGGAAAGAGCTCGAGGCTTTAGCGAGCGCCGGGCTTTCGGCGAGCATGGTTCACGAGGTGCTCTTAGAGGAGTCCGTTTTGGGGTGGAAGGAGTACGAGCTTGAGGTTATGAGGGATAAAAAGGATAACGTCGTTATCATATGTTCCATAGAGAACTTTGATCCAATGGGGGTTCACACCGGCGATAGCATAACAGTTGCTCCCGCTCAGACGCTTAGCGATAAGGAGTATCAGAGGATGAGGGATGCAGCGATAGCTATAATAAGGGAGATAGGCGTTGAAACTGGCGGAAGCAATATTCAGTTTGCTGTAAACCCAGAAAATGGCGATATGGTCGTTATAGAGATGAACCCCAGGGTATCTCGTAGCTCCGCTTTAGCCTCTAAGGCTACCGGCTTTCCTATAGCTAAGATTGCGGCGAAGCTCGCTGTGGGCTATACCCTTGATGAGATACCCAACGATATAACCAGGGAGACTTTGGCCTCTTTTGAGCCCACGATAGATTACTGCGTTGTTAAGATCCCGAGGTGGGATTTTAAGAAGTTTCCTGGCGCTAAGGATGAGCTTACCACTTCTATGCGCTCCGTAGGGGAGGTTATGGCGATAGGTAGGACCTTTAAGGAGGCCCTTCAGAAAGCCATTCGCTCGCTAGAGATAGGAAGATCAGGTCTCGGAGCTGATGGCAAGGATCCTGAGGGCTTGACTGATGAGGAGATAAGGAGGAAACTTTCCCATCCTAACTCCGAGCGCATATTCTACATAAAGTATGCCCTTCAGAGGGGCTTTTCCGTGGACGAGATATATAAACTTACAGGCATCGACCCCTGGTTTTTAAACAACATAAGGCAGATAGCTTTACTTGAGGAGGAGCTTAAATCTTACGCATCGTGCTCCTTAAGCGAGGTTCCTGAGGAGTTGTTTAAGAAGGCGAAGTCCTATGGTTTCTCCGATAAACAGCTTGCCTATCTCTGGGGTAAGACCGAGGATGACGTGAGGAAAGAGAGAGAAAGAAGAAAGCTATTCCCTGTATACAAGCTCGTTGATACCTGTGCCGCTGAGTTTGAAGCCTATACTCCCTACTACTATTCAACCTATGAGGTTGAAAACGAGGGGAAGTCGTCTGATAAGAAAAAGGTTCTCATATTGGGAGGAGGACCTAACAGGATAGGTCAGGGGATAGAGTTCGATTACTGTTGCGTCCACGCCTCCTTCGCCTTGAGGGAGGAGGGTATAGAGAGCGTAATAGTTAACAGTAATCCTGAAACGGTTAGCACGGATTATGATACATCAGATAGGCTTTACTTTGAGCCCTTGACGCTTGAGGATGTCCTTCATATAGTTCGCCAGGAGAGGCCTTGGGGGGTCATAGTCCAGTTTGGAGGACAGACCCCCCTTAATCTTGCCCTTCCGCTTTATAAGAGGGGAGTTCCAATAATAGGAACGAGCCCGGTTGACATAGATAGGGCGGAGAACAGAGAGGAATTTAGAAGGCTCCTTGAAAAGCTTGGCTTGAAGCAGGCACCCAGTGGAACTGCCTTAAGCTTTGAGGAAGCCTTAAGGGTCGCTCGAGAGATCGGCTTTCCCGTCCTGGTGAGGCCATCCTACGTGCTCGGTGGTAGAGCTATGGAGATAGTTTACAATGAGAGGAGCTTGAAAAAGTTTATAGATATGGCCATGGAAGTGGCTGATAGGGCACCGATTCTCATAGATAAGTTCTTAGAGGGAGCCATTGAGGTGGATGTGGATGCTGTGGCGGATGGGGAGACCTGCGTCATAGCGGGAGTCATGGAGCATATAGAGGAAGCTGGGGTTCACTCCGGTGATAGCGCTTGCGTCATCCCTCCTTATACACTTCCAGAGCATATAGTTAATGAAATAAAGCGTCAGACCAAACTTTTAGCTAAGGAGCTCAACGTCATAGGTCTGATAAACGTTCAATTTGCAGTTAAAGGTGAAGAGATTTACGTTCTTGAGGTTAACCCTCGAGCGTCGCGAACGGTGCCCTTCGTGAGCAAAGCTACTGGCGTGCCGTGGGCTAAGATAGCCACCAAGGTTATGATAGGTAAGAAGCTCAAGGATTTGGGCATAGTCGATGAGGTAAAGATAGAGCATGTGGCTGTCAAAGAGGCGGTTCTGCCCTTCTCGAGGTTTCCTGGAGTTGACCCGAAGTTGGGGCCGGAGATGCGCTCGACGGGGGAGGTTATGGGGATAGATTACAGCTATCCCATGGCTTACGCTAAGGCTCAGATGGGAGCGGGTATGAGGCTCCCAAGGGAGGGCAAAGTTTTAATCGGTGTTGATGAGGAACTGCTCTTGAGGGTGATACCCTTGCTTCAGAGGTTGATGAGCATGGGCTTTGGAGTATCGGCGCCATCTAACTTAGCTAATAATCTCAGGGGGAATGGAATTGCTTGTGAAAGCTTAAGGAACTTGGATAGCGTGAATCATGGTGAGTACTCACTGATATTAGGGATAGGATCCTCCGAGGAGTCATCTAAGGTGAGAAAACTCGCGATTCGCCTTAACCTGCCCTACGCTACGACGATCGCTGGAGCCAAGGCTGTGATCGATGCGATTGAGGCTCTGAGAATGGAGGAAATCGATGTCAAGCCTCTTCAGGACTACTATCTTCGGCGTGCCCTTTATCGTAGAGCAGCCCAAAGGTGTGTATAATATATAACATGGAATACACGTACATAGTGATTAAGCCTAATGCGGATGAGTTCGCGGAGAGAATAATAGGTGAACTTCCCTGTGAGGTTGAGGTCTTAGCATCTCACGTTATTCTTCCTCCCCAATTTTGGAGGAGCTTCTACGTGGTTCATAGGGGTAAAGCCTTCTTTGAGGATCTCGTTAGCTTCATGTCAGGGGGGAGGACGACTCACCTAGTTGGCTATGGTGAGGATGTCATAAGGAGGGTCAGGGAAGCGATAGGTGCAACCGATCCCGCCAAGGCAGCGCCTAACACCATAAGGGCGAGGTACGGTAGAAGCGTAACTGAGAATGCCATTCATGCTTCTGATAGTCCAGCTTCTGCGAGATTTGAGCTTTCTTGTGGCTTGACCGGACTCCTGGATTATGGTTATATAGATCTTAAGAGGTTCATTGAGCTAAAGGATAGATTTCTTAAAGACGAGGGGATGGAAGATGAATAAGCGGTTGATAGTCATAGGGGGGGTAGCGGCTGGTCCGTCGGCGGCCTTTAAGGCGAAGAGGACCAACCCTGAGCTAGAGGTTATCCTGTTCACCGATGAGGAGGACGTTTCCTACGGAGCTTGCGGCCTTCCCTACTTTATAAGCGGCAAGATATCCGATAGGGGCAAGTTGGTGGCTAGGGAACCAATCCACTTTAAGAAGGCGGGTATAGACCTTAAGCTTAAGTCTCACGTTGATGAGATAGATCTGGCGCGCTCCTTAGTTATTTCAGGGGGAGAGAAATTTAACTATGACTATCTGGTTATAGCTACCGGTGCAAGACCCATCGTTCCTCCGCTTGATGGAGTTAACCTTGAGGGAGTTTTCGTATTAAGAACCCTTAGGGATGGAGAAAAGATATTAGATTATATAAAGAGAGAGAGTCCGAAAAAGGTGGCGATAGTCGGTGCAGGGTATATAGGGGTTGAGATGGCTGAGAGCTTCTATTCCCTTGGCATGAAGGTTTTCCTGATTGAGCTCATGCCTCAGATACTTATAAATATGGATGAGGATATGGCTGGTATAGTTGAAAGATATCTTAGGGAGAAGGGGATTGAGGTTTTAACCTCCACCAAGGTCTTGGGCTTTGAGGGGGTAAAGAAGGTTGAAAGGGTGGTAGCCGATAAAGGTAAGATTGATGTGGATATGGTTCTGCTCGCCATAGGGGTTAAGCCTAACTCCGAGATAGCTAAGGAGGCTGGCTTAGCCTTAGGTCCGAAGGGTGCTATAGATGTGAATGAGCTTTCTGAGACATCCGTCCCCGGCGTATATGCAGCAGGGGATTGTGCCGACGTGGTTCACCTAGTCACGGGTAAGAAGGCTTATATCCCATTAGGTAGCACGGCTAACAAGCAGGGTAGGGTTGCGGGAAGCAACGTTGCGGGAGAAAGGTCGGTTTTCCCAGGAGTTGTTGGGACGGCTATAGCTAAGGTGCTTGACCTCGAGATAGCGCGGACGGGCTTAAGCTCGGCTGAGGCTAAGTCGGAAGGTTTTAGCTTTAAGGAGTCGGTGATAGAGTCTCATACGGTAGCTGGATACTACCCCGGTGGCTCATCGATAACCGTCAAGCTATTAGCTGAGGATAAAACGGGAAGGATTCTGGGTGGGCAGATAGTCGGTGGGCCTGGAAGCGGGATGAGGATAAATCCGGTAGCGGTAGCAGTTTCAAAGGGCATGAAGGTTTGGGAGTTCGCCTACGTTGATTTGGCTTACGCTCCTCCCTTCGCTCCAGTATGGGATCCATTGCTTATTGCTGCTCAGAACCTGCTTAAGGAGTATTAGCTATCGCGTCGTAAACGAACTGTGCCAGCGATAGAAAGTCGAATACGGGTAAGCCTAGCTCCCTCTGAATCCTCGGAGTATAGGGAGGGAGGTTGTGACATTCGAGAACTAGCCCTTTGATATCGGGGTTCTCTTGAAGTAAGCTTCTTGCCGTTTCAATGACCTCCTCCTCTATTATCGTGAAGTCTCCATCTAGGGCGTCTTCCAGTATAACTTTTCTGAACTCCTTCTTATTTTCTAACCCCTTTATCGCTAGGGGTATGTCTTTTGCCCCTGCGGATTCAATGTGGGCTTGGGAGAGCGAACCCGCGTTTGCGGTTATAACCCCTATCTTCCCGTTAAGAAGCCTGTAAGCCCACGGTATCATTATTAGGGATGATGCGAAGACAGGAACCTTGACCGCTTTAGCTAACTTATCTTGAAAGAGCACGGTGAAGCCACAACTTGTCGTTATCGCCTTTACGCCTTCTCTCTCAAGCTCCTTCGCTCCCTTAACGAAGGCATCCTCAAGGGCTGGGTCTGTTTTCCAAACCACCGTCCTTAAGTTAGCTCCCTTTATCTTCTTAAGCTTGACTGGAAATGGATAGGTTTGCGGGTTTCCCACATCTCCGACGATCCTCGGGAAACGGGTTTCAAGCATCAGGATACCCAGAACTGCCTTTTCTTCGCTCATATTCTTACTCTCCTTTCATCTTTCTGGGGCGCTTGCTATAAGGAGAAAGCGCCCCTTTAATTCTATCACAGATCCTTCCTGAAGGGTTTGTAGGCCAAAAGCTCTAGCAGGACCTCCGCGAGCAACCCCGGAACCCTGCCTATCGCGAATATACCCCTTCCCGTGAGGTATGGGAAGCCCATGTCGCTTAATATGGCTCCGGAAGCTCCATCTATATTCATGTGTATCCCCTTCGTCTCGGATAGGATCTTCTCTATCTCTACTGCTAACCTAAGATGGGGGCCGTCGACCTCTAAGCTTCGTGCGAGGGATATGAGCGCGGGTGGGCGAGGGTCTCTCTTGTGATATCTGTGTCCATAGCCGGGGATTTTCTTGTCCCTTTGAAAGTGATCGTCCACTATCGCTTGAGCTGCCTCTTTAAAGGATAGGCCTCTTTCCTCTATAAGCTCTTCAACACTCTCTTGGAAGAGCTTCATCGCTAGCTCTATGGCGCCAGCGTGATGGTCACCGAAGGCTAGTATTCCGCCAGCGATCGCCGCCTGAATGGGCGAGCCCGCTGATACTATTAACCTCGCGGCCTTAGTGCTCGCTGGCGTTGGACCGTGGTCGCACATGGCAACGAGTATCGCCTCAAGCATCCTTGCCCTTTCGGGGGTGGGGCGCTCTCCCTTTATCAGAAACCAGACCACTTCGGAGAAGTTCCACTCTCGGATGAGATCCTCTATTTTGACGCCCCTAACCACGATGGAGTTCGGCTCTATCCTCGTTATCTCCCTCTCCAAGGGAATAGGAATCTCCTTCCTTATCGCCATGATGTTTCCCACCCTTCTTTGCTCTCGTTTGACACCTTCCTTGGGAAATTTCCCCTCATATTAAGCCCCCCTTTTAAGTTTGATATAAGTTATTAATAAAAAAGCCCGCTGAGATCTTTTCGACCTCAGCGGGCCAGGAAAGTCAAAAACAGGTCAGCTCAGGGACTCCCCCGAGCTCTCCTGGCCCCTATTCGCTTCTTCTCCTTCTTAAGACTAATGGCGCTGGTTAAGTTAAACCTCACCATATTTCTCCCTCAAGTTTAGGCTTAGGCATATTTTAACCTACGATAGTTTAATAGTCAAGGATCTTGGAGATATTTTGTGAAACAAAGGGCGCTTATAAAGCTTAAAGTTGCTTACTTTCGTTCCCATCCCTCCCCTTGAAGACAACCTCATCGCCCAAAAAGAAACCTCTATCCCTTCCGGTTAAAGGCTCTCCCTTGAAGACCATGTTAAGGTGGTTTGGGAAGTGAGTTTCATCAAAACCAAGTAATACCCCAACCTTAATCCCACCTATCCAGAGCTCATCCCCAACCTCAACTATTCCCCCTCTTGAGACCTCCCAAAAGCCCACATAAGTAGCGCTATTTACCTCCCCTCCGGGGGAGGCCTCCTCTTGAGTGACTATGATCTCGTGAATCTCTCCCTCCCTTATGGCCCTTGAGCGAGGGACTATAAGCTTTAAACCCCTGCCCTCGAGCCTAAGGTCGAGGATGGCAACGAGCTCTCCCTTGGGACTTCTCTTGGCGTAAAAGGGGCTTCCCTTCAAGCTCTTGTACGGTTCTGACAAGAATCTCACCCTCCTTTCCATACCTCTCGATGTAAGCGAAGGCGTTTCTCACATAATTCTCCTATGCTTCTCATGCTCCATACATCCATTATAGTATACCAACTTGAATGCAAAATCTTTTCTATGGAGTATGAAAGGGATTTGTAGACCGTCTATGATATATGCTCAATGTGTTTGGAAATATCTTCTTGAGTCAGATATAAATGTTAAGAATGTGAGTTTTTATGTTTGGAGTATGAGCTACGAAGATATCATGCATTCACAAGTTAATGTATTATATAGCTTATATTTTTTAAAATTATGTTAAACCCTCTTGACTCTTTTATGGTGTCAATATAGAATGAAGGCGTAGGTTTTTAGCGATGGGGGAGCAAGCATGGACTATAACCCAGGCGTTCCAGGAAGACTAAATGCTCAACAGCTTAATAGGTAGATTAATAGGTAGAGGGAGGGTTTAAGCCCTCCCTCTACCTATTTTATTGCATCTTTAAGAGGGGTGATATGATGGGAGGATGGATAAGGGAGCATCCGATCCTAACTTATCAACACGGTAGGAAAGTGAAGTTTTACGTGGATGGTAAGGAGTATGAGGGTTATGAGGGGGAGCCTATAGCTGCGGCGCTTCACGCTAACGGCATAAGGGTCTACAGGAAAAGCATGGTTTTGGAAAGACCACGTGGCTTCTTCTGTGCGGTTGGAAAGTGTTCGTCCTGCTTCATGGTTGTGAATGGAACTCCTAACGTCAGAGTTTGTATAACTCCATTGAAAGAAGGCATGAGGATAGAGACACAAGTTGGAAAGGGTGAGATACGTTGAAAGAGACGGATATACTGGTTGTAGGTGGAGGACCTGCGGGTTTGTGTGCTGCCATAGAGGCGGCTCGGGCTGGAGCAAGGGTATTGATAATAGATGATGGTTTGAGGCTTGGAGGTCAGTTAATCAAGCAAACTCATAAGTTCTTTGGTTCCAAGGATGAATATGCTGGGACGAGGGGCTTTAAAATAGCCGATGTGCTTCTTTCAGAGCTTGAACGCTATGGCGATAGGGTTGAAGCTATAACCAATACTACCGTTACAGGTTATTATACCGATGATGGCGTTTTCGGCGCTCTTACGGGTGAGGAAAGGTACTTTAAGGTGAAACCCAAAAGAGCGATAATCGCTACCGGAGCCTATGAGAAGACCATACCCGTTCCTAATTGTGATCTTCCTGGCGTTTATGGGGCTGGTGCTGTTCAGACGCTCATGAACGTCTATGGGGTTAAACCGGGAGAGAAGGCTCTGATGGTTGGAGCGGGTAATATCGGTCTTATAATAAGCTATCAGCTTGCCCAGGCGGGGGTTCAGGTTCAGGCTGTAGTTGAGGCTATGCCCAAGATAGGTGGCTATTTAGTCCATGCTTCCAAGATAAGAAGAATAGGCATTCCCATATATACTTCCCATACGATTAAGGAGATTCATGGTAAGGAGCACGTGGAGGGGGCGACCATAGTTCAGATAGATGAGAGATGGGAACCCATATCTGGGACTGAGAAATATATCGAAGCTGATCTAATATGTCTTGCAGTTGGGCTTTCTCCACTTATTGAGCTTCTCTGGCAGGCTGGCTGCAAGATGAGATATGTGCCTGAGCTAGGCGGTTACGTTCCCGTAAGGAACAGGGAGATGAGGACATCTCATCCCGATTTCTACGTTGCCGGTGATGCTGCGGCTATAGAGGAGGCTTCTACCGCCATGATAGAGGGAAGAATAGCGGGATTGTGCGCTGCGGCAAGCTTAGGTTATAGACCGCCGGACTATGAGGAGAGGTTAGAAGGTTTTTGGGCACAGCTTGAGAGGCTCAGGAGAGGGCCTGTTACGGAGAAGATAAGGCAAGGGCTTCCGAAAGCCATGAAGGAGGAGTGAACCATGCTTGAGAGGACAGGAGTTCCTACACCTGAACAGATAAGAGAGGTAACGCCTCCAGAGGAGATAATGAAGGCTAAGCCTGTGGCTATAATAGAGTGCTTCCAGAAGATACCTTGCGATCCTTGTCATACCGCTTGTCCTACGGGGGCTATTCTTGAGTTCGAGGATATAAATGATCTTCCCAAGATCGACTGGAGTAAGTGCACGGGGTGCGCTCTATGCGTGGCGAAGTGCCCGGGATTGGCTGTATTCGTCGTTGACATGACTTACTCCGATAGGGAGGCGATAGTTAAGCTTCCCTATGAGTTTCTTCCCGTTCCCAGTAGGGGAGAGGAAGTCGAGTGTCTAAATAGGGAGGGGAAGGTGGTTTCTAAAGGTAAGGTGCTTCAAGTCTTTGAGCCCTTTAAGGATGGGACGAAGGTGATTTCCGTGGTCGTTCCCAAGGAGTTTGCTATGGAGATCAGGCATATAAGGGTGGTGAGAAAAGATGGCTGATGAGAAGGATATCGTGATCTGTCGTTGTGAGGATGTTACCCTAAGCAAGATAAGGGAGCTTATTGAGAAGGGTTATACTACTCCTGATGAGATAAAGAGGATAACTCGCGCAGGGATGGGTCCCTGTCAGGGAAGGACCTGTAGGGATCTGATCATAAGGGAGATAGCGCGCATTACTGGGAAGAAGATAGAGGAGATTCCGATGACAACCTTTAGGCCTCCCATTAGGCCTATAAAGCTTGGAGTTTTGGCTGAAAGCGAGGATGATGAGTGATGCTCGTTAAAACTGCTGATGTTGTCGTTATAGGTGGCGGTATACAGGGGTGTGCGGTTGCCTATAACCTCGCTAAGATGGGTTGTAAGGATGTGGTTCTGTTAGAGAAAGATACCATAGCGAGTGGTTCCACTGGAAGATGTGCTGCTGGCATAAGGGCTCAGTGGGGTACGGAGATGAACTGCCGTCTGGGCATAGCTTCTATAGAGATCTTCGAGAATTTATCTGAGGAGCTCGGTGCTGACATAGGGCTACATCAGGGAGGATATCTGATGATAGCCTATAAGGAGAGCGAGTTTGAGCAGCTTAAGAAGAACGTCAAGCTTCAGAACAGTTTGGGGATAAAGTCTAAGGTAATATCAGCTCAAGAGGCTAAGGAAATATGCCCCCTTTTAAACACCGAGGGTGCCGTTGGCTTTACCTTTCACCAGAGAGATGGGCATGCTGACCCGCTTTTAACCACCTTCGCTTACGCTGAGGCCGCATCCAGGCTTGGCGTTAAGATATACGACTTTACCGAGGTTATAGGTATAGACCTTGAGGGGGATAGAATAAAGGGAGTTAGGACCAATAGAGGGTATATATCGACGAGGGTTGTCGTTAACTGTGCTGGTCCCTACGCTAAGAGAATAGGGGAGTTCGTTGGCGTAGACCTACCCATCTATCCTGAGAGACATGAGATACTTGTCACTGAGCCCATAGAGAGGGTTTCGCACCCCATGCTCATGTCCTTCTCGGGCAACTTTTACATTCAGCAGAGACCTCATGGGAGCTTCATAATGGGCTACGGTCCTAAAGAGCATGAAAAGACGCACGCGGTTAACTCCACATGGATGTTCCTTGAGGAGATGGCGAGGAAGTTCGTTAAATTGCTTCCAGCTTTGAAGGAGCTTAGGGTTGTTAGGCAATGGGCAGGTTCCTATGAGATGTCTCCTGATGCCCAACCCATACTTGGTGAGGTCGATGAGGTGGAAGGGTTCTACGTCTCGGCTGGCTTCAGCGGCCACGGCTTCATGTTCGGTCCGATAACTGGGAAGCTTATGGCTGAGCTCATCTTAACCGGTGAGACCTCCATACCGATTCAGATGCTTAACTACAGAAGGTTTGAAAGGCATGAGCTTATAAGGGAACCTGCGGTCGTTTAAGATTCTCTTGAAAAGGGGGTGGTTCTTGAGGGAAAGGGAATATCTTAAAAGGCGACTTTAACCTGGAAACCAAGCTAAAGGGGGGAGTAAGCTCATGGCACAGGAAAGGTGGAAGTCAAGGTTTGGTCTCATAGCTGCAGCCATAGGTATGGCGGTTGGAACTGGTAACATATGGCGTTTCCCTAGGATAAGCGCGGCAAATGGCGGCGGTTCCTTCGTCCTTGTTTACATAATAGCCTTCATAGTTTGGTCAATTCCTCTGCTTATGGCTGAGGCTGTGTGGGGCAAAGCTACGAGGAGAGGCGTCATCGGTTCCTTCAAGGAGTTTCTGGGTGAAAGGTATACCTGGATGGGAGGGCTAGTGGGTTGGATCTCCTACGCTATAGCCTGTTACTATGCTGTGGTGATGGGATGGTGTGTCAGATACTTCGTTTACGCTCTTACCGGTGTCATATCTCCTGGGGTTAACACCGAGGCTTTATGGAATAACTTCATAAACTCCCCAGCCCAGGTTATGACCTTCCACGTGATTTCCATGATCATAGCTACGTTGATAATCCTCGCTGGGGTTAATAAGGGGTTGGAATGGGCTAACAAGATAATGATCCCAACTCTGTTTGTCATGTTAATAGTGCTTGTAGCGAGAGCTCTAACCCTTCCGGGAGCTTCAAAGGGGCTTGAGTTCTTCTTCACTCCTCATATGGATAGGATTTTAATGGGTAAAACGTGGCTTGAGGCTTTTACTCAGGCCGCTTGGTCAACTGGAGCCGGTTGGGCTCTACTTTTGACCTACTATGTTTACGCTAGAGATGATGAGGATATAGCTTTAAACTGCACCTTGACCTGCTTTGCTGATAGCGGAGCTGCGCTTTTAGCCGCTCTAGCTGTTATTCCAACCATATTCGCGCTCTCTCCTGACCCGATGAAGGCGGTTGGGTCTGGTAACACCGGTCTTGCCTTCATACACTTAACAGGTCTTTTCTCTACGATGCCCGGTGGAACCATCGTAGCCGTGATATTCTTCCTCGCTCTGATATTCGCTGCTTTATCCTCCTTGCTCTCAATGCTTGAGCTTGCCACTAGGGTGCTTATAGATTCGGGTTGGGAGCGCACTAAGGCGGCCTTGGTCGTTGGTATTGTAACGACCATCCTTGGGCTTCCATCTTCTGCTAGGCCCTATTTCCTCGAGAATCAAGACTGGGTTTGGGGCGTAGGTCTACTTTTAAGCGGTATGTTCTTCTGGTATGGAGCTATAAAGAAGGGTGTTGACAAGCTTTATGAGCAGTATATCCGTCCGGTATCTGATATAGATGTTCCATTGTTCTGGAAGCTAATATACCTATTCCCCGTTTGGTTTGCGATTATATTCGGGTGGTGGGTCTACCAAGCTATAACCTGGTATCCCGGTGAGTGGTGGAAGCCCTTCCCGTTAGATAAGTACACCTACACCGTTGGAACCATGCTCTTCCAGTGGGCCATAGCCTTTATAGTGATATATGCGCTTAACAATAAGCTTGCAAGCTGGGTTAAGCCTCTTCCTGGGTCTTCAAGCAATCCTGGCGAGTCCCAAAAGAAATGAGGTGAGAGAAGATGTGGGTTATAATGATGGTTGTAGTGCTTCTGCTAGTCTTCGGTGGCTTTGGGTGGTGCATAAAGAAGTCTATCGACGCTGAGGAAAAGAGGGCTTCAAAATAGAAGAAAAAATTTTGGGGCAGGGGTTTTTTCCCCCTGCCCCAAAATTTTTATACCGCATCATGTTCCGTTCTTGCGATTATCTCCTCCTGTAGCCCTTTGGGCAGATTAACGAAGTAGTCGCTATAGCCTGCCACTCTAACCATGAGGTCTTGGAAATCTTGAGGTCTTTTTTGGGCCTCTCTTAGCACTTGGGCAGATACCACGTTGAACTGGACGTGATGTCCACCGAGCCTGAAGAAAGCCCTTATTAGCTGTGCCAGCTTAAGGAGATTTTCTTCGGTTTCAAAGAGGTCAGGCGTCAGCTTCTGATTTAAAAGTGCCCCTCCGGTCTTGTTCCAGTCGCACTTTGCGACGCTTCTAAAGACCGCTGCGATTCCCTTCCTATCCATGCCTTGGACGGGAGATATCCCTTCCGATACGGGAAAGCCGGCGTCTCTTCCGTCGGGAGTCGCTCCCGTTACCTTACCGAAGTAGACGTGAACGGTCGTTGGGAGGAAGTAAGCCCTTCTTTGAGCCCTTCTTGAGGAGGAGGGAGGATAGCTCTCTATCATCTCTACCAAGACATCAACCAGTCTCTTTGCTATCTCATCGGCGTAGTCATCGTCGTTTCCGAACTTTGGCGTCTTCTCGGGATTTTTTAAGATCTCTCTGACAAGTTCATACCCTCTCCAATTGTTATGAAGGGCTTTAAGAAGGTCTTCCATCGAAAGAGTTCCCCTGTCGAAGACATGATACTTGATCGCTGAGAGGCTGTCGGTCACCGTTCCAAGCCCCACAAGCTGTATATACTGGGTATTATATCTCGCTCCTCCGTTGTTGTAATCCCGAGCCCTTTTAACGCAATCCTCTATCCATAGGGAGAGGAAGGGAACCGGGAATAGCTTGGCATATAGACTCTCTATTATGTCATTGCCCTTCATCTTTATATCCATGAAGTGTTTAATCTGGGCTAAGAAAGCGCTCCAGAGGTCATCAAAGCTCTTGAAGCTCCTTGGATCTCCCGTTTCTATGCCTATCTTCTTTCCTGTTATAGGGTCTACGCCGTTGTTCAGCGTTATCTCGAGAATCTTAGGTAGGTTAAAGTATCCCGTTAATATATAGCTCTCCTTTCCAAAGGCTCCCGTTTCCACGCATCCGCTTACGCCGGATGTCCTGGCATCCTCTAAGCTCTTTCCCTGCCTTAACATCTTTACTATGACGTCATCGAAGTTGAAGAAGGGCGGTTCTCCGAAGCCGCCCGAGGCCACCTTAAGCGCCTCTATCAGGAACCTGTCTGGGTTCTTATCGCTTATTAAAACTGCGGTATTTGGCTGAAGCGTTCTCATCTCTCCTAAGACCTCTAGTATAAGATAGGATAGCTCGTTAACTCCATCGGAACCGTCTTCCCTTAAGCCCCCGAGGTTTAACTTGGAAAAGTCGTTGTAGGTGAAGCTTTCCTCAGCGGTTACCCCCACCTTCGGAACAGCTGGTTGATTGTTGAACTTTAGCCAAAAGGCTTGAAGGAGCTCTTTGGCTTTCTCCCTCGTTAGCCTTCCTTCCTCTATATCCTTCTTGTAGAACGGGTATAGGTGCTGATCTATTCTACCAGGGTTGAATGAGTCCCAGGGGTTAGTCTCGTAGGTTATACCTACGTGGATGAACCAGTAGTGCTGTAGAGCCTCCCAGAAGGTTCGAGGAGCGTGAGCTGGGACCCAACTACATATCTCTGCCATCTTTTTAAGCTCCTCTTTTCTTGACGGGTCTTTTTCCCTTTCGGCAAGTTCATTTAGCTTTTCGGCATAGCGTTTAGCGTATATCAGAATTGCATCTGCTGCTATATCCATGGCCTTTAGCTCTTCCATCTTTTCATAATATTCTGGGTCGCTAACCCTAAGCTCGCTCATCTTCTTCCTTATCTCTTCCTTTACATCGAGGACGCCCATCTTGAATATTCTTTCTCCTCCAGCGGTGTGTCCCGGTGCCCTCTGCTCCATGAACTCGGTCCATATGCCGGCTTCATAGGCGTCGATCCATTCCTTCGGAAGGCTTTCGAAGATTATATCCCTCATCGCTCTTCCCTTCCAGTAAGGTATGATCTCGTCCCGATAGAGATTCCTTGTTTCCTCATCCACCCTGTAAGGCATGTTTTCTCTTGAATCTAATATCTCCAGGTCCTCTAAACTATGGACACATATCTCAGGGTAGGTTGGAACCTCCTTAACTCCTGTTCCCCTTATCCCAACTATTAGCTGGCCATCCTCGATAGGTAAACTGCAATGCTCAAGTAGATATTTGAAGGCTAAAGCCCTTTGAACGGCCATGGACTTACCCTTGGTAAGCTCACTCTTATAAAACTGGGTTATGAGATTTGCCCTTTCAGAGGAGACCTTGACCTCCTTTTCTACGCTTTCTTTCCTGAGCTTTGCGATCCTCTCATTGATGGGCCTTATGAATGACCTACGCCTGCTTATCTCCTTTTCTACTCTTTCCATAACCTCCATCTTCATTACCCCCCAATCTTAACTTTTAAACCTATGCTCTCAAACTCCTCCTTTAACCAGTTGAGGATTTCCTTAGTCGGTGCTTCTTGCGTTTCCATTCTGTAGGGCCTGTTCAGCCTTTTATACTTTTCTTCAACACTGTGATATGGAAGAAGGTTTATCTCCTTAAGCCCTTGAATCTTCGAGATGAAGCCCATCCATCCCTTTACGTTCCATAGGGTATCGGTCACGTTGGGGATTACGGGGAACCTTAGGATTACTCTTTTTCCTGACACAGAAAGCAACTTTAGGTTTTCCTTTATCACGTCGTTTGAGACGCCAGTATACTTCTTATGTTCTTCGGGATCAAAGAGCTTTATATCATATAGGAAGAGGTCCGTGTAGGGAATTATCATCTCCAAGACTTCCGGTGAGGAGTATCCGGAGGTATCCAGGGCGGTATGGATGTATCTCTTTTTAAGCTCCTTAAGACACTCAAGGAGAAACCCCCATTGCATTAACGGCTCTCCACCGGAGAAGGTGACTCCACCACCTGAGCCATCATAAAGGACTCTATCCCTCTCTACCTCTTGGATTAGCTCATCAACGCTTATCTTTCTTCCGATGGCCTTTATTGCATTAGTCGGGCAGCGCTCGGCGCAGATTCCGCAACCATCGCATATGCTTCTATCTATATTCCTTTTACCATCCTCATCCACAGTGATGGCTTTCAAGGGGCAAGCTATGACGCAGCTATTGCATCCGATGCACTTATACTCGAAGTAAGCTATCTCCAGTCTTCTTGTTATTCCCTCGGGGTTATGACACCAAAAGCAGCTCAAAGGACACCCTTTCATAAAGACCGTGGTTCTTATGCCCGGGCCGTCATGAATAGTATACCGCTTGATGTCAAAGATCATTCCCTCCGTAGCAACTTCACCTCACTTTTTATGTCTAAGCAATTGTATTATAGCATGTAAGAAACTATCTTGCAAAGCTTAATCTTTTAGGAGTTTCACCCTGTTTTTAAGGATCCCAATTTTTTCAATCTCTATCTCCACGAGGTCTCCTTCCTTGAGGGTGAAATCCTCGGGTGGGACTATTCCCGTTCCGGTTAGGCATACGCTTCCCGGGGGAACAGGGTTATATTTGCAGAGATAACTTCTAAGCTCTTCCAGGCTCCTTCTCATATTTCCAGTATTTGTTTCCCCTTCGAACATCACTTCTCCAGACCTGTATATTCTGCATCTTATGTTCAGTTTCGGTTCAGAGCCCACCTCATCCACCGTTACTATCGAAGGACCTATTGCACAGCACGCTTCAAAGATCTTAGCTTGGGGTAGGTAAAGGGGGTTCGTCCCTTCAATATCCCTTGAGGATACGTCATTTCCTCCCGTGAAGCCTATGATCTCACGCTTTGGGCCTAAGACGAAGGCCAGCTCCGGCTCAGGCACGTTCCACTCCGAGTCTCCCCTTATCCCTATCTCATCATCTGGGCCAACGCATCTGTGGGCGGTCGCCTTGAAGAATATCTCAGGTCTTTTGGCGCTGTAAACCATTCTGTATATTCCCTTGATGCCGGTCTCCTTCTCCCTCTCCTCCTCGCTCCTCTTATAGGTTACCCCACACCCCCATACCTCGGGCGGTTCGATCGGTTTAAGAAGCTTTACCTCCTCCAAGCTATATCTTGGCAGGTCGTTTAAGTTGCGAGCGACCATTTCCTCTATAAACTTTCCGAGTTCTTCACTCTCCGCCTCGGAGGCCAAATCAAGAAAGCTTCCAAAGCGCTTTCCTTTAACCTCAGTTATATCTACGATGTTATTCTCTATCCAGACACCTAACCTCTCACCGCTTTTGGACTTAAATCTGATTACCCTCATATCTATCATTATAAGCTGCCTTGAGAAAGAAAGCAATTGGTGCTATAATTTAGCTAAATCGTGCTACAAAGGAGGGGTTTTTCTTGAAGGCGAGGGAGATAACTCAAGTCGCTTTGCTTGCTGCGATGGGTGTAGTTTTACCATCTATCTTTCATCTGTCTGGGATCCCGGGGAAGGTTTTCCTTCCCATGCATATACCCGTGCTCTTAGGTGGGTTTCTTTTGCGTCCACAGGTTGCGCTTCTTTTGGGTCTAATTCTTCCCCCTTTAAACTTTCTACTAACTGGTATGCCGCCCTTTCCAAACTTCATAGCCATGATGTTCGAGCTGGGAGCCTACGGGTTTTTCTCCTCCCTTCTTTATGGAAGGGTTGGATGGGGGGTGTTAGCATCCCTATTATCATCGATGCTTTTAGGTAGGTTGGTTTCGATATTGGCTAACTGGGCTCTCTTTATAGCCTTGGGAGTCAAGTTTAACTTGAAGATCCTTCTTCAAGGGTTATTTATCATCTCTTTGCCAGGAATCGCCATTCAGCTTGTGGCCATTCCGACGCTTCTCGTCATAATATGGAGGTGGGGCAAGATTGAGGGAAGAGCTCCGCGCTTTCTTTAATGAAAAGGCTTCCGTGTGGGATAGCCTTCAGAAGGTTTCACCTCAAAGAATAAGAAACTTGCTTGAGCCCCTTCCAGTAGCTAAGGGTGGCTCGATACTTGACGTGGGGTCCGGGACAGGGGTCTTGATACCCTTCTTGAGGGAGCTATTCTCCCCCTCCTTGATAGTTGAGCTTGATATCGCGGAGGAGATGCTTAAGATCGCTAAGGAGAAGTTCGATGATGATGGCATAATTTATGTTTGGGGTGATGCTGAAAGCTTCGTCTTTGATAGAACCTTCGATGCCATAATATGCTACTCCTCCTTTCCCCACTTCAGCGATAAGGAAAGGGTTGTGGTTCACCTCTCTAATTTCCTCAAAAAGGGTGGAGTATTTGCTATACTTCACTCATCCGGGAGAGAGGCGATTCACAGGATTCACGCATCTAACGAGGTTACACGGGAGGATCTTCTACCTCCGGCATCAGAAGTTGCATTAATCTTTAAGAAGGCGGGCCTTGAGATTATAAGAAGCGTTGACGATGATGACGAGTACGCTTTAGTCGGAGTTAAAGGTTGATAGGAAGCTTAAGCCTTGCGAGGGGGTCGTTGCGCCCCCTCGCAAGGCTTCGTCTCACTTAAGCTCGAAGGTTAAGGTTGAGGATAGCGATAGTTTGTCAGCGTAAGTCTTATCCTCTAAAGGTATTTTATAGCTTGCTACTATAACGTTGTAGCCCTCCTTTAGCTCGCTTATGATGGCTTTTCCGCTTTGGTCGGTCTTGAAGGTCTTGTCTACGCCCATGACCTCGACCGTCGCTTCTGCTAAGGGCTTTCCCTTGTATAGCACTTGAACCTCAAGATCCTTACCCTTCGATGGCTGAGATAAGGGCACTATCTCAAATTCAAGACCAACGGGCTTGAAAGTGGATTCTGACCAGCTTAGGATGAGCTTAGTGTACTTTAAGGGGTGCGAGGAGTCCTCAACGGGCTTGCCATACTCAACCTTAGATAGGTTCTTCCATCCTTCGGGCGTCTTAACCCAGTAGCCGTTGTCAAAAAAGGCAGTTAGTATGGCTAACTCCTTTGAGGCATCAGATGGGATAACCTTAATCTCTCCATCTCCTTCAACTATCTTAATAGCAACCGCTTCCCCGTTCTTTGATAGGGCCTTGATCTCCTTTACCTTCTTGGTATCGTATTTTTCAAGTTCATTTCCATGACCGTAAGCTAGAACGAAGGCACCGTCTCCCTTGATGAACCATACGTCGTGGGCTAAAGCTAATCCGCACATCAGTAACACCATCGCGACTCCCAACGCTAGATACCGCATGCTCATACCCCCTTTGTAACACGATTTTTAATTTTTGTGTTATCAAAGGTTAATTATAAGGGGATTTTGTGGTTTGTCAAGGGGGGTGAGTTTTAAAGTTGCGCTTTCATCTTGTCTTATTAACTTTGAAGGGTTAAAATAAAATTGAAGCTCTTATTGGGGGTTATGATATGTGGGGTAGATGGCTTTTAAGGAGAGTTCTTCTTTTAGTTCTTATTGTCTTGCTTTTTGCTAGGTGTTCTGAATCCAGGTCCGTGGCGAATCCTTTTCCCTTCATAGCCTCCTCTTATTTAGTTAAGATAGATGGGAGGATAGTTTGGGCGGGAGATCCTCATAGGAGGCTTCCTCCGGCGAGCTTAACCAAAATAATGACCGCTTTAATAGCTCTTGAGAGAACCAGACCGAACGATGTGGTTAGAGTAAGCAGAATGGCTGCTAAAGAGGATGGCTCTAGGATAGGTTTGAGGGAGGGTGATAGGTTAAGGGCGGTAGATCTCGTATATGCTACGCTGATTCATTCGGCTAACGACGCTTGTAGGGCTCTCGCGGAGCACATAGCTGGAAGCGAGGCTAGCTTCGTGAGACTCATGAACCTTAAGGCTAGGAGGATGGGGCTTAAGGATACGCACTTTGCGAACTCCTGCGGGCACGACGAAGCAGGGCACTACTCAACTGCCTACGACCTCGCAATTCTTGCCGAGGTTGCCATGAGAAACCCGGTCTTTGCCAGAATCGTATCTACCCCGAGCATGGTTATAAGGACGGTTGACGGCAAAAGGCACTTTAGGTTAATTAACAAGAACAAGCTTATAGGGCGTTATCCTGGAGTTATAGGTGTTAAAACCGGATTCACTGATAGGGCGGGGAAGTGCCTGATAGCCTTGGCGGAAAGGGGAGGGAGGAAGGTTCTTCTGGTTCTCTTAAACGCTCCCAATCGGTGGGAGGATGCCCAATTCATCTTAGATATGGCCTTTGATTTTTAGAAGGGCGGTGTGAGGTGGAAGATGCTAAGGTGTCAAGCTTGTGGTAAGGTTTACTCAGGCTTTCGCATAAGGTGTGAGTGCGGTGGAGTTTTGGATCTCCTTTCGGAGAAAGAACTCTCCCTAAATGGGCTTTTAAGAAGGGAGTTTTTGGATTCAAGGAGATACGTTAAGCTTCTCCCTATTAGCGAGGAGCTTCTCCCTTCCATCCACCTTCCGATAACGCCAATCGTGAGGAAAAGCATAGGCGGTTTGGATCTCCTCTTTAAGCTTGAGTACCTAATGCCGAGCGGTTCCTTCAAGGATAGGGGAACCTACGTTACGATGGCGAAGCTCAAGGAGGAGGGGATAAGGGAATTTACCTTGGACTCTTCGGGAAACGCTGCGATAAGCTTGGCCCTCTTTGCGAGGAGCGAGGGGTTAACTGCCCATATCTTCATACCAAGTTATACGAGTGAGGGTAAGAAGAGGTTGCTTAAACTTCTTGGAGCTGAGGTACATGAGGTGGAGGGGTCAAGGATGGAGGTTCACGAGAAAGCGCGCTCCTTTGAGGGGGGAACCTACATCTCTCACTGGTATAACCCTTACTTTCTTGAGGGGACTAAGCTCGCAGCCTATGAGGTTTGGGAGGAGATAGGTAGCGTTGATTACGCCCTGAGTCCTGTGGGAAGCGGTAGCCTATTTATCGGCTTATACAAGGGATTCAATGAGCTCGCCAAGCTTGGTAAGACTTCGATTCCTAGAATGATCGCCGTTCAGGCTAAGGGTTATGAAAGCTTGCGTGAAAGAAGTGTTGAAAAAAGCGAACTTGCCGAAGGTATAGCCATAACCGATCCTCCAAGGAGGGAGGAGATGAAGCGCATATTGAGTCAGACCGGTGGAGTTTGCGTATCTGTGGGGGATGAGGAGATAGAGAGAGCGCTCCTTGAGCTAATTCACATGGGGTTTATCGTTGAACCTACATCCGCTTCGGTCTACGCAGGCTTTAAGGTTCTGGCGAATGAGGGGTTCTTCAAGGAAGGCTCAAAGGTTTTGCTCCCTCTGACCGGTTCCGGTCTAAAGTGGGTTGTGAAAAAAACTTGAATGGGGGTGGGAAATATGGATGTGAGGAAGGCCATCGATTTAAGGAGAGCCTATAGGTCGCTTGAGAAGGTTGAGATATCTTCTGAGACTTTAATTGATTTAGCTCAGTGTGCCTCTTTAGCTCCATCTTGCTTCAACAATCAGCCTTGGAGGTATATCTTCGTCACCTCCGATGATAAACTCCGCGCTCTTAGGGATGCCTTAGCTAAAGGAAATGAGTGGGCCTATGACGCTTCAGCTATAATAGCTGTTTGTTCGAAGCCAGATTTGGATTGCGTCTTAAAGGACGGAAGGAAGTACTACGCCTTTGATGTGGGGATGTCCGTTGGCTTCGTCATGCTTAGAGCTACCGAGCTTGGGCTTGTAGCTCATCCAATAGCGGGATACTCCCCAGACAAGGTTAAGGAGATCCTCAGTATTCCTGAGGATTATGAGGTCATAGTCCTAATAATAGTTGGCAAGCGCTCTGAAAGCATTAACCCTATCTTATCTGAGAAGCAAAAAGCTGCCGAGATGGAAAGACCACCTCGCCTTCCCTTAAAGGATTTCGCCTATCTCGACTACTTCGGTAACTCCTTAGCCTAAAGCTTTAAATCCTTTAGCTTCATCTGAGCTCTAACAACTGAAGAGATAGCTCTTGATAGGGTTTCAAACTTCTCCGTTACCTGCTGCATGACCTCCATGGCTCTATCGAACTCCTTCTTTTTCTCTACCAAGTTATCCCTCGTTCCTGAAAGAAGCACAACTATATAGGAGAGAAGTTGGGAGTTCTCTTTCGTGAAGTCCATAAGTTGCCTTAGGGAAGTTTGAACGCTTGAGAATATATCGCCAATCAGCTTTATGCTTTCTAAGGCATCGCTAACTGCACCCGATAGCTCCTTAACCTGGTCGGTTATGCTTTTGGCGACCCTATTTGATTCTCCGGCTAGCTTCTGGACTTCCGATGCGACTACGGCAAAGCCGCGTCCTGCCTCTCCCGCGCGAGCTGCCTCTATTGAAGCGTTAAGAGCGAGAAGGTTCGTTTGCTTCGCTATCTTGGTTATCTCCACCGCCATCCCCTGAATCTCATTGAACATCGATAGGGTCTGAGAGGTCTTATTTATAGATGACATAACTACGTCGTTTATCTTCGATATGTCTGCTCCTGACTTTTTTAACTCTTGAACTATTGAGTCGTTCATCTTCTGAAACTGCTCTATGCTATCAACGAGCTTTTTCCCCTCTTCCTCGAACCTCTCTGAGAGCTCTCCCATGCTCTTTAGCATCTCTTCAAAGGAGGCTTCAAGATATTTGACGTTTTCTTGGGCTTTTCTAACCCTCGAAAGCAAAGCTTCATCAAGTTGGGACATGAAAGATATCATTAGGTTTTCAGCGAAGAAGGCCGATACTATCTTCTCAAGTGTATCTTTCTTTATATCTGCCATAGATCATCACCTTCCATAGATATCGTCAAGCACGTCTATCCCGCATCTTAAGTCCCTTAACCAGTTGAAGAACTTCTTAACGTTTTCCCCTTTAAATATCGCTCCATGCTGTGGAGCAACTATATCTATCTCCTTTTTCTCAACTATGCTCAGCCATTTTCTCAGGACAGCGTTTGAGGCTATATATCTTCTGTGGAAGCCTTCCATGATCTTAACGTGGCTGTTGAAGTCATCAACGAAAAGGTATCTTTTCCCCCTGTCGAATATGGCTGCGCCTATATCCCCTGAGAAGAGGATTTTTGCTCTTGGGTCGTAGATGTTGAAGTTCCCCGTTGAGTGGAGGTAGTGGGCGGGTATTATCTCGAGCTCCGTTCCCGAGGACAGCCTTATCTTGTCTCCCCTATCTGGTATGGCCGTAACTCTTCTCTGATCGTATACACCGAAGTGAGGTAGAAACCTCGTCCAGAGCCCCGAGATGTATATCCTGGCGTTTTCGGCTATCGATAACCATAGGGTTATCCCAGAGGTCACATCAGGGTCCTGATGGGAGAAGAAGATGTACTTTATTTTAGCTGGCTCTATCAGCTCAGAGATGTTGGCTAGCACCCTCGAGAAGACGTGAGCTCCTCCTGGATCGATAAGGACGCCATCTCCATCGTCAAGTATTAAATACTGATTGGTCTGAACTATTCCCTCCTCTTCTCTCTCCTCCCATGCGAGGAATATGAACTTATGCTTGCTGTCCTCATACAAGTTTACACTCTCGGTACCAGAAAGCCCTTGCACTCTGAACACCTCCATAAATAAGTTAGCTTTATTTCAATTATAACATTTATCAAGCTATTGACTAAGCCTATGAGAGGTTATATTATCAGCTAAAAGTTTAGAAGAGCTAAAAGTTTAGAAGATGGAGGGGTGATTTATGGCTAAGATTAAACCCTTTAAGGCCATCAGGCCGCGTGCGGATCTTGTCCACCGCGTTGCTTCCCTACCCTACGACGTATTAAGCGTAAGGGAGGCTCGAAAAATAATCGAGATTAACCCTTATTCCTTCCTCAGGGTTGAGAAGTCCGAGGCGGAGTTCGCCGAGGAGGTGAGCGTCCACGATAGAAGGGTGTATGAGAGGGCTAGGGAGAACCTAGATCGGATGATTAAGGATGGCATTTTAATTCAGGACCCCAAACCCTGCCTTTACATCTACAGGCAGATTATGGAGGGAAGGTCGCAGACTGGCTTAGTTGCGTGCTTCTCGATAGACGATTACTTAAACGGCCTGATAAAGAGGCACGAACTTACTCGAGCCGATAAGGAGCTTGAGCGCGTGTATCACATTGACCTTTGCGATGCTAATACGGGACCTGTCTTTCTGGTTTATCCAGTTTGCGAGGATATAGATAGGTTAGTCAAAGGGTGGGCAAGCTCAAATCCCCCGCTTTATGACTTCACCTCCGAGGATGGCGTCAGGCATAGCGTATGGGTTATCGACGATGATAAGGTAATAGACAAGATCGTTGAGCTCTTTAAGGGTGTAAGCTCGATATATATAGCTGATGGACATCACAGATGCGCCGCTGGAGTTAAGGTTGGGCTTGAAAGGAGAAGGAGTAAACCTAACTATACTGGTGAGGAGGGGTTCAACTACTTTCTCGGCGTTGTCTTTCCCCACACCGATGTATACATAATGGAGTATAACCGCTTGGTCAGAGACTTAAACGGGCTTAGCGAGGATGAGTTCTTAAGCAGGGTTAAAGAGAACTTCTATGTGGAAGATTTAGGCGGGGGTTCTACCTATCGCCCTGAGGGAGAGCATATCTTCGGTATGTACTTTAAGGGGAGATGGTTCAAGCTTATCCCTAAGCCTGGGACCTTCGATGATAATGATCCCGTTGGCAGGTTGGACGCTAATATCCTCCAGGAGAATCTGTTGAGGCCCATCCTCGGTATAGAGGATCCACGGACCGATAAGAGGATAGACTTCGTTGGAGGTATAAAGGGCCTTGGGGAGCTCTGTAGAAGGGTTGACTCCGGGGAGATGGCGGTTGCCTTCTCACTTTATCCAACGACTATAGAGTCCATAATGGCGGTTTCCGATGCCGGCAAGGTGATGCCTCCTAAGTCAACCTGGTTTGAGCCCAAGCTCAGAAGCGGTCTGTTCGTTCATAGATTGACCGGTTAGAGGGGGGATAGAATGCGCGTCGTGCTTTGGGGTTTCGGTGCTATGGGAAGGAGTATAGCGAAAGCCTTGATCGAAAAGGGATCTTTCCGCTTAGTTGGGGTCGTAGACAGAAGCCCGCTTTTACGTGGAAGGGATGTGGGGGAAGCTCTTGGTGGCCCCCCCCTGGGTTTAAGGGTGGAGGATGATGCTGGCTTAATCGAGCGGATGAACCCGGACGTAGTTTTAATCGCTACGACCTCTTTCGTTAAGGATGTCTTGCCGCAGGTGGAGCTGGCGGTTAAGGCTCACTCGAACGTCATAACGATAGCTGAGGAGATGGCTTACCCCTTCGATACGCATCCGGAGGAGTCCTATTATATCGATAGTTTAGCCAAGCGCTATGGGGTTACAGTTCTGGGAACAGGCGTGAACCCTGGCTTCGTTTTAGATACCCTGATAATCGCTCTTACTGGCGTATGCTCTAAAGTTGATAAGATCGTTGCGCGCAGGGTAAACGACCTTTCTCCCTTCGGTAAGACGGTTATGGAGACGCAGGGAGTGGGTAAAACCCCCGAGGAGTTTGAAAAAGGGGTCAAGGAGGGTAAAATAGTCGGACACATCGGTTTTCCTCAGAGCATCGGCATGATCGCAAGAAGTTTGGGCTGGAAGATATCTAGAATAGAGGAGGAGAGAAGACCCATAATATCGAAAGTTTATAGGGAAACCCCTACCGTGAAGGTTGAGCCTGGGATGGTTGCAGGGTGCGAGCACTCCGCAAGAGCTTACGTTGGGAATCTTTGCGTGATAGAGCTTCATCACCCTCAGCAGATTCATCCTCACCTTGAGGGGGTTGAGACCGGAGACTATATAGAGATTTATGGCGATATAAATATAAATCTGGCCATAAGACCTGAGATTCCCGGAGGCAAGGCTACCGCAGCCATAGCCGTTAACATGATACCCTCGGTTGTAAAGGCTGAGCCGGGCTTAAAGTGCATGGCTGACTTACCTATACCCAGAGCCCTGCTTTCTGATATCAAGCGGTCTCTTTAGCCTTACAGTTATAGAAATAAGCCTATTGCAGTATTTTCTCTTTTAGTTTATAATTTTATAAATCTCTTTAAGAAGGTGGTCTGACTGCGTTTTTTGTTGGGAGGCATGGGTGTGCTTCTTATTCTTTTCCTTTCATTCCCTGTTTTTGGCACCTCCCTTTCGCTGGACTTAGATAGCGATGGGGTTAAGGAGGAGGTCGTTTTTTCGCCGGAAAGCGGCCTCCTTTTGATCCTCAGGGGTGGCAGAGAGATTTGGAGTGGCCTTCCATCCCATTGGGGGGCTTGGAAACTGGTCGTTGCCGATTTAGATGGGGATGGTTTTAAGGAGCTTTTGCTTGGTGTGAAGATTAAAACCCGCTTTTTCCCTGAGAGGCATAAAAGCTTATTCGTTTTGGGGTGGAATGGGAACTTCCTTTACGCTCGCTGGCTTGGCTCGCACATGTCAAAGCCCCTTCTTGACTTCGTTGCCTTTGATCTGGACGGCGATGGCAAGGATGAGCTTATAACCCTGGAGTTGGGGCGGGAGGGGAAAGGGCATCTTCTTGTCTATCGATGGATAGGTTTTGGCTTCGGCTTTCTTTGGGAGAGCGAGGCTTTCTTCAATGGTGTGCTATTTAGCGATGGCTCTAAGGCTGGCTTGAGGCTATCTGACGGGAAGACCTACATTCTTTCAATCTCAGATGGAAGCTTCACTTTAAGGCGTTGCCCTTAGAGGCAACGGTAAGGTTTTAGGGGGGATTAAGGTGAGATGTTTATCGCTTTTAGCGGTTTTACTTATGCTTGGCCTTTTCCCCTTCAGCTTAGCTTTCGCTGATCTTAATGGTATCTCAAACATCGATAGGTTCTCGATCCCTGAAGATGCAATGGCCATTTTAGATAAGAATCTCTTTGTCGTTTGTCCTGCCTCTCACTGGCAGCCCTTCTTCGTTTACGAGGATAACGCTTATCAGAGGATACCTAACTTCGTCACGGTTGACAGCGTCCTTCACCTTTATCACATCTTCTTTAACTTCGCTTTAAGGAGGTTGGAAGAGGAGAGGCTCATTCCCTTGACCGAGCTCTTTACGAAGAGGCTCATCTCCCAGGCGCTAAAGACCTACAACTTACTTGGGCCGGGCATACTTAAGGATGCTTCCTTGCGCAACTTGGCCTATTTGGGCGTGGCGTCTAACCTCCTTAAGCTGAAGGTTAACCTTCCTCCTGAGGTGCAGGCTATGGTCCAAAGGGAGCTTGATCTCATAAGGGGGAGGAAGGGATTAGTCGTCGGAGCCATTTTTCCTTATGCTATAGACTACACTCAGTTTGCTCCACGTGGTCACTACACGCGAACCGAAAGGCTTAGAAACTACTTCATGGCTATGACCTGGTATGGCTTGGTTCCCTTCTCACCGGCCTATAGGGATAGGGAAGGTAAACTTAAAGTTAGCTATACGGTTGCCCTTCAAGCAATCTTGATGGTTAGGGATGTTCGCTCAGCTAAGCTCTTTCAGGATTGGGATACGCTCCTAACTTCTCTTAACTACTTCATTGGGTTCGCCGATGACCTTGATCTGCGAGAGGTGGAGTCGCTGATGGAGGAGGTCTTCGGCAAAGAGGCTACGCTCTCCGACTTCGTTAAATCGGAGAGGCTTAAGAGTTTCACCGAGCGCTTCGTTAAGCTTAGGGCTCCGAAAGTTAAGCCCAAAGTTGCTTGGCTTGTCGGAAGGCTTCCTAATCTTCCCGATCCCGAATCCTCTCAGCTTCGCTTACTGGGGCAACGCTATACCCCTGATAGCGAGGTGTTGGAGGAGTTAACCGATCCGGAAAAGCGCCCGATACCATGTGCTTTGGACCTTGCTGTAGTTATGGGAAGCGATAGGGCTAAAGATATAGTCGATGCTGGTTATCGGGTTTACGGTTTGCCTGAGAGCTTCTCTCTGTTGGAGTGGGAGGGTTATCGGGCTAAACGTGATGAGCTTTGCAAGCGCTTCAGTCGTTTGGGGGAAAGGGAGTGGACATCCAACCTCTACTGGAGCTGGCTATGGGTCCTTAAAAGCCTCTTTGATTTTCCTGATGAAAGAGCCCCGGCCTTCATGAAGACGATGGCCTGGAAGGATAAGTCGCTTCAGACCGCTTTGGCGTCCTGGGCTCAGCTCCGTCACGATACTATTCTTTACGTCAAGCAGTCTCTTGCGGTTGCCGAGGGTGGCGATGGTGATGAAGAGGTGGTTAAGGGTTACGTTGAGCCTAATCCGGAGGCTTGGAGGCGCCTGCTTAAGCTCGTAGTTCAAACTCGAGAGCTTCTTGGCTCGCGCGGGCTTTTGGTTGAATCTGTGAAGGATAAGCTTGAGAGCTTCGATGATATGGTTAGATTTCTGCTTAAGTGCGCTGAAAAGGAGCTTGAAGGGGAACCCTTAAGCGAGGAAGATTATAGGAGGATTCAGTTCATAGGTGGGGATATGGATTACATGGCCTTAAGTATAGTAAGCGATGGGAAGGCGCTAAGTTGGGCTGAGGTCATTCACCCATCGGATAGAAATATGGCTTGTATAGCTGATGTTCACACCGCTGATATAAGGTTTGGTGGCTTAGGGCATGTGGCTCTCGAGGAGGCGGTTGGGCACGCTCACGAGATATTCGTCGTGGTTCCGATCGAGGGGAAGCTTTATCTGACGCGGGGAGCGGTCATGAGCTATTATGAGTTTCTGCAGCCTGCTAAGGATAGGTTAACCGACGAGAGATGGCAGAAGATGCTTGCCGAGGGGAAGGCTCCCCCTCAACCTCCCTGGGTTAGCTCCTTCACCTCGGCGAGATCGATAGAGGTTAGGAAGCTCCCTATACGCTAAGATTTATACAAGGAGGTGGCTTTCTTTCCTTGGTTAAGGGTCCTGGGCGGGCTTTTTGCATCATCCTTCTTGATTTCGATGGCATTTACGCAAATCAGAGCGAGCTCTGCTTAAGGGCTGATATAGTGATTTCCAGCGAGATCAGAGAGGTCAAATATATGTGCTCTCCTTCTAAGTTGAAGGAGATAGGCACCCTTATACCTTCGAAAGGTAGATTTATAGCTTTCCTCGGTGGTGGGGAGTATCATCATCTTTCCCTTTTATTCTTAAAACGGGTTAAGATTCCCTTCTTTCTTCTCCTCTTCGACAAGCACCTTGACGCTCTTAAAAAGGGCGGAGAGTTTATAAGGTGCGACTCCTGGTTGAACTGCGCCCTTGAGCTTAAAAACCTCTTAGGCGTGATATTTATAGGCAGGAGGGAAAGAAGGTTTGGGAAAATACATATTATGCCCCCTGATGGGCTCAAAATAACTAGAGCGATAAAAGATAAGGCGGTTTATATAAGCATAGATAAGGATATATTAGATGTTCCCTTGACTCGCTGGGGTAAGGGGTGGCTGCCCTTAAGCGAGCTATTAAGAACCCTGAGCTTCATACCCAAGGATAAAGTGGTGGGGGTTGATGTGTGCGGGGAGCCCGAGGAACTTTGCCTCTGGAAGATGCCTGAAAGCGAGAGAATAAACTTAGAGATAGTTAAGGCGCTGGAACCTGACCTTAGGGGCTTAAGGAGCTTTGGCCACGGTAGGTTCTTTTTCTTGCCTGTCTCTATACCATAAGCCTGGGACATTCTGACGAGAATTCTGATTAGGAATAATAGGGTATTTTAAAAGGGATATTTTATAAAAGATGATTGCTTAAAATGTTTCATCTATCTGGTATATTTAATACGTGATGGTCGTAAGCTTACGATTTAAGCTGTTTTTCTTTTAGTAAGGAGGGGAACAATGGTAATGGACAGCCTTCAAAAATTTCAGGATTTACTTAAAAAGCTTTTTCAATTTGAGGCTTCTGATCTGGACTTTGGGATTTATCGTATTCTAAACTACAAACGGGATAAAATTGAGAGGTTTATTCAAGAAGAGCTTAAGAAAAAGGTAGAAAACGCCTTCGCTAAACATAAAGACGAAAGGCTAACTGACATAAACCAGAGATTTGAAGAAGTAAAACAAAAAATTATTCAAAATTTTGGACAAGAGGCTCTTACCCCTACTGGCGAACTTAAAGAAGAATTTAAAAACACACCCTTAGGTAAAGAATTTCTCTCAATAAAGGCTCAAAAAGATGAAGTGAAAGCTATCGATGAGATTAAATCACAGGTTTTCAATGACCTTTATAACTTCTTCTCCCGCTACTACGAAGAAGGCGATTTTGTCCCCCAATACAGGTATTCCATAAAAGGGCATAAGTATGCCATACCTTACAATGGCGAAGAGGTAAAACTTTACTGGGCAAATTCAGATCAATATTACATAAAAACAGGTCTTCTTTTCCGTGATTACACATTTAAAGCGGGAGATTATAGAGTTATTTTCCGCATTGTTTCTGCAAAAGAAGAGCTTGGTTCAAACAAAGCCACAAAGGAAAGGTTTTTCATCCTTGACGATGAGGAACCGCTAAAAATTGAAGATAAGACGTTAATCATCCGCTTTCAGTATAGGGAGCTAACTGAAGAAGAGGTAAAACACTACGATATAGAAGGTGGAAGCAATACAGCAAAGCAGGAGAAGATTAACCAAAAAAGTTATGATGAGATTTTTAAAGAGATTGAAGATGTCACCCTAAAGGGATTTTTGGGACAAATGAAAAACGAAAAACCTCTTCTTCTGTATCAACTAAACAGATTTACAGCCAAAAACACAAAGGATTACTTCATTCACAAAAACCTCAGAAAGTTTCTCTCAGAACAGCTGGACTACTTCATCAAATCTGAAGTTTTAGACATTGAAACTCTTGAGAAAGAGAAATTTCTTGACAAACACATAACCCGTGCCAAGGTCGTCAGAGAAATTGGTGAGGATATCATTGACTTTCTTTCCCAGATAGAAGATTTTCAAAAGAAACTGTGGGAGAAAAAGAAGTTTGTTTTGAAAACTGAATATGTAATCACCACTGATAGACTTCCAGAGGAATTTTATGATGAAATTTTAAAGAACGAATCGCAATTAAAGGAATGGCAAGATTTAGGTTTTGAATTGCCAAAGAATAAAGAAGAGCTAAAAAACAAGAAGCTTCCTATTGATACCAAGTATTTTAGCCAAGAGTTTAAAGAGAAACTTCTTGAAAAGCTTACTGAGAATGCAGATTTAGA
>Ga0071330_1080495_pt1 | contig 71119 bp, 73 predicted proteins | sample GBScel77sediment_FD_63802 | JGI IMG/M metagenome (GOLD analysis project Ga0071330, IMG submission 63802) | Hot spring sediment microbial communities from Great Boiling Spring, Nevada - Cellulolytic enrichment Sediment 77C v2 (version 2) | ecosystem: Environmental > Aquatic > Thermal springs >...
AAAATTTTTTATATTTTAGGGACAATAGTATTTTTATTTATTTTTGCAAGTTTTTATATTTTTTCTGAAGATCTCACTTTTGCGAAAAGTGAAAATAGTTGTTTAAGGTGTCATTCAGTAAAGAGACTCCCCAAGGTTCTTCTCAGTGGAGAAAAAATGGAACTTTATATAGATAAGGAGGGGTTTTTAAATTCTGTTCATGGTAGTCTTAATTGTATTGATTGTCATAGTGATATAAATCCTGCTACTCATCCAAGACCTTTGAAGATATCAAGTAAATTAGAATATGCTAAAAAAGTTTCTCAAAGCTGTGCCAATTGTCATCCAGAAGATGGTTTATCCCCTATTCATAAAAATATTCTTAAAGAAGGTAAAATATCTTGTGTAGAGTGCCACGGTTCTCACTATATTAAACCTATGAAAGAGTTAGCCAAAGGTGCAGATAAATGTTTAAGGTGTCATTCAGTAAAGAGACTTCCCAAGGTTCTTCCCAGTGGAGAAAAAATGGAACTTTATGTAGAAAAAGAAAAATTCTTAAATTCTGTGCATGCTAAAATAGGCTGTCTTTTCTGTCATAAAGATGTGGATCCTGCCACTCATCCCAGACCTGAAAAAATATCATCTAAACAGGAATATGCGAAAAAGATTTTTAAAAATTGTTTAAACTGCCATCCTTTTAATAGTTTATCTCCTATTCATAAAGGTTTTCTCAAAGAAGATAGAATGGTGTGTTTTGGATGTCATGGGAATCATTATGTAAAGTCAAAAGCCCAGTGGAAGAAAGAAACAGATAAATGTTTAAGGTGTCATTCAGTAAAGAGACTTCCCAAGGTTCTTCCCAGTGGAGAACAGATGGATCTTTATGTAGATAAAGAAGCATTTAAGAAAACTGTTCATGGAGATGTAGGTTGTTGGGTATGTCACCAAGGTATTGATTTTTCTAATCACCCTCGTCCTATACGTATAGAAAGTAAAAGAACCTATGCTGAAAAGGTAACTGCTGGTTGTTTTAGATGTCATCCAAGGGATGTACTTTCTAAACACAAAGGGCATGCAAGAGTAATAGAAGAAAAAGAAATCCTTTGTATAGAATGTCACGGGCATCATAAGAACCAACCTCTTAAAGAATGGAAAGAAAAGGCTAAATATCAAGAGTATTGTATGAGCTGTCACAAATTGGATTTGTTTAAGACTTTACCCAGTCAAGAAAAAATTAACCTGAAAGTAGATTTAGCTCAACTTAAAGAGTCGGTTCATAAAAACTTTGAATGTATAGCTTGCCATAGAGATTTTTCAAAAAAAGCACATCCAAGTTATGATTTTAAAACCAGAAGAGAGTATACAATAAATCTTTCTAAAAGTATTTGTCAAGCCTGTCATACCGATGAGGAACTTAAGAAAAATCCTGCACACTATGCAATTGCTAAAACAGCCTCTTGTATAGATTGTCATGGTTATCACAATGTGAAGTCATTAAAAGTTCCAGTAGGAGTTCCTGAAAATAAATACTGCATGAATTGTCATTCTTTAAGTTTAACTAAGAGGATGGAAAATGGAGAGATTTTATCAGTAAAAGTTGATGAAAAACAGATTTTGGCTTCAGCTCACAAAGAATTGAAATGTTCTGATTGTCATATTGGATTCTCTACCAAAACTCATCCCATAAGAAGTTTTAAATCTATTGCTGATTATAGAAGTAAAGCTCAAGAAATGTGTGCTAATTGTCATGAAAAGGAGACTTTAGAATATAATAATAGTATACACGCTATGGCACTCTTAAAAGGAAATAAGGAAGCTCCAGATTGTTTAAAATGTCATGGATATCATAATGTAGCTAAAATTACTCCTAATTTAGCACTAAGACATGAAACTTGTATAAGATGTCATGAGAAAGAAGATAAAAGTTTTAGGGAAAGTATACATTATAAAGCCTATGAAGAAGGTAAAAAGGATGCTCCTACCTGCTCAAGTTGTCATAATGCCCACAAAGTATTACCTACTAATATAGCAGAGATTAATAATAACTGTATAGTTTGTCATGATAAAAACCTTAAAAAAGTTCATAATAAGTGGTTATACAATCCTCCATTTAAATTAGAAAGTTTTGTTGATGTTCATTTTGGTTCTACTAATTGTGAAGCTTGCCATGTTAAAGGTGAAAGAGCAATTAGATTAGTTTTAAAATCAGGAAAGGATTTTCTTAATTTAGAAGAAATTGCAAAGATAACTGGTAGAGAAACTACAGAAATAAGGGCTATGCTTGATTATAATAATGATGGAATGATACAAAAAGATGAATTGTGGAAGTTTATGGATATGCTTAAAGAAAAGGCTAAAGTTAAATTAATGGGTAGGGTAATAATAGCAAATCCTGACGATGCTCATAAAATAGTTTCTAAGAAAGAGGCTGTAAAAGATTGTGCAGTTTGTCATAGCGCTGAAGCTGTATTTAAAGGAAGGTTAGAAATAAATAAATTAGGAGAAAAGCCAGAAAAATTTGAATTAGAAAGAGAAGCATTAAACTCCGCTAAAGCTATACCAAATATTAAGGATTTTTATGTTTTAGGATTGACCAAGATAAATGTTCTGGATACACTTTTTGTAATTGCTTTAATTGCTGGAGCTGGCGTAGCAGTAGGTCATATTTTCTTAAGAATAATTACTACACCTATTAGAAGAAAGAGAAGAGGAGGATAAGAAATGAAAAAAATTTATTTACATCCTATACCAGTAAGGATTTGGCATTGGATAAATGCCATATGTTTTATAATACTTATAATTACAGGTCTTCAGATAAGATGGGTGGATAAAATGGCTCTTATGTCTTTTCAGACTGCGGTTAAAATTCATAGCTGGACAGGATTTATTTTACTTGCTAATTACTTTATTTGGTTTATCTATTACTTTGTAACTTTAAAATTTTTTAAGATTTATTTACCTCCCTTTTGGAGACCCATTGATTATACTAAAAGAGCAATTCGTCAAGCAATATATTATGGTTTTGGGATTATGATTGGAGACAAAAATCCTCATCATCCAACTCCTGAAAACAAATTTAATCCTTTACAGCAGGTTGCTTACTTTTTAATTATGATAGTTTTTATACCTCTTCAAATTTTAACAGGGCTTGTGCTTTGGGATCCGATTACTTTTAAATTTTTGGAAGATCTTTTAGGAGGAATTCAAATAGTATCTCTGATTCATGTAGTATTATGGATATTTTTTAGCGCCTTTATAATTGTTCATTTTTATTTAGCAACCTTAGGGCATACGTTTTGGGCTCATTTTATTGCTATGATTACAGGATATGAAGAAGAACCTGAAGAACATTAAAAATCTATTAAGGAGGTGAAGGGACATGAAACTGAAAAACTTGTTGATAGGTATTTTTAGTGGAACTTTTATATTGGGAGGAACTATTTTATTAGCTCAGCAAGTTACACCCCCTACAGAAGTTGAAATAATAGTAGAAGGCGCAAAAATGGCAGGAGTTAAATTTACCCATGAAAAACATGTTACAGAATATAATATAGATTGCAAAGAATGTCATCATAAAGACGAGGATCCAACTAAAGGAGTTGAAAAATGTTCAGCCTGTCATGGATTAACAGGAGGAACAGAAAAAGCTCCTGATGCTCCTAAAAATATGTTAGCATATCATAAAAATTGTATAGACTGTCATCAAAAAGTTAATGCAGAAGAAGGAAAAGCTGCACCAACTAAATGTAATGAATGTCATAAAAAATAAAAATTAAAGGGGGTAGAACCCCCTTTAATTTTTAGATTTAATATTCCTCTTCTTGTTCTTCTGTCAGTTCTTCTTCATATAAATATTCTTCTTCTAACTCTAATTTGGATTCTTCAGTTAAAGGAAAGGTATAAGGGACTCTTATTATTTCTCTTAATTGGTCAAGTTCTAAAGGAAGGTCCTCATCCTTTTGGCAGATTTCACAAGCTTTAATGTGCTTATTTATTAATTCCATCATCTTTACGGGAGAAAGGGTAAAATTTCTTACCTCTTGATACCAATCTCTAATTAAATTTTTTAATCTTTCACATTGCATTTTTTTATCCCTCTACTTAGTTTAAAATTTTAAAATTTGTGATATTTTATAAAATTTCATAGAAAATGCAATAATTTAAGAAAGGATTTTAAAGATGTCCAAAATAAGAGTTTTAAGTGGGATGAGACCTACTGGTCCTTTACATCTTGGTCATCTTCATGGAGTTTTAAAAAATTGGTTAGAATTACAGGAAAAATACGAGTGTTTTTATTTCATTGCTGATTGGCATGCCTTAACTACTGAATATGAAAATCCTGAAAATATTTCTGAGTTTTCTAAGGAATTATTTTTAGAGTGGTTATCTGTTGGGCTTTCTCCTCAAAAAAGTACTCTTTTTATTCAGTCAGCTATAAAAGAGCATGCTGAACTTCATTTGCTTTTTAGTATGTTTATCCCAGTTCCATGGCTTGAGAGGAATCCTTCTTATAAAGAGATGCTTCAAAATATCCAAAACAAAGATTTAAATACTTATGGATTTTTAGGATATCCTGTTCTTCAAGCTGCAGACATTCTTATTTATAAAGCCCAAAAAGTTCCTGTAGGGGTTGATCAAGTTCCTCATTTGGAGTTAACAAGAGAAATTGCAAGAAGATTTAACTTTCTTTATAGAGTAAACTATTTTCCTGAACCAGAACCTATACTTTCTGAAGTTTCAAAGATTCCAGGTATTGATGGAAGAAAAATGAGTAAAAGTTATGGAAATGCTATATTTTTAAATGATCTACCAGAGGTAGTAAAAGAAAAAGTAATGAACTATGTTACAGATATACAAAGAATTAAAAAAAGTGATCCAGGAGATCCTGAAAATCGTTGTGTAGCTTTTAATTTAATAAAACTCTATTACAGTAATGAAGAAATAAAGGAAATTATAAGAGATTGTAAAAATGCGGTTTTAGGATGTGTAGAGTGTAAGAAAAGATTAGCAGATAAAATAATATCTGAGCTTGAAAAAATTTGGGATAAAAGATTGGAGATGGAAAAAGAAGATTGGAAAGAAATGTTATACAAAGGAGTGGAGACAGCTCGAGAAATAGCTCATCAAACCGTAGAAGAAGTTAATATTATCATTTTTAGAAAAAAATTAATATAAAATTATTTTGCTTCACCAATTAATTTTAAAAATTCTTCCTCATTAATTGTTTTAACACCGAGCTGTAAAGCTTTTTGGTATTTAGATCCGGGACCTTCTCCTACTACAACGTAGTCAACATTTTTAGAAACTGAATCTGTAGTTTTCCCTCCAAGTTCTTTTACTTTTTCTTTAGCTTCATCTCTGGTCATAGATTTTAAGGTTCCAGTAAATACAAAGGTTAAACCCTCAAGAATTTTAGGTCTCTCTTCCTTTTCTTCTTCAACAAAGGTAATCCCTGCATCAAGCATTCTTTGGATAATTTTAAGATTTTCTTCGTTTTTAAAAAATTCAACTATCGATTTAGCTACTTCGTAACCAACCCCAGGAATACTTAGCAGGTCAGCCATAGAAGCATTCATCAGTTTATCAAGATTTTTAAATTTTTCAGCAAGCATTTGTGCCATAGCCTCTCCTACATGTCTTATTCCAAGAGCATAAATAAATCTTCCCAAAGTAGTTTTTTTGCTTTTTTGTATAGCTTCGTAGAGGTTTTTAGCTTTTTTGTAAGCAAAACCTGAAAGTTTCATAAAGTTTTCCCATTTTAAATAATAGAGATCTGCTACATTTTGAACCAGTCCTTTATCTACAAGATCTCTTGCTACTTTATCTCCAAGTCCTTCAATATTCATTGCATTTCTGCTTGCAAAATGAAGGATTTTCCTTACTGCTTGGGCATAACAATTTTTGTTAGGGCATCTCCAAATAGCTTCTTCTGGTTTTTTGAAAAGTTTTGTTCCACAAATAGGACAATGAGTAGGGAAAATAATTTCCTTTTCCTGGCCTGTTCTTCTTTCTTTAATAGGCATTACTATTTCTGGTATAACTTCTCCTGCTCTTTGGACAAGCACCCAATCTCCTATTCTTATATCTAAATTTTTTATAAAGTCTTCATTATGTAAGGTTGCCCTTTCAACAACAACTCCTCCTATTTGAACGGGTTTTAATATTGCAACAGGAGTAATAGCACCTGTTCTTCCTACCTGAAAGACTACATCTAAAAGCTGAGTAGTTACCTGAGTGGGTTGAAATTTATAGGCAAGGGCATATCTTGGTGAACGAGCTTTAGTTCCTAACTTTTCCCAAAGAGAAAGATCATTAACTTTTATTACAACCCCGTCTATTTCATAAGGTAAAGTTTCTTTTATTCTTCCTATATAATTATGATATTCTATAACTTCTTTTATACTTTTTGCTAATTTTACATAGGGATTAACTTTTAATCCCCATTTAGGAAGGGTTTGTAAGACTTCCCATTGGGTTTTAAATTTATATCCTTCAACCTTTCCCACTCCATAACAAAATATATCAAGTTTCCTTTTAGCTGTAATTGAAGGATCAAGCTGTCTTATAGATCCTGCTGCAGCATTACGAGGATTGGCAAAAGGAAGTTCCCCTTTGTGAATTCTTTCTTCATTTATTCTTTTAAATTCATCTTTGTTCATATATACTTCTCCTCTTACATCAATACGAGGAGGAATATCTGGTGCATCTTCAGTAAACTTTCTTAATCTTAAGGGTATAGTAGGAATGGTTTTAATGTTATTAGTAACATCTTCTCCTACATATCCATCCCCTCTGGTTGCTCCTATCACTAAACTTCCGTTTTCATAAACAAGTTCCATTGCAAGACCATCTATTTTGGGTTCAACAGTATATTCTATAAGAGTTTCTTCAGGCAATCCTAAAAATCTTTTAATTCTTTTATCAAACTCAATAACTTCATCCTCACTCATAGCATCATCTAAGGAAAGCATTGGTTCTGCATGGGGTACTTCTTTAAATCCTTCTGCAGGTTTAAAACCAACTCTTTGAGTTGGGGAATCAGGCGTAATTAATTCTGGATACATTTCTTCCAACTTTCTTAATTCTCGCATCAAAGCATCATATTCAGCATCAGAAATAACAGGAGAATCAAGAACATAATATCTGTAATTGTGATATTCAATTTCTTCTCTTAGTTTTTTAACTCTTTCTATTACTTCTTGAGGAATTTCTCTTTTTTCTTTTGTCTCTTCAGGCATACAACCTCCTTTATTTAAATTATAAAAATTCTTTTAAAATTTTACTTCAAAAATAAGAACTTTAAATAAAGTTTCCAAATTTAATAAGATAATATCTTGCTATTTTTGGTAAAGCGTCTATAATATCTGAAATTTTCAAAGGGTGAATTTTATGAGCAAGCTTTGGGATTTTCTAAGTTCAGCAAGACTTGCCATTACTTTATTTTTGATTTTAGCTTTTATTTCTATTTTTGGAACGATTATTCCTCAAGGAGAACCCTCACAGTTTTATTTTATGAAATATGGCTCTTTTTGGGGGAAAATTATTCTCCTTTTAAAACTTGATGATGCTTATCATTCTTGGTGGTATATTGGAACTTTATTTCTCTTCTTAGTTAATTTAATAGCCTGTTCTATAAAAAGATTTCCTATTAGCTGGAAACTCTATAAAAAGGACCCTTTAGAAATTAATCCAGAAAATTTACCTTATAAATACCAAATTACTTTAAAAGGTAAACCTTCTGAGATTGAAAATTTTATTTGTAACAAATTGAAATTTAAAAGAGCTGAGAAAGATTTTAACGGAAAAATCTTATTTTATAGAGATCTTAACAGATGGGCTCATCTTTCTGTTTATTTAATTCACTTTTCCGTAATAATAATAATAATAGGTGCTTTAATAGGAGCTATTGGGGGATATAGAGGAAATATGTGGATAGTAGAAGGACAAACTTCTAATACAGTTTTACCATTTAAAAGCAAAGAACCCATATTTTTAAATTTTTTTGTAAAACTTAATAAATTTACTATAGAATTTTATCCTGATGGAACTCCAAAGGAGTACATTTCAAATGTTACTGTAGTAGATGGAAATCAAACGATAGATGCACTTATAAAAGTTAATTCTCCTTTTAAATATAAGGGTTTGTCTTTTTATCAAGCAAATTATGATAATATTCCTGAATTTAAGATTAAAGTAAGATTTAAGGGAGGAGAAAAGTTTTATACTTTAAATTCTTTATCTCCAGTTTCTATTGATGATAGATATACTATTGCTTTAGATGATTTTGGTGAAGCCCATGGATTAATTTATGCTAAAATTATTTTCTTTGATTCTGAAACTGGTCAACAAATTCCAGGTATTATAATAAAAGGGTTCCCTCATTTTAATATTCCTATAGACAAAGACAGATTACAAATATTTTTAGAAGATATAGAAAAAGTTACTTATGTTTCAGGACTTCAAGTTAAAAAAGACCCAGGCATTCCCGTTGTTTATGTAGGTTTTATCTTAATAATAATAGGACTATCAGGAGTTTACTTTTTTGAACCTAAAACTTTTTGGATATTTCTAATTCCAGAAAAAGATAAAGTTGCTTTAAATATGGGAGCTTATGCTAAAAGAGAAAGAGATACTTTAAAACTGAAACTCGAAGAAATAGGAAACCAAATTAAAGACTTTACAAATCAATAAAGAGCTTGACAAACATTTAAATAATTTTATATTTGAGAATGTTTTAACTATACTTGGAGGTTAGAATGGCAAGGCATAAAAAAAGAGAAAGAGAAAGAGAAATTGAAAGAAGAAGGAGAAGAAGAGCCAAACTTGCTAAACTTCGTGCAAAAGGGCTTTTCCCAAGACCAGAAGGTTATGATCCAAAAGTATATTCCTATGTAGCTTATGCTGTAGCAAAGGGTATTATGAGTTTAGAAGAAGCATTAGCAAGATTAGAAAAAGCAAAAATCTCATAAAATCATTTTGAAAATCTTTTAGAAGTTTCGTTAATATATTAATATTCTTGTTTAATGCTTCCAGTTCTAAAAGTAGAAAACTTAATTAAAAAATATGGAAATAAAACAGTATTAGATGGTATTTCCTTTGAATTGTATCCATCAGATATTCTTGGCATAATAGGTCCTAATGGGGCAGGGAAAAGCACCTTACTTTATACCCTTTTAGGTGTTGTTTCTCCTAATTCAGGAAAAATATATTATTTTGGGGAAGACTTTTCTAAAAATAGAAGCAAGATTCTTTATAAAGTAAGTTTTGCGTCCCAATACATAAGTTTACCTTATTCTCTTACTGTAGAAGAAAATTTAAAAGTTTTTGCCCATTTATATGAAATTTCAGAAGTAAATAGAAAAATGGATGAACTTCTTAAAATTTTTAGGCTTTTTGATAAAAAGGAAATTCTTACCAGAGCTCTCTCCTCAGGTGAGATGATGAGACTTAATTTAGTGAGAGCTTTTTTAAATGATCCATCTATTTTGCTTTTAGATGAGCCAACAGCTGGTTTAGATCCAGAATATATAAAATACGTAGGGGAATTGTTTAAAGAATTTTCTCAAAAAAGAAGGCTTTCCATAATCCTTACTTCTCATCAATTAGGAGAGTTAGAAAAAATAATTACTAAGGCTCTTTTAATAAAAGAAGGAAAACCCCTTGCTTATGGAAGTATTACAGAACTTTTTCAAAAATTTAGAGTTTCTTCATTAGAAGAACTCTATTTTAAAGTATTTGTTTAAATTTATGAAATTAAGTATATTTAGACCTAAAAGAGTTTGGGGAATAGTTTTAAGGCACTTATATTTATTAAAACACAGCATTAGCAGGTGGATTGATCTTTTATATTGGCCTACGGTTGATTTACTTTTATGGGGATTTATAACACTTTATTTGCAAAAAGGTTTTTATCAAGGAGGTAAATGGATATTTCAATTTTTAGGAGCTCTTATTTTTTGGAATATTCTTATTCGTGCTCAACAGGGTTTGGCAGTAGGTTTTTTAGAGGACATATGGGCAAGAAATCTCCTTCACATTTTTGTTTCTCCTTTGACAATTTTTGAATATCTTATGGGACTTTTTATATACAGTTTATTTAAAGCTTTTGTAGCCTCTTTATTAATGGCTTTTCTTGCCTTTTTTGTATTTAATTTCAAAATTTGGATGCAAGGAGTAGACATTTTTCTTTTAACTGTCTGTTTGATAATTTTTGCTTGGAGTATTGGGCTTTTAACCATGGCTTTTATTCTCTTTTTTGGACAGGAAGCAGAGATTTTAGCTTGGGCATTAGCACTTTTATTTTTACCTTTTTCAGCTGTATTTTATCCAGTAGAAGTGCTACCAGAAATTTTTCAATCTATTGCTAAAGTTGTTCCTACATCTTATATTTTTGAAACCTTTAGAGAAATTCTTTTAAAAGGATACACTCCCTATATTTATATTGTAAAAGCTTATCTTTTAGTTTTTACGTATTTTCTTTTAAGTGTGGGGATATTTGTGATTGCTTTTAATTTTGCCAAAAAGACAGGGAAAATTACCAAAATAGGGGAATAGGAGACCTTGTTTTTTAAAATAGATTTGTTATTTTTAAAATTGCTATGAAACCTATACCTATAGAAAGGATTAGAAATTTTAGTATAATTGCTCATATTGATCATGGTAAATCTACGCTTGCAGACCGTCTGCTTGAATTTACAGGAGCTGTTTCTGCAAGAGAAATGAGAGAGCAATATTTAGATCGTCTTGAGCTTGAAAGAGAAAGAGGAATTACTATAAAAGCTCAAGCAGTAAGACTTTATTATCAAAGAGAAAATGATGAAGTTTATCAGTTAAATCTTATTGATACACCAGGACATGTTGATTTTACTTATGAAGTTTCAAGAGCACTTTCAGCTTGTGAGGGCGCTCTTCTTGTAGTTGATGCCTCTCAAGGAGTGGAAGCTCAGACCCTTGCTAATGTATATTTAGCCTTAGAAAACAATTTAGAAATAATACCAGTGATAAATAAAATAGATTTGCCTCAAGCTGATATTGAAAAAACAAAGAAAGAGATTGAAAATATCATAGGACTTCCCACACAAGATGCATTATTGGTAAGTGCAAAATTTGGAATAGGTATAAAAGAGGTCTTAGAAGCAATTGTTAATAAAATCCCTTCTCCCAAAGGGAAAAGAGAAAAGCCTTTAAGGGCTTTAGTTTTTGATTCTTGGTATGACCCTTATTTAGGAGTGGTAGTTCTTGTAAGAGTTGTAGATGGTAAACTCTATCCAGGACAAAAAATAAAATTTCTTTCTACAGGGAAGGTTTATGAAATTACTAAGGTTGGAGTGTTTGCACCAGAAGCAGCAACCTTAGATTGTTTATTTGCAGGAGAGGTAGGATTTATTGCTGCAGGAATAAAAGAGGTAAGAGAGGCAAAAATTGGAGATACTATAACAGAAGCTAATGCCTTTGTAGAGCCATTGCCAGGATTTAAAGAACTAAAACCTGTAGTATTTGCAGGTATTTTTCCTGTTGATAATGAAGATTTTGAAAATTTAAGAGAAGCAATAGAAAAGCTGTGGCTAAATGACCCTGCTTTTTCCTATGAAATGGAAACTTCATCAGCTTTGGGATTTGGGTTTAGATGCGGATTTCAGGGACTTCTTCACATGGAAATTGTTCAAGAAAGATTAGAAAGAGAATTTAAATTAAATCTAATTTCTACTGCGCCTTCGGTTAAATATAAAGTAAGGCTTAAAAACAAGAAAGAATTAGAAATAGAAAATCCTGCAAATTGGCCTGATCCAGCTTTAATTGAGGAAGTTTTAGAACCTTATATAAGAGCAGAGATTTATACACCTAAGGAATATATAGGATCCCTTATTAAACTTTGTGAAGAAAAAAGAGGGATACATAAAGAAATTAAATATTTAACCTCTGATAGAGCAATTCTTGTATATGAACTTCCTTTTAGTGAGATTGTTCTTGACTTCTATGATAAACTAAAAAGTTATTCAAGAGGTTATGCTTCTTTAGATTACCAATTTATTGGTTATAGACCAGGAGATCTTGTTAAAATGGACATACTAATAAATAAGCAACCTGTTGATACTTTATCTTTAATTGTTCATAGAGATAAAGCTTATTACAGAGGAAGAGAACTTACTTCTAAATTAAAAGAAGTAATACCAAGACAACTTTTTGAAGTGGTTATTCAAGCAGCAATAGGGAATAAAGTAATAGCACGTGAAAGAATCCCGCCTTTAAGAAAAGACGTTTTGGCTAAATGTTATGGTGGAGACGTAACAAGAAAGAAAAAACTTTTAGAAAAGCAAAAAGAAGGAAAGAAAAGACTTAAAGCTATAGGTCATGTAGAAATTCCACAGGAAGCATTCTTAGCAGTTCTGAAAATATAATTCTAAGGGGGTTAGTCTAAATGAAAGATTCTAAAAATAGACTTTGGGATTGGACTAAAAGTTTATTAATTGCCTTAATTTTGGCTCTTTTTATAAGAGCTTTTATAGTTCAAGCTTATAAAATACCTTCTGGTTCCATGATCCCTACTCTTCTTGTAGGAGATTATTTATTAGTTAATAAATTGGTTTATGGTATAAGAAATCCTATTAAAGATGACTTTATTTATTTTCGAAAACTTCCTGAAAGGCAGGAAATTGTTGTATTTACTTATCCCCAAAATAAAAAGCTTGACTTTATTAAAAGAGTTATAGGGCTTCCGGGAGATACTGTTCAAATTGTGAATAAGAAAGTTTATGTAAATGGTAAATTATTAAAAGAGCCTTATGTTCAATTCAGTGATCCAGAAATTTATCCTCAAGAAATAAGTACCAGAGATAATTATGGACCCATAAAAGTGCCATCTGATCATATTTTTGTATTAGGAGATAATAGAGACCAGAGTTATGATAGTAGATTTTGGGGTTTTGTTCCTATCAAATATCTTAAAGGTAAAGCCTTAATAATTTATTTTTCTTGGGATTCACAGGATTTCAAAATTAGATTTAATCGAATAGGTAAATTAATTCAATAATTTAATAAATATATTGATTAAGTATTCATTTTATTGACTGAATAGCACTTAGAAATATAATAAAAATATAACAAAAATATAAATTACAAAGGGGGGATAAAAAATGATAGGAATAGATTTTATTGGATTTTTAATTTTGTTAATTATTTCTGTAATAGTAACAGCAATTTTTCATTTTGGCTTAAAGTATTATGTTATACCTGGTTGGTATTCTTTTTTGTCTAAAGTTATAGTGGGATGGATAGGAGCTTGGCTTGGGAGTCCTGTGTTTGGATATTGGTTTGAAGGTTTAGTATATGAGCAAATTTATATTATTCCTGCAATTTTAGGAGCAGCAGCAGCTAATATTTTAGTTGTAGACATATGTAAAACTTTGAAAAGTTAAACTATTTAGCAATCATTGCTCTCATTAGATCTGCTGTATTTTCTGCATGATGTGGAATACCTAAAATTAATTCAACTAATTTAAGAGTATAAAAAAGATGTAAAGGATCATTTATTTGTGAGAAAATTTCTTTTTTAATTTTATTGCCAAATTCTTCTGCCAAATATTGTGAATATCTTATATTTCTTACAATTTCTTTAGCTTCATTTCTACTATTTTCGTTTCTGTACAAAAGGAAATCTGCAGAATAGACAATTAAATCCTCTAAAAATTTTAGAGCTTCAATACTTTTTGATAAAAGTTCTTCCATCATTTTAAAGATTGTTTTAGGAATTTCTATATGTTTGAAAGATAGCCAATTAAGAATTTCTTCTGCTACATCAGCAATAGCATCCTGTTCTTTTAAATATAAAAAAAGTTCAAATCTTTCTACTGGAAGAATGATCCCCTTTGGGAGATGCCCTCTTATATTTCTTTTTAGTTGATCTGCTTCTTTTTCTATTTCAAAAATGTGTTTAGCAATTTCTTCAAGATTTGTATAGTCTTTTTTATTATAAGCTTCTAAAGCAAGAGAAAGCCTTTCAGCACATTCAAGAACAAGGTGAGCATGTTTTTTTAATAAATCAAAGACAGGAAGTTCTTTTAAAACTACTTCTTTTATTTCTTTTACTTTCTCAATTTCAATTTTAGGGCTTTTCCCTTCCATAGTAAAAATAACTCCCTCAGCAATATTAGTAGCAAGATCCCCAACTCTTTCTAAGTTCTGAACCACTATAATATAATCTATTCCAATATCAAGGAGTTCAGGATTTCCTTTCGTACAATCTTTTATTTGTTCAATATTATCCCTTTGAAACCTATCTACTATATCGTCATATTCAATTACAGAATGAGCTTTTTTAACGTCTTCTGTTATAAAAGCATTTATGGCAGACTGTAACATGTAAAGAGCTTCGTTAGCCATTTCCATTATAGTTACTTGACACTGAGGTATAGGTCTTTTTCTTGTGTTATATATGTCAAGCACCCTAAAAGCGATATTTACAGATTGATCAGCTATTCTTTCCAAATTTCTTGCTATATCTATAGCAGTAATTATAAATCTTAAATCTTTTGCTACTGGTTGCTGTAAAGCAATAATTTCAAGTGCAGTTTGAGATACCATATTTTCGTAATAATCCACCTGATCATCGAATTCTATAACCTTTTTAGCTAATTGAGGATTTAATTTATCAACAGCTAAAATGGCACCGTTTACTATTTCATTTACAACTCCTGCCATATCTGATAAAAGATTTTTAAGAATTTGTAATTCCTTTTCTAAAGCAATTCTTGCCATTTAAAAAACCCCCTAATTTTATAATTTTACACTTTTTTAATATTATAAGCTTTAAAACCTAATTTTCTAAGCTTTAAAGTAAACAAATAACCAGTCTCGGGTTCAGATGCGGTTAAATATATATGTTTATTCTTGTAAGGATTAAAAAGCCTTTTTAATTTTTTTGTAGAGCTATTTAATAAATTTTCTTTATTTTCTAAATCTATTAAAACCCAATCAGAATTTAAATTCTTTGTGTAATTTTCAAACTCCTCTTTTGTTAACTCTAAGGTTTTATTATCGACTTTTTTAAGCAATTCAATCCTTTTACATCTACTACAGATTTTATCCCAAGCACTTGTGATTTCTTCACATTTAATACATAAATTAATAGATTCTTCTTTATAATTAGATTTTATAAGAGGGATTAATTTTTTAGTAAAAACCGAGAGTAATTGATACTTAATTTGTCTATTTTCTTCTTCTAATTTTGTTAAAAGCTCTTTGATCTTTTTAGGTGGTGTTACATCTCCATGTGGGCATTTTAAACTTTCAAATGGTATTTTATTTAAAAGGGCATAATAAAGGATTTCTTTTTCAGGAGTAGTATATAAAGGCTTAACCTTTTTTACTTGATTAGGAAAAAGAGGAGGTAAGGAGGGTTGTAATTTTGCTATTCCTAAAAAGTCTCCTTGGAAAAACAGGGTTAACATAGTAGAAATTACATCATCTAAATGGTGTCCAGTTGCAATTACGTTTAGTTCTAACTCCTTTGCAATTTTTGAAAAAAGATATCTTTTTATAGCTCCACAAGCAGAACAAACTTTATTTTTAAAATAGGTAAAAATGAAATCATCTATTCTATATCCCTCTCTTTCAGGTAAATTATATATAGAAAGAGGTACTTCTAAGGTTTTACAAAAACTTTTAACCAAATCTTCTATCTTTTCAGAATAGTATCCAATTCCCAGATTGATAAAAATAGCTTGTAAGTTTATATCTGGATAAAGTTTTTTTAATACAAAAAGTAGGGTAGAACTGTCCTTCCCACCTGAGAGAAAAACCCCAACTTTATCTTGTTGTTTTATCATTTTATATTTTTCTATAGTTTTCTTAACTCTGTTTTCAAAGAAATTGTTGTAACAGATTTTGCAAACCTTTATCTTTTGAGAAGGAATTTCAACTAAAGCTTTTTCCTTTTTGCAAATTTTACACAAAAAGGGATATTCTTTAATTATTGATTTGATTTCTTCTTTGTAATTATAATGTTTCATAGTTTCTATTTTAACCTAAATATTTTATTGTGGAAAGAAGAATTTTGTTATATTTTACTTGTATTTATCGTAATTTAAGGGTAAAATAAAACCAATTTACAATGAATAAAAATATTTTAAAAAAGTTAATTTTCTATGTAGGTTTTACTCTTTTTGTTTGTGGATGTGCAACAAAACCTGGTCCTAATTTAGCTTCTAAGGCAGCTTTAATTCGTCCTCAACAAACTACCAAAGCAGAAGTTTTGCATTTTTTAGGTCCTCCCGTACAGATATTTACCTTTCCTGATGGGAAAGAAGAATGGTATTATTATTACAGAGTTAGAAATTTTTGGGAAAATGTTCCAGTAGTTAAAAATTATAAGGGAGAAGATTATACAGAAGTTTTAAAAATAACTATAAAAGGAGAAGAGATAATAGATTGCACCTATTATACTGTTTCCTCTCCTAAAAAGAAATAATGGAAAAAACTAATATGAAGCCATTTTCGGAAGCTGAAAAAGATTTATATAGAATTGCAAGAGAAAAAATGGTAGAAACTCAGATTAAAGAAAGAGGTATAAAGGATGAAAGAGTTTTAGAGGCTATGCTTAAAGTTCCTCGCCATTTATTTGTAGATGAAGCATTAAGAGATCAAGCTTATGGTGACTTTCCACTTCCCATAGGTGAAGGACAAACTATTTCACAACCTTACATAGTAGCTGTTATGACAGAGGCTTTAGAGTTAAAAGGAAATGAGAGAGTTTTAGAAATAGGTACAGGATCAGGATATCAGACTGCAATTTTAGCTGAATTGACATTTTGGGTTTATACCATAGAAAAGTATTCCACTTTACTTGAAAGGGCAAAAAAAACGCTTCTAAAACTTGGTTATAAGAATATTTCCTTTAAACTGGGAGATGGAAGTTTAGGATGGAAAGAAGTAGCCCCCTTTGATGCAATAATTGTTACTGCAGCTGCCCCCCAAATTCCCTCACCTCTTATAGATCAATTATTAGAAGGAGGAAGAATAGTAATCCCTGTAGGAGATGCTTATTCCCAAGTATTAATAAAGGGAATAAAAAGAGAAGGGAAATTACATACAGAAAACTTAGAACCTGTTAGATTTGTAAAACTGATAGGGGCGTATGGATTTAAAGAATAAAAGAATAGGTATCATAGGAACAGGGATAGCAGATAAAGAGATTTATGAATCAGCTTACAAAGTAGGGAAATTACTTGCAGAAAAAGGAGCAATTATCTATACAGGAGGGCTTGGAGGAGTTATGGAAGCTGCCTCAAAAGGTGCCTTTGAAGCAGGAGGAATAACAGTTGGAATTTTACCTGGTCATAAAGCAGAAGATGCTAATCCCTATGTAAAAATTCTTGTTTTAACTGATATGGGACATGCAAGAAATGTAATTTTGATAAGGTCTGTAGAAATAGTAGTTGCCATTGCAGGAGGATATGGAACTCTATCTGAGATCGCCTTAGCTTTAAAAATGTGGAAACCTGTTATAGGATTTAAAACTTGGGAAAATATTCCGGGTGTTCATTACGTTAGCTCTGCAGAAGAGGTTTTGTCTAAAATTTTAGAATTTTTAAGCTGAGAAACAAAAGAAAATAACTTTCTCAATTCTTTTCTTGAAAGGGGTCTTATTTCTCCGGGTTTTAAATTTCCTAAGGAGAGCGGTCCAAATTTAATTCTTACCAATCTATGTACTTTTCCTCCTAAATGATCTATTATTCTTCTTACTTCCCTTTTTATTCCTTCCTTAACTGTTATTTCGTAAATCCATTTATCTTTATCTGTTTTTAAAAGACTAAAATTTAAAGGTTTAATTAGCTTTTCTTCTATTATAACTCCAGATTGAATCAGCTTTTTAATTTTTTCTTCCTTAAGTTTAGGAGATACCCAGACTTTATAAACTCTTTTTACTTCATAACGAGGATGTAAAAGAAAGTTAGCAAGTTCACCGTCATTAGTAAGTAAAATCAACCCTTCACTATATTTATCAAGTCTTCCTACAGGAAATACTTTAAAAGGTAATTTATCTAAAAAAGGTTTAATAGTTTCTTTATGGTGGGGATCATATAAAGAAGTAAGAACTCCTTTAGGTTTGTAAAAGAGATAATAAACTTTTGGAGTAGGGGCAACAAGTTTACCCTCTACATATACTTTATCTTTTTCTGGGTTAACTTTATAACTTAACTCTTTTACTATTTTACCATTTATAGAAACTTTTCCTGATAATATAAGTTCTTCAGCTTTTCTACGAGAGGCAATTCCGCAAAAAGATAAAAACTTATTTAATCTCATAAATTTATTTCTTTTTCTCCTCTTCAGGTTCTATATGAATAGTTACTGAAAGTTCAGGAAATTTTTCTGTAATCTTTTTTTCAAGTTCATCACATAAATTGTGAGCTTCTTTTACAGGCATGTTTCCTGAAACTGTAAGATGAAACTCTACAAATCCCTTTCTTCCAGCTCTTCTTGTTTTAAAATCGTGGACATCATGTATGACATAATTTTCATAAGATGAATCTTTTATGGTGTTTTCTATAATCCTTTGAATAGAGTCTATTTTTTCTTGAGGTAAACTTATATCAAGTAAAGCAGTTATTGAATTTTTAATGATTCTAAATCCCAAATAAAGAATATTAATACCTATTATTAGACCAATTAAGGGATCTATTATTAAGAATTTAGAAAAATGAGCAACATAAACTCCGGTTATTACTCCTGCTGTAGTTATAACATCTGTGTAAAGATGAGAAGCGTGAGAAATTAAAATAGGAGAATTTTCTTTTTTACCCTGTTTATATATGTAATAGGAAAGAATTGAATTTAAAATTATGGTAACAAAAATTAATAAAACACCTATGTTTAAATTTGTAAAGGGTTTAGGATTTAAAAGTTGTTGATAAACTTTCCACAATATGGAAATTGAAACAAATAAAATAAAAAAAGCTTCAATTATAGATACAAAATATTCTAACTTTGTATAACCATAGGGATATTTTTCATCTGGTGACTTCAAAGCGATTTTACTTCCCAAAAATGCTATAATAGCAGAAATGATATTAATTATTGATTCCATGGCATCAGAATAGATAGCTACAGATTTAGTGATAAAAAAAGCAATTAGTTTAAATATAAAAATTAAAATGCTTACAAAGAGACTTAAAAGAGTTAGCTTAATAGCTTTAGATTCAAAAACTAAAGAATCACCACTCATTAATCTTTACTCCCTTTAATGGAATAAAGAGCAATTATAAAAGAGATAATTGCTATTAGAAAGAGGATTATTAAATAGGAATTTTTAAAGGAATTATATAAAGCAATGCTTCTTAAAGTATGAGAAGTTATGGTAAGGGGTAAAATTTCTATAAAAGGTTTTATAAAAGAGGGAAGATTTTCTGTAGGGAAGAAAGTTCCTCCTAAAAACATCATGGGAGTTATTATAAAATTTGTTACTAAAGCTTGATCAGCATGAGATTTAATAAGCATGGCTGAAGTAAGTCCAAGACTTGCAAAAATAAATGCATTTAAAAAAACAGCCAGGAAAAAATAAAAATTTAAATGAAATTTTACACCTGCTAAAAAAGAAATGGCAAGGATAATAAAGGTAGCTAAAAAGGCTCTGGTAACACCACTTAGGATTTCTCCTAAAGCATAACTAAAATGAGAAACAGGAGAAGCTTGGAATTCTTCAAAGATTTTTAAATAAAAACGGGATATGTTTATTTCTACATTTATGGCAAAGGCTTGCATCATGCTTGTTGCAGATATTAAACCAGGAATAAGAAATTCTAAATAGCTTTTTCCACCTATAACAATATTTTTCCCCAAACCGATTCCAAAAGCAAATAGGTAAAGAAGGGGATTTATAGAAAAGGAAAGAAGTATTCTAAAAATTCTTTTTTTAAAAAGTAGTATCTCTCTTAAATAAACAGCTAAAAAGCCTTTCATAAATTTTTTTCTATGTAATTTAAAAATACATCCTCTAAACTTACTCTTCTCAGACTTACAAAATGGTCTTTACTATATTTTAGCAATTCCTTTTCAGCCTCAAGTTTATCTTTAAAATAATAGGATTTTACTCTATCAGATAAATATACGTCTAATGCATAATTTCCCAAATTGCTTATAAAATTTTGAGGTGTATTTATAGCTATTATTTTTCCTGAAAATATAAAAGCCACTCTATCTGCTAAATGTTCAGCTTCTTCCATATAATGGGTTGTAAGAAGGATAGTTGTTCCAGTTGCCTGTATATTTTTAATAAAACTCCAGAATTTTCTTCTTATATGAGGGTCAAGCCCAATTGTTGGTTCGTCTAAAAGTAACAATTTTGGTTTATGCATGAGCGCTCTTATAATTAGCACTCTTCTTTTTAATCCTTCAGAAAGTTCTTTAATTTTAGATTTTTTTCTTTCTTTTAAATCAGCAATTTCTAAAAGTTCGGCTATTCTTTTTTTTATAAAGGAAAAAGGCAATTTATAAAGAAATCCATGTATTAAAAGGTTTTCTTCTACAGTTAGTTCTACATCTAAATTTATATATTGAGGAACAATTCCTATTTGAGATTTAGACCAAATAGGGTTCTCAAAGAGATTTTTTTCAAATAAATAAATTTTTCCTGAGGTAGGATTAGTAAGTCCAGCTATTATCCTAATGATTGTTGTTTTCCCAGCACCGTTAGGTCCTAAAAGAGCAAATAACTCCTTTTCTTTTATTTCAAAAGAAACTCCTTTTAAAGCAAGAATAGAAGGGTATTTTTTTACGATATTTTCAACTTTTAGAGCTATATTAGACATTAAGAATTAACAACATTTATGGCGGAGGAGGCGGGATTCGAACCCGCGGTACGGGTTTTAGCCCGTACATGCGATTTCCAGTCGCACCCCTTCGTCCACTCGGGCACTCCTCCAAATTAGTACTTTTTACTAATTTTAAGACCTGATTTTAATTTTGCAATACTAAGAAGGTTTCTACTTTAAACGTGTTTTAAGTAAGTTTAAAATTTTTTCTGTAGCTCCGGTCTTTTGTTTAAAAATTTGGTAAGCCTTTTTACCTAATTCAACTCTTTTATCAGGGTTCTTAAGTAAATCCTCTAATAGATCCTTTAATTGCTCATCTTTTACTTGTAAGCAAACGTTTTTTTCTAAAAACTCCTTAATAAAAGGGAAGTTTTCCATAGAAGGTCCAAAAATTACAGGTTTTTCCCAATAAATAGCTTCCAAGGGATTTTGACCTCCGTGAGGGATAAAACTTCCTCCAATTATAGCAATATCAGCTATTCTATAAAGGGGGCCTAAAATTCCCATTTGATCTACTAAAATAATAACTTTTGAAAAGCCTTTTATATCCAAAGGAAGCTTACTAAATTTGTAAAAGCCCACCTCACTCTTTTCATCCATTATAGAAGTTATAGTTTTTTCTACCTCCTTATATCTTTCTGGGTGTCTTGGAACAATAAAAAGGGAAGAGGGGATAGAAATCTTTAAAAAAGTTTCAGTAATTAACTTTTCTTCTGGAAAATGAGTACTTCCAGCTACAATAATAGGATGAGGAATTGAATTTTCCCATAGAAAGGAAATATAAGGTATTTCTATATCAAACTTGGTATTTCCAGTGACTATAATTTTTTCTTCAGGGGCTCCTAAATCTTTAAACCTTTCCTTATATTTTTCATCTTGAACAGCTATTAAAGAAAAGCTTTTTAAAATTGGGGTTAAGAAAAATTTTATTTTTTTATACCTTTTAAAGGATTTATCACTAATTCTTGCATTTATTAAAAAAACAGGAATTTTCTTAGAAGATGTTAAAATCAAATTGGGCCAGATTTCAGTTTCTGCAATAAGAAGAGCAGAAGGATTAAAGGCTTTTAAGATTCTTTTTATAGCAAAAGGACAATCTAAAGGAAGATAAATGATTTTAACTGGGAGGTCTTTAAATTTTTGGGAAGCTACTTGATTTCCAGTATCAGTAATAGTACTTAGCAAGATATCGTACTCCTTAGTTAAACTTTTTATTAAACTTGAGATAGCCACTACCTCTCCTACAGAAACAGCATGTATCCAAATAACCTTCCTTTGTGAAATAAAATCAGTTTTAGTAAAAAAAGCTAATTTTTCCTTAAGCCATTTTTTTCTTAATTGGGGAGGTCTTTTAAAGTAATCCTTAGGTAAGAATATTCCGCTAATTAAATAATATAGAAGAGTGTAAAGGTGAAAAATCATTTTAATTTTCCAATTAATGCAATTTGAAAACATCTCCTTTCTTTATGAAATCTTTGAGACCAGTATTTATCTTTTAAACAATAGGTACAATCTTTTGAAATCCAAATGTTATTTTCAGGAATGGAACATTCTAAAGCCTGATAGTAGTTTAATTTTTCTAAATTAAGGAAAGTTTTATTGTTTTTAAAAAGAATAAATCTTTCTGAATTTTCAAAATTTTTTCTTATTATTTCAATTACTTCTTCTCCTACTTCATAACAGCAAACCTTAATGTGAGGTCCTATAGCAATTAATATATTCTCAGGTTTGATATCTAAGTCTATAATTTTTTGTAAAAATTTGGATAAAATTCTATTTACGGATCCTTTCCACCCTGCATGAACAGAAGCTACAAAATCAGCATTTTTACTAGTTATTAAAATAGGAACACAATCTGCAGTTCTTATGCCTATAAAAATATTTCTATTAAGTGTATATACAGCATCTCCTTCAAATTCAAAAAGGGATGCAGAAGTTTTTAAAAATAAATTTTCTTCTAATTTGATTATTTGAGTACTGTGAATTTGTTTTGGGAAAAATATTTTGAAGGAATTTAGAACATTTAAAGAATTGAAATCAAAAGAGTAGGGCAATTTGTGAGAAAACACGCCTAAAATAGGGATACCTTTAAAAATTGGCGGAGATATTAGTTCAGTGCTAAGTAAATTTTTGAGAATATAAAATAAATCTTTCATAACCTTAGTTAATTTGTAGACTTTAAGAATTCAGTCAAAAAATTTTTAAGTTTTGCTATGGCTTTACCTCTATGACTTAGTTTATTTTTTTCTTCAATTGGGAGTTCAGCTGCAGTTTTTTCGTAGTTATACTCAGGGACTAAAAATATAGGATCATATCCAAATCCATGAGACCCTCTGGGTTCAAATCCTATAAGCCCTTCCCAGGTAGCTTCACTTTTTATATATTTTCCACTTGGATGATAAACTACTATAACACAGACAAATCGGGCTTTTCTTTTTTCAAGAGGTATATTTTTGAGAAGTTCTAAAAGTTTTTTATTATTTTCTTCATCAGTAGCATTTTCTCCTGCAAATCGAGAGGAATAAATTCCTGGTGCTCCATTTAAAATATCTACTTCTAATCCAGAATCATCTGCTAATGATAAAAGCCCAGTTTTTTCCGCATAATATTTAGCTTTAAGATAGGCATTTTCAAAAAAAGTTTTACCAATTTCTTGAGGAGGAGTGATACTAGGGGAATCTTTTAGAGTTTTTATTTCAAAATTAAAATCTTTTAAAGCTTCACTTATTTCTTTAGCTTTTCCCATATTAGAGGTTGCTATAAATAATACTTGTTTTCTCATTCTTCTAATACCTTTCTCTGTTTTTTAATTAATTCAGAAATACCTTTAAAGGCAAGATCTTTCATAATTGTAAGATTTTCCCAAGAAAAAGGTGCTTTTTCAGCTGTTGCTTGTATCTCAACAATTTTACCTGACTGAGTCATAAAAAAATTGGCATCTACCTCTGCAATTAAGTCTTCTTCAAAATTAAGATCGAGATAATACTGATCACCTATTTTCCCCACACTTATACCTGCTAAATAATCTAATATTGGATCTTCTTTAATAATTTCCCTTTCTAAAAGCTTTTTTATAGCAAGATTTAAAGCTACAAAAGCTCCTGTTACAGAAGCACTTCTTGTTCCTCCATCTGCATTTAAAACTTCACAATCTACCCACAGAGTTCTTTCTCCAAGTTTGGTTAAATCTATAACACCTCTTAAAGTTCGTCCTATAAGCCTTTGGATCTCCATAGACCTTCCTTTTCTACCCATAGTTTCCCGAGGTGTTCTTTCAATAGTTGCACCAGGAATGAAAGCATATTCTGCAGTAATCCAACCTGTTCCGGTTCCTTTTAAAAAGGGTGGCACCTTTTCATCTAAGGTTACTGTACATAAAACTTTAGTATTTCCAAACTCAACAAGTACCGAGCTTAAAGGATTTTTTAAAAAATTAATTATAAAATTAACAGACCTTAATTCATCGTGTTTTCTTCCATCAATTCTCATTTATCCTCCTATTTTAATTTTTATCATAACAGAGTTTTAAAGCAACGTTGTCAAGAAGAAGTTTCACTTCAAGAGAAGAATTTATACGCTTGCCTAAGATTTCTTCCCAAATTCTTTCTCCTTCCATACAAAAATAAAAAGTTATTAAGTCTTTTACTTCATTAATCAACTTTTTAAAAGAAATATAAAGTTTTTTTCTTAAATCTATGAAATAACGTTTTTTTTCATCTAAACCTTCTATAAATTCTTGTGAATAAATTTTAGTTTTAGGGAACCTTTTTTCTGCTATAATTTTTAATTCCTTAGGATATCTTAGAGTTCCAAGACTTATCCACGCTATTTTTTTAAGAGGTATGGTATTTAAAATTTTTTCTAAAACTTTGGGATATTCTTTTTCTGCATCTTCGTAAAAGACAATAGGGTCAAAATGAAAAGCCACTGTAAATCCGTAGTCAATAGCCTTTTTAGCACTTTCAAGTCTTTTTTCTAAAGTTGCTGTTCCTTTTTCTTCTTCCTTTATAATTTTTTCTGTATTTACAGACCAAGCAAAGATAATCCTTGGATCTGGTTTAAATTTGGAAAAATAATTTTCTGAAATAGCTATTTTAGTTTTTAGCTCAAGCACAGCTAAAGGATCTTTTTCTTTCCAAAAGTTTATTAAAGTTTCAGAAACATTACCCATAGATTCTAAAGCCAAACTATCAGCAAATTCTCCTGTTCCAATTCTTAAAACCTTTTTTTGGTTTTTATGTATGTCTAAAACTTTTTCTAATTCTGGTAACCCATTTTCTATTAAATTTGCCCAAATTTTAAGCCCTGGTCTATTTAAATAAGCTTGTAATATACAATAACTGCAATCTAAGGGACAACCCTCTCCAAAATGAAAAATCTTATATCCACAACAAAAATAAATTTTAGTTCCAGGACAATCTCTAAAAAAGTTACCCTTATAATTGATTAGAAAGAGTCTTTTTTTGCCCAAGGAAATAAGTTCATAGAAGGGTTTTTCTTCCCATTTAAAATTTTCGTAAGAGGGTATTATTTTGGCAGAATAATTTTTGAGAATATTTTTAGTTAATTGAAAGGGAAGAGCAGATTCTTCAATAAAAATTTCCATTAATTTAGTAAGCTCTATAGATAATCTTGAATTAAAACTTCTGCAATTTGGACTGCATTGGTTGCAGCACCTTTTCTAAGGTTATCAGCAACTACCCAAAGATTGAGTCCATTTTCTATAGAAAAATCTTCTCTTATTCTTCCTACAAAAACTTCATCTCTTCCAGCAACTTCAATTTGTAGGGGATAAAGTTTTTCGTTAGGATTATCAAGCACTATTACTCCTGGAGCTTTTTCAAGAAGTTCTTTAGCCTTTTCTACAGTAATTTTTCTCTCTGTTTCCACATTTACAGATTCAGCATGCCCATAAAAAACCGGAACCCTTACAGTTGTTGCAGTGACTTTCATATTAGGGTCTTCCATAATTTTTTTGGTTTCTTCAATCATTTTCATTTCCTCTTTGGTATATCCATTAGGAAGAAATACGTCTATATGGGGAACACAATTAAAAGCTATAATTTGAGGAATATGTTTAGGAGGTGGTATAGGAGTTCCCTCATACCAAGCTTTTACCTGGGCTTCTAATTCATTTATGGCTTTTTGTCCTGCTCCTGAAACTGATTGATAAGTGCTAACTACAATCCTTTTAATTTTCCCATAGTCATGTAAAGGTTTTAAAGCAACTACCATTTGAATAGTGGAACAATTGGGATTGGCAATAATTCCCTTATTTTTATATCCTGAAACTGCATGAGGATTTACTTCTGGAACAACTAAAGGAACTTCCGGATCCATTCTCCAGGCACTTGAATTATCAATAACTACAGCACCATCTTTTGCAAAGAGAGGTGCATAATCTAAGCTTCTCTGAGCTCCTGCAGAGAATAAAGCTATATCTAATCCCTTAAAACTCTTAGTTTCTTCTAACACTTCTACTTCAAATTCCTCTCCTTTAAAGGAAAGTTTTAATCCTTTTGATTTAGGAGAAGCAAAAAGTCTTAAATTTTTAACAGGAAAGTTTCTTTCTTCTAAAACAGTGAGCATCATTCTCCCAACTGCTCCTGTTGCTCCAACTATTGCTACATTATATTCTTTCATTTTAGCCCCCCTTTGATTAAATTACTAAATAGTTAAAATTTAAAAGCTATCATATAACTAAAAGATTTCAAGAGTTTTTAAATTAAGCCCTAAGTAACAAAAAATACTCTTAATATTTATACAACAATTTTATACTATTCCCATTAGACTTTACAAAATTGATATTTATGTTAATTTAATATTCAAATTTTAAAATTATAAAATTAAATAAGTAGCACTAAAGGAGGATGTTAAAATGGAAAAGTTAGCACGTTTTGGGATTTCTATTCCTGAAGAGCTTTTAAAAGCTTTTGATGAATATATAGAAAGAAAACACTATGCTAATCGTTCAGAGGCAATTAGAGACTTGATAAGGCAAAAGTTAGTAGAAGAAGAATGGAAGGAATCAAAAGAGGAAGTTGTAGGTATAATAACTTATTTATACGATCATCACAAAAGAGAATTAACTGATAAATTAATTGAAATTCAACATGATCACTATAACAAAATTATTACTACTCAACATATTCATGTAGATCACGAGAGATGCTTAGAGGCAATTATGGTAAGAGGAAAGGCAAACGAGATAAAAGAACTTGCTGATAAAATTCAAGCACAAAAAGGAGTCCTTCATCTTAATTTAGCCCTAACCACCCTTGGAAAAAGTTTACCCTCTTAAAAGTTTTTTATTCTATTAGTTCAAAGTTGATGTAAAATCTTTTTAAATCAACTTCTTTAACCTTAACCTTTACTTTTTGTCCTAATTGAAAAGTTTTTCCTGTATTTTTTCCTATAAGAGCAATTCCTTTTTCATCAAGAACATAATAATCGTCTTTTATGTCGATTAACTTTACTACCCCGCTTACTAAATATTCTTCCAAATCTACAAAAAAGCCAAAAGCAGTAATTCCTGTAATAATTCCGTGAAAGACTTCTCCTATTTTATCTCTCATAAAGAATGCCTGAAATCTCTTCAATACGTCTCTTTCGGCTTCTTCTGCTATTCTTTCTCTTTCAGATAAAAACTTACCCATTATTTCTAATTCTTCCTCTTTATAAGGAGGCTTTTTATTTCTTAAAGCTCTTTTAAGGGTTCTGTGAACAACTAAATCAGGGTACCTTCTTATGGGAGAAGTAAAATGACAATAACAGGTAGAGGCAAGACCAAAGTGTCCTACATTTTCTGGAGAATATTTTGCTTGTTTAAGAGATCTTAAAAGAAGAGAATTAAATAAATAGGCATAAGGTTTCCCGCTAAATTTTGCAATAAGCTCTTGGAAAAAATAGGGGGTAAGCTCTTCTGGATGATCAACATCTATTCCGTAAGCTAAAAATATCTCAGAAAGTTGTTTAAATTTATTTAGATCTGGTTTTTCATGAATTCTATAAAGAAAAGAATATCCCCTTTTAGTTAAATATTCTGCTATAGCTTCATTAGCGGATATCATAAAATCTTCAATAAGCATGTGAGCTAAATTTCTTTCTCTTTTTACAATATTTTCCACTTTTCCTTTCATATTTATAACTACTTCTGGTTCTGGAAGATCAAAGTCAAGGCTTCCTCTTTTAAGTCTTTTTTCTCTCAAAATAAAAGCAAGTTCAGCTGCAACTTCTAACATAGGATATAAAGTTTCGTATTTTTGAATAACCTTTTTATCCCTATCAGTTATCATTTTTTTTACTTCTGTATAGGTTAAACGGGCATGAGATTTTATAACAGCCTCATAAAAGCTTTTCTTAATAATCTCTCCCTCTTTGGTAAAGTCTATTTCTACTACCATGGCAAGACGTTCAACCTTTGGGTTTAAACTACAAAGATGATTAGAAAGTTTTTCCGGAAACATAGGAACAACCATATTAGGGAAATAAACACTCGTCCCTCTTAGATAAGCTTCTTTATCTAAGAAAGTGTTTTTTAAAACATAATGAGCTACATCAGCTATGGCTACCCAAAGTTTATAACCCCCTTTAGTTTTCTTTACACAAACTGCATCATCAAAATCTCTGGCATTTTCTCCATCTATAGTAACTAAAGGAATTTTTGTAAGATCTACTCTTCCTTTTTTATCTTCAGGTTTTACTTCATCTGGTATTCTTATAAGTTCCTTTTGAACTTTTTGACTCCAACGATGGGGGAGGTCATAAGCATAAATTACAGCCCAGGTATGAGTTTCTAATTCTTGAGGATCCCCAAGATTTTTAATTATTTCTCCGATAGGAAGTCCAAATTCTGAAGTATTTTGAATAATTTTTGTAACTACTAAATGTCCCTTTTTAGCTTCTTGAAATCTCTTTTTAGGAATGTAAATTTCAAAAGGAAATCTTGGATCTTCTGGTTCAACAAAAAAATGCTTTCCTCTTTTAACTAAATATCCGACAATATTTTTTCTTTTTCTTTCTAAAACCTTAACAATACTTCCTTCAGGTCCTTTAGAGGTGACCTTTTCAATTCTTGCAAGGACTACGTCGCCATTTAAGGCATTTTTAATTTTTCTCGGAGGAATAAAAATAGTTTTTCCATCTTCAGTTTCTACAAATCCGAAACCATCAGGATGAACCCTTAGTTTTCCTTGGTAAATAGGGAAATTTTCCGAAAGACCATATTTTCTTCTTTTTAACTGGATTATTTTCCCACTCTCAAGTAAATTTTTGATAGCTTTTCTTATCTCTTTTCTTTTCTCAGGAGGCACATGCAAAAAATGATAAATATCTCTAAGAAAAAGAAAGTTTTTTTGCTTCCTTAAGAGAGAAAGAATTTCCTCTTCTAAATCGTAGAGGAACTTTTTTTTCTTTTTTGAAGACATGAAAAATTATAAACCAATTAGACTATTTAAGATCTAAATATTGAATAGCCTTTTCTAAATCTTCATCAGGAACAGTTTTGTGAAGTCCAGATTTAGGCCCTTTTCTTATTAAAACTCTAAGATCTTCTGCAGAAGTGATATTTTTTTCTATTACCATGTTCTCAAGGCTCTTAGAACCTTTGTGACATTTTAGACATTTAAAATCTTTTGGTTTTTCTTCTGCTGGATTTGAGGAAGCATTTTTACTATAACTATTAAAAATTACTAAACCACCTATCAAAAATACTACGAGAATTATACCCATGATAAACTTTTCTAATTTGTTTTTCATTATTTAATTAAACTTACTTGCTAAAAAATTTTTGTCAAGGTTAAATACTTAATAAATCTTTTAAATTTTTTATAAGGGCTTCATTTTCTTCTGGTAATCCTATAGAAATTCTTAAAGCATTAGGAAATCCGTAAGCTTTTAAAGGTCTAAGTAAAAATCCCCGTTTAAGAAGTTGCTCATACAAAAATTCTGCCCTTTCTCCAAAATCAACCATAATAAAATTTGCCTGAGAAGGATAAACCTTAAGTCCGAGCTTTGTCAACTCTTCTGTTAAGTATTTTCTTCCTTCTTTTACTAAATTTATACTTTTTTCTAAATATTCTTTATCTTCAAGAACTGCTAAGCCAGCTTTGTAAGCTAAAATATTTATGTTAAAAGGTTGTCTTACCAAATCAAGCACTTTAGAAAGTTCTAAAAAGGTTATTCCGTATCCAAGTCTTAATCCAGCAAGTCCAAAGGCTTTGGAGAAAGTTCTGAGAATTAAAACCTTATAGCCATCCTTTAAAAATTCTATTCCCAAAGGAATAGAAGGGTCTTCTATAAAATCTCCATAGGCTTCGTCTATCACTATCAATACATGAGAGGGAATTTTTTCTAAAAATTTTTTCCAAAATTCTCTATTTAAGACACTCCCAGAGGGGTTATGGGGATGATCCAAAAATATAATTTTTGTTTTTTCTGTAATATTTTTTAAAATTTCATCTAAATTATGTGTTAAATTTTCAGTTAAAGCTATAGTCTTTAATTTGACTCCATATATTTGTGCAAATTTTTCATATATTAGAAAACTTGGCTTACTTATAATAATTTCTTCATTAGAATCTATAATCACTTTAAAAAGAAGGTCAATTACTTCATTTGAGCCATTCCCCAGTATAATTTGTTCAGGTAAAACATCCCATTTCTCTGCTAAAGCCTCTTTAAGTTTTCTATAGCTTGCGGAGGGATAGTAATTGACTTGAGAGAAAGACATCTTAAGTACTTCTAATACTTTTGGAGAGGGACCTAATGGATTTTCATTGGAATTCATTTTATATATTTTTCCAGAAAGACCTAATTCTTTTTTTATCTCTTCAATAGTTTTTCCAGGAGGGTAGGGTTTAAGAGATTTTAAATGTGCTTTTATTGACATTTTTTTATGTTTAAAATCCCAATTTTGCAAGTTCTAAAGTTTTATCAATTTGAGATTGTAAAGCAGGTGGTATTCCTTCTATTTTAATAGTTAAAAATCCTTTTACAATAAGAGAAATTGCTTCATCTTCACTTAATCCTCTCGCCATAAGGTATTCTACCTCTTCTTGAGCTATTTTACCCACTGCAGCTTCATGAGTTAATTCTACGTCGTAAAAATAACTATCTAATTCAGGTATAGCTCTCATAATTCCCTCATCAGATAACATAAGCCCTTGACACTCAAGATGTCCTTTTACTTTTGAAGCTTTGGCTATAATTTTACCTCGGGCAATATTTTCACCTCCATAGACCACATTACGAGAGATTATTTCTGTTCTTGAATTTTCTGCTTCTAAATGAACTTCTCCACCTATATCTACATAAGAACCAGGATGATTTACAATTATGGAAATAAAAGAAGCCTTTGCCTCTTTTCCTATTAAACGACAAACAGGAGCTGTCTGAATATTTTTTACAGGGAAAAGACTAACATAAGTAGAAACGTAGGTTCCTCCCTCTTCTACTATAATACCCGTTCTTGGTCTTACACTTGTTTTTTCTCCCCACATATGAAGCATAGTAAAGGTTAGTTTACCTCCTTTTTTAACATAAAATTCAGATATACCTATATGAAGTGCTGAGCCTATGTGAGGATGAACTGAACAAGAGGTAATTAAATTAAGTTCTGCCCCTTCTTCTACAATTACGATATTATGAACTTTCTGAGCTATATTTTCGGTCCTTATATAAAGGCAGGTTTGAACAGGATATACTAACTTATAATTAGGTAAAATTCTTATAAAATAGCCATTATCTAAATCTTCAGCTACAGCTTTTGTAAACTGGTCTTTTTCAGGAGAAACAGCTTTCCAGTAATAATCTCCAATCCATTGGTAATTTTTTAAAGCGGAGGTGATAGGTAAAATTTCCAATCCTTCTACTTTTTTTCGACAAAGAAGAGGTGCTGCATCTATTTGAACATACTCTCCTTCTCTTTTTAGTTCTTCATCTAAACCAAGAAGTTTAAGACGCTCTTTTTCTTCTTTATCAAGTTCAGCAAGGTCTTTTGGTTTTGGAGCATCTTTGGCTGACTTAAATTCTTTTAACTCTACTGTCTTTTCTTCCATAAAATCCTCCAAAAAATTCAACTTAAAATTTAATTCTTTTTAAGCATTTTTTACATTCTTCATATCCATATTTTTGGATACCCTCAAATATTTCTACGGGATTTCCTTGACAATAAATTTCTCCATCCATAATTACATATCCGAGATCAGCAGCCACATATTGAAGAATAAACCCTGTATGAGTAATTATTAAACCACTTTTATTTCTCGGTTTATGAGGGATGTCTTTTTGTAAAAGTCTTTTGATCATGTTCCCAATTAATTGTATATTTTCTACATCAACTCCTGATTCTGGTTCATCAAGTAAGACAAGCTCAGGATCTTGGATTAGAAGCTGAAGAAGTTCGCTTTTTTTAAGTTCCCCTCCAGAAAAACCTTTATTTACTTCTCTGTCAAGAAAATTTTCAAATTGGAAAGTTTGTGCTAACTCTTCAATCTTTACCTTATTTTCTTTAGCACAAAGTTTTAAAATATCCCTTAGTTTTACTCCTTTTAAGGTAGGTGGTCTTTGAAACATTATCCCTATACCTCTCTTTGCTCTTTCATAAGGAGGAAGGTCTGTTATGTCTTCGCTTTTAAAGTAAATTTTTCCGTGTTTAATTTTATATGTAGGAAAACCCATAATGGTCATAAGAAGTGAAGTTTTACCTGAACCATTTCTCCCAAATATTATATGAGTTTGTCCTATAGGGAGTGTTAAATTAATTCCTTTAAGAACCTCTTTACCTTCTACTTCTACCCAAAGGTCTTTTATTTCTAAAAGTTTTTCCATATTTGAACCCCTTATTTAAGTAGATTTTAATTTTTAATTACAATTTTTATTATAATACACTTTTAAAAAATTTTTACTATAATGCTAAACAATTTTCAAAACTTTTTAGATTTGGCAAGCAAATTAGGAATTGATTTTATCTTGAAAAATTTAAGTTATATTCTAAACTTTAAACCAAATTTTAAAACATTCGGAGGGAGGAATTAAGTCTATGGAGAGGTTGGAAGTTGAGATTGGTTCTTCTGCACCGATTGTCATTGAAACTGGTGAATATGCTAAGTTTTCTGACGGAGCGGTAGTTGTCAAACAAGGGGATACTGCGGTTTTAGTTACTGCAGTAATGGGAGAAAGTTTAATTGAGGGGATAGATTTTGTTCCTCTCTCAGTTGATTATAGAGAACAATCTTCTGCATGGGGGAAAATTCCAGGAGGATTTATAAAAAGAGAGGGGAAACCAACTGATAGAGAAGTTTTAGTCTCTCGTATAATTGATCGTTCCATAAGACCTCTTTTTCCTGAAGGTTTTTTTTATGATGTAGTAATAACAGCTTTAACTCTATCTGCTGATGAGAAATTTGACCCTGATGTTCTTTCAATTATAGGGGCTTCTACAGCATTACATATTTCTAAAATTCCCTTTGAAGGTCCTTTGGCAGGTTTAAGAATTGCAAGAGTAAATGGAGATTTTTTAATTAATCCTACTTATGAAGAAAGACAAAAGGCAGATTTAGATTTAGTAGTAGCCTGTTCTAAAGATGCAATTGTCATGGTTGAAGGAGGAGGAAAAGAGGTTGAAGAAAAGGTTATTATAGATGCCCTTTATTTAGCTTTGGAAAAGTGCCAAGTCCTAATATCCGCTCAAGAAAATTTAAGAAAAGAAATAGGTATCCCAAAAAAAGAAATAGAACCTCTTAATTTACCAGAAGATTTAATAAATGGGTTAAATGAATTTTGTTATAACAAAATAATAAAAGCTTTAGAAATTCCGGATAAAAAATTAAGAAAAGAAGCTCTTAATAAAATTTTAGAAGAATTTATCGCAAGTTTAGAAAATCAAGAAGTTAATAAAGTAGCTCTTAGTTATTTTTACAAAAAATTGGTTAGTCAAATTTTAAGGAAAAAGCTTTTTGAAGAAGGAAAAAGAATTGATGGAAGAACCCCTGATGAGATAAGACCAATAGAAATAAAAATTCATCCCTTTGAAAGACCTCACGGAAGTGCCATTTTTAAGAGAGGGCAAACTCAGGTATTTGCTACTGTTACTTTAGGTTCTCCTGAAGAGGCACAAATGGTTGAAAGTATTTATGAAGGAGAAACACTTAAAAGATTTATGCTCCATTATAATTTTCCACCTTTCTCTACAGGAGAAGCAAAACCCTGGGGACCACCAAGAAGAAGGGAAATAGGACATGGAGCTTTAGCTGAAAGAGCACTTGAGCCTTTTATTCCACCAGAAGATTCCTTTCCCTATATTATTAGAATTGTTGCAAATGTTCTTGAATCTAATGGTTCATCTTCTATGGCAACAGTTTGTGCAGGTTCTCTTGCCCTTTTTGATGCAGGAGTTCCTGTAACCAAACATGTAGCTGGAATCGCAACGGGACTTGTAATGGAAAAAGATAAGTATATTATCTTAACAGACATTTTAGGGGAAGAAGATCAGCTGGGAGATATGGATTTTAAAGTCGCAGGGACAAAAGAAGGAATTACAAGTATTCAGATGGATATAAAAATAAAGGGTTTAAGAAAAGAAATTATGGAAGAAGCACTGCAAAAAGCTAAAAAAGCTCGTTTGTTTATTTTGGAAAAAATGTATTTAGCTATTCCAGAGCCTCGAAAAGAACTTTCCCCTTATGCCCCTAAAATTGAAATTATTACTGTTCCAGAAGATAAAGCATTTTTAATTATAGGTCCAGGAGGGAAAACCGTAAAAGAAATAAGAGAAAAAACTAATACTATAATATGGGTTCATGAGGGTGGAAAAGTTTCTATTACTGGGAAAACAAAAGAAGATATAGAATCAGCCAAAAAAGAAATAGAGGCTATAATTGCTGAAGTTGAGATAGGTAAAGTTTATGAGGGAAGGATAACAAGAGTAGAACCTTACGGGCTTTTTGTAGAAGTTTTTCCTGGTAAAATAGGACTTTTACATGTTTCTAAAATGGAAAATCCTCCCAGGGATTTAAAATCAGCTTATAGTATTGGGGAAAAAATAAAAGTAAAGGTTTTAGAGTTTGATGAGCTTGGGAGACCAAAATTTACTACTAAATTTGATAGTGAGGAAAGTTTAACAGATGGAAGAGGAGGTCCAATACTTTAAAAAAGTTGAAAAGACTTATCAATTTTTAAAAGAAAATGTGCCTTTTGCCCCTGATATAGTCATTACCTTAGGAACTGGTCTTTCTTCTTTCGGAGAAAAAGTGAAAAAAGTAAAATCTTTTTCTTATAGAGAAATTCCAAATTTTCCTATTTCTACAGTAGAAACCCATAAAAGTGAACTTATTTTTGGTTATTTAGAAGATAAAAAAGTAGCTATTTTACAAGGAAGATTTCACTATTACGAAGGTTACTCTGCAAAAGAGTTAACTTTTCCTTTAAGAGTTCTTACTCTTTTTAAACCAAAAATTTATATAGTTTCCAATTCTGCAGGAGGATTAAATTTAAGTTTTAAAGCTGGTGATATAATGGTTATAAAGGATCATATAAATTTAATTCCAGATAATCCTCTGAGAGGGATAAATAAAGAAGTCTGGGGACCAAGATTCCCTGATATGTCACGTGCTTACGATTTAGATTTAAGGGAATTATTTAAAAAGGTTTCTCAAAAACTTAATGAGGAAGTAAAAGAGGGAGTTTATGTAGCAGTTCCTGGCCCAAGTTTAGAGACTCCTGCTGAAACAAGATTCCTACGCATAATAGGAGCAGATGCAGTTGGAATGTCTACAGTTCCTGAAGTAATAGTGGCTGTTCATGCAGGACTTAAAGTTTTGGGAATTTCAGTTATTTCTAATGTTAATGATCCTGACAATTTCAAACCTATTCTCTTTTCCGAAGTAGTAGAACAATCTAAAAAAGCAGAAAAAAGATTAGAAAAATTAATAAGGGCATTTATAAAGGAGCTAAAAATTTAAAATGGAAAAACTACTTATAAGTTATACACCTTTTGAGACAAGAGTTGCTCTTATAGAAGGTAATCAATTAGTAGAATTTTATGTAGAAAGAACTTCTGAAAAGGGATTGGTAGGAAATATATACAAAGCTAAGGTTGTAAGAGTTGTTCCAGGTATTAATTCAGCATTTTTAGATCTTGGTTTATCAAGAACTGCCTTTCTTTTTGGTAATGATATCATGCCTCCAGGTGAAGTAGATTGGGATAAAGAAGGTATAATGATTACTCATCTACATGAAATTCTTAAAGAAGGACAAGAGATTTTGGTTCAAGTAATAAAAGAGCCTATAGGAAACAAAGGAGCAAGGGTTTCAACTAATCTTACCTTACCTGGACATTATTTAGTTTATCTCCCCTATATGAATCATATAGGTATTTCAAGAAAAATAAATAATGAAAAGGATCGTAAAAGATTAAAGGAGATTTTAGATAAAATGAGACCTCTCCATACTGGCTGGATTATAAGAACTGCTGCGGTTGAGGCTTCTGAAGAAGATTTAAAAATTGAAATGGAATTTCTATTAAATTTTTGGCAGGAAATAAAAGAAAAGGCAGAAAAAGTAAAGGCTCCAGCCCTTATTTATGAAGAATTAAACATAGCTTTAAGAGCAATAAGAGATCTTTTTAATAAACAAATTTCAGCCATAATAGTAGATAGTAAAGAATTTTATGGAAAAATCAAAAATTTTTTAGAGAAGTTTTTCCCTCATCTGGTTCCTTATGTGGAACTTTATGAAGGAAATGAAGATATTTTCACAGCGCATGGAATACAAATAGATATTAAAAAAATACTTTCCCGAAAGATATGGTTAAAGTCAGGTGGTTTTATTGTAATTGAACCTTGTGAAGCTTTTACTGCTATTGACGTAAATACAGGGAGATATACTGGAACAAAAGAACTTGAGGAAACAGTTTTTAAGATAAATTTAGAAGCTGCTGAGGAAATTGCCTATCAATTAAGGCTTAGAAACATAGGAGGACTTATTATTATTGATTTTATAGATATGGAAAATCCTGAGCATCAAGAATTGGTTCTACAAACACTAAAAGAAGCTTTAAAAAAAGACAAAGCTAAACACAGTATTTTACCTATTTCTCCTTTTGGAATACTTCAGATGACAAGAGAGAGAAAAAGAGAATCCCTTTATCAAATATTTTATGAAACCTGCCCCTATTGCTCTGGCGAAGGAAAAATAAAAAGCAAAAGAACTATTTATTATGAAATATTAAGAAGAATTATGAAAATGGGTCCCCATGTTAAAAATAAAAAGGTTGAAATAGAAATAAACCCCGAGCTATCTGAGATAATAGGAGAAGAAATTCAATATTTAGAGGATCTGGAAAAGAAATACAATTTTACTGCAATTTTAAAACCAAATAAGGAATTTCCTATTTGGGAATATAAATTTCATATTGCTTAGGGTAAATTTATGAAAACTCCTGCAGTATTTTTAGATAGAGACGGAACTATTAATGAGGAAATGGGTTATATTAATGACCTTTCTCGTTTGAAAATTTTGCCAGGAGTAGCATCTGCTTTAAAACTTCTTAAAAGCTACGGATTTAAGTTGATTGTAATTAGTAACCAAAGTGGACCTGCAAGAGGTTATTTTCCAAAAGAATTAGTCTTTGAGACAAATGAACTTTTGCAAAAAAGACTTAAGAAAAAGGGTGCTTCTATAGATGATTTTTTTATTTGTTTTCATCATCCAGAAGAAAATTGTCCTTGCAGAAAGCCTAAACCTGGTCTCATATTGCAAGCTCTTGAAAAATACTCCATAGACCTTGAAAAATCATATTTGATAGGAGATAAAATTATAGATATAGAAACAGCAAAAAATGCTGGCATCAAAGGGATTCTCGTTTTAACAGGATATGGGAAAGGAGAATTTAAATATGTAGCTCCCCAAAAGGGAATTGTTCCTTATTTTGTAGCAAAAGATCTTAAATCTGCTGCTGAATTTATCATAAAGGATAGCTCTAAGGAAAAGTGAAAATTTTAATAGTAAAGCTTTCAGCTTTAGGAGATGTAGTTCAGACTTTACCTTCTTTAAGTTTGTTAAGAAAATTTTTCCCAGAATCTAAGATTGATTGGGTTGTAGATAAGAGAAATGCTGAAATCTTAGAAAAGCACCCCTACATTAATAAAATCTTAATTTTTTCAAACAATATTTTTTTCTCTTTTAAAAAATTTAAGAAATTTTTAAGAGATTTAAGATTAAATGAGTATGATGCAGTTATAGATTATCAAGGACTTTTAAAAAGTGGAATTATTACAGGATTAAGTAAAGCTAAGTACAAGATTGGATTTGCAAATCATAGAGAAGGGAGTCCCTTTTTTTATAATCTTAAACTTCCTCCTTATGATAAGAATTTACATGCAGTTAAAAGATATCTCCTTCTTACCAAAAAAGTAATTGAAATTTTAGGGAAAACTAAGGATTTAAGCTATTTTGAAGAAATTCCAGAACCAGTTTTTTCTCTTGAAATATTAAATAGAAAACTTGAACTTATTAAAAAACCTTATATAGTTTTTGTTCCTTCTGCTCGTTGGGAGACTAAATGGTGGCCTTTTTCACATTGGGAAAACCTTATAGAGCTTTGCAAAGATTTGGCTAAAAATTTTGACATATTTATCACAGGAAGTATGTTAGAAGCAAAACTTAAATTATGGGCAGAAAATATGGAAAAGAAATATCCCTTTGTTTATTCTTTAGTTGGTAAACTGTCTTTAAAAGAACTAATGATCTTAATAAAAGATTCAAATGCCTTAGTAAGTGTTGATACAGGTCCTATGCATATAGCGTCAGCTTTTAAAAAACCTGTTGTAGCTTTGTTTGGACCAACTTCTTCTGAAAGGACAGGACCTTGGGCTGGAAATTTTAAAATTATTAAAAGTCCTTTGTCTTGTAGTCCCTGTTTTAAGAAAAAGTGTAAAGACTGGAAGTGTATGTCTGAAATCAAACCTGAAAAAGTGAAAGATGCTTTAGAAGAATTGCTTTTAAAAAACTATTCTCTGTGAAAGGTCTTATAAAGTTCTTGGTAAAGAGGAGATTTTTCCAATAATTCTTCATGAGTTCCTTCAGCTACAACTTTACCTTTATTAAGGAGAACGATTTTATCTGCTTTTTTAACAGTTGATAAGCGATGAGCAATAATAATTATAGTGTGTTTATTTCTTAATCTTTCTAAAGCTTGATGAATAGCAATTTCTGTTAAACTATCAAGTTGGCTGGTAGCTTCATCAAGAATAATTACAGGAGGTTTTTTAAGAAAAACCCTTGCTAAAGCTAATCTCTGTTTTTCTCCTCCAGATAAACTCAGTCCATTTTCTCCAAGGATACTTTCATACCCTTGAGGAAGCTTTTCAATAAATTCATGGGCCATAGCTAATTTACAAGCGGATATTACTTCTTCTTTTGTAGCAGAAGGTTTTACCATTATTAAATTGTCCCAAATTGAAAGATTAAAAAGAAAAGGTTCTTGTAAAACCATGCCAAAAAGGGTTCTTAAGCTTAAAATGTCAAACTCCTTTAAAGGTGTGTTATCTAAGAAAATATCTCCTTCTTGTGGGTCGTAAAATCTTGGAAGAAGAGAAACTAAAGTAGTTTTTCCTGCTCCACTTGGTCCTACTAAAGCTATAACTTTATTAGCAGGGATAAATAAGTCAATTTTTTCTAAAGCAAGTGGCAATTGAGGAGAGTATTTAAAGGATACATCTTTAAAGAGAAATCCCTTAGAGGGAGCAAAGGCTTTTAAAGTTCCTCCTTTCTCTTCAGGTAATTCAAAAATTTCTTGGATTCTTATCCAAGCACCTTGGATTTCTTTCAGCCCAGTGTAAGACCTTGCAAGTTTTCTGAGGGGATTAAAGATAAGAAGAATAGCTGTTAAGATAGAAAGGAAAGCTCCAGGAGAAAGAGCACCTTTTATAATTAAAAAACCTCCGTAACCTATAACTAAAGCACCTCCAAATCCTGCCATTATATCCACTAAGCTTTTAGATCCTTCTCTATACTTGGTAATTTTTAAGCTCCATCTATAAAATTTATTTAATTCCTTTAGAAAAAGGCTTGATAACTTCTCATAGGAACCACTTATTTTTATTTCTTTTATTCCTCTGGTTATTTCGTTCATTTTTTGGGTAAGCTCTCCCGTAGCACTCTGAGCAAGTTTTCTTGCTTTTCTTGTCTTTATTCCTAAGCCCTTAGCTCCAAAAATGATTATAGGAATAGTTAATAGAGCAACCAGGGTTAGGTCCCATTTTTGATAAAAAGCAACCCCTAATAGAATTAAAACAGTTAAAGTTTCCTTAAAAAAAGTCTGAAGATTGTCTCCTAAAATGGGCTCAATGTGAGAGGTATCATTTATTACTCTTGAAATGGTTTGACCTTCTCCATATTTAGTCAAGTAATGTACAGGAATGGAAAGACATTTTTTAAAAAGGTTAAGCCTAATAAGATTTACCACTCCTGTAGAAACACTTTTCATTAAATAAGCCTGAAGGAGAGAAAAGCACCCCATAAGAGTAAAAATCAATATAAGAAAAAAAGGAATCCATTTAAAGTATTCATAATGTTTTTCTATAAAAACGTAATTAAAAATGGGTTTTATAGCCCAGGTGCTAAAACCTGTTAATGCAGAGGCAAGAAATGCAAAAAATAAAGCAAGAAGAAACTTTTTCCAGAAAGGTTTTAAATAGTGTAAAATTCTTTTTAGAAAAAAAAGAAGTTCCAAAGAAAGCTTATCTCCTAAATTTCTCTTGCCAGTTTCATAAGTCTTGCAATTCTATCTTCAATGGGGGGGTGAGTGGAAAATAATTTAAATAAACTTTTACCTGATAGAGGATTTACAATGTACATCTGGGCATGAGCAGGATTTACATCTAAAGGATAAGCTCTATTCCAATTTTCTAATTTTTCAAGAGCCCTTGCTAAAGCTCCTGGATTTTTGATAATCTTAGCTCCTGTTTCGTCAGCTAAAAATTCTCTGCTTCTACTTATAGCAAGTTGAATAAGGGTTGCAGCTATAGGAACAATGATAATAGCAATAAGAGTTGCGATAAGACCAATTGGATTACCTCTATCTTCTTCATCTCTATGGAGACCTCCAAACATGAGAGCCCATTGAGCCATGTGAGCAAGATAAGTAATAGCTCCTACTAATACAGCAGCAACGGTAGAAATTAAAATGTCCCTATTTTTAATGTGAGCAATTTCATGTGCTATAACACCCTTTAGTTCTTCAGGGTTTAAAAGTTTTACTAATCCTGAAGTTACAGCAACCACGCCATTTTTAGGATTTCTTCCGGTAGCAAAAGCATTGGGAGTTTCAACAGGAATTATACATACCTTAGGTTTAGGAATTCCTGCTTTTTTTGCAACTTCATCTACTATGGCATGAAGTTCAGGAGCTTCACTACGATCTACAGGCACTGCTCCCGTTGTTGCAAGAACGATTTTATCTGAAAAGAAATAAGCTATGAAATTCATTATTAAAGCTATAAAAAGAGCAACAGTTGCCCCTGTTTTTCCTCCGATTAAGTTACCAACTACAATAAAAAGAATACTTAATATAGCTAAAAAGAAAAAAGTTTTAAAAACATTCCACATAAACTCTTTTTTCACCTCCTATTTAAATTTTTTAAATAAAAATTATAAGTAAAAATAAGTGATTGTCAAGAAGTTACGATTTTTAAGCTTTTAGAAGTCTTTATTATTAAAGTATTGACATTTAAGTTAAAAGTTATAAATAAAAAGATATTTTTAAACCAAAAAGTTAAGTAAAGATGTTTAAAATTAAATTTTTACCCTACAACTTAGAAATTGAAACTCTCCCAGAAGAAACTATCATAGACACAGCAATGCGATACGGTATTCATATAAATGCTTCTTGCGGAGGAGCAGGGGTTTGTAATAAATGTAAAATTATTGTCGAAGAGGGTGAAGTAAAAGGAGAAATTATTGAGAACAATTTTTACAAAGCCTGTGCAACATTCCCCCTTTCAGATTTAGTAGTTAAAATTCCTGTAGAAAGTTATATAGATAAAAGGGCAACTTTTTTAAGACCTAAAAAAAGACCTATCTTTTTATCAACAGAAATTAAAAAATTACCAGATTCTCCCTTTCAAAAAATTCAATTTCAACTTCCCAAACCTACTATTGAAGAAAACTTTTCAGATTGGACAAGAATAAAATATGCCTTAGAAAAAGGAAAAATCTTAAATCCCGAAATAAATGTAAATATTTTTAAAAAATTGCCTTATATTTTAAGAGAAAAAGAATTTGAAGTAACCTTAAATCTATATTATGATCCAAGAAAGGATAGATATTATTTAGTAGATATAGAAAGTGGGAATAGAACTTCTTATAGTTTAGGAGTTGCCATAGATATAGGAACTACAACTTTACAGCTTGAACTTATAGATTTAAATACTGGGAAAACATTAGCTTTTACTTCTGATTATAATCCTCAAATAAGTTACGGTGAGGATGTAATAAGTAGAATTGAGTTTGCCAAAAGAAAAGAAGGTTTAAAGATCTTAGCATCTAAGGTTAGAGAAAAAATAGTAAATTTAATTGAAGAGATGCTAAAAGAGACAAAAAAAAATTTAGAGGATATAAATTTAATTTCCATTGCAGGAAACACAGTAATGAGTCATTTGTTTTTAGAATTGGAACCTAAATATTTAAGGGAATATCCTTATGTTCCAGTAACTACTGAATTTCCTTTAATTTTTGCAAAAGATTTAGAACTACCTCTTAAAGAGACTACTCTAATTCAGCTTGCACCTTGTAAGGCAAGTTATATAGGGGGAGATATTGTAGCAGGTGTTGTTGCTTCCCGTATAGCAGAAGAAGAACTCTTAACACTATTTATAGACCTAGGAACCAATGGTGAAATTGTGTTAGGAAATAAAGAGTTTTTAATGTGTGCCTCCTGTTCGGCAGGACCTGCCTTTGAAGGAGGAGGGATAAAAAACGGGATAAGGGCTGTCTCAGGAGCTATTGAAGCTATCAATATTGATCCTATCACTTTTGAACCAATGATTTTAACTATAGAAAAGAAACCACCTAAGGGAATATGTGGTTCAGGGATAATTTCTCTTTTAGCTAATTTATTTAAAGTAGGGCTTATAGACAAATCAGGCAAATTTGTAAGAGATATAAAACACCCCAGATTAAGAGAAGGTGAAGATGGATGGGAATACGTTGTGGTTTGGAGAGAAAATTCAGCCACCGGTGAAGACATAGTTTTTACTGAAAATGATATAGAAAATGTAATTAGAGCAAAAGGGGCTATATTTGCTGGATGTCAAATACTATTAGAATCTATTGGACTTTCTTTTGAAGATATTGAAAGAATTTATTTAGCAGGAACCTTTGGAAATTACATAGATTTAGAAGAAGCAATTATTATAGGACTTTTGCCAGATATTCCTCGTGAAAAATTTTTCTTTTTAGGGAATACAAGCCTTGAAGGAGCAAAATTTGCTTTATTATACAAAGAAACTCTTTTAAAAATGGAAAAAGTAGTTAATATGATGACAAATATTGAGCTTTCGGTTTATCCAAAATATATGGAATATTATATGGCTACCTTGTTTTTACCCCATACCGATGAACTTCTTTTTCCTTCAATAAAAGAGTTAAAAACTTTAATAAGGAGGAAACAAAAGTGATCCACAAAGAAGGGATTCCTTGGGTACTATATCCCCTTTTCTTATCAGCAACAGCTTTAATCTTTAAAAAAAAGAAATTGGCAACTACAGGACTGATGTTAAGTGCGCTAAACGCTTACTTTTTTAGAGATCCTAAAAGGGCATCTGTATTAAATCCTGAGTTAATTGTTTCTCCTGCTGATGGAAAGGTGGTTCTCTGTAAAATAGAAGAGAAAAAAGATTGGTATCCAGGAGTACTTTGGAGAATAGGTATCTTTATGAGGTTATGGGATGTACATGTCAATAAAAGTCCAGTTACAGGCAAAATTTTAAAAATGAGTTATTTTAAAGAAAAAAACAGAGAAAAACAAATTTATCTTATTGAAAGAGAAGATGGGTGTCCTTTCTGGGTAATTCAAATAGGAGGATTTATAGCAAGAAGAATAAAAAGTTTTGTTCTTCCTGGAGATGATGTAGTTACAGGAGATTCTATAGGAATAATAAAATATGGTTCCAGAGTTGAACTCTTTTTCCCATTAGAAGGAACAGAAATTTATGTTAAAGAGGGACATAAAGTTTTTGCTGGTGAAACTGTTCTCGGAAGAATCCCTTTAAAAACTTAGACATGTTCTATCTTCTACCTCATATTTTTACTACTCTAAACATTTTCTTTGGTTTTTATGCTATCATTAAGGTTATAGAGGGAGATTTTTTTAAAGCAAGCTGGGGGATTTTTTTAGCTATATTTTTTGATATTTTTGATGGAAGAATAGCAAGATTTTTTAAAACTTCAAGTAGATTTGGATTAGAGTATGATTCTTTGTGTGATCTTGTATCTTTTGGAATTGCTCCGGCTTTATTAATTTATCAATTTTCTTTAAAAGGTTTTAACAAAATTGGTTGGTTAGCAAGTTTTTTATATGCTACCTGTGTAGCTTTAAGATTAGCAAGATTTAATGTGAGAAATCTTTTAAAAAAAGATCATTTTGAAGGATTGCCTTCTCCTGCAGGAGCTGGAATTTTAGCTTCCTCTGTTCTTTTCCTTTTAAAAACAGAAATTGCCCCAATTTATAAAGACTATGGATTACTAATTTTAACTTACCTTATAGCTTATCTTTTAGTTTCTCCTATTCAGTATCCCAGCTTTAAAGAATTTAAAATCAAGAAAGCACAAGCTTTTTACTTCTTAGTATTTTTTATTCTTGGATTAACAGTAATTGCTTCTAATCCTTCTTTTTATTTGTTCATAATATTTGGATTTTATTTATTTTTAGGCCCTCTTATGTTTTTAAAAAAAAATAGTAAAAAATTCTTTTGAAAAGCTTTATTAGGGGAAATACTCTCAAAAGCTTACATTTCAATACTTTAGTAAAGTATGACAATTTAAAATAGGATTTATAGAAATTGAAAGAAAAATTGACAAATTGAAAATTTGATTTAAAATTTTTGGTTAAAATTAAAAAAAATCTTTTAAGATTAAATATATTAAAGGAGGGGATGGAATATGGGGAGTCATTTTAAATTACTTAATATTGGGTTTGGAAACTTTGTAGTAGCTAATAGAATCATTGCTATAGTTAATCCAAATTCAGCACCTATGAAAAGACTCAAAGAAGAATCTAAAGAATCTAAACATCTCATCGATGCTACTCAAGGTCGTAAAACTAGATCCATAATAATTACTGACAGCAATCACGTTATTCTTTCTGCTATTCAAACTGAAACAGTGGCTCAAAGATTTATGAGTGATACATTAGAAAAATTAGAAAAGGATGCAGAAGAGTAATTTTTTAATAATTGTTATTACAGGTCCTTCAGGAGCAGGTAAAACTTCCCTTCTTAAATGTTTACCTTCTGAAGAATTTTATATTTCTGTTTCACATACTACCCGTTCTCCTCGTAAGGGTGAAGTAGACGGAAGAGATTATTATTTTGTAAGTAAAGAAAAATTTTTAGAAATGATTAAAAATGGAGAGTTTTTGGAATGGGTAGAAGTTTTCGGTACTTATTATGGGACTGCTAAAAGTGAAATAGAAAAGGCTTTTTCTCAGAATAAACATTTAGTTTTAGATATAGAAGTAATTGGAGCAACTCGTATGAGATCCTATTTTGGTAATTCTGCAGTTTTTATATTTGTTCTTCCTCCAAGTATAGAGGAAATAGAGAAAAGACTTAAAAAAAGAGGAACAGAAGAGGAAAACAAAATAAAAGAACGTATCCAAAGGGCAAAGGAAGAAATTAAATTTGCCAGTTGGTTTGATTATATAATAGTTAATGACGATTTAGAAAAAGCAAAAGATAATCTATTTTCTATTATTAAAGCTGAACTTTGCAAACCCTTTAGAAATAATTACTGGCAAAATATTTTGAATTTATCAATTTATGAGTAAAGTCATTTATGGGGTTAATGCAGTCTTAGAAGCTTTAAATTCTCATCCCGAACTTATTGAGGAAATTTGGCTAAATAAAACAACTCTCTCAGGTAGAAAGTATCAAATACTTGAAAAAGCTAAGAAAATAGGGATTCCATTAAAATTAATTTCTAAACCTGATTTTAAACCTCCCAAAATTTCACCTTATATCAATACTCAAGGTGTAGTAGCATATATAAGTGAATTTATATATGCAGATTTAGAAGATATTGTAAAAAATTGGGAAAATAAAAAGGAAACCCCTTTAGTTATTATGCTTGATGAAGTAGAAGATCCTCAAAATGTAGGCTCTATTATAAGAACTGCTGATGCAGGTGGTGTTCACGGAATAGTAATACCTAAATTAAGAAGCTGTGACATAAATGAAACTGTAATTAAAGTTTCTTCTGGCTCTGCATTTAACATACCTATAGCAAAGGTGAATAATCTTAAACATGCTATATCCTTTTTTAAAGAAAAAAACCTTTGGATAATTGGACTTACTCACAAGTCTGATACATCTATATATGAATTAGATTTAAAAAAACCCTTAGCTTTTATTGTAGGAAATGAAGGGAAAGGAATAAGAAAAACTATCTTAGAAAAATGTGATTTTTTAGCCAAAATCCCTATGAAAGGGAAAATAGAAAGTTTAAATGTCTCTATTGCTACAGCTATTGCAATTTTTGAAACTTTAAGACAAAGATTTTATATTTAAGTTTTTGCAGATCTACAATCTACAGACCCCTCCTTTTCAACCCCCACTTAGATAAATAGCAAGAATTTTCTTTTCTATTTCTATATTAAAACTTTTTGTTATTTCTGGTTTATAATTTTTAAGTTCTGAAAAAATTGGTATTATTTCTTTTCCGCCTTTTTCCTTTTTTTGAGTATATACATTTATTAGAACAAAATCTTTTAAATTGGTGATTAAAGCAAAATAGGGTGGGGGATTAAAAAGAACTCTTGCTAAAGCAATTATACCTCTTTCTGAAAGGGTTAAATTTTCTTGAGGCTTATAATCTACTATAAACAAAAGCTTAGAATTATTTTTAATTATTAAAGGAATAAAAATGTCAAAAGTTTTTTCTTTGTAAGAAAATTGATAATTTTTCCCTTCTAAGAAGAAATTTTCATAATATCCTTTTTCTTTGAAAATATTTTTAAGAATTGAAAGTGCTTCACTTACAAGAATCTCTTCTTTGCTATTTCCCATATTTTTTTTACTTCTTCTAATGTGAGTCCTGCACCCAATCCAATTTTTAAAGCAAGTTCCTTAGTTAAAAGGTCAGAAGGACTGTGGGCATCAGAGTTAATTACTAAATTGGCACCGTATTTTTTAGCAAGGGAAACTACATGCCCATTTGTGAAACAATGCCCTTTTCTTCCAGAAATTTCTAAAAAAATTCCTTTTTCAACAGCTAATTTTACTTCCTCTTCTTTTATGAGTCCCGGATGAGCTAAAATATCTGCTCCTCCAAGTATAGCCGAAAGGTTAGTACCTTCAGCAACTGGTTCTACGATTGTTTCTCCGTGGACCACCACAATTTCTGCTCCACATTTTCTTGCATCTCTTATAAGTTCTGGAATAAATTCTGGAGGAACATGAGTTAGCTCTATACCTACAATAAGCCGAGGCTCTAAGCCTTGTAAAACATTTTTAATTTTTAACAAATTTTTAATAATAAATTCAAAATTAGAATGATCTGCATGATCTGTAATAGCTATAGCTGAGTACCCTAAAGCCTTAACTCTTCTCCATATTTCAGCAGGAATAAGTTCCCCGTCACTAAAGACTGAATGACAGTGAAAATCTATCATTAGAAATTAAGTTACATTTTGTATTTAAAAAGCTTGGGATCAAGATTTTCTAAAATTTCTTTAAGTTTTTCTTTTTCTTCTTCAGTAGTGACAACCATTTCTCCTTCTTTTTCAGTTGAGGGGGTCTCAGTATAAAGTTGACTTTTTTGTAATACTTCTTCATTTACAAATATTTCAGCTCCAGTTCTTAAGGCAAGAGCAACAGCATCACTTGGTCTTGCATCAATATCGTAAGTTTTTCCTTCAATATTAAGGGTAATAATAGCATAGTAAGTATTTTCTCTAAGATCTACGATTTCTATTTTTGGAATCTTTACACCTAAAAAATCAAAAATATTTTTCATTAGATCGTGGGTTAAAGGTCTTGGAAATTGAATATTTTCAAGTTTAGCAGCAATGGAAGTAGCCTCTAAAACTCCTATCCAAATAGGAAGAATTCTATCTCCCTCAATTTCCTTTAAAAGCATAACAGGACTGTTAGATAAAGGATCCATTGCTATTCCATGTATAACCATTTTTATTTTCATATTTTTTACCCCTCCTTTAAAAAGGTTTTTGACTAAAAAACTTATAAATAATATGTTAAGCCTTTATTATAAATTGTCAACAGCTTTAATATTTTAATTGATATTTTTCAAATTTTTCAAAAATTTTTTCTTAATATGTTGCAAAATTTTAAAAATATGTAATTCATTACAATATTTAATTATTAAAAAATATTAAAAAAATAGGAGGGGTGAGGAAATGAAAAAAGCAAATTTAGCTATAATGTTAGGGGGATTAGCAGTAATTTGTGCTCAGGCGCTTCCAGGATGGGGTTTTGAAGTAAATGAAATAATAACTTTTGAAGGAACTTCTACCTTAGTTTATCAGTGGTTAGACGGATCAAATATTGAAAGTAAAAATAGGGGGTCAGGAGCAATTGACCTTGGATTAAGCTTTAAGCCAACTGAAAATGATGAATTTTATGTTCTTGGAAGCTTTGCAAGTGGGAATGGGCTGAAAGATGTTTCTCCTTTTATATTAGTTCCAAATGCTGATGATTTAGAGGATGATGTAAAAAATATAAATGGGCACAAACAGCAAGATAATATTTTAGAATTATGGTATGCTCATACTTTTAATTTTAACAATGATACCTCTTTAAAGATTGCCTTAGGAATTATAGATGCAACAGTATATGTTGCTGACAATCGTTTTGCTGATGATGAAATTACTCAATTTATGAATGAAGCCTTTGTAGACCCACCAGCTAATTTTGCACCTCCAAGTTATGATTTAGGAATAGTTGCGGAATTAATAAAAGGTCCTTTTACTTTAAGAGTTCTTGGAATGACAACAAAAACTGAAGTAGGGGTGCCACAAGGAGAAGAAGAAGCAAAAGAAGGTTTTTATCAATATTATGCTCTTCAACTCGGATATACTTTAAAAAATTCAAAATGGGGAGAAGGAAATTATAGAGTATTTGGATTTTACACAAGTGATGACTTTTACGAATGGGAAGGTTCTGATAAAGATTCTCGTTATGGTTTAGGGGTAGCAATTGATCAAGATCTTGGATTTATCAAAAATCCTTTTAGTGAAGATCCAATTGGAGTGTTCTTAGTTGGTGCTTGGGAAGATGATGATACTCAGGTTGACTATAATTATTACATTTCAGCAGGTTTTAACATACCTTTCTGCTTTCTTGGTAGAAAGGGAAATGAAATAGGTATTGGTTATGCTTATTTAGATGGAGCTGATAAAGCAGATATTTCTAATACACATGCTGTAGAGGCTTATGCAAAGTTTAATCTTTTTTCTTATGAAAAGCTAAATTCTGATTTAACTTTAGATTTTCAATATATGAAAGATAATTATAAAGATAATAGTGAAGAAAAGGATAAAGAAGGATTTATCGTTGGGTTTAGATGGAATCTTTCTTTTTAAAACTCACTTGACTTTAATTTTTTAATTTTTAAAATTTTTTAAAACAAAAAAATAAGGAGAAATGCTATGAGCTGTATATTTTGTAAAATTGCTAATAAGGAAATAGCCTCTAATATAGTTTATGAAGATGAGAAAGTAATTGCTTTTCATGATATTAGTCCTCAAGCACCTTATCATATATTAGTTGTCCCTAAAAAACACATCCCAACACTTTTAGAATTAACAGAAGAAGATAAAGAACTTATGGGGCACATTTATTTTGTAATAAATAAAATTGCTAAAGACCTTGGTTTTGATGGGAGAGGGTATAGGGTAGTTGTTAATTGTAAAGAAGAAGCTGGTCAGACCATATTTCATCTTCATTTCCATGTTTTAGCAGGAAGAGCAATGGGTTGGCCTCCAGGTTAAGAAACTTTTCCCCCTGGTTCTACTTCTTTTTCTGGAACAATTAAAGATAATCCATTTTTATCTTTTATCGCAAGAATCATTCCTTCTGAAAGAACATTTTTAATTTTAGCTGGCTTTAAATTTACCAATACAATAACTTTTTTCTCTATTAATTCTTCAGGTGTATAATATTCTGCAATACCAGCAACAATTTGTCTCTTTTCTGGACATAAAACTTCTAATTTTAAAAGTTTATCTGTACCTAAAATCTTTTCTGCTGAAACTATTTTTCCAACACGCAAATCAAGCTTTTTAAAATCTTCTATAGAGATGGGTTCTTCTTTTTCTATTTTCTTTTCTTCAGGTATTTTTTCAATTCTTGGATATAAAGGTTCTCCTTTATTTATTTGAGCTCCAGCTTCAAGTAAATTAAATTTAAAAACGTTTTCCCAAGTAAGTTTGTCTTCGCTTAAGGAAAGATTATTTAAAAGGATTTTAGAGGTTTCAGGCATAACTGGATAAAGAGCAATCGCAAAACTTTTAATACTTTCTAAAAGCACTCTCAAAATAGTTCCAGCCCTTTTTTCATTTTTCTTCTTTACTTCACTCCAAGGAGTAGTTCTATCTATATAAACATTCCCCTTTCTTATAGCTTCCCAAAGTCTTTCTAAAGCTTTATAAAAAAGGAATTGAGAAAAGTATTTTTCATATTCTATAAGAGCAGACCTTACTTCTTCTAAAAATTCTTTATCTATATCTTTAAGTTCATCAAAAAAAGGAATTTTACTTTCAAAATATTTTTCAACTAAATTAAGGGTGCGATAAATTAGATTTCCGTAATCGTTAGCTAAATCTGCATTTATTTTCGTTATAAAAGAAGAAATATTAAAATCTGCATCATAACCAAATGCCATTTCCCTTAAAAGAAAGTATCTTAACTGATCCTTCCCAAATTTTTCAGCAACTTCAATAGGGTCAATAATATTACCTAAGGATTTAGACATTTTTAATTTATCAACTAACCAGTATCCGTGTACTAAAAGTTTTTTATAAACAGGAAGTCCCATTGCCTTAAGCATAATAGGCCAATAAATAGCATGTGGTCTTAAGATGTCTTTTGCAATAAAATGATGTGCATTTATCCACCAGTCTTTCCATTCTGGATTTTCAGGATAACCTATTCCAGAAAGATAATTAATTAAAGCATCAAACCATACGTAAGTTACATAATTAGAATCAAAGGGAAGTTCTATCCCCCAAGAAAGTCTTATTTTAGGACGGGAAATGCAAAGGGGAGGAAGTTCTTCTTCAAGCATATTTAAAACTTCCTCTTTATAAAATTCTGGATAAATTAAATCATTTTTAGAAATATAATCCTTTAACCAGGCTCTGTATTTTTCTAAATTAAAGAAATAATTTTTTTCCTTTATAAATTGTGGATAAATTTTATGGTCTTTACACTTTCCTTCTTCGTCAAGCTCCTTTGAGGTTAAAAATCTTTCACAACCAATACAGTAAAGTCCCTCATATTCGTCAAGATATATTTCTCCTTTTTCATAAAGTTTTTGTAAAATATATTGGACGACTTTTTTATGTTCTTGAGAGGTTGTTCTAATAAACTTATTGTAAATTATTCCGAAATATTCCCAAGTATTTTTAAAAGCTAAGCTTATTTCATCTACAAAGACATGAGGTTCTTTCCCTTTATCTTTTGCAGATTTTTGAATTTTATCTCCGTGTTCATCTGTTCCTGTAAGGAAAAAAACTTTCCATCCCTTTAAAAGATAAAAGCGTGCTAAGGAATCCACTAAAATTGTAGTATAAGCATGCCCCAAATGGGGATAAGCATTTACATAATAAATTGGTGTAGTAAGATATATCCTCATAATTCCTGTCCTTCATCAAGTTCTTTTAATTTTTCTTCTTCAATTGTCTCTTCTGTTTCTTCTTCTATTAAAGTTTTTATTTGGGTAAATGGAATCTGGATTATTTGTCCTTCCCTATTTTCTAAATAAGCTACTTTTTGAAAAATGTTATATTTTAAAATTTTATAAGGTTCTCCATTAATTCTTATTTTATTTCCTATTTTAGGTAAATCCTTTAAAAAATCTTTGTAAAGATCTTCTTCGTAAGCTAAACAACATAAAAGTCTTCCACAGGGACCGGAAATTTTATTAGGGTCTAAAATAAGTCCTTGTTCTTTTGCCATTCTAATGGAAAGTGGAATAAATTGTCTCAAAAATTTGGAACAACAAAATTCTTTTCCACAATATCCTAATCCTCCTACAAGAGCAGTTTCATTTCTGACTCCAATTTGTCTCATTTCAATTCTCATTCTCAAAGCCCTTGCAAGCTCTTTTACTAATTGTCTAAAATCTATTCTTCCTTCTGCAGTATAATAAAAAATGATTTTGCTTCTATCAAAGAAACAATCAACTCTTACCAAATTCATTTCTATCCCAAGATCTTTCGCAAACTGTAAACAAAATTCTTTCCCCTTTTCTTCTATTTCTAATTTTGTTTCATACTCTTTGATCTCTTTAAAGGTTGCCTTTCTAACAACAAAAGGAATACCCTCAATGTCAAAGGGAATTTTATAGGAACTCTCTGTAAGAATAAAAATTTCTTTTCTTCCATCTGGCAATTTTGCAAGTACATACAATCCCTTAGGCAAGGGTTTATTTAATTTAAGAACCTGATCTGGGAATCCCATTTTTAGAGTCCCTAAACTTAACCAGATACCTTTTGCATTTTCTTTTTTATGCATCTATCCTCCAATAGCTCTCATAGGTTTTAAAGTAAAATTTAAATTATGTTTAGAGGGTTTTATTTTTAAAGCTAAAGAAAAAGCCTCTTCCAAAGTTCCTTTACCCTCTCTTAAAATAGGTTTTAAATCTATTTCATTATCAGAAAAAAGACAAGGTCTTAATCTTCCATCTGCTGTAATTCTTAATCTATTACACTTATGACAAAAGTGTTCAGAAATAGGAGAGATTAAACCAATTTTCCCTTTTGCTCCTTTCCATCTAAATATTTTAGCTGGACCCCCACCAAAAGAAGAATCAGGAATTAATTCAGAAAAATTTTCTAAAATTTCTTTTATTTCTTTAACGGGAACAACGTGTTTTTCGTCCCACAAGCTATTTTCCCCTATTGGCATAAATTCTATAAATCTAACTTCAACAGGTTTTTCTAAAGTAAGCTTAGCAAGCTCTAAAATCTCATCCTCATTAAAATCCCTTATTACTACTGTATTTATCTTTACAGGGTTAAATCCTAATTCTAAAGCTACATCAATACTTCTTAAAACTTTCTCAAAATCAGAAGTTCCTGTAAGTTTTTCAAATTTTTCTTTATTTAGAGTATCTAAACTTATGTTTATTCTTTTTAATCCTGCCTTTTTAAGTTTTTTGCCAATAGTTTCTAAAAAAGAGCCATTTGTAGTAAGGCTTAAGTCTTTTATCTCGGGAATTTGAGAAAGTATTTCTACTAAATATTCTATGTTTTTTCTTAAAAGGGGTTCCCCACCTGTTAATCTTATTCTTTTTCCACCCAATTTAGCAAAAACCTTTGCTATACTTTCTATTTCTTCAAATCTTAATATTTCCTCATGAGGAAGCCACTTCCAATTTTGATGAGTAAAACAATATATACATTTAAAATTACACCTATCTGTTACAGATACCCTTAAATATTCAATCTTTCTTCCTAAATGATCAATTAACATTTAAATTCTCCTTATACCAGGCTCGTACTTTATTAAAAATTTCAATAATCTCAGGCTGTTTGTAATCTGGATAGGTCCAAGGAAGTTCCACATAGGTTTTGTTTCTATAAATTAAAGTAACTTCAGCATAAACTCCCTTATCTAAGTATATTCTATGAGCATAATCTTTAAAAGTTGAAAGAACTACTTTTGAAAGCCCTAAATAGCCTGGATCTAAGTTAACTCTTCTATTCCCTAAGGAATCAGCAAAATTTCTTTCAATTTCATAACATTTATATTTAAGCTCAATTAAATATTCAGGGGGTTTTAAATTTTCAAAAAAATAGATACCCTTTTTTAAATTCTCTCCCATTTCCTTAGCATAATAAGAAGTAAAAGATGAAAAATCATAAATTTTAGATTGAAAAATAGGGGACCCAAGCTCTGGTTTTAAAAGATTAAGAACTCTTTCCCATAAATTTAAATCTCTACCTGTAATAGCAACAAAATAAAGTTGTAAGGTTGGGGTCTTAGGATGACTCATTTTTTTCTGAAAGAGAAATAGCTTCTTCTATAAGCATTATAGGAATATCTTCCTCTATAGGATAAAAAAGTTCGCATTTTTTACAATAAAACCCCTCTTTTTTATTCCATATCTTATAAATTATTTCTTCCTTACACTTAGGACAAGCTAATACTTTTAAATATTCCTGAATTTTTGCTTTTTCCATAAGATTTTTTTATAATATCACTTTTCAGAGTTTATGCAAATAATGAATTTAAAAAGATAAAAATTAAATCTTTAAAGAAGAGGTTTTAATACCTTTTTGATAATTTCTAAGAATTCCCTAATATTTTCTATAATCTTTTCTTCTTCAGGTTTTTCAGAAAAAATAGTATTTCTAATTTTTTCCAGTTTAGCTACATCATCTGAATCTAAGGATTCTACAGTTTTCTCCCAGAGTTCTTTAAATTCAGGAGGCTTTTCAGGAGGAAGGACATAAGAAAGAGCCCAGATAGCTTTTAATCCTAAATTAAAAATTTCTTGAGCCTTTTTTTGAAGCTCAGAGGGATTTTTTTTAATCTTAGGAAGGTCTTTAAATAAATCTAATGCATACCTATAATAACTTTTAGCTCTTATGTAATAAACCATTTAAATACTTATTAACTAGCTCTTTCTAAATACTTTCCTGTTCTTGTATCAACTCTTATTGTATCTCCTTCATTTATAAAAAGAGGGACCTGAATTACAAGTCCTGTCTCAAGTTTTGCAGTTTTAGTTGCAGATCCCACTGTATCTCCTCTCACTCCAGGTTCTGTCTCTACTACTTTTAATTCAACTGTATTAGGAAGTTCTATATTTACTACTCTTCCCTTATGATATAAAACATATACACTTAAGTTTTCTTTTAGATATTTAGATGCTTCTCCAACTTCTTCCTCTTTTATATAGACTTGGTCATAATCTTCTAAATCCATAAAAACATATTGATCTCCTTCTTTGTATAAATATTGCATCTCCTTTTCTTGAAAATCTGGCTTTTCAAAACGTTCTCCAGCTCTAAAATTCACTTCTAAAACTCTACCTGTAGCAAGGTCTTTTAATTTTGTTCTTACAGTAGGTTGATTTTTAGAAACTTTTACATGCTGAAATTCTAAAATCTCATAAAGTTTACCTTCCCATTCAATCTTTAATCCTTTTTTAAAGTCAGAAGTTGTGTAAGCCATAGTTTTAACCCTCCTTTTTCTCTAAAAAGGAAGGAAGAGGAGTAGCCCAAGCTTCCTCATCAAAATATAATTCTTCCAAATCCTTAGGTATAGGTATATTTATTATTCTTGGTCCTTCAACCACTTCAAACCTTATAAAACAAGACTTATACCAATCTACATTTGGTAATTCCAGATCAAATTCTTTCATGATCCTATAGGTGCGGTAAAAATCTTCCCATTGATTTTCCTTTTCTGGATAGGTAGTAAAATCCCTTAAAATATCAGTAATAACAAATCCAGAATCAAGAAGAAATCTTTCAAAATCATACCATTTTTTTAAAGAAGCTTCTCTGTGAGTAAATCCCATATATCCTGCTGAACCTTTACCTTTTAAAGCGCTAATACATCTGTTAATAAATAGTTTTAAACCTTTCTCAGTCTCTACAGGATCAGTAACGAATATGTCAAATTTTCCTTTTAATTCCTCTGGGAGATCATAAATAACGTTATAATTATAAACTTTTATGTTTTCATATCCTATTTCTTTAGCTTTTTCTTTGATAAATTTATTAATTCTTTCATCAATTTCTACCACAACAATTCTTTTGGGAAGCCCTGTAAGAGCCATACTTAAGGAAATGAGATCATCATCTCCAAGTATAAAAATTTCTGAATCTTCAAGATCTCCTCTTTCATAAATAAAAGCCGTTCTTTTTAAAGTATCCTCTGGTTTTATAAATCCCTGATCAAAATCACTTGTAGGAAGAGGTCTATCTTTAACCATTTCTAAGAATTTATTTAAAATATTTTTCCAATAAATATCTTCTGAAAAAGGGGAACATATAAGACATCCCGGATTTTTATAAGACGATATACTTAAGTTATCCTTAATACGAAAAAAAGGCTTTTCATATGCTATAAGATTTTCATTTAGCAATTCTTTAATAGCTTGGAGAAAGGTAATTAAATGTGAATCTTGATAATTTATTAATTCCCAGAAAGTAGAAGGTCTTTTAACGAGGTGTCTTAAAATTTGCCTCTTTATTCTTTCTAATTCTCCCACTAAAGCACCTTTAGATTAATTTTTATTGTTTCAGAAGTTTGTGTAAGCGCTGTAAGGAATGAACTTTTTATTATTATATGCCCTTTCATCATTTTTCATTTATCTCTTAGAAATGAAATAGTCTAGTATTGAAAGATAAAGAGAATTCCTTAATTCTTTTCTCTGCCAATTTTACGTATTTCTCGTTTATCTCGTATCCAATGTAATGCCGCCGTGTTTTTATCGCTGCAATAGCAGTCTGTCCGCTTCCTATAAATGGATCTAAGACAACCTCTCCTTCGAAAGTATAAAGCTGAATCAATCTATAAGGCAACTCTACCGGAAAAGGTGCAGGATGTCCCACTTTTGTAGCTGATTCCGCAGCAAATGTCCACACGCTTTTGGTAAATTCAAGAAATTCTTCTTTGGAAATTGTGCTTTTCCTTCCCAAATTTTCTCTACTGAACGTGCTCTTTGAGAAGACTAGAATATATTCGTGGATATCTCTCAATGTCGGATTTTTAGCAGAAAGCCAGCTACCCCATGCGGTTGAAGGACTACCGCTTGAGGCTTTATTCCAGATGATTTCGCCACGCATTAAAAATCCCAAATCAAGCATATCCTCCACGATAAAGACATGAAGTGGAATGTACGGCTTTCTCCCAAGATTGGCAACATTGATACAAACCCTTCCACCAGGGACAAGAACTCTTTTAACTTCATTCCATACCCTCTTCAAGAATGCTCTATACTCATTCAAAGTAAAATTTTTGTCATATTCTTTGCCTACGTTGTAAGGAGGGGAGGTAACTATTAAATGAACACTATTATCAGGTAATTCTTCCATTCTCTCACTGGATTTACAGAAGATTCTGTCTATAAACTCCGGTGGAATCGGATTTTCTACGTATTTGACAGGTTCTTCTTTTGGCAATCCCTCATATAATCTGCTCGTATAAAATGGAGTAGAGTCGTGATTAATTCTCCCAGGAGAGCCAAAAGCGCTTGTTTTTGTGCCGTTTTTTCTTCGGTTAACTTGCATTTAATCCTCCCTCCAAAGATCAACCCACCTTTTATAGGGATTAAATTCTATTTTTGTTCTCTGCCAATTTATTTCAATCTTCCTGCAGTCGCTATCTTTAACTAAATTTGATAATGCTTCTTTAGTAATCTCAACGCCTCTGGGATTTGTTCCTAATTTTGGAAGTTTAATATATTTTTCTCTGCCTATTTTATCAAAAAGTCTCTTTTGGACATTTAAGGGGATATAATAAAATCCTCCTCTGTTATTCCAGTTGATTTGAACAAGTAAAATATCGGAATGTGGATAATAGTTCTGACGGAATTCTTTTGCCTTCTGAGGGTCTACCGTCCATATTAGTTTAACCCCTCCAAAACTTTTACCTGTGATTGTTTTTATAGATACTGGTTCTCCAAATAATTTCACATCCACTTCTGGTTCGGTTATAGGGATCTCAGTCTCAACATTTGCTTCACCGAATTTATAAATAAGCAAAGCTACGATTATCTTCTCTCTAACTGAGCCGACTTCCATTCCAATCTTACCTGCTCTTGAACTTTCCAATTCGGCAAGCTGGAACAGATAAGGTAAACGTCTTTTGATTTTCTCTACAAGCTTTTCATCTTCAAATATTTCTATTAAACGACTGGACATTCCTTATCCTCAAATCCTCAAGTAAGATTTTGAAAATATATTTAGATTTAATATTTCTCAGAGAAAAAAAATGGTTGCGGGGGTGGGATTTGAACCCACGACCTCCGGGTTATGAGCCCGACGAGCTACCAGGCTGCTCTACCCCGCGGTTTTTAAGTTAGTTTAAAATATAATGAACTTTTTAAAGATGTCAAGTAAGTTATAAATCTTCTTTTTTTATAGGTAGTTTAAGATTTTTTATCTCTCAAAAACACATTTTTTAAAAAAAAATCACTTAAAGAGTTTTAAAATCAATAGAAAATGAAAGGCCACATCTATTTTTAAAATAATTCAATTTTCGGTGCTTTCGTTTTTTCATTTAAAGTATTATTTACAACTTTTTCATGGATTTCTCTTTGAGACTGCATTACATATTTTTGATAAAACTCATCAAGAAGTTTTTGTATTTCAACTGGTTTTTCCTGTTCTGTAGGTGATGCTAACCATTTCAGCAAGGCTTTATTGTATTCGAAAACTTCTTTTAAGTCTTTTATGACTCTTTCAAGTTTCTGTCTTACAACATCCTGAAATTGAATTTTGCCGAATAAATCTGTCACCATTTGAAATACAACCGTATTTTGTTTGTAAGTTTGGTTAACAATCTCCTTTACATTGGAACCAACAGAACTAAAAGAAGCTTCCATGTCCTTTATAGAACTTTTTGTATTTTTTAAAACTTCTAAAAAGGGATTCTCTTTAGCATAATTTTCAAAATAATCGAGCTCCTCTTCTATTCTTTTTGAAAGAACCTTTATTTGGTCTATCATACGTTTAGATATTTCTTCGGTTTGGTTTGCAAGTTTTCTAATTTCTCCTGCAACAACTGCAAAGGACCTTCCGTGTTCTCCTGCACGAGCTGCCTCAATTGCTGCATTTAAAGCAAGAAGATTTGTTTTCTCTGCTATATCTTTTATGGAACCCATAAAAGAAGTTAATTTTTTGGTCTCTTCCATAAAGTTTTTTATATGTTCTATATCCATTTTTAATCTTTCTTGATATTGCTGAATCAAATCTTCCATTACATCTAACATTTCTTCATTATGTTCTGTTTGTTTGTTAATCACGAAAATAAGATTTTCACTAGATCCTACAGAATCCTCAATAAGTTCAGTCTGTTTTTTAGTGTTTTCATATAAATGTTGTAATTCTTTTATAAACTCTGTGATGTTTTCTTCTGTAAATTTTATCGTAGATAGCAGGTGTTCTGAAAAAAGGGTGTAAATATCATTCAATTTTGATATTTGTTTGTCTAAAAATTCGTATTCATGTATCCTTTTCTCGAAATCAGCACAACTTGGTTCGTCAAGATTTAAAACATTAGTTGCACAAACTTTTTTTTTCTTAACAAAATAACGAGTCAAAAACATCATAATAAGAGATAAAAGAAAAAAAGTTAAAAAAACCTTAGTCTTTATCTCAAAAAAAGGAACAAATCCATAAAAAAAGCTACCAAGGAGACTTAAAATAAGTGCAAACAAGGTGATATAAATCACGTGTTTATACCTCATTTTAAACCCCTGGTAGCACTTTTTTTATCACGTTGATAAGGTCTGTTCCAGATATTGGTTTTACAAGCCATCCTGTGGCACCAAGTTTTTTAGCTTCTTCTCTTTTTTTAACTTCACTTTCAGTAGTAAGTATGAGGATAGGAATAAACTTTAATATTAGTCTTACGTTTTTTATAAACTCCATTCCATCCATTACCGGCATGTTAAGGTCTGTAATTATAAGAGCTGGTTTTAATCCTGATTTTATTTTATCAAGCGCTTCCTTTCCATTTGAAGCAGTCTCCACTTTAAATCCATGCATTTCAAGGGCTACCTTAAGGCTCATTATCATTGTAGCTGAGTCATCCACTATTAATATTGTTTTACTCATGTCTCCTCCCAAGCATTAAAAAACATTTTCAAATCCTTTTGTTCTGGAAGGGCTATTATCTTAGGTTTAAAAATAAGCAAAAGCTGAAGACAAGCAGTGTGAAGATGATTAAGTTTACTTAAATCAATCTTAGGTTTCTTTTTTTTAATAAACCAATTGAATAAAGTCTCTGCATCTTCAATACTTAATAGATCAGTAAATTTTGCTACATTATTTTTGAATTTTACTGGCATATATCAACTCCTTCGGATTTATTACTAATAAAACTGAACCGTCTCCCATTATGGCAGTGCCTGAAAAAATTTTCATGTTCGTGAGAAATCCTGTAAAGGGCTTTAAAATTATATCTGCTGTTCCATGGAATTTATCTACTACTATTCCTATTAATTCTCCCTTTATTGAAAGGACAAGCACTGCATATTCTCCTTCTTCATTTGTAGTTTGAGATTTTTTTATTTCAAGTAAATCATTTAAATAGAACAGCGGTATAACTTTATTTCTTAAAACAGTAGTCATCTTACCTTTAACGGTTTTAATTCTTTGTTTTGAAACTCTTACTGTTTCAACAACTGATTCTATCGGGACGCCATATTTTTCACCTGCAGACTCAATTATCATTACATGAGATACAGCCATTGAAAGAGGTAAAGAAAGGGTAATAGTTGTTCCTTTATCTAAGGCTGATTGAACTCTAACGGAGCCTCCAAATTTTTCAACTGCTGTTCTTACAACATCCATACCAACCCCTCTACCTGAAAGGTCTGTTGCAGACTCTGCAGTTGAGAAGCCAGGAAGGAAAATGAGATTTACCGCTTCTTCGTCTTTCATTTTCTCTAAATGTTCTTCTGTTATTAAACCCTTTTGATAAGCTTTAAGTTTAACCTTTTTAGGGTCTATTCCTCTTCCATCATCAATTACCTCTATTACTACAGAGTCTGCCTCGTGTTTTGCCTTTAAAATAATCGTGCCAGTTTCAGGTTTCCCTTTAGCGATTCTTTCTTCTGGTGGTTCAATTCCATGGTCAAGGCTGTTTCTGACTATGTGGATAAGGGGCTCTGCTAAAGCTTCAATTACGTTTTTATCTGCCTCCGTTTCTTCCCCTTCTATTATAAGTCTTACCTTTTTGTTGAGTTTTTTCGATAAGTCTCTCACAAGCCTTGGAAATCTTTGAAATACCGTAGAAACAGGAACCATCCTGATTTGCATTATCGCATCTTGCATTTCTTCTGAAATACGATTTAAAACGCTATATTGGGCTTTTAACTCCTTAGAGAGTTCCTGTATTCCATAAACATTGTCAGCCTTTTGAGCAAGATAGGAAAGACTATTTTTAGCCACCACAAATTCACCAATTAGATTCATAAGTCTATCAATTTTTATTTCATCTACTTTTAAAACTTTGCTAACAGTATGCAATAAAGAGACTTCTTTTTCTGTTATCTGTTGTTCGGCATTTGTAAAAGTTACTTCAGGAGAAACTATTTCTTTTGTTTTTTCAGATGGCAAAGAAAAACTACATTTTATTTCTATCCATTCTTTTAATAGGTTAAAATCTTCTGGAGAAATTTTTTTGGATATTTTTTTAAACTCATTAAGAATTTCAGGTTTTTTTAAAGATATCAATCCATTTTCAATGCTTGAGATAATAGATTTCAAAATATTTGATTTCATTAAGTTATCCTCTACGGAGTTAAGTTTCTCAAGGACAATTTTTTGACTATTAAGAATCTTCAAAAATTCATCAGGGAATTCAGTTTTTTCTTCCTTTTTCTGGGTTAATACTGGTTCTTTCTCAAAACTGAATACAGGAGGGGACATGGTTTCTAAACTTTGTAAAAGAGCTTCAATAATGTTTTTTGTCTTTGGTAAATAATCAATTAAAAGCTCTATCCACCTTAAAATAGAAGTAAAATATAGTTTAGGAGAAGAAAGGTCAATAAGAGCTTTTGTAGCATTTTTAAAAATCGCTATATTGTTTTCTTTAACGTATTTTCTTGCATCTGAGATAAAATCTTCATAAACAGGTCCACCATTTTTTTCACCTTCAGGAATTATTAAAGTACTATATTCAATATCAATGAATTTTACTTGATCAAGAACGTATTTAAAATGTTCAGAAAGTTCTTCTTTGCTTGCAGAGGATAAAAGCTCAAAATTAGTTATGCACTGATAAATATCCATTAATGAAGGATCAGCTATCTCTTCTCTTAAATAACATCTTGCCCATATAAGTTCTGGAGTATTTCTTACGAGATAAAGTGGGTCTTCACCTTTATAAAAGCATTCAGCCTCTGGTGAATACAGAACCAAAATAATTTGTTTACCCTCTAAAGCTTCTTTTACTGCTCTCATACGAAATTCTTCAGGTATAATTGAAAAATCAAAAATTTTTTCTACTATCTGCTCTTTTTTCTCAGATTTTTCTTTAATTTCTGGTTCTCTTTTTTCAGTAGATCTTAAAAATTTCTCTTTTATTTCTTTAGCTTTTTCTTCAGCTGATTGAATTAAACTATGGGAAAGTAACCCTGAATCCTCTATCTCATCAATCATCATTGATACTATATCCATTGCCTCAAGCAGAATATCTGCTATCTCGGAACTGTAAGAGATCGTGCCCTCTCTAACAAAATTCATTAAATCTTCTGAAACGTGTAAAAGTTTTGTCATAGAGGGAAAATTAAAGAGCCCTGAGTTACCTTTCAGAGTATGAACGAAACGAAATAATTCATTTAAAAGGTTTTTATCTTCACCACTTTCTTCAAGGGTAATTAAAATCTCCTCAATTCTCTGTAAGTAATCTCTACTTTCAATTATAAATTGCTCAATTAAAGAGTTACTCATAGGGCATTCCTGTTAAAAGTTTACAAAATTTTAAAAATTCGTCAGGTTTGATAGGCTTAACAAGATAAAAATTAGCTCCTTCTTCAAAGGCTTTATCTATATCTTTTTCTTCAGCTTCAGTAGTTACCATTATTACAGGGGATTGCCGAATATTTTCAGATTCCCTCAGTCTTTTTACAAAGGAATAACCATCAAGTTTTGGCATGTTTATGTCAACTATATAAAGGTCATAGTCATTTATTAAGGCTTTTTCAAAAGCTTCTAAACCATTTACAGCTTCATCAACTTCAAAACCTGCATCTTCAAGAATTTTTCTGTGATACATTCTTACTGTTGCTGCATCATCTATTACTAAAATCTTTTTCATTTTACTTCCTCCAGAGGTTTCTGATATACGATGGCTTCAGGAAATTTTCTTATTTTAAAAATAGGAGATATTCTACTCATTGATTCCGAATGCCCAAGACAGATAAAACCACCAGGATTCATTGAATCAAAGAGATTCTCAACAGCTATTTTTCTTGATAAATCATCAAAGTATATAAGAAGATTTCTACAAAATACAAGATCAAATCCTCTGTATCTTTTCGTTTCTTTAGTATCTATAATATTTAACCTTACAAATTCTACAGAATTACGCAAATCATCACATATTTGATAATATCTATTACCAAGGTACTTAAAATATTTTTTTACGATTTCTCGTGGAAGATTTTGAACGGAGCGTTCAGAGTAAACACCTTTTTTAGCCTTTTCAAGAGCGTTCGTATCTATGTCAGAAGCCACAATCTCTACATCCCATTTATCAATGTCTTCCCAATATTCAAGAAGATATATAGCAATTGAATAAGGCTCTTCTCCTGTTGAACAGGGAATTGACCATATTCGAATTATATCACCACTCCTTTTTCTTGATATTATTTCAGGAAGCATCCTTTTAACCATACATTGAAATTGATATTCTTCTCGAAAAAAGTAAGTCTCATTTACTGTTAAAGCATTTATTAAATTCTGTAACTCTTTTCCAGATGATTCAAATCTCAAAAAAATAAAATAACTTTTGAAACTATTATGTCCTGTTGCTTTTATTCTTTCTATAAGTCTTCTGTCGACAAAACATCTTTTGCTTTGATCAAACATAATACCTGTTTTTCTATAAAAGTATTCTCTAAATTTTTCAAAATCATCATCTGTTAGGGTTATGTCAGATTCGTTTTTTAATGTATCTCTACTGTTCACCAATTCTCCTTAAAGCTATATCTGAAGCAAATTGAATATAGGGCTCATTTTTAAATCTTTCCTTTACTTTTTTTATTGCTGGTATTGCTTCTTCTGTTCCTACTTCTGCAAGCAGGTCAAGAGCAGTTGCACAAACATTTACATTTTCATCTTTTTCAATTACCTCAATAAGCCATTTGATTACCTTTGGATGTCTCAAAGACTCAAGAATATTTATGGTAAAAATTCTTACATCAGGGTCTTTATCTTGAAGTAGTTTTTCGATATAAGGACCAACTTCCTCAGGAATTTCTTTTAAAGCCTCAATTGCTGAATTTCTCAAATGAGCATCATCACTTCTTAAACATTCAATTAGCCCTTCAATTGCGACTTCGTCTTTGATTCTTAAAAGAGAGCTTATTATAACCTCTCTAACACTAATATCCTCTTCTTTCATAAGCTGTTCTATCAAATACTTTGATGCCTCTTTATAGTCTACGAGGTCTCGAGCTGCCCATCTTCTTTCCATTGGATTTTTGCTTGAAAGTTGAGTTATTAAACCTTCAAAATTTCTTTGGATTTTCCTTCTTTCTCCCTTAATTTCCTCTACTTTTCCTTCTTTCTTCTTTATGGGCATCTTTTAACTCCTTAATTAGAAAGCTCCTTTGCCCATTTCATTAATTGTTTTGCTATTTTTTCTGCAGGCAAAATAATTGTCGCACCTCCTCTTTCTATCAATTCTCTTGGCATCCCAAAGACTACAGCTGAATCTTCTGATTCAACAATGGTTTTTCCGCCTCGTTTTTTGATCTCAGTGAAGGCATCTGCACCATCATGTCCCATGCCAGTAAGCATAACCGCTATTAGTTTTTTAGGGTCGCAATGTTCTAAGGCTGAACGTCCAAGAATTTCAACCGAAGGGTGCCACAAAAAATTTGGATTTTCTGGTTTAGGATGAACGATAAGTTTCCCCCCTCTTCTTGCTAACATCACATCAGTTCCACCTTTTCCTATGTATATTGTCCCCACCTCAACAGGCATCGGACGGTCAACTTCTACAGCTTTAAGTTCACAAATAGAGTTCAACCTTTCAGCAAAGGATTTTGTAAAAGTAGGAGGCATGTGTTGAGCTACAATTATCGGCATTGGAAAATCAGCGGGCAGTTCCGAAAGTATTTCCTCAAGGGTTCTTGGCCCTCCTGTTGAAACACCGATTAATACAAGCCTTTCATCATAAGCGGTTTCTTTTAAAAACGCAGGTCTTAAAATTTTCTCCCTTTCTTCTCTAATTTTTCTTACAAGTGCTTTGGTTTTAAGCTTAGCCTTAACGGCAACTTTAACTTTTGCTATAAGTTCATCTTTAATCTGGTCAATGTTTAATGAAATAGTTCCCCCTGGTTTTGTAACATAATCAACTGCACCTAAGTTTAATGCTTCAAATGTAGCAAGAGCACTTTTTTCAGTTAAAGAAGAAACCATCACCACTGGGACCGGTCTGGTGTTCATAATATGAGCTAATGCAGTAAGTCCGTCCATTTCAGGCATGTTAATATCTAAAGTGATTACATCAGGCTGGAAATTAAGATTTTTCTCTATTGCTTCCTTACCATTTCTAGCTGTTTCAATTATAAAGTCTCCTTCTTCTTCAAAAAGCTCCCTTAAGAGCTTTCTCATTAATGCAGAGTCATCAACAATGAGGATTTTTATCATTATTTATTCTTCGTTTTTTCTAATTTTTTCAATTCTTCTTTGTTAAGTAATTCCTTAGGTTCAATGATTTGTATTATTCTTCCTTGTTTTTCAAGGTTAGCTACTCTTGGAAATATTTTAGTTCTCTCGGCTAAAATCTCAGGTGATTTTTGGATGATAGACCTTGGAATTTTGAGAACTTCACTCACTGAATCCACAATAAACCCTACGGAAAGGTTATCAATAACAAAAACCATTATTCTTTGATGTTCATCCCTTTGTTTTTCTCTAAGGTCAAATTTCTTACGAAGATCAATAACAGGAAGAACATTCCCTCTTAAGTTTATGACTCCCTCTACAAAATCTGGAGTTTTAGGAACACGGGTTAATTCTTCTGGTACTCTTACTATTTCTTGCACACTTTCTATAGGAACCGCATACTCCTGCTCATCAAGTTTAAAGATTACAAACTGTTCCTCTTCTTCTAATGTTTCTTCATTTTCTTTCTTTTCTTCCACATCCTTTTTTTCCTCCATAGAACTTAAAACCTCCTTTATATCTTTGTGTTTAAAAAGATTTGGGACTGAGATAACGGAAATAAGTCTTCTACCTTCATTTAAACGGCAAATCTCTGTAATCTCAAAATTTTTCTCATCTTTTAAAATTATTGATGGCACAGGTTCAATTAGAGATTCAGGTACCCTAAGAACCTCTTTAACATTATCAACTACTATCCCTACAGAAAGCTCTCCTAAAGAAAGAACTACAATTCTGTTTTGTTCAGTAAGCGCAGATTCTGAAAAACCAAACAACCTTCTCAGACTTGCAAGAGGTAGGACCTTGTTTCTCAAATTCATTATCCCAATTATTGATTCTTCTGAATTTGGCACCTTGGTAATATGTTCCGGAATTTGAACTATTTCCCGAATATTTTCTATTGGTATGGCATATTCCTCATCAGCAACAGTAAAACTTACAAGCTGTCTTTCATCAGCAAGTGTTTCTTCCTCTTTAAATTGTTCTTTGTAGGTAACTTCATATTCTTTTGATGAATCTTGAAGAATTTGAGAAAACTCCTTTTCAATTACTTTTTCAATGTCAAGTATCATAACCATTTTAAATTGAGCAACATCTTTTATGACACCTTTAAGAAACTCGGATTTTACAATGCTCTTTATTTCTGAAGAAGTTTCTATTTTTGTTTCTTCAACATCTATTACACTGGAGACATTATCTACTAAAAAACCAAGTATCTGTGCTAAATCAATAACAATGACTCTACTTGCCTCATCAATATCCTTTTCAGGCAATCCAAAGACTCTTCTTAAGTTGATAATAGGCAGAATTTTCCCCCTTAAATTAGCAAGTCCCATAAGAGATGGGGGTGATTTGGGAACTTTAACTATTTCAGGAACGCGAATAATCTCTTGGACAGGTGCCATATTTAAAGCAAATACTTCACCTTCTAATAGAAATGTTACAAATTCATTAGTTAAGATTTCTGTTTCTATCATTTTAGACCCCCCTTGTTTTAAAACTAACTTATTGACTGCAGTTCATCTGCAAGAGAGGCTATTTCTTCAATTGCAGCTGCGAGTTCTTCTGCACCTTGAGCTTGCTGTTTTGCTGCAGCAGCAGCCTCTTCAGTTGCCTTTTCTGCTTCTTGGGCAGAAGCAGCTATTTGCTCTACAGCTTTCTTTACTTGTCCAATAGCAACTACTATCTCTTCTGAACTTCTTAGAATTTCCTCTGAACCTACTTTGACTTCCTGGATATCTTTCTCTATTGTTTTTAATCCCTCTGTAGTAATTTTTGCTTTTTCCGTTTCTTCTATTGCTGATTTCATTATTTCTTCTATATCTCGCATTACAATGTTTATCTGATCCTGAATTGCTTTTACCATATCCTTTATTTTTTCTGCATTTACTGCTGAATCATGAGCAAGATTTCTTATGTCTGAGGCAACAACAGCAAATCCTTTCCCAAACTCACCTGCACGAGCTGCCTCAATTGCCCCACTTACAGCAAGCATATTTGTTTGAACAGAGACCATGGTTATGGCATCCACAATTTTGTCTATTTTTCTTGAAAGTAGTTCAAGCTCTTTTATATGATCAAGATTCGTTTTTGCTTCTTCAGCTGACTGAATAATTCCTTCTATCATTGCATCAACTGCTGTTTTATTTTCTGCAAGAAGTTTCTGAATCATTATAATTTTTTCAAGAGATACTTTAGCTCGCTCTTGAGCTATCTGAAGTCCTTTTTCAATCTGAGAAACAGCTGCACTTAACTCTTCAGAGGCACTTGCCTGATTTTGAGCTCCTTTTCTTACTTGCTCTAAAGCTGTAGAAATCTGAGCAGCAGAACGGTTTATTTCTTGCAAAGCACTTGAAAGTTCCTCAGCAACTGAGGCGACCTCTTCTGCACTCTTTGCAACATCTGTTGAACTTTTTAAATCTTCAGCCATCTCTGAAAGATTCTGGGCTGCTTGCTCTGCTTCCTGAAGTGCCTGAGCCTGTTCAGATATAGTTTTTAATAATTCTTCTGTAGCAGCTGATTGTTCTTCTGCTGCAGCTGCAATATCCTCTGTACCTTTTAAAGCCTGTTGTGTTGCCACATCAGATTGTTGAGCCCCTGTAGCTATTTCTTGAGCTCCTTTTACAATTTCAGCCATATCTATTCTTATCTGTTCAAGTTGAGAAGTTATGCTTTTTCCTTTTTCTGCTTCTTCTTTTACTTTATTCGCAGAAGAATTGATACCATCTGCTATATTTTTTACATCCTGTTGAATTTGACCTACTAATTCCTGAATTTGTTTTGCACTCTTTTCAGAGGTTTCAGCAAGGGTTCTTACTTCATCAGCAACTACCGCAAAGCCTTTTCCGTGTTTACCTGCCCTTGCAGCTTCTATTGCAGCATTTAAAGCTAAGAGATTGGTTTGATCTGCTATCTTGGCTACAGTTTTCACTATTTCACCTATGTTGGCTGATTGCCGTTCAAGTTCCTCCACTTTTTTTACAGATTCTGCCTGTCTTTCAGAAGCCAAAATTACATTTTTAACAAGCGCTTCAATCTGAACATTTACTTTGTTAATAAGGGCTTGAGCATTTTCAATTTTAACTTGAGAAACCTCTGAATTTTGCATTTGCTTTCTGATTGTTCCTGCAACCTGTTTAAAAGCAGAAAGACATTCTTGTGTTGCACCAGAGGCTTCTTCAGCACCTGCTGCGATTTGCTGAGCAGACCTTTTTAGTTCTTCAACTGCTGAAGAGGCTTCTGCTACTCCTGAGGCAAGTTGTGATGTGGCAGCTGCTATCCTTTCCGCTATTTGTTGCTGTTTTGCAAGAGTTCTTGCTCTTTTCCTTTGTGCTTCAGCTTCTTTTGCTGAAGTTGTTGATGTTTTAGTTATTTCTGTTGTTGATGTTTTTTTGACTAATGCCATTTTTAACACCTCCTTTTATTTTTATTTGAGATCCTCTTAAATAAAGAATTGAAAGTTGATTTAATAAAGCAAATTTTCTGTAAATTACTGAGATTTGATTTATAAGAGCTTTTATTTGTTTGTTTGTGTTTGTTTGTTTGTTTGTGTTTGTTTGTTTGTTTGTGTGTGTGTGTGTGTGTAGGAAGGGGGCGCGGGTGGATTGATAAGTTACTTCCTATTATACCTGATATGGGGAATAAAATTGTTGTAGAAAAAATGCTAATATATAACCACATAACCTAAAATAATAAGCCAAGTTTTTAAATTATATTATCGAAATTTTTCAAAAAAACTTAAACCTATAGAATTTAAACCTATATGCGAGGTTATTGTTGAACCAAATTTTTGAATTAAAAATGTATTGACTTTTACAAATTTTTTTATTTCATCCTTGATCTGATCAAATCTTCTCATATTAACTGTATTTACAATATTATGAGCGACCCCACCAATAAATTCTCCTCCTTTATAATGCTCCTTTAAAAATTTTAAAATTGTGGGAACTATATAATTTGTTCCCATAATCTTCCCAGAACCAAAAGGTTCAATCAATCCATTTTTAAGCATAAGGACTGGTTTAAAGTTCAATATTGTTCCAAGCAAATATTTTGCTTTTCCAATTCTCCCCCCTGCTTCAAGTGTTTTAAGATTGTCAAGTATAAAAACTGTATAAACCCTTTCAGCCATTCTTTTTAGATAATCTATAATTTCTAAAATTTCTTTACCTTCATTTTTTAAAACAGAAGCAAAATAAACCATTAAACCAAGTGCACCAGATGCATTTTGTGAATCAAGTACAAATATTCTATTATCTTTATCAATCTCTTTTTTTGCAAGAAGTGCAGAATTATAAGTTCCTGAAAGTTTTGAAGATATATGAATTGAGAGAATTTTATCAAAATTTTTTAATAATTTTTTATAAACTTCGATAAAATCAAATGGAGTTGGTTGTGATGTTTGAGGACAAAAATCACCCTTTTTCATTAACTCATAGAATTCGTCATTTGATATATCAATCCCTTCTCTGTATCTTTTTCCTTTTATTGTTAAATATAAAGGAACAACTTCAATATCATGCTCTCTCTTTATATCATCATCAAAATCCCATGTTGAATCAGTTACAATTTTAATGTTCATGATATACATTTTATATTAATTCAAAAATAATTTCAAAATTTTGATAAAATTTCAATATAAGGAGGTTTTTATGGAATTAAGATCAATTCATATGCTTTTTATTTTAGTTGGAACAATTGCTTTTATATTTTCTTTGATAGTTGTCTTAACAAGAAAAGGAAAATTTCTTTATAAGCATAAAATATTATCAACCATTGCTTTAATTTTAATAAATTTAAGTATTTTGAATATATACCTATCAAATAGAAATGTTAATTTAAGTTTCTCACATGGTATTTTAGGATTTTTATTTTTTATTGTTTCAATAATAAATTTAATAATTGGAGTTATTTATACTGGTAAAATTGATGCAAATTTAAAGAAAAGAATAAGACTAATTCATATTTGGATAGGAAGAGTTCTCTTTATAATTTTGATTTTAAATATCATTTTTGGAATTATTATTTTTAAACCTTTTTAATTACATGTAAAGAATTTGACAACTTTCACAAAAATATGTTTTTCTTTTTGTTTCACCAAGATACTTTATTTTAACTTTTTCAGATGAATTTGGGCAAAATTTTTTACCATAAATTTTAAGTTTATTTTTTATTGGTTCTTTAAATTTTCTTGATAGATAAAATTCATATGAAAAAGAGATTACCTCTTCTATTAATTTTTCAATTGCCTTATCATATATTTTATTTCCTATGCTTAATGGATGAATTTTTGCCC
>Ga0071330_1051181_pt1 | contig 70774 bp, 67 predicted proteins | sample GBScel77sediment_FD_63802 | JGI IMG/M metagenome (GOLD analysis project Ga0071330, IMG submission 63802) | Hot spring sediment microbial communities from Great Boiling Spring, Nevada - Cellulolytic enrichment Sediment 77C v2 (version 2) | ecosystem: Environmental > Aquatic > Thermal springs >...
AATCTCGACGCCACAATCTCTTCCCGCCTTTCTTCTACTGACTCCAGATTAAATAACCTTGATGCCGCCATTTCTTCCCGTCTTGCTTCTTCTGATTCTCGCCTTAATTATCTTGATGCTTCCATTTCTTCTCGAGCCACAACATCAGATATTTGGACCTATTCATCAAGGACACTCACTGAACCGGTCACTCTTTCTATGTCTCAAACTCTCCCAACCAGTCCAACCGAAAATACTGTAGGCCAAGCTCTATATAATTCAGCAACTCAACTTGATGCCACAGTTTCTTCCCGCCTTCCCACATCAAGTTATACTCCCCCCGATAATGCCTCAATCTCTGCCATCAAAACAAAAACTGATCAACTTCAATTCGATGCAGGTAAAGTTATCGCCAAAGCTGAAGTTGTTACGGATAAAACGAACTACTCCTTAACAACTGCTTATGATAGAGCTAAAAATGCCTTAATGGTTTCTGAATACACGGCCCCAGATAACGCCTCCATTTCTGCCATTAAAACCAAAACCGACCAGCTGCAATTTGATACTGGCCGTGTAATTGCTAAAGCTGAGATTGTTGCTGATAAAACAAATTACACATTAACTTCAGATTACGACCGAGCCAAAACCGCTTTAGCAGTTTCCGAATATACTGCCCCTGATAACGACTCAATCTCTGCCATTAAAGCAAAAACAGATCAACTTACCTTCTCTTCCGGTAAAGTCCTGGCTTATATTACGGATGTTGTTACAATCGACTTAGCACAAACCCTACCCGAAACACCACAGGATAATACAGTAGGAAAAGCACTAAAAGAATCAGCCACGAAACTTGATGTTGCCATTTCTACACGACTAGCAACAGAAGATTATATAGCCCCTGATAATACCTCTATTTCGGCCATTAAGGCTAAAACTGACCGCCTTAACTTCACTGAGACCGATGAAGTCATTGCTTTCGTTGCTAGTGTAGATGTTGAGAGCATAGCCACTGGAGTCTGGACTTACTCCACTCGAACAATTACCAACGTTCAGGAGCTTGCAGAAGAGATTTCGCAATACATTAACATCGGGAATGTGGTTGTTATTCCGTTGGCTGCTCAAACCCTGGATGCCGTTACTTATGGCGGCAATGTTGTTGGTTGGTACAATATGCGACTCCGGGCGTCCTGGTTTATCTCCGGGCAGAATCTTGAAGGTCACGAATTTAAGCTTATTATCTTCCGTAAGACCACACCCCTTGAAGCCGCCGCAACTTACGAATCTGGAATTTCCGCCATCCCTTATGAGAATGGAACTTTAATTACCTTCAACGCCGATCCTAATCCGGATCTACTGCCCGCTAGTTATAGCTGGATTATGATTGATAAGACGACTGAAACTGTGATCCTTAAGGGCGATTGGATCATTAATGCTATTCCGAGATAAGTTATGACTCGCAAAGCCGAAGTCCCTGTCCTTTATGGTGAACAGCTCATCCAAAAGCGACCGGCCGTCCATTACCAGCAAGGAATCGAAGACGACGTCGAAGTTACCATTCGTGACTCCGAGGGACAAGTTCTCGATCTGGACGGCTCGCAGGTGATGGTAAAGTTTGCGGACGGTGTCTTGCCGACGGTCGAAGAAGCTAGCCTGGAAATCCAATCTCCTACTAATCCTTTAATATTTATCCCTCCAGAGTCAGTCCGTATACAGGCAGGGGTTTGGACAGTTTCTGTTGGAGTGTTTCGCGATGCAAAGTTAAAACACATCTACAATTTCTGGCTTTACAATGAACCCTCTCCTTGGATAAGCAGTGGCGGGAACACCAATAACACCCTTCCTCAATTAGATGAACTGCGGAGCTATCTACGAGACACCGGATCCTTCGAGAACGAACTGTTTGAAAAGTACCAATATTTCCTTTCGGACATCTGCGAGGCAATTGTTCAAACTGTGCGGCTATGGAACAGCTTTCCTCCTTTACATCATACCCGTACCACCCGAAACTTTAATTACCCTTATCTCCTCAAGCTCGGAATCGAAATTCATTTGATGGAATCTATCCTAGAGTGGGCCCGCAAAAACCGGTTGCCTTTTCAAGGGACTGTTGCAGTGGATGACCTGGCCCGTTTTGATCGTTATGAACAGCTTATTCCACTGAAAAAGCAAGAGTGGCAGGATGGTATTATCCGTACCAAGGCCATCGAGTCTATAGCTCAAAGCTTCCGTCGCATTGCTTAATAGATGAGTACCATCAGGGACCAAAAATATTTTGAACATCTAAAAGGCATTACCACTGCAACGGACTCTGTTTTTCGTTATATCTTTGCCACCCACGAAGGAAAAGACATTCGCCTTTCATGGCAATTACAACCCTCTGCCCCCTCCATTCAAGACGACAAGTTCGAAATATATCGCAATCACAATTTTGGCCACGAGGATAGTTGGCAGAAAATTGCCGAAGTCATAGACGATTGGACTTTCCTTGATACAACAGTCACCTTTCAAACTAAGACCTTTCGCAATCTCGCCTATCGTATCCGGGTATTGATTCCTGAGGAGCATTATTCCCCTCCGATCCTTATTTTTCCACATTTAACAGAACGGGAGCGGCTTATCGCTCGAGCCTTGCTTCGCCGGAAGCTAATTACCCAAAAAAGCCTTCCCCATTTTGAAGGTTACCTCTTTAAACGACTCTGGCAGGGAACGCCTTGTAGTTGTGCAGACACATTAACTGGGGAGCCTACCAACTCGGACTGTCCCATTTGTTTTGGAACGGGAATTACTACGGGTTATTGGCGAAATCCCAAACCATTAATTCTCAATGTTGCAGGTCCCTTTACTGCTGCCATTCTTTTTGATTACCAAAACCTGTTTCTGGGCACTTCTGAACCGCAACAGACCGAGGCAATTGTACCGGCAATTTATCCGGTTGACCTGGGAGATGTTTGGGTCCCTAAAACCCATTTTCCCCGTTTTTATGTGGTCCAAACGATTGTCGAGTCCGAGTTTAAAGGGATTCCGATTGGTTATCGTTTAGTTCTCCGACAAGCTAGTAGATCCGACGTAATCTATAGTCTGCAGATCCCCTAGAGATGTCATCCGGAACTGAATATCGAGCACCTTTTGACTTTCGTCTTGGAAATATCGCCCTGCCTATTTTGCAGGACTTTTATGATCGTGTCTGTCCCAAAGGAGTCAATCGGCAGGACGTCACGGGGCTAATCCATCGTCTTCTTACTAGCTATTTTTCGAATCCCGATAACATCCGGAACGAAGCCCTCAAAGACCGTGTCTACCGTAGAGACGAAACCACAGGAATACTGATTGAATCCGTAGGACACTTTAGACCCGAACTGGCCGAAAAGCGTCCTGCGATTCTGATTCGACCTGGTGAATGGAAAACGGTCGATATCGGGCTACAGAATCAAATGATAAATGCGGATGTTTATCAACCTACTACAGAATACATTCTCATAGTAGAAGGGACGCATAATATAATTACTGTGAGCAAAAATCCGGCTGAAACAGAAATTTTGGCTGATGAAGTCTTTAAGTTTTTGAATGTCCTTAGGATTGTAATTCCGTCGGTTACGCCGATTTCTTTGTTTAGGGTTTTGGGGATCTCGGAACCAAAAGCAATTCCGGAACAGCGAACGCATTTCTATTGTGTTTTACCTGTACGTTATCAAATTCAGCAGATATTCACGATTAACTTCCAGACGAGCTCGTAACCATGCCTGATCTCTGGGGGCAAACTGTTAATTTTGGTGGGATCCTCCTAGGTGATCGACTTCTTATTAGCCTTAAGACCTATAAAGCGGGGGATCCTCCTCAAGAAGAGACCATCAGTTTTGGTGGTATTGTCATTTCCTTGCAGGTACCTTATGTCCGACCAATCCAACGTCTTTATAGTATCGTTGGGCCGGACCTTTGGTACCTAACCTTACCAGCGATCTTGGTGAATGAAAACAGGATGGAACTAAATGTCTTGGTGGCGGATGCGGAACAACACAAGGCGGCTATTGATAAGTTCATTAACGTCTGCGATCAAAATGCTATCACGGCCTTGAAATTGGAATTCACACCCTCGAGTTGTGCTAATTCATCAAGCCCAAAGAAGATGATCTTTACGATAAATAAACCCATTGCATCCGCCTATGTGGTGGCTGTGAACTCACGGGAAGGGGCTCCGCTACTACAGGTTTCGATGTCGCTGATGTATAGCTCGATCGAATTAGACGTACAACCGGCGTCTTAATAGGACTAAATAGGATGATCGTAGATGTCTCGAATACCGCAACTTACTCCTTCGTACCCTCAGAATTTGGGAATTCGTCTGGGTATCGTCACGGCAACCTTTCCGCATTTAGGCTTTTATAACGTTCTAGATTATCAGGGCTCTTATGTGACCTGCATTGCAGCGAGCAATGCAGGTCACAGTGTTTTAGGTACGGAAAATATAGGCATCTATCCAATTGGCACTCATGTGGCTTATTTCTATATCCCGGATTCAGGTCTTGGTGTCATTATTGGGGCCATTCCAGAAAAGATCCTAATGCCCCATGCCTATAAACTAGAGGAGCTGGTTCCGGGTTCTGCTATTGGGCATTTTATCGATCCTGTTCTTAACAAAATTGAAGAGGGTCTTGTGGAGCTAGAGGAGTTTGATCAGTATCGTGGGGCCTATATTGATGCTCTTCCAGGGGATCTCGCACAGATCTCTCAAAGCGGAGCGGCCATTTTCTCTTCCCCGTTATTGGTGGGACTAAAAGCAAACGAATTTTGTGGAGTCTGGGCCAATTACATGGACTCGTTATTACGGCTTGCGGGATGGAATTTCCAAGAATGGACCTCTGGTTATGAAAAAGCTGTCCATGTCAATTGGAATCTTGTATGGGAATATGAAGGGCACGGAGCCACGATCTTCGAACAGCTCGGCTTCCGTCGATCCTTCGAACCTAAAGGATCGACATTCTGGAAACCCGATCGAAAGCCTGGAAAGAGTAACGAACGGCTCGGACCACTCGAGATTGCCTACGACAACCAAGATCGGGAATTAGGAATCCCAGACGACGAGACACCTAAAGAGGAAACCTCTAGCACTACAACCCAAGAACCAGAACAGCAGTCGGATATTCCTGAGGTCAAAATTGGCGGGCGGCTGGGGAAGTATCGGCTTCCAGTCCATACCCGCCAGTTCTGGGGAGGCATCCTTGCTCCGGGTGGCGTTCAGTTTGTCTTTTCTCAGCCCGATAGCATTGAAGGTTACCGCACAGAGTTAACGGATCAGGATGAGGATGGTGGCTCTACGGATGCTATCTTCCCGCGGCCTTTGGTACAACAGGGAGTTACTCATACCGGCAATTGGTATGTCAAGACAACAAACTCAATTCTCTTGTGTAAGTTCCCCTGGGTTTCGGCACCTCTTCGAATTGTGGACATCGATGAGAAAGCAGGATCAATTAATAGAGCCCGTGTGGAACTAGCCGAAAAGTACCTTTATCGGAGGGATCTAAACAACAAGGATAAACGCTTTACCACCATCCGTTGCACTAGCGTTTATGACATTCAGAATTTCATCACCAACTGGGAGGCTAAATTAGGCTTCTGTGTCTTTAGTGACAAATTCGAATTCATTACAGAAAGCAAGCAGGCAGGATCACAATTTCATCAATACCGTAACGAAAAGCCACTTTTAAAGCGACAGCGGCGAGGAGCATCCTTCATTTTTATGGATCCCTATGGAGACATCCTCTTGGAGAATGGAGCCGGTGCAGCTATCGAGATGATTGGCGATACAATCAGAATCAGTGCTCCGGGCGGGGTCTATATAGACGGTGGGTATCAAATCAAGCTCTTTTCCAATCACATCATCAACCTTGCCGAACGGGAACACAATGTTATCTGTGGTAAACAGCATGCGGTTTTTGTGGTCCGAAAACCTAATCCTGGAGAGCCCGATCGTCGAATTCTGACGGGTTTAAAAATCTTTGTAGACAAATCAAATCGAGGACGGGTGCTCATTCCGAGAGATGCTTTGGCTCAAATCTATCGGATCAACGCAATGGAAATCGTTGCCAATGATGTTGCTAATCTTGCCAATTCTGATCTCTCAAATAGACTTAAAGAGGCAGATTTCTCCTTGCTCGGAGATGATTTAAATCCGATCGCCTCTGCCACTTATCCGGTTCAACGTTGGGCATGGCATTACCAAGAAAAGATTGGCGGCGAATATGAACAATCAAAATTAGTGGCTCCAGAGCGATTTTCGGTCGCTCCTTCAACTTTTACATTGAAATCCGGCTCTAAGGAGCCTGAACCTAGCACAGATGAGGACAAGCTTCTAAATAAAGAGTTTAAGGACGAATTCGATCCCGATACGGTCTATCCGCTTTTGGTAAAGAAAGGTGGGGCGAACGACTATAGCATTTAGGAGAGGAACATGATAGAGAATCTGTTGCGTTTTGTTCCGATTGTTTCAAGAGATGACGTTACGGTCCAACAAGCGGATTCCCAGGAGTTTCTTAATGCCATTCTGTCTGGGAATCCTTTCCGCAAAGAGTACCAGATCGATAAGGTCGTTATTGGTTTCGTAAGTCCGCCCTTTGATATCTTTAATAAGGAATTGACGATTGATGACCTTTTTGTCGGCTGCTTGGATTTTATTGTCGTAGGGTCACAGAAAATTCTTCCGCCCCAATCCCAGAGACCTTTGGAAGAACGGATGAAAACGATCAAAACGGTTCTATTCCAGCAGCCGTCGCCACTAGCATATGTGGTAGTGCAAAAGTTTGTGGAGTTTTTCTATTTGTTCCAGAAACTGCTATATGGTGTTTTGGATCCCCATTTTTTCGTAACAGGCTCCACCGGATCGTCGTCGAACTGATTCTGAGAAAATATCCGGAGCGTTGCCTGGACAAATCTTGGACAGCTACGGTTTATCGTCACTGGGCTTTGATGCTTATCCGCGAGCAGGATCGCCTTCTGGTAAGGTTGGGTTATCTTATAGGAAAGCCTTCATTGGAGGCTGCCCGTATGTTAGAGGAAGTGCTCCGGTATCCTATGACCCTCGAACAAATTATCGACATGGTCCTCCGTGAAAAGCGACATGAATCGCAAAAACCCTCTCGAACTGATTGAAATTGAACAGACGATAGCTCCTCTCTTGGAGGATCGACCGAAAATTGACTTCTCCTTAAATATCCCTACAGCCCCTGATTTTAAGCTCGATGGTTTTGTTGAGGTCACCGATACAGAAAACGTTAAAATCGACTTCCCTAATCCGCCCAGATCAGTACCTGACCTTAAACTAGCAGGTCCCCTAGAGACAATCGACATCGAGCCTCCAAAGCTCGAATCACCTGTAACCATCCCCTCCCAATCAGATCTCAAATTAGCCAATCTCCCAGAGACAATCGACATCGAGCCTCCAAAGCTCGAATCACCTGTAACCATCCCTCCTCAGCCGGATTTTAAACCGCTCGAATTTCCAGAGATCGCAGATACCAAGCTGCCAAGTATCCAAATCCCCATAAACGAGCCCGCACAAATTGCGGAGACCAATCCGTTAAAATTCGAACCCCGAGAGATTTCTACCGAATCCAATATCGATATCCCAGAACCACCCGAATCCATTGAAACGGAACCATTCGAAATCCCGCCTATCCTTAGACCCCGAACACCTCCACTTTTTAGAAATCTCCGATTCGACCAAACACCCTCAGCGGCAACGCTTCCGCTTTCAGATATTTCCGTACCCACAGCTCCCGAGAACCCTCGCTTAGAAAACCTACGAATTCCGACGTCAGAAACCACAATCGCTGCATTGAACATTCCCGTGCTAGAACCTCGTCAATTTGAGGATATCTTACCTATTCGGCTTGAGCCTCAAAGGGTACCAGCGTTCGAAGCTCCCTTTGTTCGTGCGAATCTACCACCCCTTTTCAATATCAAAGTCCCCGAAGAGCCCATCGATGACCTATTACCACCACAACCCGAAATAGATCAAGAAGTTCCCTTACGCCCCGAAGGCCTCCAACAGGAAGCCTTAGTTAAACAAGACGAGCAGTTAATCCCTGAAATAATACAAGCTCCTGACATAGAAATTGATCTCAGACCCCCACAGGTAGATGCAGCACTTGGTCAGATACCGCATGTTTATTCCGATATAGGTCAAATACCGACCACAAATGCAGAACTTGTACCCGAGGTCCGTAATGCTTCCGCAACGGTTCCAATGGGAACAGGCCAGCCATCCGGAAGTTTGACAGCAGGTCTTACACCTAACGTAGTCCGTTTAGCACCTGGAACACGTTTTTCCGTTCGAATTGGTGAACATTTTGGTGTGATTTCGTTGATATAGCCATGCCTGCATTGTTTCTAAATCATGCTCAAGGAACATTAATCTATGCCGGAGAGGACTCCGGTTTTCCTGCTTTATTTAAGTTTGGGACTCTTGATGTCGAGCTAGTGTATCCCATTTTTTATCCCCCGTTTTTCGATCCTCGACAAATTGTTCTCACCGAACACGATCAGCGGACAACGGGAGCGATTATCAATTACCTTAAAATCGAGGGGATCGTAGCGGCAACGGCCAATACGACTATCTCGGGCGACACCTATGTTCATGTATTCGGACAAAAGCCTTTAACTGTCTACGTCGGAGGTTCGGCTTTCGTTAAGGTCTGTGATCCAGAGAAGGGACGAGAAGGCGAAGAAATTCATCCTCTAGATTACCTTCTAAACCTTGCTGACGCGACAGCGGCTTCAGTGCTGAATAAACTGTTATACGTCCAGCTGGGAGATTTGTATCTGTATGGTCCATTAGTGCAAATCCAGACACAAGTTAACACTGGCCAAACCCCCCTCTTTTACGACTTCATGTTAACCTTTTGGGCTAAAAGTACTCGTGTCACGTCGTCATAGCTATGTACATTACCAAAGGGCGAGCTTTTTTGCAATTTATAACCGGAGAGACATTCGATGTCTCACGGTTTAAGTGCACTTACGATCTGATTACAGAGCCAGACGTCGGGCGTATTCCAAGAGCGGAAGTTACTATCCCTTTGGGCACAAGCATACAAACCGGTACCACAAATGCTGGAGTAGCTCTTGTCGAGAATTTTGAATACTTCCGCTTCAACATCTGCTCATTATTTGTCGACACGGATACTGCTGCCTTTCAAAATCCGCAATGGACAAATTCAAAAATCGGAACATATAGGTACCAATTATTTGTCGGTTTTCCCATTGCCGTAGCGGAATCATTTGTTGGTCAGAATGAAATAACGGTTGTCCTTATACACTGGTTGGCATTCCTAGCTGCTCCTTATATCTTCAATCTCGTCATTCCTCATTTGGCCATCGGAGAGCTAAGTCGCATCTATCCGAATCTGGGTGTTGTTGTTCCCGAGGATGTACATATCCTTATAAAGCTTTCCCAGATACCACAAGCTCTATTCCGGAAAATGACCCGTGAGGTGGATAGAAGCCAGTGGGACCTGTGGTGGCATGTCTTATTCCCGATTCTTGATATCATCATTCGTCTAGCCACGGTGGTTGCCTCTAGATGGAGAGTCGACAATCGTGACATAACCTTCCGATATCTAGGTACCCTTGCTCGCAGAGCATTATGGTCAACCAATCGTGTCCTTTCTAGCATTCCTATCCATTTTTCTCATATTGAAAATAATCCCGAGATTCCGAAGCTCTTGCGGCGGATGTTACCTGGTTATGCAGGAGGATTCCGTAAGGTCATCCGGAAGATGGTCGATGTCATCCGTCGAAATATGATTTCCGATATTGGAACAATGTTGGCAGCGGTGCAGACTAACGAACAAGCTCAAAACTACGCAAGCCCACTTTTATTCCTTTTAACGTGTCTCCAGCACTTTCATTGTGCTCTTGTTCCATACCCTACTTTCTATGGAATCATCCCGTTCTGTCTCGGACTTCAGGATTATTGGAAGCCTAATAACAAGGTTACGGTCCTTCCAGGCGACATTTACCATCTAAATCTAAGTCGCCAACAAGACATAAGTATGCTGCCACCGAGGATTATCCTCGCCATTCAACCTGAGACCTCTAGTGTCGGGAATCCAGCTGAGGAACATCTTGCCCTTGTGTCAGTCTCTGGATTCTACAAGTCAAAATTCTGGAAGTTCGGATACATTCGGTCGGTCATTCTTCCATTCTTTTACCGTAACATCAAAAGCATTGATATAAAGACAATCGACGACGATTTTGAGAAAAAATTGTTACAGTTGGCCAATGAAGAAGAGAAAGATCTGCAGCGACGAGCTCAACTTCGAAAGGAAGATAAAGCCATAAGCCTTGTGGCCCGCATCTTTGCGGACCTCTATGCTCATTACAGCTATATTCTTCATCAGATCCAGAATCGGGTCATTCAAGTTACAACGCCTTTCCGAGGAGATATCGCTCCGGGTTCGACCATTCGCATTCAAATCGCCCATCCGTATGATTTAACAGATAATCGTACTGTTTGTCACCTACAAGGAACCGTTTCACAGGTACAATACCTTGGGGATAGCCAACAAGGGCTTTTCTCTAATTACACGGTCATAGGTTGGCGTATCCTGCCTGAGGTTTATCATCCCGATTTTTCAACAGCCATACATCCGATATACGGCACCTTCTGGAAGGGCGAAAATCATTTGTTATCAATACCATTATCTTAGTGATCTAGGTCAACCATGCCCAACGAACAACTACAAGAGCTTCTGAATCAGTACCGCCAGACGAAAGACAAACAGGTACTCAATCAAATTATGGACATCTTAAACCCGCTGATCACGAAAGGAGTTAGAACCTTCGGCGGGGGAGGAGATGAGGCTTATTTAAACGCCCGTGCGAGACTAATCGTTAAACGGGCGATTGATAACTATGATCCTAAGAAAGGTCGTCTAGAAAACTACATTATGCTAAGTCTTCAAGAACTCAGACGTAGAGCGGCCGAGAGTAAAAGTGTCTTAAGTTCGTCAGAATATATGAGGCTTCAGCAAAAGAAATTGTATGAGTCCGAGAAGGAACTGGAAGACCGTCTAGGAAGACCACCATCAGATCAAGAGCTCGCTGACTATTTGGGCGTATCCTTAAGTAAAATCAGCCGTCTACGCAGTGCCCAAGGAGGGTCTGTGGGTAGTAGTGTCGGAGAGATGGCTGTCAAACTTCCTCAATTCGGAGAATTAAATGAAGCCCAGCGACTATGGCTTGATACAGTCTATTTGGATGCCTCGCCAGAAGATAAGGTGATTATGGAACATTATTTTGGTCTCCGAGGTAGAAAACCGGCTACTTTCGAAGAAATCGCTAAGCGACTGAAAAAATCCATTGGTTACGTGCATGGGCGTGTCCAAAAAATCAACAACGAGCTGTCGCTGCTTGAAAGTCTACGGTAATGCCCGAGCAGGAACGTAAAAATCCACACACATCCGAAGTAATTAATAGTCTTCAGGACCACCAGAAGTTTTTATTTTACGTTCTTAACAACCAGTTCCGACAGTTCAAGCTAGATTCCCTCATTGAAAAAAGTGCCGTCAACTTTGATTTTCCCCTCAAGACCTGGTTTTACCATCCAACTCAGGATGATATGAGTAAGGACCTTAAGAAATTCAAACGGGATCAAATAAACCAGGAACGATTCGATCAATACTATGAAGAAGAAGGAAACCTGATTACACTTTGGGCACTTACGCTAGAGCAGGCAATTCTGGACCATATTGAACGTGCATATCACGATAAATGTAAAACTCCAAATCGAGCCATCGCCCACATGGCAGCTCGTTTACGGATACATGGTAGCAAGCATGGTTATTGGCAATGGTTACACGACATTCTGGACCAGCTGTATAACGAAGAACCGTTCCCATTAGAGGGTTCGGATTAATGGGTTATGCAGTTTGTTACTTTCAATGCATTAATGGTCGTTGGGTAAACCGCTCATCTTTTAGTTGCTGTTATTGGCTCTCCGACGATCCTTCAGGACAATCGTGCGATCAGGAAGGATCGTTCACTCATAGACTCTGCTGGGATCCTTCTATTCCCGACGAACCTCGTTGCTTCTTCGTCTGCTATGACAATGTCTGGTACTATCTTCTTTATCCAAGTCTAAGGACTAATTGTATTTACGGTGACCCGTTTTATGAAAAGATAGGAGTTTATCATCACTGCTGCGTCACTAATATCCCCGCCTGCATTAATGGATTTCTCTATTCTGTACCTTGCCACAGTGGACGACCCACAACTGACTGTGAACGCTCGGTCATTGATTGGCAGTGTGTCGAACAGATTCATCGTATTCCTTGGGAAAATGAAATCATTGAAGAGAGTATCTTTTCTTGGAAAAAGATTCAAGGAAATTGTCCCCAAGGTTGCCGAGAAGTACCGCCTTCAGTTCCGTGCAATGCAGATATCAAAGATCAAGTTATTACAACTCCATGCGAAAGCTCCTCGAATTGTAAGACATCCTGTTTCAACTATAGCTGCATTTTCGTATGTAAAGAAGTTGATGGTCGCCCTACGCTTGTTAAAGCCTTCGATACCTGTGCTCTAGGTTTTAAGTGTGCCTGCCCCAATATAGATCAAACGGACTACAGTCAGTATCTATGTAATGAGCATAATCTTAGAAACGTTTACACCTTCAATTGCATTCCTCTCTTAGATATCTCAGACCCCCGCGTTAAGTGCGAAATATCAAGATGCCTCTGGTTATATGAAAATCAAGCTTGGATCGAACTGCAAGGTTGTGAGGATTTCGTAGACGAACTACATACTACGACTTCTTCAACAACGTCAACCACGTCAACAACCACATCGACCACCAGTACCACAACTTCCACTACCACAAGTACAACGGAAGAACCACCCGAGGGAACGTGTCTGTTCATGTGGGACACGGGAACATTACGCTATGTGCTAGTCTCTTCCGCCTGTGCTCAAGGTTATGTCTGTCCAATACTCTGTGAATATCAAGGCGATGTTGTAATCGTACCTTGTGTGCAGACACCGGAAACAGCAGAGTGCTATTGTCTTAATTGTGGCGTCCAATTGTATCAAGAGCCCAACCGCGGGCATGATTATTATCATTACAAATTATCTCGCAATCCTTGTCATTCTGTCGGTTGTGGTTGCGTCTTTACAGAAGTTCCTGTTAAGCTTTTGATGTATACTAGAGACGATCACTGGGAGGATACAACAGGATTAGACGCAGCACCTCTTCCAGCCACACCGCAATACCTACTATTTGGCGGTTATCGCTACCTTACACCAGATCATGAACCATACTATATAGCTCTTGAGTTTCCAGATAACGTTTATTTCCGTTGCCGATCTCAAGAGTCCAATGTTCATGACTGTCTGGCTTGGACAGAAGCCGAAATAGATTTAAGATACTGTTGGGAGTTTAGCCGTCCACGAGGATGTCCGACCGGCTGTATGCCTGATTGTCGAAATATTGAGAACTTGGCAGGCACGCAGCTTTCGAAGGTTCTGCTTCGTTGTATTTCGAAAGAATACGCTGTTCAATTAGGTTATCCGTGGTATGCAAGGGACAATCATCAATGGCTTTATCAACCAGAAGGTAATAACTGGGAGTATGATCCAGATTATTGGGCCAGCCCTTGTATGTGTCCTGCACGTTGCCGCTTCCGTGCAGTCCGCATGACACAACACAACTTACTTGTCTGGCAATTCGTTGATTTTGTAATTCCGCAGGGAATTGTTCTAACAAAAACCCTCGAAGCTGGATGTCAATGTGTTTATCCTGATCGTCCACCCACTAGAGAAGGTGAGACAATCACCGTCCAGGCCCTTTGGAGACAGGCCCCTTGGGGAAATCCCCCTTGGCAGGAGTCGCGACTCACTTACGACACAATGGTCGGCATGGCATATTGCATCTACACTAATGTTTGGGGCACATTTATAGATATTCACGCAGAGCCTATAGCGGAAAGTGATTTCGGCGATCTATGTCGTCCACTTCCTATGTTACCGGCCACATATGGACCTTGTATCGTTGTGGACGGAGAACTTCCTCCCACTACGTCGACAACGACCTCCACAACATCATCATCCACCACAGAAGAACCCACATCCTCAACATCATCATCCACCACAGAAGAGCCCACATCCTCAACATCATCATCCACCACAGAAGAGCCCACATCCTCAACAACATCATCCACCACAGAAGAGCCCACATCCTCAACAACATCATCCACCACAGAAGAACCCACATCCTCGACGACATCCTCTACCACAGAAGAACCCACATCCTCGACAACATCCTCTACCACAGAAGAGCCCACATCCTCAACGACGTCTTCAACAACATCATCCACTACAGGAGAACCGATGTCTTCAACAGGTGAAAGTTATGGATGCTCAGATTGTGCTTGTGAATGGATTTCGGAATACGACTGGGAAACTGGTGAAGTTTATTGGATGTTGTCGGCTTGGTGCTCAATTGGTTACGATTGTACAGGATGCAATTACTGTCCCGAACCTTCATTCCCGCCAGAATATTCCGGGCAAATTACCTATACTCAATGTAGTCCATAGTTCATTATGTCTTTGACGAACCATGAATAACTGGAAATGCCTTTGTTGGATTCCAGAAATTCCCAGTCCGCGTGACGGTGCGGTTTACATTACCGATTGTAGTTACATTCAAGCAACGCCCTGTGGGACTTCTTGCCAATGGTATTGTGACCCTCAAACCTTTACATGGATATTACAACGTCCTTGTCAAGAAGGATGCGAATGTGATCTTCCTCCTCATGATTGCACTTGTGATAATATCTGCGAGACCTTCTTCAGCACGTGCTTCGGCTATGTTACAACCACAACAACCACCTCAACCACGACAACTACTCAAGAACCTCCAGATTGTGGTCAATGTACCTGGTATTGTGGTTGTAAAGAGGTTGATGGCGTTATTACTTGGTATTGGCTACAAACCAAAGCATGTGCATTTCCAGATGCCTGTGACTGTCCTCTTCCGGAAGAAGAATGTACGGTAGAAAAAGCCTGCGAGACGAGGAAGCTAGATTGCACATTATCTGATGAGTGGTATCTTATCTCGGAACCAACAGGTCCTTGTGGTGTTTGCAAATACCGGAAGGTTGACCTCTATAGCTATACCATAGAAGCATACGGCTGCATTCTTACATGTGACTGTCCGACCGGCTTCTCGAATATCCGTATCCGTAACCCCGTTTTCTGGATCGTTTGTGACCCAGGCGGCGGACTTTGGAAATTCACTTTTGACCAAACCTACCGCGTTGACGATCCCTTCATTGTCTATAGCTACGATATCTTTGCCTTCTTCCCGTCCTTAGAGCAGGACTATCACATAACCGCCGGGACCTTCGTTGTCAACGAATTTTCGGCATCAATTCAACAGGACTATGTAATTAGTGGTGGTCGGTTCCCTGAGCCCGGCATCTTGGACTTTACAGGAAGCGTGACGGAAACAGAGGTTATCGAGGATCACGAATTTGAGTCTGTCTTTTTGACGCTAGACTTTAGCTTCGATGCATATTACGATCCCGTCCCAACTGTAGAGTTTATCGTCCCAGATCCCATCGAGATTGACACCTATGTCGATGAAACTTACATCCTCGATGGGGGTGAATTCAGCATTTACGATCCATGTGCAACCGGCGTTTGCCTATATGTTTGGTATAATGACACTTGGTACCTTGTCGAGAATCTCTGTCCTTGCTCTTGTTATCCTCCTACTGTCGCGGGACAATATAATGGAGAATTAAAACGAGGCATTTGTAAGATCATTCCACCTAGCCGAATTCGTGAGGGAGTCATTCAAGAATACGTATTGGATTCTGGAAGTGTCGAGATCTGGGAACTTTCAGGGGTCCTTGAAACGGAGCAAACCTATGAAATCATTGGAGGTACCTTTACACTCGAAGAGCCTGAAAGATGTGTTGGATGGTGTATCTACATTTGGAATGGGCAGGAATGGCTCGAAGCCAGTAACTTCTGCTCCTGTAACTGCTACCCACCAGAAACCTCAGGCAATTACTACGGAGAAATCCGATATGGAACCTGCAGCTAAGAAATTAACCATTGGAATGGCAACCTATGATGACTATAATGGTGTCTATTTCACCGTTAAGGCATTACAGATTTATCATCCTCATATCGTCAACCAAAGCGAGATCTTAATTGTAGACAATAATCCCGACAGTCTTCAGGGGAAGGCCATAAAAGAGTTTGTTAATAAATTTAAGCGACTTGCAATCCGATATGTTCCATATAAAGAGCGTATAGGCACCTCAGCCGCCCGGGAGCAGGTGGTTCAGAATGCCACCACGGACTGGGTACTTGTCTGCGATTGTCACGTTTTCTTTGAGATCGGAGCACTTGATAGTCTCCTTGAATATATTGAAAAACATAATCCTGTCGACACACTTATCCAGGGTGTGATCCTAAATGAAGATGGAGAGTACGGATACACCCATTATCTTCCCAAGTGGCGTGGGGGTCTGTATGGGATTTGGGCCCCTGTAGTCCCGAGGAGTGTTCTTGAAACCATGGAGCCTATGGAGATTTTGGGAACGGGTCTAGGAGTTTTTGTCTGCAATAAAAACTTCTGGCCCGGTTTTCATCCGCACCACAAAGGATTTGGAGGTGAAGAGATCTATATCCATGAGAAATATCGTCAAAAGGGCGGCCAGTGTATTCTGCTTCCGTCGCTTCGTTATTATCACAGATTTGGTTACAAATTCCTAGGTCGCCATCCCTATCTAGACAGCTATTATCATCGAGCCCGGAACTATGTCCTTGAATTCATGGAGCTTGGATGGGATATCGAAACTGTCCGTGAGTACTATGTCGGTCATGGTTACATCACGCCTAAAGATTGGGAACATCTTATTGCTGATCCCATAAATCATGATACTCACCCAGGGCATATTGCACCCGATGAAAAGCCAAAGACCGTTCCTGCAGCGAGTATCCCTCAATCAGATAAAGCTCCAGTTCCTACAGAAACGTCTATATCCCCCCAAGACCAAAGACGCATCCAACTTGAGCAGCAAATCAAGGCCGTTCAGCAATTAGCAGAAGAAATTGTTAAGACTCAAGATCTTGATGAGGTTCTTCAGAAGTACGGTACCCGCAAAGAGAAGGTGCCTTTTAACGATCTTAACCTCCAAAAAACTCTTATTATTTCCGCGGATGCCCTCGATCTACCCCTTCAGCTGTTATTCCATGCCCCCGCTCAAAGCCTTTTTGTTGTTCTCAGTAACCGCATGACGGACATGATCATTCTTGATGCCCTCATGAAAAAGGTCGCAGGGTATATGGACCTCCGCCATAGCAATTATCCCCTTCTTGAAATCTACCAGCCCGCGGATGACTGTACCCTCCTTGCCATCGATCTTACCAATCAGGATGAAAGCCTACTGTCATTCCTAGAGAAATTTGTCCCGCGAACGCAGCAGGTCTTATTCTATAACATCGAAAGAAACCCCGAAATCACTGATAAGCTTAGCACCTTTATGCTGAACAAGTTCCCGAACTTTGCTGTTCGGGAGGCCGAATCACACCTTTATATTCTGTTTGATCGGAATGGCCCCAACCTGAGTCTCCCCACGATCTTTACACGGCTTTTGACTTATTCCAAATCGATAGGAAAACGACTTACGGGCGAGTCGCAACGGGTTCCTGATGAGGAAGTTCAAAGGCGGTTATCCATCTGTGGGCGTTGTGAGTATCGGAGGGGAACCAAATGTACGATCTGCGGCTGCTATCTTATCAATGGTTTAGCAAACGACGGGAAGGTCTTTTGGTCCGCCGAGAAATGCCCAAAAGACAAGTGGTAAAAATACGCTTATGATAAGCTTTTACCGCAAAATTATTACCGAGTGTAAGATCCTCAAGAAACACGAACTTGTTGAATTATGGAAACGGTGGAAGCAGCACAAAGACGAAGATGCTTATCACCAGCTCATTTTCTCCCAGCTTCGCCTCGCCTACCAAATTGCCGACCGTCTGAAACGTTTTTATCCACATGAATGCGAGGATGATGTCAAGTCGGAAGCGACACTAGCCGTTATAAATGCCCTCAAATGGTGGGACCCCAAAAAGGGGAACCTATCAACCATTACAACCATTGTCTGCTATCAAAGGATCTGTAAGTACCTTTTGGTTAACCGTTACATCATTCGCATTCCCTATCATGTCTTGCGGCAGATTAACAAACTAGAAAAGGTCGTCCATCCGGAGGTTCAGGAATTAATTAAAAACCTATCTTATCTTAATGAACATACTCAAGTTCGCTCAGACTCTTCTCCTCTTGATAACCTAATAACTGCCGAAAGTAACGAACGTCTAAGGGCGGCTTTGGATAAGTTACCTCCTCTCAAAAAAGAGATTATCCAGCAATATTACGGCTTTTTTGGTGCACCAAAAACTGTCCAAACATTAGCTAAAAAATATAATATGAGTGAGTCGGACATGCTTAAGCTGCTTTCCGACTGTCATGAAGAATTGAAAAGGAATATAGTCAACGAGCTCCAGAAGGACGAGCAACAGTAAAATCCCGGTGTAATTGTTGTTCGTTGTATGACGATAGTCCTGTGGACTTTCGCAGAAAGCTAGGTCATCATTAGTGGACGGAGGGAAGAAGTCGTGTTAAGATTAAAACGTTATCGTGGTCAAGGTGTTCACATTGGGGAGAATATCTATATCAAGATCATTAGAATCGATAAGGATGGTTGTGTAGAATTGGGTATTAGTGCCCCAGAGGATGTCAAGATCCTTAGGACTGAATTAAAATATCGGATGAAGGCGAACGGGAAAATATCAGAAACCACAGTCACCACACCTGCTAAGGAGGATAAATAGGGGAGCCTGTTTATGAAGATCGTGAAGATTGCCGCTGCTGAAACCCTCGGAGAAGGTTTGGATCTTAACTTCGCCAAGAAGCTTAAGGTGATTATTGAGGCGGAGAACTATAGGGATCTTTTACATTTTGAAAAGGTCACTAGGACGGTTTATGATGCCCTTGGAGAACGCATAAGCTTCGAATCGCTAGGTCGTCCCGACAGGATCTATTTCGTTGATGAAGAAGGAAACGATATCCCAATGGATAATCATCCTCCAAAATCGCCCTATAAAATCCGGGGTGAATTCACAGTACATCGTCTCTAATGGCTTGACATTAACAGTTTTAAGTTGAACGGAGGTAGGGAGAAAGGAAAGTCCTCCAGACAGAAGTGGGGGGCCTTCTTATCCTCCGTTATAACGATCTCCCGCCCTAGAGCTGGCCAGTTTGTGTGGTCAGCTCTTATTTTTGTAATCCAGAACTTAGCCAAGACCCGCTCTGCAACCTCCTGACGAGGACAGTACAAGAGCCACTGTTGGCTTTTACCCTCCAAAACAGCTTCCAAAATGTTCCTTAACCAACGCAAGAACGGATTGAACTGCAAGGAAAGGATCTCAGGGGAGGATAAGGCTCGAATAGGAACCCAACCGAAAGGATAATCACTAAGGTAGAAATAATTCTGACGAATCTCATCTCGAAAGCTTACATAGGGAAGGAATATCTCCTTAAGCTGAGCATGATAACCAAATAGTGGCTCCACAGCCTGAGTACAACTGGTTTTATAAAGATCCATGAGAATAGACATAAAATATGGACTTATTCGCTTATGAACAAAACAAGGGATCTGTTCGGAGGCACAAGCAAACTGAATCCACCTTAAAGCCAAGGAAGGAGAATCAAAACCCACATCGACTCGACGGCCACCATACTCTAGATAGCCTCGATAGATCGTCTTTGTTTCATAGTGTAGAATATGCGTCAATACAAAGGGTATCTGAGCCAGGATCTCGCCGGTCTTCGCATGTCGCCATATTTGTTGGTTGAAATCCACGATTATAGGAGGTGTCTTAGGTAGCATGACGAGGGGGTATGAAGTCGCCGGACGCTTTTGTAATTTATTTACTTGGAAAAGAAGACTCGGTCCATGCCAAGATTTAAGCCAGCTCCGAACCACATAGGGCAAAGAAAGCTTCTTAAGCTGCTGGAGGGTCGTAAGATTTTCCTCCTCAATAATTGCGATTGCAGGATTGGGTGCCCAGAGATGAAGACCGGCAATAGATAGCTGAGGATGGGCTAGGATAGGAACAAGGGTGTGCGTTTCCAGGTTCCGGTTAATAAGCTTAAGGGCATTTAATAAGTCCTGGAAAAGCAAAAAGGGCTTGTCGGCGGTAACTTGTTGATAAATAAGGTGAAAAAAGGCTTGTCCGAAGGGATGCCACGAGATGCTTCGAATACGCCTACGACCAATAAACCAGACTCCGGTAATATAGCCTGGGACGGTCTTGGTGATAATAAGGTGCTTAGGGCGAATCGGTTGCGACTGACCCTTAAGAGCGGCAGCAAACGATTTCGGATCCCCAAGTCCTACTGTCCAAGGAAGCAAATCCGGAGGGATGTTTGAAATCAAGTGGTTATAGGGGCTGTTTTGTAGGAATTTTTGAGTCTGTTTAAGGTACTGGAAGGCCTCCTGTGATTTTTTAACGGCAAATGTCTTGTGCTGCTCAAGAAAGGTAATATAATCTTCAGGTTGTGGATCTAATAGAGGCAAAATTAGCTGAATAGGTTTAACTCCGCATTCACAGGCAGCAAACCCTGCAAGGAATCGAACTAATTGGAGGCAGCTCTTGCAACAGTATGCCGACAGCTCTGATCCCATTGATTTTCTTGTCCTTGTCAAAGATTAAAATTTGATGTAGAAATGTCCTAAATCATTTCGATATGAACATCGACTTTAGTAGCCCTTGGAGGATTGTGTATGACTTACCCCGAGTTGGTTGCAGCTGTTAAGAAACTAGCCAGCTCTCGGAAGCAGTTGTCTCGAGATCAATACGAACAACAGGCTGAAAGGCTTATTAAAGCCGCCGAACCTTATGGGATGGCCGGACTTATTCGGTCTTTATTATTTGCACCTACGGGTATGGAGAAACAGGCAAGCCCCATAACATTCTACGGCCGTGACTACTACCCTATCCGAAACCAAACCGAGGCCGAGGCGGCTTATAGCTATATCCAGACATATCGGGACCGGCTGCCTTTGACCTTCTGCACCAAACTTGCTCGGAAGATTATCGCCAAACACAGCCAAGGCGTTTGCTATTTTGAGGACGAGAAGCTAAATCAGTTGTTCAAAATCGCAGGATTCGGAATCGCTCCCAAGGAGACGGTTCTGGCAGGGCTTAATTCCCGCCATCAGCTGTATCTTAGCCATGGTAAAAAACAATATGCCGCGTTGATAAAGGAGGCGATCGACAACATCGAACGAAGCGGTGTTGAAGACTTCTACACCAGCGGGACTATGGATAAGCTAGCTTTGCTTATTGATAAAGCTGACCGCGATACCGGAATTTGTAATTATTATGGTCGCGGCGTCACGCCTCCTGAAGAATTCCTGTTCAACACAACGATCAAAGAAATAGAGGACTTTAAACGTGGTATTGTGGAGAATGTAAAGACGGGGAAAGCTTATCATGTTTCGGATCTAAATCGAGTGGATGTTGTTTTCTTAAGGAACCTGCTCGGAGATCAGCCCTTTATGGTTGATTCACGGTCTATTGATCCCGAGCACTTCCGGCAATGGCTTAAAGAAGCCGGAACCCATGAAGCGGAGTTAGTGGATCAGGTCTTCGAATGGTCAGGAATTAAACCGGTAGGGGTCCGAGTCCGATGAATATTGAATTATTTGAGAGGCGGCGTAAAATCCTCCAGGGGGATTGTTACGCCACGACAGCCATTCTTATCGCCTGTTCCGACTTAAGCATCCGCTGTTTGGAATGGCTACCAGAGACAATTCTTAAGCACCTGGATGCTATTTATGGCGATCTACCAATAACCACTTACAATAAACTCTTTGCCGCTCAGACCGTCATCAATACCAACTTCTATTATCGTCTCCTCGATCACTTCCACGTCATTAACAACTCTCTCTTCCATGGTACCATGGATGATGCTATCACCGACTCCGTGGAATTCGGATGGGGCTTGCTAGAAACCCAACTACTAATGCCCCATCCCATTCCCTATGATCCTGGAGATCTCTTCTCGCGAGATATCTTGGACTACCTTGAGTACCTGTGGCAGCAAGAAGGAATCCTTAAAGCCCCAGACGTCTATAGCATTGGCGGCTTCGTTTTTAACAATATTGATACGGTCCTAGGGGCTTTTGCAGGCGACCCTCTAATGTATGAGGGTATGTATAAGGCGGCTATGGAGAAGTCGAATTTGATTGACGCAATTTGCCGAGAAAAAGTTCATGAGCTCGTCTATGAATTAAATTCCGCAGGCTTTCCATTTACACTACAACAAGTCCTCGATATCTTATCCGGGCAAGGCACGACGCTTTATCCGCTGGGACAGATTTAGTCTATAAAGCTATCATCATTCTGCCGAGGGATATTTCTCTTGCCTGTCTCCGACCGTAAGACGTTCTGAGCCTTACTGTCCTTTGATTTTTCAAGTCCATATGCAATCCTCCATTCTTGTGCCCTCTGCAAGAGGTTATCTATCGTATAGGATGCCAGACATGGACCACGCTCGACAGCCCCTGTTGGCAAAGAAGACACCTTTTGGAGCTTGATTAGGATGGGAATATAAAGCTGTCCTACCACCCCCGCCTGATAAATTTCACCTCGATCTCGAACATAATACTCAACCTTGGATCCTTTCCTGTATTCGTAAACGATCATGGCTCTACCTCCTTCTAATCCTTTACAGTACCACGTCTTTATTTACCTTTTCCTGCCTCCAATTGTTTGATAGCCTCCGCGAAACGTGCCGTCCCGTTGTAAGCCAAACCCAATAGTAGGCATAAGATTGCATCGGCAGTATGATGCTTCACTTCGATTCCGAACCGCTTCTTAACAAATGTCACGGCAGCCATCTTCTTTGTCAAATTGCTCTCTCGAGGATTCTTGAATTCATTGACTTCCTTTCTTAAAAAAGCAGTGATTTTGCTTGGGTTTACTCCTTCGACCGAAATCATGTTATGCGAAGCCCATAATTGCAGGATTGTCCTTAGAGAGACAAGGATGTCCCGACTAACAAAACGCCCCCAAGTGGATTCCTTCTTTCTCGGGGTATAATATAACTCCTCATAAAAGATTCGTCCCGGTTTAATTTTTTCCAAAAAGTCCCAGAACTTGATAAAGGCCGTTGCATAAACTTCATTCTTCCGTAGCCTCAGGTTCAAAACACCTACATGGTCCTTATTGATATTCCACTGACCTGTCTCTTTATCTCGCTCCGCCACAGCATATCCTAGTTCAAGTCCGAGGTCTAACCCCAAGGCCCGGTCAGCGTTGGTGACCAACGAAGATATTTTCTCTTCAACGGGAGCTTCTATGAAAGTGATCATAAGCTCGGACTCTCGGAAACAGCTCAAGCATCAACTGCAACCGTACACACGGATCGCACAATCTAAGTTGCGTCATATCATATCCGAAGGCCATAAGCATATCCTTGAATGACCAACCTCTAATTCCATAATATGGGACCAGATCCACATCGTCCGAAAGATTCAAGCACTTCCTTAACCATAACTCATTTAGACAGATCACAGGAATCCTTGCCTTTAACTCCTCAGCCCTAATCTCTTTCAGGAAATTATGAATTCTTAAACCCAGTAGCTGGACAGGGACCCCGGAATTGTGTGCTTGGACACCCTGAACGATACGTTGTAGATACCGCCCGAGTTGATGCAAGGACAAGCTGGGCCTACCAGAATAGAACTCAATTTCCGGGAAGCGTTGAAGTTGCAGGACTTTTTGCGTATAGGCGTTTGGTGCCAAGGCTAATCGGTACATCATAGGCTCAGATACGTACAGGAGTTGTCTCCTATTATACACAGCCAGACAGCACCCGGCACCATATAGGATCCTGTGTGGAATGCTAGTGGAATAGATGATCCCAAGTACCAGCTCATCCGCTAATTTCAATACGGTTGCCAAATGGTGAGCTTGCCGTTGCAATGATGACTGATCCATTGTACTTCTCCATTAATTCCACAAATGCCGACCTATTTCCACTATCAAGTCCTATTAAAGGTTCATCCAGTAGTAGGAATTGTTGCACCGGCAGAAGCTTATGAAGGGTCAAAAGGAATAACAATGAAACAAACACCTTTTGACCAAACGACAAATAATCGAGCGGAATCACTGCCCCATTGAGGAATTTTGCCACAAACCCAAAAGGATTCTCTCGTAGTTCAATCACAAACCCGCAGTCGCTCTTGAGGAGATACTCATTTATTACTTGAATCAGATAATCCCGAATAAACTGAAGACTGCATTCGGTAAATACCATTCGGAAGTCATTAATGAATGTATTTGTCTCTTCATGAATTCGCTGCCGATACTTAACTTCCTGTAATTTGCCCTCCAGCTCTTGGATCTTCGTCTTTAATTCGTCCACACTTTTCTTTGCATATTGGTACTGTTGATACTCGGGTTCAATCTGGTTCAATTCCTTACGCAGTTGTTCCCTTTTCTCGAAGAGTTCATAAGGATCGAAAGTTAGAGGGACATCAGGATGGTTACTTACGATTTCCTCTACAACGGACGCTTGAGCCTTTGCCCTCCGTAATTTGTCCTCGGTATCCCTTATCTTCTGCTTAACATCTTCATAAGCATTACACAGTTTCACAGCTTGATTGGCCCAGTTCAGGATCTCCTCATGGGTCGCACTAACATCCAATGTCTGCAACACGAGCTCCTTGAATCTTTTTCTTAAGATCCTAAACTGCTGACGGATATCTATGCGTTTCTGAGCAATATCAACTAGTTCCTTGTAGAGCGGTTCCCACTTATTTTTTTCTGCCTCAAGCCTCTGATATTGTGAGAAGATATGAGACCTATGTTCTGGCGATATTGCTTGATGGCATGTGGGGCAGATGTCTTCTCGGCACGCATCCAGGTTCTCCAGTACCTTCTGATATCGTAGCAGCTCTTTCCGTAAGTCTTCATACTTACTCCTTATCCACCTTGCGTTCTGGGGATAATTTGGTCTATTCCGGAACAGCTCTACAGCCTTCCTAAGGATTTTTTGGGTCTCAATCTTAGCCTGATAAGACAGCTGTAACCTTTTGGCTATAGCGTTAATCCCTTCCTGTGATATTTCCTTGACATCGGAGGGGATATATTTGGCATAAGGGCTGAACAGTTCGCGAAGCTGTTGGATGGTCGCCTGTTCTTCCCTTTTCAGCTGTTCCAGGATCTGCTCGTTAGTCTCAATGTCCTGCCTAATATCCTTATAACGTTGATGAGCAATATGGATTTTGACCTCGGGGACCTGGATCTGGGCCTCTATGGTCGTTAGGGCATCACGTATCCTATTATACTTAGAAACCAGCTCTTCGCAAGACAGTATTTGAAGAAAACTCTGAAGCTGAGCACGAGCGTCTTCTAGCCGAGTACTATAGGTTAATTCCTTATCTCGTTCAGTGGTAATGGAAACAATTCCTCGCCACTTATAGTACAGTTCATGGAAGTCATCGAGGGGGGTTAACCCGAATAATGTCTCCACGAAGTTCAGGACCTTATTCCTTGATGTCATTGTCCCTAGATGGTGGATAAGCAAGGCAATACTTGCCTGCGTTACATACCACCAGCTCGGACTTACCTTTCCAATCCCTAGGTCCTTCAGATAGGCAACGATGTTTTTTATGCCACGAATCCTTCCTTGAGGGGTCTCGAGAATAGCCGCAGTGCCCTTTACTTTTCGAAGACTTTTCTGCAAGAAATAGGTTTCCTTGCCGAGGGTAAATTCGACTTCAATTACCGACCCAGAGGTACCATAACGGATTAGCTCTTTATCATAAGAGTCGGCAGAAAAGGCCGTATAGATAGCATCAAGGACGCTGGTTTTCCCGACGCCGTTACGACCATACAGTACATTAACCGTAGGATAGAAGTTCAGCTCTAGATCGCGAATACACTTGAAATCCGTGATATGAACTCGTTTAAGGATGGCCTGAAGGTGCATGCCGCCTAGCCTGTCCTTCTCTCACATGCTGAGATTTTCAAAGGACGAAAAGAATCGACGCCATAACTCCGCGTCTGACGGGTTACTATAAAGACTAAAAAGCAGGTTGGTTAGGACTTCACGGTTTCCATGAAGCTTTTGAAATTCCTTTTTAACCCATCCAACAAAGTCCACTCCATCAAAGGAGCTAAGCTCGACGCGGTCTTCAATGACGGTGGTTTTCTTGGGAAGAAACTTCCAATAGACCTGAGTTAGATTCTGGCTTGCTTCTCGTAGGGTCGTCAGCTCTTCGTACCCTGTTTCAATCACAATGATAGGAATGTCAACATCAGGGATACAAAATTGCCGAATAGCCTCAAGAGTGGTCTTGGATTTCTCTAGAACTTCCTCATAGATATTCTGCAGGTTTTCAGGAGAGGATTGATAACGGTAGATCGGTCTTTGTAAAAGCTTAAGGGGCTCGATGGTCAGATCTTCATGAAGGACCAAAACATGCTTGTCAATAAGACGAGAGGCCTCTGAGGCCGTATGACAAAAAGGTCCTATCGAAACCAAACGACGCCCTTTATCTAAAGGTAGGATCTCAAAACGATGAAAATCGCCGGTTAATGTAAGGTGGACGCTATCTGGGATATCCGCCGATGATACACCCTCGGCCTCTGGAATAAAGTCCGTCCAAACCTGATGTGTCAACAGGACGGGCGTGTGAATCTCTTTTAGTTTCTGCCTTGCTTCAAGGGAAAAGTCCAGTCCTGAAATCGTAATAGGTCCTAGATCAACCTGTTGTTCATGAAGATGGACTAGCCACGGAAACACAACAAGCCATGGAGGTGTTCGGCTATCGTGTTGACCATTGACATAAAAGACCCGAACCCCCAACCGGTAAAGTGGTTCCAAGAAATGCCGTTGAAGGTTTTCAAGGCAATCGGCAGTGATTCTAGGGGTATCGAAGATATCCCCTGCGATTAAGACATTTTGAATGCCTTGTCTTTCGAGAATCTGCCGAAGCTGAATCGAAGAGAGAATGAAATCATTATACGGTTTATGATTATACCAAAGTTTCAGACCGGGTTTAATATGAAAGTCTGAAACGACTGCCGCCAAAGGCATTGGTGTCCTCGGCTAAGGTTAAGAGTTTCTCTGATTTTGCTGTTTTTCCTCTTCCTTTTCTTGTAAATAAAACCACACCGCCCTTCCTACATCAAACACAATCACATGTATGCCGGAGGTATTGATCTCTGACAGTTCCTCTCCGCTGTCCACACGAAAAGCCTTCGCTCCTATACCTTCCCCATAACCATTTGTGGCATAAACATGGAGAAATTCTAGGTCGAAAAGAGAAAAGATAAGGCTTGCTTGCTTACCTTCCTTAATTTCGTTCCACCAAGCTAGAACAAGATCGCGGGCCTTTGCTAAACCCAGTTCAATTCCTTCTAGAGGAAAAGCCCAGATATAATCTTTTAGGACAGCCGTGAACGTATCCTTAAAATCCTGAGGGTAGTCCACCAAGCGAAACAAGGTCGTTATTTCCATGTCTTGGACCTCGGACTGTCGCAAGAAATGGCAAGCACTCATACGGCACATAAAACAGCAATTCCCACGTTATAAGATAGCCATCCATCGCAAGAAATCATCTTTATTTTACGGTCTCGTCAGACAAGAAGAAGACAGAAAAGTGAAAATTATCATCGATAAAGACCTTCCATTCGATCTGGCGGTCTACACCCTCGCGGAGGAAGTTGCCCATCTAAAAAGAGGAATCAAAAAAACCTTCGAAAAGAATCACGATGACAGATGGGGGCAACTTTATGCGTTTTATCTAAGAGAGTTTACCAACTTTCTGAAGTTATACGAAGATCAAAAACACCGACATAGCTAAAAGAAAAAGCCATCCGTGGCTTGAAATAGAACGGTCTGGGGAGCGCACCTACGCTTAGGTTTCGATTATCTTGTCAATAACCTCCCGGAGGATGTCGTCTAGTCGACGAAGCACCTCCGGGTCTTTATACTTTTGCTTTAGTGACTTTATTTGCGCGATTAGCCTCAGCGGCCGCGTAGTTGCCTTCGCAACCGCTGATTCAATTTTCTCTAAATCGCGCCTTACCAATTCCTTCTCATTTAGTCCTCCCTCGACCTGGAGGACGATTTTCGGGACCCCAGAGAGCTGTTCATCAAACAGCTCTTTGTCCTCTTCTCGGAAAACAAGAAGAGGCCCGAAGGCCCAGCTTTTAAGCCGAAGCACCTTCGGCAGCCGACGCTTAGTCAGTAAATAGTAGGCTTTCATGTCGTGGCCTCCTTATCATTCGTAACCGACTCTGCCAACACCTTGAACAAAACCGCCATACAGCTTACCAAGATCGTCATGAGCAATTTACCCCAATAATTGTTCATCGTCAATCCTCCTTTCTTAAGAAAGACCCTAATTACTCAACAACCCAACGCTCCCCAGACCGCAAATCGTCCCTATGATTACTACTGGAAAGGAGATATTTATGGCTACTAAGATTCTAAACGTGCTGCCCCAGCTTTTTCATATCCGCAATGATACCCCTTTTGTTCCTTATCGGCCGTTCCAGGAGCTTTTTGTTGATTATCACAAGAACCCGTTTGTGATAATCAAAAGTGGACGGCAAGTCTCCAAAACGACCTCAGCCATTATCCATACCCTCTGTCATGCATTGCGTTACCCCCACTTCTATACCTTAATCATCACTCCCCTTGAGATCCAAGCCCGTCGTTTGACGACGGACTTTCTACTGCCAATCATCAAGGCTTCACCGATCTTTAAGGTCTGCCGTTATACCAATTCCGCCTTCAAAGTGCGTTTGTATAATGGCTCAACCATTGAAGCCTCATACTCCTCAACCTCCAAAGAGGCAGAAGATACCAAACGCATTCGCGGTATCTCTGCCGATAAGTTACACTTAGATGAAGTCCAAGACATTCCTTACAACGCTATTCCAGCAATCCGTGAGTGTCTCTCGGCCTCAAAATACCAATACCTCCTTTTTACTGGAACACCGAGGACACTCAACAACACCCTTCAATACCTATGGGAACGTTCCACGGCAAACGAGTGGTGCATTCCCTGTAGGCATTGCGGGCATAATAATATTTGCTGTGTTGAAGAGGATCTGCTGAGAATTATCGGACCCTATCGTGATGACATTTGTGAAGAGCGGCCAGCCACATGCTGTAGCCGCTGTGGTGGGATCATTTATCCACAAGAGGGATTCTGGTTACCGAAACACCCCACAAATTCGTGGGTCGGTTACCACATCCCTCAGGTGATCATTCCTACCCATTATGCCAACCCCAAAAATTGGAAGGTTTTGCTGGATAAACAAAACCTCCAAGGCTATACGTTGGCCGACTTTTACCGAGAAGTTCTTGGCGAAGCTTATGACGTCGCCACAAGACTTGTGTCTGTGACGACGTTGCGTAAGGCTGCTACTTTGGGTCCGAGGGATAAAGACTTCAAGGAATTGTTACACAAATGGATACCTCGTTATAGGATGACAGCTTTAGGAATAGACTGGGGCGGAGGCGGTGAAGAAGGCAATTATACCACCATCGCTCTCTGTGGCATCACCTACGATGGGATCATTGAGGTGCCTTGGGCTTATGAGTCCCCGACACCTCACGACCACATCGGTGAAGCCCGTCTAATCCTACACCTGTTGACCGAGCTGAAACCCAACCTCATTGCCCACGACTACTCGGGGGCAGGAGCACTCCGCGAAACGATCCTCATTCAAAGCGGAGTGCCTATTGATTGTATCTGTCCTGTTCGCTATGTGGGCAATCAAGGTGTGGCCCTGCGAATCGTGCCCGCCACACCTGACCACCCCCGTACGTTGATTCAAGTCGATAAGAACAAATGTCTGCTCTATGTGATCGGAGCATTAGCCCAGCAGAAATTGTACCTATTTGATGACTTTGATGCTCCGAAATCACTAATCAAACAATTCCTATCGTTAATTGACGAAAAACACAGTTATCCTGAAAAGTACAGGATTATCCCGGAGCCAGGAGCACGGGATGAGTTTCCTCAAGCCGTGCTCCTGGGCTCCGTCGTCCTATGGCATATCGTTGGTTTCCCAACGTTTCTGCCGTAGGAAGTTAGAATCTATGTGTCTAGAAATTCCATGGACTTTCTTAACAACTCCTCCTGAAGCCGTTTTAAATCCTCCAGCACCGACAGGTCCAACATTGAAAACATCTTACACATGTTGGACCTTGCTTCGGCATTTTGCGTCCCCCGGCAGAGCTCTTGAATCGCAGGCTTTAGAGCCCTCAAGAGGGACGCCAGTACAGAGATCTTGACTGTTAATGACGTGCTCGTCGTGTTGTCATAGACGGAGCACGTGTTCCCTATGACAACCGGAACAATCGTCCCATAGCCTGATAGAGCCAGGAGAACGTGTATCTCGTCCCCTCCATTGGGATCGATGATACACAGGTCCCCCGGCTCCAGCGACAGGTCCTGAAACACCAGGACCGTGTCGCTGAAAACTCGAATGATTTGGGACGGCTCTGTCCGTCCTAGCTTTTGTAGGATGTCCTTAACTTCTTTATCGTGAAGATAATTTGTTATTATCTTCATTTTGAACCTCCTGATAAAGTCCGTGGTCTTCTACTACGTACCTTAACGCGAGCTTTTTATTCAAACTCGCCACAAACAACCTATTCGCCTTACACTTGAAGAGAAATTCTTCCCGGAAGTTACTATTTCCCGGGAAGAAATGGACGCCTACGTATTCTCGCACACCATCGGTTGCAACCACGAGGCGTGCGGGACAATATGAGACTACCTCCACGGGCTCATAGTACGAGAGACGTCCAAGAATCTCTTCGTACTTAGCCTTGAACATCACTACAGTGAAAAGTTTCTTAACCAAATTACCTGCGCAATCCGTGCGCAGGTATCCTGGTTCAACAATAGGCAACTTCATGGTTATTTCTCCTTAATAAACCTTGCCACTCGGATATACTCCGGAACGGCGACATCCCCACTGTCCCGAATCAGCCAACAGTAAAGCCTGCTGTGCTTTGGCGGCTTCGGCCAGGATGTTTCGCCGTCCGTGACCATTATTATGTGCCTAAATCGCTCGGAGGCATCTAAACGGTCCACAATTGGACCAAGATCGGTGCCTCCACCGACGGGTACTTCCTTGACCCGCTCGGGATAGAAGTTTCTCTCCTCCGTGATAATTTCCACATCGCAGTAGTAAACAACCAGAGCGCCCGGGAAGGCCTCAGCTAAGCCATAAAGGGCTCTAGCTAAGTCTTCCAGAAACGGCTGAACGCTCTGGGAGACGTCAAATACTACTGCGATGGGCTCTTGGTTAGTACGCAGGTGGGCCGGTATAACAATACTGGAGCTATACCGGCGGTTAGGCCTCGCAAAAGATTGGCGTCGGAACTCACTCTGTGCACCGAGCTGTGCGTTTACAAACTGCAGCAGCTCGTCAAATGGATTCCGGAGAGGGCTTCCCACTTCCATGGCTCGGCGGACATCAGCCAGGCCCGACAGCCCTGCCCGCTGAGCCGTCTGAAGGGCCTGCTCGACTGCTTCTCGCAACGCAGCCTCGGTAACAAGCCCTCGGTCGAGCTCAATTCCATCGACCTCGATAGATTCTTCGGAGGTGTCACCCTCCCCTTCTTCACCCTCTCCGAATAGATCTACGGCCACTTCGTGGCCTTCTTCCAGTTGCTCCATATGCTCACGGAGGAGCTTGTAATAGGCCTCCACGGACAGGTCAGGAGGAAATCCGAAACTGGCCGCGGAAGCGAAATTTTTCGGAACTTGTATGAAATGCTCAAGCACCTCCGTGCGTGCAATCTCCGACGCTAAGTTCCATAACGCCCTATCATTATGGGATGCAAGTAATTGCCCAGCACGGTCCCGGTGCTTGAGAATGTAAGCCAAAACCGCATGGGCTACGTAAATGGGTTTTAAATCATCATCAATGTGCTTATTGATGATGATTTTGTTGTGATGTGTGATAATTAAAGGCTGGGATGCATTTGCTTGGGTATCGTCCTCACCCCTTTCCTCTATCGGAATCAGGAAAATGAACCTGCCGCCGAATTTCAGAATGTCAAACACCTGTTTCCGCAATCCGATCATGGTTATCCTCCTTTCAAAAAGGAAAGTCAAAGAACCCACCCACCCACCACTTTTACCTAGATACCTCTATGTCACCTGTTGGAGAAGCTGGAAGACTTCCGGAGGAAATAGACCCCGGTGCTTCGATCTCGCGGCGGTCTTGAGAAGGCACAGGATGTATTCCTGATACCTTCCCTCCTTGAGATAATCATTCAAATAATCGACCGCCCGTTTCCAAATATCCTTTCCGACCTCCTCCGGGAGAGTCTCGATATAGCTGAAGACCTCGTTGAACAACACAAATACCAACGAGCCCTCTCTCCGGCGGTCGTTAAACGGGTACCTCAAGCCCTCGTTGAGGTACTCCTCGATGAATTCCTCCACTCGCGGCAATTCCATCGAGCGGAGGAACGACGACAACTCAGCACTGAAGGCCTGTCCGCAGCAGGCCGTGCTGACGTACAGCAAGTCGGACAGGCTCTTCCGTCCCAGAGCCGCCATTGCTGCCCATCCGCGGATGGTATAATCACATCCGCGAAGGGTCGCATATGCGAACTGCTCGTCCTGAGCAGGCTCCAAGAGCACGCTAGGACGGCTCTGGAGAAATATCCACATTAAATTCCTTGCCCACCCAATATTTTCCTCCCAATTGGGCGGTAGCTTAATGAAGTTATTACTGAACGCACCCTCCGAGAGGTACTTCAAGTACCCCTGGATGTTTGGCGTCATCGGGACCCACGCCATTCTTGTCCTCAACATGCGGCTCATAGCATGGGTCCCCAAATCCTCCTGATTGCACGTTCCCACAATATACGTGCTGTTTGGGATCGCGAAGATCCCTCTTTCGCGATCCACCAATTGGCACAGGAGTGCCTGCACCTTGTCGGGAGGCACCCTGTTCACCTCATCCAGTAATAACATCGTGTTTGGCTCTCTCAACCGGCTGATAAACTCCGGCTCGGCAAATTTCATCTTCCCCCCCTCGATATACGGATACCCGATAAAATCTACGGGTTCCACCCCGAGGAGAGGCAATTTGATCAGCCGGAGATTTAAGAATTCCGCAAGCGCCCCAATGGTCGCAGTCTTGCCGATACCGTTGGGGCCTACAAGAACGACCGGGATACCTGACTGTACTAACACCTCAAACATGTCTTTTCTCCTTTAATTGAATCACCTCTATGTCACATCGACAGTTTTTCAACTCCGTCGCGTAAAGAACTCTGCCATATGGGAGTCGTTGCACTTCGTGTGACGTTATTTTTACGAGACGGAGCTGAAAATCCCGTAAGTCCACACAGATTACCAATAACTCTTCTTCATCCGTGAGATCAAGCGGGGCCAACCGAGCCCGCCCGACACAGCCTACGGTCCTATAAAGGAACCGCAGTTCCTCAGCTTGCATTATGACCACGACGCAGTCATGAAGGAGCCGATTAAAGTCGGCATCGGGTATCTGCCCCCTTAAACATTCAGCTCCAAAGACATAAGGTAAGGGAAGGTTTAGCAGCGAGGGCAGAACCTTTATCGCAAAATACGGTACATACGGCTCTTCAGGACTCAAACGCGTTACTCCCGCGTACAAATAGACAAGTCCCAAAGAACCGCGGACCGTAAATGGAACGATTGTCCCGGATACATGGAGATAGTAACAATCTCCATAATCGGGATAAAAAATAAACATCCTGTTTAGATGCTGGATATCCTCCATGACAATGGCTGCCCGCGTCCAGAACGGGACGAAATCTTTAAGTGTTGGAACTGGAGAATCCCAGTACCAATATTTGATTTGGCCTTCTTTGTCCCGTTCGACGACACATAATTCACAGTAGCGGTCCCATATCAGGTACGTTCGGGAACCCAGTACTACTGCTCTTGCTAAATGGAAGTTGGTTTCTTTTTTCGCGAGCTCCACTAACGAACTTAGATATCCGTGATATTTATCCGCCTCCTGAGGAGGCGGTCTCATAAGTTCGAGCAAGACACGATCGAGTCGCTCGAACTTACCCTCCTGGTTCAGGATACCAGGTCGAAGTAGCCTAAGGTCGGTGACCCCTAGGCTGAATGCCAACCTCATATCCTTATCCGTAATGAGGATCTTCTCCGTCTTAGTAGGGTCATCCATGCGAATAAAATAGACGGCGGCTTCTGAACCGAACACCCAATAGCCGTCGATAACACTATACAGCCTCTCCATTCTCATCCTGTACCTCCCTTATTCCGAATTCGAAGACCCTTGCATATGCCTCGGCTGATCTGAACCAGACAAGCTCGTGTTTAGCAAGCTTATGGTACCGCTGTCGAGGTGGATCAAATAGACTGTCCACCTCCTCACTAACTACCTGACGAAACGTTCTCCGAGTAATGTCGAGGAACACCAGCTGAATCCGCGTTGCGAAATCGGCAACGCTACGTCCGGCCATTACCGCCTGGAAACTACCCCAGGCGGAATAACCGCTATGGTTACGAATGTAGTAGTTATACGCATCCGTGACTTCCCCATGATGAATCAGCGTGATGACAACTCGTGGGGATAGTGCCCTCATAGAAGCTCGGTAAGAAACTGCTTTGTTGGCCTGCATACAGTGACTTGTAAAAGGGATCCAATCTACGGTAAGTGAGCCTTCGCGAGCGTGGACGATAATCAAACCGATAAACTCCACACCCGAAAAAATGGGCATCACCTCGTAGTTTAACAACATCGGCTTTTCGACTCCCGCTGCAAATAGCCATTCACTGCGATCCCACAGATAGATCGCTGTGGGATTGTACCAGCACAGGTAAGGACCTTGCAGCGGAAAGTCGTAAGCAAATAAATCCAGCCGCGGGCTTTGGTCATTAACGACATAGTCCTGGGGGATGAGATTCTCAAAGCAGTAGACCCGCCCGCTGAACGAATTTGCCAGCGTCAAGAGGTAAAAACAATGGTCTTTAGTGGTTCGGACACCGACAAAACCATCTGGTAGCTCCCACCAGATGGCTCCAGAAAGGAGAGAGCTATTGATGTCTTTGCTCCCCTTATCGATCCACACCTCTGGCGGTAAGGGACGGATGAGACATCCAATCGAATCCGTCCCTTTTTTACCAAAGGTGTTGCAATTGTACTGCAAGCTACCGTCATTCAAATCTAAACAATTGACGGTATATTCTCGAATGAACGGTTGCTGCCATACAAGTTTCCTGTTGACGAGACAGCAAAATTTAACTGTGGACATTTTTACCTTCATCTCCGTGTCCTCCTTTATCAAAGGGGCCTACTTTGTGCCTTCTACCATAGCTAAAAAAGATTGGTCTAAGGCCTTTCTTACTCCATGTATTAATGCGTGATCCACTACCCTTTTTCAGGGCACAAAGCGGCTTCCCTTGGGATAACCGACAAGGATGTCCTTAGGAAATGCTTTTAGGAAAGGTAAGGATTTAAGAGCTACTATTAGCTCTAGCTATCTCAGATACCTATCACAGCATAAGGATAGGTATTAAGACAGCTATAACAAACATCACCAAGAAGGTTAACAACCTTCTGCCAAAAGGGGGGTATTGATCGGCTTTTTGGTGATGTTTGTAAGCATACCTAAGCTCCTTGTGATTATCCTGCGAAAATTAGGAGGTTGGTCTTAGGCTTGGTTTGGTTTTACGACCTTAGCGGATCTTATGACACGGGATTTTTAGGATGAAGAGTTATCCCAAATGGACCAGGACGTAGCCGCTTTGTGGTGGATCAACTACCACCCCGTTGCCTGGAAAACCTATCTCAACCCGGAAAAGGAAGAGCTGAGATAGGAACCCCGATTTCGACCCACTAGAGGTCAACCTCCATCCAAGGGAACCGAGGGTTACGTCCTCCATGAGTAACTCCTCTAACCGGTTTACCTTAGCCTAAGCACGGTAAAGGAAACCGGAAAAGGACCGCTTCCCAACCTCCACGGTGGATGGATTGAGTTATTTTAGGAAGCTAGTTATCTAAGGGTAAGAAAGGGTCGCATGGTCCCTCATGGGCTGAAGAACCATGCGACCCCAGTATAACAGATAGGCAAAGGGATGTCAAGGGTTTTGGGGATTTTTAAGGATCCGGGCGAAAGTGTAGTAGGAGATATTGGTAGAAGGATCCTGGTAGTGGAACCAGGCTAGGGTAGGAGTGGTAGAAATTTGGATGTCTTGAGGGGAAAGATGGAAAAGAGGATCATAAGTAAAGTTAACGGAAAAGGAATTAAGGGTGCCGCGGAGAGGGAGGGAAATTTGGTGATATCGCCCGGAAAGGTGAATAAAGGGATCGGGATCAGAGGAGGGAGTGAAGCGGGTGATTTCAAAGGGCCAAGGATTAAGCTGCCCAAGGGGAGATTGGGCAGTAGGAGAGGGGGGATCAAGGAGGGTAGAACGGGGGAGAGGAAGACTGGGAGTGTAACTAAAGCAAGGGATAAGAAAATGATGATCCTGGTAGCGGATATAAAGGGAGCGGTGATAGCGGGTATGGTGAAAGGCAAGATGGACCGAAGAGGCCTTAGGATCTGAAGAGGCAAGAAGGGCAAGGGGGATAAAATGGTGCCAAGGGTGCCCAAAGGTGCGGCGAAGCAAGGATTCAGGAGGGGCTTGCCGCAGCGGAATGACAATCAGGCGACCCATATAGTAGTTATCCTTGAGAAGAAGTAAGGCGTTTCCCCAGAGAGGATGGTCTTTGACGATAAGGTGAATAATGTCCCCGGGAGCCTGAATCAGATGATCAAAATGCAGCCGAAGAAGCGAAGCTTTAAGTTGGAAGGCGTTGCTGGGAGGGTCAAAGGGGCGAGGGGAAAGGGAATGCAGACAGACTGCGGATAAGGAGCGACCAGATTGATAGTTCTGAAGGATCGCAAGCCCCTCATCGGAAGAAAAAACTAGAGGGGCCTTAAGATCGGAAAAAGAGATATCATCCTGAAGGGCAATATCCATATAGGCCTCATGGGCATCAAAGGCCGTAAGCCGCCAGGTTTGACGCTTTTGGTAAAGATAAACATGCTGAGAAAGGGCCGAGGCCATCTGAAGGGCAGTCTGAAGGGGGATCCTCATGGTAAAACCTCCCATAGCTAAAGGTTTGAAAGGTCCGGCGAATTCCTGCATTAATTTATGATAAAGGAGTGTTGGTCATGGAGGAAGGGTAAAAGAGTTTCTTTTGCTTTTTAGCAAAGGAGAAGGAAAAGGAGAAGGAAATGGTGGTTATATTACTGCTTCTCGTGGTCCTCGCAAGTTGAGGACCAATAAAAAAAACATGGTTGCGACCCTATCTGGTCGCAACCAGCTAAAAAAATGGGAGCGTTATGCTTTGGAGTCGGGGCCAGCTAGGCCCCGACTCCAAATTCTCTTGAAGCACAGTCCTGCTGCCTTCTTTAGCTATGTCGCCTTAATGTGCGGGAAAGACCGCATAATAGTGAATCCCTGCCTCATAGTGATGGTACCAGAGATTCTCTGCTTTTATGGCGACTTCTGGCTTTTCTGCAAATGGCCAAAGGTCAGTTTCAGAAGGGAGGGTGAGTTTAAATTTTGGTGGATGTAAAATCCTTTTGGGAGGGATCCGCTTTGGTTTACCCCTCAACACAAAATACGAATCGGCATGCTTAATATAAAGCTCATCGCCATTGACCGTAAAGCCCAAATCCGTGGGTCCGTCAGGAAGCTCTGACCTTAAAAGCGTCAGAGCAATATAGGGCGCAATATGGGATGTGAACACCCTCCGCTTCAGATATGAAAACCCCTCCAGAAACTGTAGCGGAAGGACGATAAGGATTGTGTGCTTGGAGCCCTCACCAATAAGCACGAGGGCATCCTTCCAGACTTTGTGTCTGATCGTTATAATGTGGGTCACTTCCGCACTACAGTTGGCAAGAAGTTCCAGGTGTGCCTTAAGGAGAGGCACTTGGAACTGATAAAGCTCAGGGGGCTGAAAAACAGCCGATTCGTGGTTTGAGGGGCTTATCGAGAAACTGCCGGACCCAAGCAAAGGAAAAAGCTCAGGTGCAAACTCGGGATAGGGCTCAGATCCAAAATGCTTAGGATCAATCGGCATATCGAATTGGACATGCCGATCCCGGATCCCTCTAACTCTGGTAAGTCCCTTCTCGTCACGATATATATGAAGGGTGCAATTCATCCAAAAGCCTAGGGTGCCGATGATCGAATTCATAGGCATTCCTCCTTACAAAGAAAGGTTCCTTTTCGCCTCTCACCTGGAAAGCCTGCTTCTTAAGGAGTAAAATTGGGAGGGAAGCGACATAGTTAAAAAGATCCTGCTTTGGAGAGTTTTCTCCAAGCAGGACTCGACGGTCGGGTGTCAGTTCAACGCTTTACTCTTCCTTGACCATGTTGAAAAGTCGGGCCAGCCTTTGGCAGGCCCTGAAGAACTCAATCAGCTGCACTGTTGCCTCCCCCCTCATTTCTGGGGGCATCCGGTCCAAGAGTTCTTGGACCTCGTCCTGGACCGCTTTTGGACACTCTCCTGCGATCTCCTCAAGACGCCTGATTTCTTGTTTCAATTCTTCAAACAAGAAAAGGTTCACGCTGTTCATGGTCTTCCTCCTTTTTTGTTTGTAGTTCAGACAAAACCTTACTTACCTATCCAAACCTTACCTCAACAAGGCAAACCTCTGCTACCCGACCGTCACTTTTTAATGCAAAAATTTCGATAAATTTTCACGGTTTGTAGGGGGGCTTTTTAGCATTAAAAACCTTCATTTTCACATAGCTAAAAGAAGCGACCTGGTTCCCAGGACCCCTTCCTTTCAAGTTCTTTGGAATCCTTAGGGTGAAAGCTTTACTCTTCCTCTGACAGAAAATAGCCTTGAAAACTCCACTTTAAGGGAACCGATAAGATGCTTGTTCTGATTAACATTTGTCCTATAGCTGATATAGGGTGAAAAGTATGCAATTGGAGGAGGTATCTTGGGATAGAAAATCTGAAGTAGTAGTGGGGTTGGGACCCGCCAGACTCGTGATTTAAAGCATATCCCTCTGTGGGTATGAATATCAGTGCCCTGCGGTAAGAATCCCATCTTCTTCAAAGAAGAGATTGAAAGGAAGCGATATAGCTAAAAGAGATCGGCTTCCGCCGCCAGGCGGGAGGCGGGAGCCACGCGAGCCTTGACCGAGTCGACTAATTCAGCTCGGTCAATGCTCTTCTTATCTCTCTCGCTGCGTCGATCATCGACTCTAACATTGAAAGAATCTTGGCTTTTGTCCGCGGATCGAGAGCGGCTGCATATTGCAGCCACTCTCGAATCTGGCTGGGTACGTACGCTTCGACTTCCTTCTCGAGCTCTTCGATTTTCAGCAAAACTTCGTCCATATTTCGACTCCTTTGTAGGAAGAGACTTGAGAAACTGTTCCCACCAACCCACCCACCACTGGCCTCCCGCCCTCCTAACCAACGACCTATTCCTCCTTCCTCACTTTTTAATGCAAAAATCCTAATAAATTTTCACGGTTTTTAAGGGGTCCTGAAAGAGCCAGCAATCTGGTTTCCAGGACCCCTTCCTTTCACGTTTTTTGGAATCCTTCGGATGGCTGCTTTTACTCTTCTTCTGAGATCGTTTTTATAGGTCGAATTAGTAATCGACCTTTGTATGTCACAATGTAATCCTCAGATATCCCTAGCTCTGCTCCTTGCAAGGCCCAAATGATTTTGGCTTTTAGGGCCTCGAGGGCTTCCTGTTCCTTCTTTATGTTTTTCTGATGCTCTAAATAATCCCGGATATGCATAATGGTTTCCTCCTTAAGTTCGACCTTTGTTTTGACTGTCGGAAGCCTTCTTAGGAGAGGAGTTGGGGCGATATCTTCTTCTCGAATATCTCCCGCAAGCATCCTCTCCCATCGTTTTCTTGCCATTTCGATTATCTTTTCAACACTTTGGGACGGTTCGATGGTGTGGAACTCAAACCCCCTTGCTCCAACAAGGGCAGCCAAATATCCTCGCTTTGCCCTTGTCAGATTTATGTAAATTTCCACCTCAAGCTGTTTATAGTCCGGAATGGGCGTCCAAAGCTTGTACATGGGCGATGTGATGCCCGAGGAAGAAATCACAATCGGACACCCTTCCGCATCCATATCACAGACCCCCTCTATCTGCCTCTGCTCGTCCCTTATCACCACATCAGGCTTTACTTCTAGCTTATGTGTCGTTGTGTACCATTCTCGTATAAGTGGTTTCAGGACTTCATGGATCTTTAGATTCCATGAAACCTCAGAAATCCCGAGATGGCGTTCAAGATAAAGCTCCAGTGGTTTTTTGTAAGGAACAGCACCTACCAAAACACAAATGTCACTTGGCGTTAACATCTCTAGGCCCTCCGTCATATCTAAAAAATTTCGGACATAACCCTTTTCCTCATAGTTTAATGCTGGGGTTTCTGAGAATTTTCAGTGAAGGTATAATAAATCAGATCAATGTGGAACGGATCGGCTGTGTCGCTCTTGTTATAACCTTTGACTTACTGCGGTTGCAATGGGCATTTTCGGTTTTAAGATTCAGATAAGATGCTAGCATGATAAGCTTCTGGTCTTATTGGCCTATGAAGGTCCCGAGCCTTTAGATTCGATATCTTTACGGTGGATTCTATAACTTTGTCTGATGGTTTCGTTTATCGATTTGAATTGCCCCTGTTAAGACTAAAATTCTGACGAGCAGCGAGGCTATCCTGACCTAATTTTTAATGGTAATCATGATCATCATCGAGGTGAATAAATATGGGTTTTGTTGATTCGAGGAGGCATCTTCGGTTTCGTCTAGGTACAAAGGAAGAAGAGGATGCCTATCTTGCGACCTATTCGCAGATCGGACCTGAGGATTTCGATGCGGAGAAGGTTTGGGTCGTTTTTGGTGGAAGAAGTGCATTGGTAAGGAAAGAGGATCTGCTGGAGGCTTTATTCGGGAAAAATTCTTCTTCAGACAAACCAAATCTCGAACGGGTAGAGAATATCGTAAATATGGGATCTAGGTCGGAGTCTAATTGGTCAGCTCCTATCAATGCGGATAAATCCAATAACACCGGAAAACAGGAAACCACGTCTACAAAAGAGGATGTTATGCATCAGCTGCATGTCCCCACGGAATCTTTAGCCTTAATCATGCCGGAGGATGGACTGGTAAGGACATGCTACTTTCATGAGATAATTTTGGAAGGAAACAGGCTTACTTTAGTGTGGGATACACGGGCTGTCGGTTTTCATAAGACTTATCCTTTGCCCGGGAAAAGATTTTTGGTTCGTTGTTTATCCAGAGGATTAATCGATGTTCCGGTTGTGTCCATAGGTTATCTTTTTACGCATGGAGTTTACGAATATTACCTTCTGGTTTTACTTCCAAGAACACAAGACACCAACATAACTAGAACATCGGAAACTTCGGATAACTCTCAGCCCCAAGACTCTGAAGGTGTAAAAGCCGAGGCAATATGAGTCTACCATCCTCTTTTGAAACCCAAAGCTTTTTTTACATTCCTGCTCCTTGGCACGATCCGATCCGTCGAAGGGCACCAAGGAGTATAAAGGAAGTTTTTGCATGGTGCGAATTTATTGTTCTTTCGAATCAAATCTTAAATGCTGCTCTTCAACGGCTTGTTTCGTACTTCATAACCGAGATTGAAGTTCTCGATGTCGAACTAAAGGAAGAGGAAAAGATAAAGCAATACCTCTACGATCGACTTTCGATCGATACGGTCCTTTACAGCATTGGAATGGATTATTTGACTTATGGGAATGTTTTTGTTACGGTACATTTTCCTGTCTATAAATCTGTAAGTTGTCCAAAGTGTGGGTTTGGGACGCCTTTCGAGCCTTACGCTTCACGACCGGAGACAGAGTTTGAATTCAAGGATTTTAAGATTAAATTGAAATGCCTTCAGTGTGGATATAGTGGCTTCTGGAACGTTGTCGAGCACGTCAGTACCAAGGAAGAGGATGTCTCGATTATTCGTTGGAATGTGCATGATATTGATATCGTCTATGAACCTTTTTCAGGAACGACCGACTATATATGGACCATCCCAGCCGAGATAAAACAGCAAATCCTTAAGGGAAGTGTAATTCATGTAAATCGAGCCCAACAGGATGTTCTAGAGGCAATCGCAACCGGGGCAAATCGCATCAAACTAGATCGGGATCAGGTCCTTCATTTACGAGAAGATCACCTATGTGGGTTGAGGCTTAATGGTTGGGGCCTTAGTCCCATTATAGCGAATTTCAGTCAAACTTGGCTTGTAGAAAATCTAAGAAGGGCAACTCAAGCGGTTGCAATTGATTCGATTGTGCCCTTAAGGATTATCTCTCCTCAGGCCAGACAGGCTCCGGGAGTTTATGGGGATGCAGCTTTAAGTTTGGGACTAGATGTCGTAGAGTCCCGACTCCAGGCAATTATTAGGGACTGGCGAAGAAATCCCTACGGCTGGTACACGTGTCCTTTCCCACTTTTATACCAACCTCTCGGAGGAGAAGCAAATCGGCTTTTACCTTCACAAATTATCGAACAGGCTAATTTGGATCTGGTGAATGGTCTAAATATTCCTATGGAATTTTTCCGAGGCACCTTGACAGCTCAAGGTGCACCGCTTGCCTTAAGAATCCTCGAAGGGGTTTGGGGAAGATTGCTTAAGGTCTATAATCGCTTCCTTTCCTTCTTGGCTCAGAAGCTTGCAAGCCATTTCCGCTGGGATCAATTTCGACTGCGAATGGCTCGACCAACGCACGTGGACGATCTGCAGCGGCAGATGGCTCGGATGCAGCTGGCTATGAGTGGTGCCATCAGTATGACGACTGGACTGAAGGCTGTAGGTCTGGATTACGCCGAGGAGCTAAGACGACAACTTGCGGAACAGAAACTCCAGACCATGGAATATCAAAAGCTCCAGGACGAGATGGAACAAGCCTCCTTGAAATATCAAATGACTCAACCGCCTCAGCCCGCAGAAGGAGGAGGGGATTTAATGAGTATGCTGATGGGTGGACTTGCTGGAGGAGCAGCTGGAGGCGGTGGAGGAGGAGCCGAAGCCGCTGCGGCAATGGCTGGAGGAGCACAAAGTCCTATGACCATTATCGATCAAGCGGTGGCTCAGGTCTCTGGAAAGAGCGGCGAGCCTGTTTCGCTTGATCTTCTGACACAGTATGCTCAGCAGTTAGCACAACAATTAATAGGCATGCATCCTTCGGAGCGGCGATCGGCCTTGCTACGGCTTAAGCAAAAGCATGAAGTGCTTCATGCTTTGACAAGACAGGCCATGGAAGATCTGTATCGTCAAGGCGAATTGCAAGGTCGTATTCAAGTTCAACAACAAAGTGCTGGTCAATCTCCTGGTGTAAGTTTACCTATTTAATCGAGGTGATTAAACCATGAAACAACCTAGATTTTATGGTATTCCAGATTTAGATATTCGCGTTCAACATTTGTATCGTCAAATGATGGCTGAAAAGAATGAAGTCGAGGAGGTTGTACCGGAAAAGCAAGAGACGGTAGAGGAGACCACAGAAGAAAAGGTTCAAGAGGCAGTACAGGAACAGCAGCAAGTGAGTGAAGAGGTTAAAGAAGAAAAGGTTCAAGAGGTGGTGGAGGAAGTTGTGCAGGAGCAGCAGGAAACTACAAAACAGGAAACCGTCGATACTGTAGATGACGAGGACGTCGAAGACGACGATGATGATGACAATGTAGAGTCAGATACAAAAAAGCGGCGGACTCGTCGAACGAGCAAGCGGAAAACAGCTAGCGAACCGACAGTCGATCAAAATCCATAGGTGAGTCTATGCCGTTACCTCCTAGTTTTCCTGGAGATAAAAAACCACCAAATCGTAAACCTTCGAAGCCAATTGATTATTCGAAAATCATGCCCGAGATCCTTCCCGACCCGAGTGGAAAGATTATCGGTCGTGATTGGTTGAGGATTTATAAAAGACCTCCGCTGCCTAAGGCGGCTTCGTATGATTATGCCGTTTATAGGCTTTTCGTTAAAGCTTCTTCAGAGCAGCCAAGTCCTATCTTTGGATTTTGGCCGGGCTTGGAAAAGATTGCCGAACCAGTCCCCGGGACACCTCCGCAGCCCGTAGGAATGGCTCAGCCTAAGAAGCCCCAGGTTCCGGTTCCGACTCCACCAGCAGCTAAACCTCCTGGACAGCCTCCTACACCGAAGCCGCCTACGCAAGCCGCCCCTCCAAAACCGGCGACACCTCCATCACAGACTCCACCACCACAACAACCTCCCAAACCACAAGCTCCGCCACCACAGCAGCAACAACCACCTAAACCACAAACCCCGCCACCACAGCAGCAACCTCCCAAACCACAAACTCCACCTCCAGAACAACCTAAAGCTCAAACTCCGCCCAAACCACAAACACCTCAAACTGCACCTCCGCAGCAAACAGAGCAAAAGGCTCCTACACCGCAACAATCGCCAGCATCACAGGCTCCGCCACCTCAACAGCCACCTACACCGCAAACCCAGCCTCCACAACAGCCATCTGCTCCACAGCCTGCAGCGACTCCGCAAGCTCCGTCTCCAGAGCAACCGCAAACTCCGGAAACACCTTCTTCAGCAACGACGCAGGTTGTGGAGCCTATTCAGAGATTTGACGTAAGTTCCATTAAAAACAAGGATGATTATAACCGATTTCTTATCGGACTTCGTCAATCAGTGGAGCTGATGCCTCATTTCAATAAGAGCCGGATGGGCGAGCTGCGGGCCTATATGGATGTGCTTCATGAGGATCCGACGAAATGGCAACAAATTAAACCCAAGATACTCGGGATGATGAATTATGAGGCGGTTAAACAAGATACGGATCGATTGAATGCAATGCGAGCTCGTCGAGGACAGATTGCGAATCTCCGACAGCAGTGGCAGGATTTTGGTCGGTTAGTTAATGTGGAGAATCCTTACGATGCCGAACAAGCAATGGTGAGTCTCCTTACGACCCTCCGGAATGGGCTTGAGCAGATAGGGGCGGATGATGCTGTAAGAGAAATAGATGATCTATCTCGCAGACTCTATCATCGTTCCATTAGTGCCGGTGAGGCTTATACAGAGGTAGGTAATCTGCTGAACAACTTGATGGTAGAGTCGGCGGTAGAGCAAGTTGATCCTGGATTATGGCGGGCCCAGAACATAAGGGATTATGTGACTTTGTTGGATGCTGGAAATTGGACGGATGAGCAGAAGCAATATCTTTTAGGACGGTTTAATCAAGAGAAGCAAGCTTTAGTCGGGAATATTCGCTCATTGCTTGCTAGGAAGGATGACACGAGGATTTGGAGAACAAAAGATCTTAATGTGGATCAATATGAGGCGATTCTTCAAAGGATCGAGAACGCCAGGAGCATGGATGACTTCCGTCGTGAGATGTCCGTATTAAGGGATTATCTGAATCGTGACTTACAACGTGGGGCATTTGCTTATCGAGCAAACGAAGTAAAGCAGGCAGCGGAGGGGCTTCAGAATCTTCGTACATATCGTGATCAGATCTCTACGGCAATCAACCAACTAAATCGGATGAATATGATCGAGGCACCCCCTTCGCCAAAGCAGGTTGAGGGGGTTATTCAGCAATTAGATGGGCATTATAACGCTACCATCAATCATTTAAGGAGCATAGGAGAGGAAGATGCAGCAAGGAGGCTTGAGACAACATGGAATAATGTCAAAGCATTTTATCAAAACCGTCTCCATCCTCCGCCTAGTCATCCTGGTTTCGGTTATACTCCAACTTCTGCCAGGGGAAATCGTCCCGTTCAGGATCGTGAAATTCAACAACAACTTCGGAACTTGCATGATGTCACGAATCAGGTCTTTCAGGAAGTAGAGAATAAGCAGAATGATGAACTGCAGCGGTTGGTGGCGATGCAAGATTTCTATAACTCGGTTTACAGTCTGCATCGCCTTTCGCGGGCTGTGAACATTATGGGACCTAGTGAGGGACCAGCTGAATCTGAGGTTCCGGTTGGTCCTGCTCTTGCCGAGACTGCTCAGCCTCCAGGTGCTGCAGAAGGTGCTCAGGCTCCTCAAGCTCAAGCTCCCGCTGCAGAAACGGCACCTGAGGAACCTCCGCTTTCACCTCAAGAAGAATTAAGGCGAATGCTTTCGCCCGATGAAGGGCGAGATGTTCCTGAAATTCCATATCTTGATCGGATCATTACCGACCCGCGGGCTGCGGCGGAAATTGAATCGGCCTTCCGCTGGTCTGTTCAAACCTTCGGAAAGCCGCCTTTACCAATGCTCCGGGCCTTACAACAGATTTATAACGATTACATCAACATGGGCGAAATTCAAACCGAAGAGCAGGCCCGGGCATTTAATCGTCGAGTCTGGAATCAGATTGCAATCTTAAAGTTACAAGCAGCCTCTTTAAATGAAGCTCGTAGGTTGATTGAAGAGAACTTCGATGTTTTCGCTCCAATTTTTCAGGATGTCGTTCCCACTGAGGCTAATATACAAAGGAGGAGGTTAGAGGCTTTAGGTACGGCTTTAGCTCTTGTGGAATATAATCGGATCTATCGGCTGTATGCTCAAAATAAGGCTTTAAACCGCTTTAATGCTCGGGCGGCTTACCAGCGGGCCTTGCAGCGTGCCCTTTATGATACACTTGGAATTCGCGATCCAGAAATCGCTCGCCGGATTCAGGCCAATATTGCACGTTTCTCTCGCGAAAAGGTTCAAATCCGTAGGCCGACTTTCTGAGGGTAAGATATGTTTGACCTTATTAAATCTGCCGATCTCAACCCAAACATGCCCTCTGACAACGATATTCCGGCTGCCGATGAGACAGCCCAGAAGATCGTTTCTGCCTTGGGGGATAGGGACTATGGAGCTATTCAAAAGGTGCTACGCTCATTTGAGGCTGGTGATTTGACGGATGCTCTCGAGGATCCTGATGCCAAGAAATATTTGAATGCAATCTTTTATATCAAGCAAAAAGGACTTGATCGGAAAGGACCCGACGTTATTCATCAGCTTGATCTTAATACGGATGAGGGACGCTACGCCTTGGCACAATTTCAAAGGTTATTTCGTCTGGCTGTTGTAAGGCGGCTTCAAAGTTCAGATCAGCCTTTTGAAGAACTAAAATCGGTTTTACGGAAAGCTCTTGCTCCGAATCCGAATTTTACCGAACAGGATATTCACATGATAATGGAATCGATTAGGGATTCTGGGATCAACATTAATGTCCCTCAGCTTCCTGAGCAAAAGAAATCTTCCAATCTTTACAACTTCTTTATGTCCTTAAGTCCTCTTGCTAAGGTTGCCGTGTTGGCAGGGATTCCTATTACACTTGTGGGTGCTTATCAGATGTTAACGGATAAGATCTCAGGTAGGTCGGTTGGTACGACGCTTGCTGGTATTTTGCTGTTTGCCATGGGTTTGTATCATCGTGATCAATCATCCAATCCGTCTGGGCAAGGTAACGTCAGATGAGTGGTTTTGATGTCAAATTAACGACAAACGTCCTTTATTACATTGCTACTTCGGGCTCTAAGCGTGGTTTTTGGAAGGTTGCCGAAGATCTGAATCAATTCGGAGATAATCAACCGGATTTCTCGCAAATACCTTCAGAGCCTGATTTTAACGAACCGACGACCACCACTCCAGAATTTCCGTTTCCTTATTCGCCTTTTACTCCGACCAGTACAACCGAGCTTCCTGAAATTGAGACAGAATTTGAATCGGGCTTGGAACCGGAATTCGAAACTCCAACGGAAATTCGTCCTGCGGAACCATCCCTTCCGATAGATTGGCTTCATGCTAAGGTGCAATCCATTCCTCGCTTTAATCAATTGCTGAATGATCTAAAGAATCCGGCTCGAAGTAGCGAAGCTTGGAAGACCCTCAATGCTGAGTTTCCGGATTTCGTTAGGGCATTCAATTTCTTCCGGCGAAACAATATTCATATCTACGATCCCGATCGAATGTATGGGATCGTGAATGATCCTAAGCTTGCCAGTGAGGCTCGGAGTCACTTCCAGACACTTACACGATATGCTGTTGCCAAGAGGATTTTCGAGCGGGCAGCTGCACGAGGCGATATTGATATTCAAAAGGCAGATAAAAGCGTATTGGCGGAACTTATCAAGAATGAAACAAGCGATATTGTAGCGAAAGTTTCCGGAACTGGTAAACTAACGGAGCAGGATTATCGTGAGATTGTTAATGTCTTTCGCGATGCAGGTTTGATTTCCGGTCAGGTACCTCCGGCAGAGCAAGCTGCCAAGATGCCCGGGATTCTCTCCTATTTCGCTTCACTAAGTCCGCTTGCGAAAGCGGCGGTGCTTTTGGGAATTCCTTTGGGTTTGATTGGGGCATATCAAGCTTTAAACACCAATAGCAAAACCGGCTATATTATGTTAGGAGTGGGCGGTCTGGCGGCAGCATTAGGTTTAAGTGGTCTTCTTGGGCAAACGAAAACGCAGTGATTTTTATAACTAGCAATGCCTAGATCTATGCCTGCAGCCAGCTATTTTTACTATCCTACCGTAAAGGCAGCAAAACAGCCTATTGTTTATCGTAGGGTGCCGCATGTTTATTTTGTGGGGTATCCTCTTGAATATGGATTTATGGAAAAGGAAGCAGGGTGGCCACTACTTGCTCTTAGTGGAGCCTTGACACTTGCACCGTTGGCTGCAAAGGCTGCTCCTTATATTACTAGAGCTCTTCCTCATATTCCTAAAGCCCTTTCTGGAGCATGGAGGGCGGCGAATGTTGCTGCACCGTATTTGTTTCTTGGAAGTCTAGGGTATGATATTGGTAAAAGTCTTGGACCTGTATGGTCCAAACCAAAACAGCCTCGTCAAGCAACGCAGCAACCTGAAAAACCTCAAGAAAGTGTAGTTTCTCCTGAAACACCTGCACCCGAAGAACCAGCTAAACAACCTACACCTAAGCTAGAAACTCCAGAGGTTGATCCTCACGCTCAGGTTTCGATCGATCAGGCCGCTACGAAGGCTCAGATTGATACAAGTCAGTTTCGACAGCTTGCGAAATTCGTTGGGGTTCCCCTTCTTGCCTTTTCTGCCTTGTCTCTCTTGGATGGAAAAGCTGGAATTGGTTCTTTTCTTGGACTTACAGTCGGATTGTTGGGAACGATGTACGGTCTTGGTTTTTTGGATAAGCTCGGAATAGATGTTGATAGCTTTCTTAGTCGCTTCTTACCTCAAAGTCCTATACCTGCTTTTTCATCGTCGACAACACAAGAACAGCCAGCACCTCAAGAGCAACCAACTGAGTCGGAAATTCCTATAAGTGTTAAGATGGATCTTAAGACCCCGCTTGCTTCTGTTCCTGCGGGGCATTTGATTCGCACTCAAGAATTTCGAGCCCTTCGAGAAGCTTCTTCGAAGGGTATGAGTCTACTGGCTTCAGCGGCGTCTTCGAATCCAGAGATTCAGAGTTTTGCAAATCATCTAAAGGCTGCAGTTAATGATCCGAATCACGCTCGTCATACTGAAGCAGTTATTCTTTCTAATATGATCCTTTTGTCGGTGGTGAATCGGGCTTTCGAAACGGACAAACCTGCAGATCAGCGACGTTTGTCTTGGGCGGTCTCTGGAGGAATCAACTATCGTGATGCTGTACAACGGCAGCTGTCGGCGATGGTCACTGAAGAGCTAAGCAAATGGGCCAATATTGCTCGTACACAAGGAATGGAAGCTTTGTGGAATCGAGTCCGTCAAGAGATGACCAGCGGACAATTTTCTAATTTCCAGAATATCATGTCTCAATGGACACAAACCATCAATAAGGCATGGGCGGGAGGTGGTGCTGAAGGGACGGCTCCTCTTATTGCTGGGATTTTGAGGTTCTTAGGCCCGAATGTTGTCAATCGGCTGTTAATGGATCCGAATCTTGCACGAAATGTGTTGTCGCATAGGTCCTTGGTAGCTGATAATGTGGCGTCGAGTTTATCTCAAGCTTATCAATCCGCTAGGGGATAAAAAATGCCTTATTGGGAACAGCAACCACAACAACCACAGCAACCAACGCAACCGGGCAATAGAAGTCAAATTGTTCCTTTAATTCGCAAAGTCAAACAGCTTCTCAGTCTTCCTCCGGATCAGCTTGAATCGGGAAGGCGATTATGGAGAGAAGTGGCTAAAAACCCACAAATAGCTTCTCAATTAGGACCTGCACATAAAGATAAGATTATGGCAGCCGTCCTAAAGGATTACGTTCTACCACAGGTCAAGGATCCTAACCGAGCTAAGGAATTCGTCTCAAGGTTGCAGGCTGCTGTCTCCCAGTTTGCTAATCAAGCACCTCAATCTCAGCAGCCTCCCCCTCCACAGCCTTCCTCTCCACCCCCTCCTCCTCAAAATGTTAAGCAAGGTTCTTGGCTATGTGACCTTTTTAAAAATCCTCCTGGGGCTCTTGACAAGTCGTGGTGGGATATGCTATAATGTCGATTTATCGGAGGGTAAGCTATGCTGCTCCTGGGTGCTGTAGGTCAGGACTTTAAGATTGTCGGACGCAACGGAAATAGGATAGAACCGGTTTTTGTCTCTTCGATGATTGATGATCTTATTGATTTCGTTGACAATCTTTCTGGAGAAAAGTTATACCTGGTTGTTAATGAAAAATCTGCAATTTTCTTGGAAATTTTGTACGGATCTCATTCGAAAGGTAAGGTGCAGATCTTCCCTGTTTCCTCTTGGACTCTCGATCGATTGGTTGCTGATGAGGTCAAAAAAGAAAATCTAGATTCGTATAACGTTATCGATAAGGTTCGTTTAGGTTATGAAATTTGTGAGAAGGGTTTCCCTCGCAGCATAGGTGGTCCGAGACCTTTCCGACTCGAAGATAATCTTTATGGACAATATTGGTGGTCGCGTGTATTGGGTTTAGCTACAGATTCCTTTTACGAGCTAACGAAATTCCATGTTGGATTTTTGCCTTTTGAGCCTTTTGTTGCAAGTCGACGTTCGCTCGGCAGTCTGATTGCCAGTATTGGTGATGTGCGTTGGTACATGTACAAATGCGGGAATTTGTTTAAACGGTTTAAACGTATTTTCGACTGGAATTCCGAGAAGTTTTTGGATGCGATTTTTGATCCTCTAAATGGTTTCCATACGATCTATTGGAACGCACAGCATGCCTGGTATAACGCTTCCATAGCAGCCCAGTGTTTTTCGAACTATCGTAGATTTGGAGTTGATTTTATTCGTGATGCCGATGATGTAGGATTTCGTCTTGGAGATGCTTTTTATCGTATCTATTATCAGGAACAAATCAAACATCCCGAGCATATCGCCCTTTATCGAACGACGACTGCCTTTGTGAAATTTGTCCTTGGTGTGCTCCATTGGGCCTTTGAAAACTCCGAAAGAGATAACTACCGTAACGACGTAAGCTTTGAATTTCTGGACGTTCTATTGCCGACGGAAGAGGAAAGAGAGGAGTACATAAAGTATCTTAAACTTTTAACACCGGATAGAGAGGAATTTGAAGATGCGGTGGTTCCGTGCGGGCAGATTTCTGAGGACAAGGTACAGTCAATGTCCGTCGTCTTTATTATCCCGACTCGTTAAAAAATTTCAAACAACTATTCGAGAACGTAACTATATCACTGAGGAAACTGTTACATACGAAGAGAAATATATCCGTATCGATCCTCAAAGGGATGTCATTGATATTTACGTTGGTCTAACGCATCGTTTAACTCAAATCTGTGAAAAGTTAGACATCCCTTGCGACATCTTCCTAAACTTCCCGCCTCTTCATGTCGATCGTTCTGTTCTTGAGAATGGTAACTTTCGTTCTTTCCAAGTCGAGTTCCTAAACAGCATCATTAATGCTGTAATTAACGGAACTGGTGGAATTTACGTCGCTCCTCCTGCCTTTGGGAAGACGATTCTTATAGGAACAATTGTCAAGCTTTTTCCAAAGGCCAAGATTGATATTGTCTCCAGCAGAAGGGACGTCATTAAAAAGGCTTATGATTATCTTTCGGAATCTGGGATTTCTGCTGGTTTAGTGACTACAGGTTCTCGTCATTACGATCGTGTTACGCTTTATACAGTTAAAAGCCTAAGACACAGCTCATTCGATGCGGATTTGGTTATTCTGGATGAGGCCCATGAGCTGGTAACAGATCAAAATTTTCAGCTGCTTTTAAATTACAGAGACGCTCGATTTATTGCACTTACGGCAACTCCAGATACCCGCTATGATAACAAACACGAGCGGTTGAAGGCCCTTGTGGGACCTGTTTTGTTCCAGATATCGTACAAAAGAACATTGCAGGCAGGTTTAAACGTTCCAGTGGTGGTAAGGTGGTATGCTGCTACAGAAGGATATGTACCTGAGGATTGTAAAATCAGTGAGATTAAGAAATTTGGTTTGTGGAGGAACGAGCGTTTTAATCGACTGGTGGCACAAGTGGCTCGGAAATATTTGGATGAAGGAAAGCAAGTCCTAATTCTCGTCGATACAGCAGAACATGCTGAGAACTTATCTAAGCAGCAACTGCTATCGGATTTTGAAGTTATTATTGCCTCTCGCAGCAAAAATGCCAGCTTAGATCCTTGTACAAGGAAGGAAAGGGAGCGTGTAAGGAAGGCATTTGAAAGACGGGAAATTATGGGAGTTATTGCTACGAAGATTTGGTCGACAGGTGTCAGTTTTAATGATCTTGAGGTTCTTGTTCGGGCCGATTGTACGGCCTCACATACTGAGAGTATTCAGATTCCTGGACGAGTCTCTCGGGTACCAGAGTTGACGGATAAAGAATACGGAATTGTGGTGGATTTTGCTCCTGTCTTTAATGCTTGGTTAGAGCGTAGTGCCAGGAAGCGAATGAAGTATTACAAGGAATATGGTTGGTCTCAGATTCTGCCTGATGGAAGGATTATTAAGCCTGAGTGACTTTTTAAGCACGACTCGTCAATTTGATTTAAAGCCAGATCTACCAGAGCAGGAGCTAGCACGAAGGGTAGGGAGGGCGTATTGGTTGATTAAAGAAGGGTCGGGTTTTCGCCCGAAAGTTGGTCCGAAATGGTTTAAGGCTGCAAGGTTTTTAGTAGACCATAAGGTTCAAAACGCATTGTCCTATTGTCATGTTGTTAAGTTGATTAAAAGGAGGATTTTTCCGAACTTTCTATGGAGTGAGAAGGTCTATCAGGATGTTGAAAAATTTTTACGAAACTGGTCCGCCGAGCGGCTGCTAGAATTGTATTGCCAGTGTCGAGTGTTGGCACATGAGATAGAATTATGCCGTCGGATAAAGAATTGTGATGACTGCGATGCGGCCTTAGAGGTTGTTCGGAATGCGACGTGGTTGGATCCTGTGCTAAGGGTCATCGTTTACGGTTTTACCGAAACAACACCACCAGAGGATCTTCTTCAACAAGCGTGGCACGAATATTTGATTTCACCTGTTCTTTTTGACAATATTGTAGGAAGTCAGCCTTATGTCCGAGAGTCTGGAACAGAGGCTTTATTCTGAGAAGTATTTGTCGCTTGTTCCAGAACTGGAAATCATCACAAAAGGAGCTCTTCAAGATGAATCCATATTTCAGTTGGTGGTCAGGCAGCTTAATGGCGATTTCCTCCGCTGCGATGAATGCATGCATCTTTACTACATATGGGCACCTTTGATCGAGACCTACAATAAATGTGGGAAGCGGTTGAGTTGTGACTTTTTACTAGCGAAGTTAGCTGCTTTTCTTCAAAAAAGCCCTGGTTCTAAAGCTCATCATCGGGCTTACAATCTGATTAAAGAAGCGAAAGAAGGTCCGAAGGTTGAACCAGGTCCTGCGGAAGTTATTTTAGAGCGGCTTGCTTTACTTGCTGAACTTTATTATCGTCGTCTTCTTAATTTTGAGCTTTCATCGGTCAATGGTAAGGTAGGTGCTTTAGCTGAAATTATCAATCGAATCGAGCCGCATTATAGGAGGTCTATAAGTCGTCCAGCTCAGGATATAGGCGAGATTGATCTTTTTGCATTTCAGGACCAAAGCGTCGTCATAAGGCATCCCTATTATGTGGAGTTTGTCGATTATCTTTTGGATCGTGGAAGTGTTCATCCAGAAGTATGTTTGCTAATCGGACCTACCGGCTCAGGAAAATCATTCTTATCTTTACAACTTTGCACCCAATGGGCTTTGGCCAATAAGGATCCCAATAAGATATGTGCTTATTTTAGCTACGAGCTGGACCTGCCTAAACTAATCCCTCGAATAGGGGCTCAGCTTTGTCGGATTTCTATAGAGGAGTTTGAACAGATTCGACGCATTCCTGCGGAACAGCTTGACGATGAGACCCGTCGCAAACTAGAGCTTGCTACGGAGGCTAAACAATATATTCGCTGTTATGATTTCTCTGGTTATTTTCATGCAAAACAAGCTGGGGTAGATGATCCGATTTATGTTTATGGTTGCGGTGGAATCCCGGAAGTTGTAACCATGCTTGAGCAGGAAGTTGAAAAAGGCAAGAAAATTGAGTTTGTCATAATTGACTGGGTCGGGGCGGCGATTTTAGCTCAAAATCAGTCCATTAAGGACAACAGCGTCTTTATTCGATTGCATCAAGATTTTGCTGTTCAAGCCTTACGACATATTGCAGCACCTTTCGATTGTGCTGTTTGGTTAGTCCATCAGGTTGCAGGTGCTCGGGAATCAAAAGGTTCTCGTGTGCCTATTCATCATTCGGAAGCCTCTTGGTCTAAAAATATGGCTCAGGTGGTCAGTAATGCTATAACTTTAAGCAAAGCCAATAATCAGGGAATTCAGGTGCTTATTGCCAGCAAAACACGGAACGCTAGCCGTCGGAATCCTGTCTGTATTCAATTTAATCCCGTCACAACTCTATTTGAACGAGCGGATAAATCCTTCGGAATTGATTATGACAGCAATATCTTGGTTGAAATCCCGGGGTAGCTGTCATGCTTAATGATCGCCTGTATCAAAGGCTTCTCGCTGTCTTCCACGACGTTAAGGTCAGCAATATGGGGGAGCGTTTGGTTTGGGAGTTAGTTCCTGGTCCTTTTGGCTCTCGTACTAGGATTGAGATCAAGCATTGGGGCGAGACCTATAGTGTAAACTGTCCGTTTTGTCACGAGTTTGTTGGGAGGCCGGATCGTCACCATCGACTTTATATCAGCCATGCCTGGTACGGTGAGATTCGCGGCAGGCGACTCTGGTGGCTTGTTAAATGTCACAACGAAGATTGTTTTAGACGTAATCCGGATAATATTGGTCGTCTTCGGACCATGCTTTTCTATTCTCGACCGGAAGTGGCTCCGATTCCGGAACCGACAGACTCTACCCCTGAACCTCTTAAGCCCGTCCGGCTTCCTCGTCATATTCCGACAGCGGCTCTCCCTGATGACCATCCGGCTGTCAGGTATCTTTTAAATAGGGGTATTGACAAAGAGCTTCAGGTTCGCTATAATATAGGTTATTGCTACGAGCAGGATCCGGACTATCCGACCGCTCACAACAGGATATTGTTTCCAATTTACATGAATCATGTCTTGGTTTCTTGGCAAGCTCGCAGTCTCGGGAACGCCTTACAGAAGTACTATAACTGTCCTGGAACGAAAGTTTCTAATATCCTCTATGGCTGGGATTTAATCTCCGACGATAGCTATTGCATCTTAGTCGAAGGAATCTTTGACGCGATCCGTGTAGGTCCTCCAGCCTTAGCTTTGTTCGGCAAATCCATCTCTGACGCTCAAGCGAGACTTTTAAGACGATTTAAGGTTGTATTTTATCTCCCTGACAGTGATGTAACCAAAGAAGAAAAACAACACTATTTATCGATTCTGAGAAGATACAATATCCGCTGTTGTCCTATAAACTGTCGATCTGTCAAAGATCCTGGCGAAATGACTAAGGAACAGATTAGGATTTTGCACGAGGTCGCAAAGGAGCGTGCTAATGGTTCCTATCAAGAAGTTGCACTTGAACTCTGTGGATCCTGAAATCCTTTCTCTTGTTGCAAATCCAATCGAAACCGATGATCCTCAGAAAAGTGCTTGGAATATTGTAGATCGTTTTTTAAAAGCAAAAAAAGGTACACTTGTTTATTACCGCGGCATATCTTATTCTTATATCGGCGGACATCCTTATCGCGATACTGTAGATTTTCTTAACAACAACGAGAATCCTCGGCTTAAGGAGCTAAAAGTCGCCAATTACATTTATGGTCCCGACAAAACTTACTCGATTCTTATCCTTGGCGAAAGTCCTTCTGCTCAAGAAGAGGACAAAGGTTTAAATTTTGTCGGGGATTTTGGGGAGGCCTTATATCAGGCTTTGGCTGATTGTGGTTTCGATCGTTTCGATGATTGTTACGCTGCCAATTTAATCCGCGTCTATCCTAGGCCTGCCCATAAGGCTCCGATGCGAAATCTTTGGCTTCCTTTTCTTCTCAAGGAGCTTCTTGTTCTTCGACCTTCTGTAATCATCTGCTTGGGCACCTCTGCCCTACGTGTTTTTACCACGAAAGCTCTAAATGCTGTCATAGAGCAACCATTGCGTTTGACGTTGGATATCAAAGTTGGTGATGACGAGGCAGATTCTTTCGATACTGTTGTTTATGCTGCTCCTCTTAGTGCCTTGAGGGAGCGATCGGAGTTTTTCCGCTTTAGAAACGCAGTTGCTAGTATTGTTAATGCCATTAACCACAAGGATACCATTGTCCCTTCGGGATCCGTATCAGGTGTCCTTCGGGAGGTACCTGTTCCGCCTATTAAAGAGATTTACGATGCCCAGGAGCTTAAGAATCTTGTTGACGCGATTGTACAAGCTGCCGAAGAGAAACTTCAGCTTGTAACTTGTGACCTGGAATGGAGCGGTCGATTTCCGTGTTATAAGGGTGCCTTCCTGCGGGTTATTGGGTTGTATTGGGATGGAGATGGAATTGCCCATGCCATTGTCATGTCTGATCCGGAGGGCAATCCAGTTCAAGATCCGATCCTAGTCGCCCACCAGCTTGACCGTCTTTTCGCTCATCCTAATGTACAGATCATTGGTCACTATTTCATTTCCGATGCCGCTTGGTTAATGGCTATTGGATGCTCTAAGGTTATAGAGAAGTTTTTGATTCCTCCCGACACTTGTACGCCAGAATATGGCGGTATCTTCGACACCCTTTCTGCTCATCACGCTTACGATGAGACTGGCGAATTTAACCTTAAGGAGGCTGCCAAATTACTTTTAGGTTATGAACCCTGGAATAAAGAGGTTCTAAATTTTGTTCGAAATGATTCGGGGTTTGGGGCCGTTCCCAATCATATTCTTCTTCCTTATCTGGCTAGGGATCTTTATGTAACCCGTGAGTTTCGAGACTATCACATAAGGTTCTTAAACCAGGACCAAAATGGTAGGAATTGTTGGCGGGCTTACGTCCTGAATGTCCGCTCGTTGGCAGCCTATTTGGAGATGATGTATCATGGTGTTGCAGTGGACGTTCGTTATGTAAAACGCTTGCAGGAATCATATCAGCTGGTGCTAAAGGATCTTGAGGAGGAGCTTCGTTCTATTTCAGGTTGGTCTGACTTTAATCCGAAATCGTATGATCATAAGGTAGTTTTGTTATTCGGACCAGAATTTCTTGTTGGCGGTAAAGGTCGAAAGCTTCCTATCCGCTCGGCTCGTCTAAAACCTTTTAAAACGACTTCAGGTGATGATTGGGATCCTTCCTTTTGCGGTCGTGAAAAGCCCTCGACGGATTTTGAAAGTCTGGAATTCCTCGCCAGTCAAAGTGAGGCTGCTAGGCTTTTAAGGGACTATTCTGCCATTAGTCAATTACTTAAGACCTTTCTAGGCCCTAACGGTCTTATCAAATTTGTCTGTAACGAAGAGGTTCCACGTATCCATCCTATGTACTTCCCTTATCTTGAAACCCGGAGGGCGAGTTCCTCTAAACCAAACATGCAGAATCTACCTGGTCCAGAGAAGGAAGCAAAGTACCAACAGATTGCTAAATCTCGTTATATCGGAGCCATTAGGCGTGCTTTTATTCCTGATGATGGTCACATATTTGTTAGTGCAGACTATGTTGCCGCTGAGTTGTTGATGCTTGGTGTTGTATCTCAGGACGAGCAGCTTCTTGAGGATTATCAGTGTATTAATTTGCCGGACGGTGATCCTAAGAAATTGGACATCCATTCGAATGTGGCTGTTTTGGCCTTTCGTTTAGATTGTCCTCCAACCAAAGAGGCCTTGAAGTCATTGGGGCTTGAACACCTTCGTTTGGCTGCAAAAAGAATTATTTTCGGCCTAAATTACGGGCGTTCTGCTGAATCGATTCACCGTCAACTTCGTAGCTCTGGAGTAGATATAACGCTGGAAGAAGTCAATCAAATTATCACAACCATTTACACGCGTTATCCAAAGGTAAAAGAATTTCAGGATAAGGTAAGGGAGAGAATCCGTGAAGGAGCCGAGAATCCGACTTCCAACATCCGCTGGTTGGCTAATTGTTTTGGCAGCTGTCGACGATTCTGTGGAGGGCGGTCAGCCAGTATTGTGTCTGAACAGGAGCGGGAAGCCTTAAATTTCACTTGTCAATCAGGGGTCGCCGATGCCATCGCTATTGCTATGGCCAACTTTATGTCCCATCCGCTAAAGGAGGTGATTGGCTATAAGTTGGTCATGCAGCTACATGACGCCCTGATCTTTATGGTGCCCATGGACAAATATGACGCTTTCCGTCCTGTCATCAGGGAGTGTATGGTTGACAAGGTTGTCTTACATCCACTTAAAGATTTAGAAGGAACGGTCATCGAGGACAAAAGTTATCACTTTGAGGTGTCAATTAAAGCTTTAGACGTATTTTCGTAATGGAGGTGAGCTATGCCTTTCAAGAAGCAAAGTCTCTCTCTTAATGGTGAAACCCGTCGTGCCTTTCGTAATTTGAAAGACGCATTTTCCCGGGCTTTGGATTTTAATCATAACACCGTCGTCATCCCGCTTCCTGTGTGGGATCGCGAGCTTAATAGCTTAACACCTACAACAATACGGGGAGCTTTAGGGGATTGGATGAGGAAATTTCCTCGTGTAAGGGTAACAGGTCCGGAAGGGGATGCGATTTGGATTCCTTATGATCCAGATGAGGTTAATCCCGAGAATCCGGTGGCGATTATTCGTCAATTCTTGTGGAGGAAGAATGATCCCATTATTCAGAAGCACGCCCATTTGTTTGATGTAGCTTCTCGCGGAATTTTTCGCTATGACGAAACGCGGTACTTTTTCTTTGGCATCCTGATTATGAGTGGAGGTAAGGTTTTGGATAACTTTTTAGGCGTTGATAAGCCTTTGCTGTTTGATGTACCAAAAACAGCAGGCGAGGCGATTATGGTCGAGGCCAGGAAATCCCGTGGCTTCCTAGCCCATGAGAATTTGACTTTCTTAGAGTTTGTTCCCAGGCGGTCTGATGCCCAATCGTTATCGAAGTTTGAGGTTGGCTTGAGACCTTTTGAGGCCTTTTGTAACCTTTACAACATTGATCAAAATCGTATTCGCGAAGCCGTCCAAAGGCGTTTGAATGAGATTTCCAGCGGCAAATTGACTTGGGATCATTTTGTCGATGTTTATCCGGATGAACGCCAATTTGAGGAAATTGTCTCAGCTTTTATTATTTACCCATCGCTTTTAGTTCATTTGTTTGAGAAGTCGGTTTGGAGGTCAAAATTGCCTGCTAGTGTTCTTGACATCGGGGAAAAGGAGCGGGACGATATTCTCAGCGAGCATAAAAGGGATGCCGATGATGCGGACGAGGATGATTTCGAGGATGATGCTATTGATCTAGATAGCTTTTGGGAACAAAAACCTGTCAATGAGTCCTCAGGGCGAGTTAACCATTGACCTTTGTCCTTAGGGCGTTAGTTATGTCTAGCGATATTGGTGCTTCTGTTGCAAGGAAAGTCAAAATTCCTTTTTTGATGAGGATTTTGCTGAATTTGGAAGCCTTACCTTTGGGTAGAGTTATTCAGATTATGGGTCCGCAGGCTTCCCTAAAAAGTACATTCGCTGCCGAGATCGTCAGGTGGCATCTTTGTGAGGGTGGGAGGGCGGCTTTTTTTGAAACAGAAGGTAAGCCTGCGGCGTTTGTTTATATGTGTTTGATCGAGACTTTTGGTAAGGAGGTTGTTAGGATTTGTCGAGTTAAGAGGATGGAAAAATGGATGCAGGAGATTTCTAAACAGATTCGAAAAGGAGAGGAGCTTTTGGAACAAGGGGTGAATCTGCCGCCTATGGTTTTTGTGGTCGATAGTGTGCTGGGCTGTAACAGCATGCAGACCATCTCGGATGTAGATGAGCGAGGATACCCCAGTGAAAGATTCGCCTCAGAATCGAGACGCATTACGGATTTTCTACGTTCATATTCCAGCCGGATTGCGGATCTTCCATTAACCCTAATTATGGTTAACCATGTCAAGCTCCGCCCGACTGGATTTACGATTCAAAAGGCGACTGTTGGTGGGGTAGATCTTCGTTATCGTGCGACCTTTGAACTGGAATTGAAGAGGGAAAAGTCGACCAGCTATCTAGGTGGTCCGTGTGAAAATTTACTGACCATTAGCGTAGAAAAGAATTCTTTCGGACCGGATGTTACGTCTATTTCCGTACCGGTCATTTTCGACAATAGGGATCGTAAGATTTATTTCGATTGGTACTCGCCGCTTACGCGTTGGCTATGTGATCTTCGAACCGATTATGTTAAGCCAAAGCCCGCACCTTCTGTGTTAGAACAAATCCGAGGGCTTTTTGGGATATCGGTTCGCTCTGGCGGTCCGAAAGGTAAGCTTTATTACTGCGAATCTATCGGGATTGAGAAGGAGAATGCCTTACCGGCCCATGAATTTGGTAAGTTTTTGGAGGAGAATTGTCAGGATAAATTGGCCGTTCTTTCGGAGATTATTGGGATTCGGACTGTGGATGATATCGTTAGTGAAGAGTCTATTGATTTCGAGCATTAATATTTGATGAAAGAACAGGTTTGGCTATTTTTTTAGATATGGCTTCGGAACAAGAGAAAAAGAAGTATTGGCTTCCATATGCGGAAGTCAATTCGGTTCAGTTGGAAGATGAAGCTGTCATCTGGGACTGGCTTCAAGGTAAGACAGAGCAGCTTGAAAGCATAGTCTTTAAGGATGGCAGCTTCATTCCCACCATCTTTGAGGTAAAAGGAAATCGGTATATTCTCTTACCTGTGCCGCATTTATGGCTTACAGTTCTGTCGCCGCTTTCGGCGGTATATCTAAAGGTCCGCTCGTGGTACTTTGTGTTGGTCTCATTGGAGGTTTTTGCTTGTGAAGAGGATAAGTCATCGTCTGACAGTTAATGAGCGGACTGTTGAAGTCACGGACATCGAGACTCTCTGGCGGATCGGCAAAGAGATCTTAAAGGGAAGCAGGGTCTATGGGGCCCATCGGAGCTATTTGGCTTTTTGTAGGAATCTGGCCCTGCGAGTCTCGAAGTCGGAGCTAAAGTGGCTGAGGAATGTTCCTCGTCCGTTTTTGGGATTTGTAACTCGGCTTCCCGAGCGGACAAGGAAACACATATATAACCTGCTTGATCGCCCGTGGACTGTTGAAAATTTTCTCATGTCGAGAATCCCTACACTAAGCCACCTCAGTTTTCATGATAATATCAGGTCTATGGTGGTCTTGCTTGAGGCCCTTGTCGATTGTCTCCAGCAAGGGCTGCCATATGACTATGTTTCGCCTAGCTTGTATCAGGATTTGATGAGGCTGAAGGAATTGTGTAATGAGCTATGTGCGAAGATCGGAAACATCGATGCAAATACGTTGGGCACAGATAAGGTCGTGGCTAAATGGTATAACAGGTATCGTAAAAAAGTACCAGGGGAAGGTTCTCGACAAGAAGGACGTCGAAAGGCTATATCGGGCGATCAACAAAAGGCTTAGCAACCTTGGGGCTCATGCTCCTGAGGGCCTTTTGTTTGAGTCGCTATTTGTTGACTCGTTGGTGGTGGAATCGGTCTCTTGTAGTATCGTCTCTTCCGTGCTGAAATGGCCTCATGACGAACCTATTCTCGAGGTCAGAGATTTCCAAGCCGTAAAGACGTTGAAGGATAAACCAGCCTATCTTATGAATGCCAAAGTCTTGCTTGGCTCTCCTGCTGGTTTAGTTCAGCCCTATCTGGTTCTTCTTCCGACTTTGATCGTAATGTGCAAGAAAGCCTACGGTAAAAGGAAGTACCTCCACGAAGGGATTCGTTTGGAGCGGCTTTCTGGCACAGTGTTTTGGGTACAACTGGTTTTAGGAAAAGTACCTCTGGTTAAGGGAGTAATTAAATGTCTGAAACAATCGTAGGATTTCAGTGTCTGAAAAGGATGCACTACGTTCCCGAATATTCTCCGGGGACAGACCTGAAATACTGCGGAAAAAAGCTCTTGGAGTACACCATCGATATTTGCCTAGAGCAGGCATGGTTGGAATCTTGGTGGGTGTATCGACTTCTTACTTGGTGGAAACCGAGTTGGTTTCGGGATCTGCTAAGACAATTTGAAGTCGATATCCCCAGGTTTCGCAAAGGTCTTTTATCTTTGAGGAAGGAAATAGAGGACCCTGCGGCTGTCGAAGTCCCGCTTGCGGATCGGGACGTTGCTGTATTTTCAATCTTTATCGCGGTGTTTCTTAAGGTGTATATGATTGCTTGTAATGTTGCTGGGCTTCAGCCGACTGCAGAAGGCACTTTGCCCATTAAAAGTTGGCATGATCCTCAGCAATTTTTGTTTGAGGTCCAGAAACGTGTCGAGAAACTTCTGGGAATAGACAGAAGATGGAGGAGGTTGTATGTTGGAGTACAGAAAAAATGGAATGCTGTTTTACAATCCCTTCAGAGAATTGCGGGTTTTATTCTTCCTAATGTTAAAGGCCATGGAGGACAGTGATTTCGAGGGGATCGAGGAGAGTCCTTTTAAATGCGACCCGCAATCGAGAAGGGAGGCGGTTCTGAATCTACTCAAAGAGGCTTACTGTCCCTCGGGGACGGTGGAATATGATCCATGGAAGGCAATCCTAGGAACAAGGATTTTTGCGGAGATTGTTTCTTATGGAGTGGACAACTAATTTTGAGATCCTTCCGGATATTGCTACAGTATCGATTGGAAAAGCTTCACTTCGTTTTTGGTATGCGAGAAATCCGCCTTATAGGGCGGATTTTTTGTTCGGGTTTAGTTCAACGCTCGGCTCGCATGCTGGGCATGTGCTTTATCGTTATTCACGTAAGCCCACTTGTTGGGTGGACCACGCGATTGCTGCTGGGTCCAATATTTGGAAGTGTGGTTATGGTCCCTATCGGATTTCGACTTTAGGGATCCCGACGGATAAGGAGCTAGACTGTTTGCTCTTTCAGACAAACTTTATGCTAGTTCCGAAGAAAAGAAAGCTGCTTTTACCGGAGACGCTCGGTGTACAAAGCGTTCCGGTTGAGCAGTTTAATGTGGCCGTCGGGATAAGAGCCCGGGACCAGATCATGCAGGGGTATTATTTCCTTTCGTATTTCTATTTTTATCGTTGGGCTGACGAGCTTCCCCGCACGCTCGAGACCCATATCAAGGGGCTTGTTCAGGGTTGTCCTGTGAGAGGTTTAGACCCTCGACCGTTCGTGCTTGCGGGGTTTGCGGTCGGCATCTACAGTTTTTCTTTCGTACTATATGGTTGGTTCTTGGAACCAGGGTTCTTCTTGAATATCTACTGGTTCCAGGGATCATATCCGAATATTTCGGTAATTAGGGACTTCTTTTGTCCCGTTCAGGAATTTTTGTTGTCCTGGGCACCGGTTTGTGCCTACATTCCGAAAAATATCCGGATACAAGTCAGACGTGTTCCGGATCATAGCGTAGCTGAGGTGGAGGCTAAGTCGGATTTGTCACGATGGACAAGATTTTTGGAGGGCTGAATATGTTTGACTGGAAGATAAAAAGAGCTGGATCGTTTTTGACAATAGACATCCAAGGCTCCGAAATCGAGCTGCGGCTTTGTGACAAGCCGCCCACGCGAGCTGATATTTTAGGAGCATGTCAGTCATATCAAGACTGGACGAGCTCACATATGATCTTCGAATATACCCGGGATCCGACATCCTGGGCGAAGTATATTCAATATAATCCGACAATGGTTTGTGCTTGCAAATTGGACGACCAATTGTTGGCTCCTCAGGGGCATTATTGTGATCGGGAGCTGGACTGGCTGACACTTACCATGGCCTCTATGCCCCAACCATGGGAAAAGAGGATTGTTATCCTTGACCCTGTATTGGGCTCTGTAGAGGCCCCGGTAGAGCGATTAAACGCGGTGATAGGTATTCGTTTAGTCGAGGAAACTGCAAGGGGCTATTACCTGGTTTCTTATGCTACTATCTACCGGATTAAAGACAGTAATAAGCTTGAAAATGCCCGTTGGTTGTATAGCCTATTGAATTTTATTCTTCGTAAAGGACGAGGGTGCAGAGATTGTGCCCTCGGCTGCTATACAAGGTTTCTGGTTGTGGGTTTTGTGGGTGGTGCTGTGGGCTCCGCCTACTTACTTCACAACTGGTTTTCGAACCAACAACTATTCATGAATTTCTACAACTTTTTGGAAACTCCCTTGGAGGCGGCTAGGATTTACGATTTCCTTGTGCCAACAAGGGAGGTATTTTTGGATTGGGGCAATTTGATGCTCCCTGCAAAAAGTTTTCAGATATCCGTTCGTGATGTGGGAAATATGGAGTTGGCTAAGCGGATGCTGGTGGAGGATGTTAGTAGGTTTTTTGTACAAGGAGGCGATGTATGAAGGAGCTATTTGGTAAGAGTGAACTGGAGTTGCTACAAGAGGCTAAGCAATGTCAGAAGTCGCTCGGCGAGGTCTTGGTCGATAACTATGTAAAGACGACCAAGAAACCTCTACCTCGCCCTCAAACCTTCGCTGAGCTGCTTGTTAAGGTGCTAGAAGGAGCAGCTCAGCGTATTGTGTCTGAAAATCTTCGAGGGCTACGTACGGGAGAGGAGACCACAAGCCTTGCCGAGTACTATCCTGATAGACTTATGAGGATCTCGGTTCAATCGTACGTCGATGTTGCGTTGAAACTGATAAGCGATGCCATGACGGGATACGAGTTTCTAAATGGCGTGGAAAAGGTGGTGTTTGTACGGGCGGTGGTAACAGAGTTAAAGAAGGAGGTCGACTATGAATCTGTTGAAAAGGCCGGTGAATGAGTTAACACGGTACTATCTCATTTTGGAAGAGGCCGTACGCGAATTGGTGCGGCGAGTGCCCGAGCTGGATTTGGATTCCATGTTCAGTGATCTCCACGTGCAGATCATTGAGGCTGCAAATGCAGCTCGGGCTTATAGGCTGATTGTTGGCCTTGCACCGACATATACAGCCGAAGATTTGGAGGAGGTTTACCATGCTCCATGGAAATGGACAGTTTCTGCAACGGACCTTAGTTACATCTTTAAAACCATTGAGCGTTACGACGAATGTCCGGAGCTCAGGGCACTCAAATGGCTAAATGAAAAGCTAAGTGAAACAAAGTTTTCCATGGATGTCGTTGCAAAGATCATTGTGGAGGCAGCAGATCGCATGAGTGCGCAGGATCGCTTGCGGGCGATTTCTGCCTCCAAGGAAGAGCCCCTTGGAGTGCTGGGGCTCTATTTGCCGAAATAAAAAGGCGTGTTGGTTAATTGGAAGATGCCCCATCGCCCTTGCGGGCGGTGGGGCATCCTCTCTTTGGTCCTTTTTTCCATTTGGAGGGCGAGAAAATGATTCTTTCACGATACCCATTTATAGCTAGGATTAAATCTTACGACTTCTTTTACAAGACCAATGATCGTGCACAGCCTTGTGATTTGTTGGTTTGTCCTCCCGGTGATCGGGTGGGACTAGTGCAGGTACCGTTCATTGACTTTTTCAATAGCCTGGGTCCGCTTCGTTATCACGTCCCTTGGTGGAAGCGAGGCGATTCGTCTTGCCTTTATTTCTTGGATGAGGCAGGGCGTCCTGTGGAATACAAATTGGACAGGGCGATCCGAGAGCGGTTCCAGGATAATTTCAAGGAGATCGTTAACAAACCCATTGTTTATTGGCACGACCATCTATATTTCCTCTCCTTTACATACTTCTCTTTGAATATTGGGCGATATCATTTGCCCTCTCAGCGGATCGACAGCTGTGTGATCGACTCTTTCTTCGGTGATCTCCGCTGCTATCCAATTTGGGGCGGAGACAACAAGCTTGTCTTCGTGGTTAATCGCCTCTCTGGTTTGTTCTTGCTTGATGAGAAGGCGATTACTCTTCTGCTTACAAATTTCACCTTTGTTCCTTCTATTCGCAGTACCATCTTTAGTGTCGTGCCAATATTGGACACGCCTATCCGGGCTTTAGTTATGGCTTTCTACTATAGTGATCTGACTCAAGAGACCGTTCTTGAGGATGTCTATTATATCCCCGATGTCGACGGTACGACGGCTTATCGACCCTCTGAGCCGATCTTTCGGCAGTTTTGGTCGCATAGGGCCGTAAGGGACCGTATCGGGCTTTTCGTCTTCAAGGACGGTCAGATTTATCAGTGTTTTGTCTTTGGCGGTAGTAGGGCACCGTACCTTATACCTGTTTTCGACTACGGTGCCATCTATTATACGGATCTTGCACGTATAAGCTGGTATGCCTTCTGCTTGGACACCAAAAGCTTCTCTCTTTTGGATCCGCAGGAGGTAGGTCTGTGGTTCAAGCCTTGTGATGAGTGGGTCTCTGTCTGTGATGAAGCGAATTTTCACGCTTTGAATTCGACCGCTCTCACAGAGACGATTCCACTACCAGCTCACAAGGTACAATACGAGCTTTGTTGGAAGCGTGAGGAGGGCGAGACATGAAGCTGGTCACGCGGTTTCAGTATGCTGGTCGGTTGGTAGGGTGCGATTTCGTTCATCGTACAAGGGATCTAGATGATCCCGTTGTGGATATTCTCGTTCTGAAGCCAGACGGGAATATCGTTACGGCGTATTGCCAGCAATGGCATTACCGAACGACCATTTATGGCCGTCTCTTTGACTATCATGTTCCCTGGATACGCAAGGACGGCGATAAGTACTATATGTGCGCCATGGATGGTGACCGGCTAGTGGAACATGAAGTTAGACTTTGTGATATGGATGAAACAATAAAATACACGATCGACAGCTATAACAGTGCGCCATATTTTGGGCTTACGTATTTTTATCGTATGCCCTTTTGTTGGCGCGGAAGGTTGTATTTTATTGAATGCTGTCAGATCGCGATAGAGGTTCACCGGTTTACTATGGACGGAGTGCAGAGGTGCGAAAGGACTTCTATCGACGGAAACTTTTACGACCTCGCACTCCGTCCCATTTGGGGCGGAGCCGATCAGGCTGTCTTCAGTTTGATCGACCTTAAGGGGATCTTGACGTTCTCCGAGGACCGGATCGATATTTTTCAAGGAAGAAGCCTCGCTCCGCATATCCCGGGTGTGGTTCTTCCCATCATGGAGGAACCTCTAGGAGCGTTGATATTTTTCTTGGACAAACAGATGGAGTACGATACGGTTATCGAGGACGTCTACTACATCCCTAATGTCTATGAGAATGTAGCCTATCATTCACATAAATGTCAGGAAGCTTTAAGAGGCACGAAGTTCGTCCGTAACTATGTTGTGATGATGGTCGCAAAAGGAGGTTGTTTGCGACAGATAGTTGGTTTTTCTGTGTCTCCGGAGGTCGTGTTTCGATCTCCGTCGGTTTTTAAATATCGTCCGGTTATTGACGATAAGGTGGTAACCGTCCATGACTTCGTAGACGGTGCTTTTTATTGCTTCGATATGGATGATCTGATTTTAACGGGTCTAGGTTATAGCCGAGTGCGTGACTGGATGATGCATAGGCCTACATCTCTAGAAGATTACCCTCGCATTCTTGTGGATTCCTATTTGACTGCAGGACGCAAGACACTGGCCATGGTGAAGCTAGATACGGTCACGCAGGCACCCTGGACCCACAATACTTATCGGCTTCAGTGGTGGCCTTGGAAAGCGATAAGTTAAGTTTTTCGGAGGTAAAGCTATGAAAATCCAGCTGCTGCCTCATTGGCGTGTTGTTTGGGTACAACCGCCAACCTACTGTTTTCTTGACATTGACTACAGTACGGACTTGGACCCGCGATACTGCAAAGGTGGTTCGCGGGTTTTTGTTTGTCCTTCCTTAGACTACGTCGACAACCATAAGGCTGTCTTTAGCGGCCTACCCCTGTTCCATGTGCCGTATCATAGGGCATTATGGACAGTGCCTCGGACAGAGGTTAGCTTATTCGATTATACCGGGGCAGTTTATAGGCTCGGCTCAGCGGTTTTTTCGCGAGTCTTGAGCCGAGAAGGGGACTATCCTCCCGCTTATATGATGGAACTGCTTCAACGTAACTCGCAGCCGCAGATCGTTTTATCCTCCTATTTTGAGGAATATTTTGTGCAGAGTCATATCTCGCTTGAGGACTTAAGCGTTGAGCGTAGGGTAGCTTATAGTTCTCCAAGCGTGAATGTCTCTGCATTTCTCTCAGAGGTCAACCCTGGACATATTCTTCCTGTTTGGGGTTTGCCTCATGTTTATATATTCCATCGTCGCATTAACGCGACACATTTTTACTCTGTATGGGACTTAAGGAATCTTAAGGCCTATACATTCTTCATTCCTGAAGGATGTGCCCTGTCTCATCTTATCTCGGATGCCTCAGTGTCAGCACCCGTCAGGTTTCCTGGGGCATGTGTCTGGCTCTGGCCTCTTGTTCACGAAAGGCTGATTGGTTTCCTGCTTCTTGCCGATTTACAATCGCCTATGGAGCAGGATTCCTTTTATGTTGAGTACCTGCCCCTGGAGTCTGAGGCAGGTTATGGTTATACCATTTCCACCTCCTATTACAACCAGCTTGTAGTTGTCCAGGAGCAGTTGTTACTCATGTTTCCATTTGTCAGGCCTTTCGTGCGTCTTTTCTCTCCTAGTAATGCCTTTGTGGTCACCGATACCCTTTTGCTTGACCTTTCGAAGAATCGGTTACAATTTGGCTTTTGTGCCGCCGATTCACTACTAAAGCAGTCCGTTCCAGAAATTAACGTTATTCTGGAGCGGGACAGTGTGCCGGGATGTCTACGCTACCGGACGGAGCCGATATATGCAAGGTCCCTTTAGGCACTAAAATTAGGTTGAAGTTATAGGGGCCTCTTATGTCGCCAAAGTCTAGGTTTGCTGTCGACATCCCGGACAAACAACAATACGGTGACCTATCCGAGATCCAACCCGGCCAGTTTCTGGACTGGGTTGTAAAGGAGCATATTTCTTCTCGTGCAGGTAAACATTATGACATTCGCTTTGGTGGCCCAGGAGGTCTTTATTCCTGGGCCACCAAACATCAGCTTCCTCAATCTCCTGGGGAGCTGATTGCAGTTTTTCAACAACCTTTACACGATTATTCTTTTTTTAGCTTTGAAGGAGAAATTCCTTCCGGTTATGGTAAGGGTCCTGTTAAGACGGTACAGCAGGGTCGGATTCTAGTGACGGATGTTTCTGAGAATTCTTTGGATTTTACCGTCGACAAGGGCCGCTGGGTTGAGCGTTACAAGCTGATTCGTAGCCCCCAGAAACGGAAATGGTATCTTCTTCGGACTGGACCGGGGATTCAAGTTCCTGAAAAGAAAAAGTTTCAGCTTATCGACGAGGATGAAGCTCGTAACCTTATTCGAGAGGTTGGAAAAAATATCGTTTCGGTTCAACCCAAAGTCGATGGGGCTTTGACTTATGTAATGATTACACGCAGTGGCAAGGTGGAGCTTATATCGCCTCGGATTTCTTCCATAACTGGGGGACCTATCTTTTATACTGAAAAATTTTCCCCAAAGGCGATTCGCACGGATATCCCTTCCAAAATGAGAGGGGTGATTCTGGCTGGAGAGCTTTATGGGGTTCAGAAGACCAAAGATGGGGAGCGGGTTATTCCTCCTGCCCTTTTGACAGCGATTCTTAATTCTGGAGTCGAGAATGCCCGCAAGATTTTGAACGAAAAGGGCATTGACCTTCGGGTCATGCTTTTTGATGTTGTTGATGCACCTAAGGAGGGAATTACGGCAGACCAATATTTCAATGTGCCTTACGAACGGCGGCGGGAGCTTCTTACCCACTATCTTAAATTTCTTCCCGAGAAATTTCATTTACCCTCAGAGGCTACCACCGAACAAGACGCCAAACGTTTACTTCAGGCCATTATCAAGCGTCGGCATCCTCTTACGACAGAGGGCGTGATTCTGTATCCAGCTACTGGTGTACCTTATAAATTCAAGACCTATAAGGACGCCGATTTTTATGTTGTCGGTATTACACCCGGTCAAGGAAAATACCGGAACCGAGGAATTGGTGGGCTTTTAATCTCGGATAAACCTGGCGGCAAACCCATTGCCGTCGTTGGATCAGGTTTCACTGATGAGCTTAGAAAAATGATTTATGAGAATCCTGATCAATACATTGGTCGTAAAGTTACTGTAAAATTCCTAGAGAGGACTCCAACTGGTTCCTTACGAGCCCCGACATTTCTTTCATTTGCCGACTGATATTTCTATATGCCCCAAGTTCTGCCAAATATCCCAACGGATTTCCTTCGGACAGTCCTTTCC
>Ga0071330_1034415_pt1 | contig 70760 bp, 58 predicted proteins | sample GBScel77sediment_FD_63802 | JGI IMG/M metagenome (GOLD analysis project Ga0071330, IMG submission 63802) | Hot spring sediment microbial communities from Great Boiling Spring, Nevada - Cellulolytic enrichment Sediment 77C v2 (version 2) | ecosystem: Environmental > Aquatic > Thermal springs >...
CCTCCCTCTCTTTTAAACTTAACACATCCCTACTTAAAACTTTCCTATATCCTTCCATTATCATCCACTGAGCAAGATCAGGATGAAGCAAGTTCATATTTTGAACTAACATCTCAAAATTTTCTCCATAAACTTTACGACACGTTTCAACACCGCTAACATAAAATTTTTCAACATCATATTTTCTCGGTTTAACATCACTTTGCCCAGCGATATCCCTTAAAACTCTCTATCACCGCCGGAAAAACCAACAAAAAGATAACATTGTAAAATTGACCCCCTCAATCCTACGTAGCTTAACGCCTTTCCTTAGCGTCTTTTTAATTCCAACCTTTAAACTCTCAATATCCCCGATTGAAACAAGCATATATACATCCCTTGACATTTTAAGAGAAAAACGTTAGTTTATTTCAGGTATAAAACAAAGCAGAACCATCCCATGGCGGTAAAACAATCTATCCAGGAAGAAAACAAGGGGATAAATCTCCCGGATGATATTTGCAAGGAAATTGAAAATTTAATAAGAACGGCGGGATTAACCCCAGAAGAGAAAATTAAACTTTGGCTTGATGTCTCTGAGTTTATATCAAAGTGGATTGAGACAAACATTGAACATCACGAGGGGGGATAATTAAGAAAAGTTGGGGCTCTAAAAGAGCCCCATTTGTTGACTTAATCTTCGGCTTTACCTTGGATAAATTTTTCAGCCAGTTTTACATCTTCCTCACTTCCGATGAAAAGTGGCGTTCGCTGATGTAAGCTTGTCGGCTCAATGTCAAGTATGTTTCTGAAACCATCACTTGCCCTTCCACCAGCCTTTTCAACAACATAAGCAAGGGGTGCGGCTTCATAAAGCAAGCGCAACTTACCCTCTGGATTTTTCTTATCACCAGGATACATAAAAATACCCCCGTATAAAAGCGTCCTATGGAAATCAGCAACAAGCGTCCCAACATATCTCAACTTATAGGGTCGTCCCGTCGCCTTGTCCTCCGCCTTGAGATAATTTATAAACCTTTTCATATTCTCATCCCATCTCTCATAATATCCTTCATTTACACTGTAAATATCACCTTTCTTCGGTATGCGAATGTTTTCATGCGAAAGCAAAAACTCCCCAATACTTGGATCAAGCGTAAACCCATGAACCCCATTTCCAGTTGTGTAAACGAAAATCGTGCTTGAACCATAAACGATATAGCCAGCAGCTACGAGATTTCGTCCCGGCTGAAGGATATCCCTTTCAGTTCCCTTTCCAGAAGTTGTCACCCTTCGGAAGATTCCAAAAATTGAACCAATTGAAACATTCACATCAATGTTTGAACTCCCATCAAGAGGGTCAAACACAAGAACATATTTCCCCTTGGCAAGTTCATCTGGGATTTCAATCAAACCTTTACTTTCCTCGCTTGCCATGACACAAAGATGTCCACCTTTTTGCATCACATTGATGAAAATTTCATTTGCGAACTCATCAAGTTTCTGAACAACATCGCCAGAGATGTTAACTTTTCCAGTTGAGCCGATGATATCAACCAGACCTGCTTTTGAGACCTCACGCCAGACAATTTTAGATGCAAGGGCAAGGTCTGTCAAGAGTTTTGAGAATTCCCCCGTTGCCCCAGGGATTTCATGTTCCCTTTCAATGATGAAACGCTCAATTGTTATTATCCTCTGCATAGTTCAACCCTCCTTAATTTGTTTAATTTTTTAACCCGATTTTGTCGAGCTTGTCTTAACAATCCCCGATAAATCGCCCGCTTTAACTTTTCTATCTTTATACTGCAATTGATAAAGCCGATAATAAATCCCTCTCATCTCAAGCAACTCCTCATGCGTCCCTATCTCACGAACCTCACCTTTGTGCAAAACTATTATCTTGTCCGAATTTTGAATTGTTGATAACCTATGTGCTATGACTATCGCAGTCCGATTTTCAAGGAGCTTATCAATTGCTTTCTGAATAATATACTCAGTCTCAACATCAACGCTTGAAGTCGCCTCATCAAGGACAAGGATTTCTGGGTCATAAACAAGCGCCCTTACAAACGAGATAAGTTGCCTCTCGCCAACAGAAAGATTTGATCCCCTCTCATAAACGGGTTCAAAATATCCTCGCGGCAATTTTTCAATAAACTTATCCGCGCCTATTAACCGAGCTGATTCAACAACCCTTTCAAAAGGGATTTTTTCGTTCCCAAGTGTTATGTTAGTTAAAATATCACCAGAAAAAAGCATCACATCTTGCAAAACAATCGCTATGTGCTTTCTTAATTCTCTTTCGTCAATGTTTCTTATGTCTATCCCATCTATTAAAATTTGTCCTCTTTGCACCTCATAAAATTTACCCATCAAGTTTATAATCGTGCTCTTCCCAGAGCCAGTTGCACCAACTATCGCAACTTTCTCTCCCGCTTTAATTTTAAAAGAAACATCCTTCAAAATCCAGTCATCATCACCCACACCGTCCGAATCGTCTTTATATCTGAACCAAACATTTTTAAACTCAACATCCCCTCTCACCTTTTCAAGCTTGATGGGATTTTCAGGTCGCTTTATGAAAATTTTTGTGTCAAGAAGCTTAAAAATTCTCTCTGCCGAAGCCATCGCCGTCTGGAAAATATTATATTTTTCTGAAAGGTCTCTGACGGGTCTAAAAAACATCTCAGTATACTGAATGAAAGAGATCAAAACACCTATCGTCACAGCTCCCTTTATAACTTCACCACCGCCATACCAGATTATCAAAGCGATACCAATCGCACTTATAAGCTCAACGACTGGAAAGAAAACCGCATAGTAAAAAATTGACTTTATATTTGCATCCCGATATTTTGAATTTATCTGATCAAATTTTTTAAACTCCTCTTCCCCCCTATTGAAAACCTGAACAACACTTACACCTGAGAAGTGTTCTTGTAGAAAAGCATTAATCTTAGCTATCAAAATCCTAACCTCCCTATACGCTTCCCTTGCCTTCTTCCTGAAAAGGAAAGTCGCATAAAAAAGCAATGGCAAAACGCTCAAAGTCACAAGCGAAAGCTCAAAGCTCAATTTGAACATAAAATAAAGAATCCCAATTATCGTAAATATATCACCGAAAATGAGAACTATTCCAGACGAATACATCTCATTTAAAGATTCAACATCATTTGTGACCCTTGTGACAAGTCGTCCAGTTGGATTTTTATCAAAAAATTTCAAAGCGAGTCGCTGAAGGTGTGAGAAAATTTCCATCCTCAAATCAAAAATCGTCTTATGCCCGATCCATTCCGTTGTATAATTTAAAATGTATTGTATAACCCCCTGAACCAAAAGCAACCCAAAAAGCAAAAGGGAAAGCTTAAAGAGCCCGACATAATTTGATTTTAAAATATAATCATCTATCGCAAATTTAGTTATGTATGGACGCAAAGGATTTAACACCGCAAGGATAAGGACAAGAAAAACAGAAATAGCAACTTGCTTCCAATATGGCTTGACATACTTCAAAAGTCGCTTCATCAACCTTGAATCATATGCCTTCCCTAAAACTTCATCTTCTCTGAAATCGTGCATAAAGAAATGTTATCTTTTGTTTTTTTACATCCTTTCAAGTTCTTCTTCAAGTATTTGCTTCTGGTAAAGTTCAGCGTAAATTCCACCAAGTTCAATAAGTTCATCGTGCGTGCCACTCTCAACTATCTCCCCGTCATCAAGAACAATTATAAAATCCGAATCTTTAACAGATGTTATGCGATGACTTATGATTATAGTCGTTCTCCCCTTCCTATACTCTCTTAAATTTTTCAAAATCATCTCTTCAGTATAAGCATCAACTGATGAAAATGGGTCATCAAGTATTAAAATTTTTGGCTCCTTTATCAGTGCTCTCGCAAGTCCGACCCTTTGCTTTTGTCCGCCAGACAAGGTTATCCCTCTCTCACCAACAATCGTATCAAATTTATTCGGGAAACCCATAACCTCATCGTAAATCTGCGCAATTTTAGCGACATCTATAACCTTACTATCATCGGCTCCGTCAATCCCGAAAGTTATATTATTTTTGATCGTGTCAGAAAAAAGAAAAACATCCTGTTGAACATATCCTATGTTTTCCCTTAAAACCTTCAACGGAATCCTCTTAACATTTACACCATCTATCAAAACTTCGCCTTTATCAGGATCAAATAATCTTGGGATCAAATTTACAAGCGTCGTCTTACCACTCCCTGTATAACCAACGATTCCAACTGTTTGTCCCTGTCCAATTTTAAAACTTATACCCCTTAAAACATAGCTTTCCGAATCGGGATATTTAAACCATACATCTTTAAATTCAATCTCACCGTTTATCTGCCTAATTGAAAAATCAGTTTCGTCGGTATCCTTTATCTCTGGTTGAATCCTCATCACTTCAAGCAATCTATCCATTGAAGCTGCTGCTCTTTGTGTCAAGTTAATAATCCAACCGAAAGCTATCATCGGCCAAATAAGATAACCGAGATAGATCAAAAATGATGTCAATTGCCCAAGCGTCATCGTCCCCTTTATCACCTGATAACCCCCATACCAAATGACAAGTATAATTGAAATCCCAGTTATCAAAATCATCAACGGATATGTAAGCGATTGAACCTTTGCAAGTTTTATATTCTTGATGAAATACTCAAAATTTACCTTTCTAAACTTCTCAATCTCGTAATCCTCCCTAACATAGGATTTTACAACCCTTATCCCAGCGATGTTCTCCTGAGCCAATGTCGTTATCGTTCCAAAATGTTCTTGAATGTCCTCATACTTCTCATGAACTATCCTCCCAACTTTATAAACGAGATAAGATATCAATGGGAGAGGTATCAAAGTTATCAATGTAAGTTTTAAATTCATTGAAAACATTATAGCAAGTATCACAACGAACTCAATGGTGGTCTCAATTGAATACATTATCCCCGGCCCGAGGAAATTTCTTACTGCGGGAATATCATTCGTAGCATAAGCCATTATATCACCAACCTTTTTATCTCGGAAATACAGATAATGTAACCCCTGAACATGGCGGTAGAAGTCATTGCGCATATCATACTCAATTTTCCTTGAAGCCACAATTATCGTCTGTCTCGTGAAAAAAGATGCAATCCCACTTAAAATTGTTGAACCAAGAATGAGCAAGGCAAAAAGTGAGAGTTTTTCAAAGGTCACCCCTACCTTTAAGTTATCAACAGCGCGTCCAATTAAAATTGGGATGACGACATAAAAGAACTCACTCAAAAGTATAGCCAAAATCCCAAAGAGAATTAACCTTTTATACTTCAAAATGTATTGTTTAAGCTCAAGCAATGAGCGCATAGATGACCCAGGATTTTTCTAAAAAATAAACAAAAGCCACTTTAAAAGGCAAATTACTTGCTTCGCAACGGAACAAGGATTAATATAACAGCGACGATCGGGAAAATTAACATCCCAATAAATGGATTATCCGAGATGTGTGGAAGTTGAACATTCAAAAGATAAAGCCCAGCCAAAAGGACACCGGTTATTGATTCACCAGCTACAAGACCAGAAGCGAGCAAAATACCGCGATTTTCTATTTTAACTGCATCTTCCTGTGAAATCCTTTTACGTTTTACAATTTGATCAGCCAAATACTTTATCAAGCCACCCACAAAAATTGCCGATGTTGTCTCAAATGGAAGATACATCCCAACAGCTATAAGAGTTGGGGAAGGTGATTTCAAAAGGATAAGCACAAAAGCAAGAACTCCACCGAAGATGACAAGTGGCCAAGCAATTTCACCACTTACAATTCCCTTTGACATAACGCTCATCAATCCAGCTTGAGGAGCCGGAAGATACTTGCCCCCGATTCCTCCTTCCGTTCCTTTATGAAGTATTGACATCGGGAAAACAAGGACAAGCGCTGTAAATAAAACACCTATAATTTCAGCGATTTGCATTTTCCTTGGCGTCCCGCCTAAAATTTGACCAACTTTTAAATCTTGAAGCATATCCCCCGCTATTCCAAGCGCAGTGCAAACAACAGCTGCAACACCTAAGACAACCTCAACCCCTTTTGTCCCCTTCACTCCAAGCGCCACCATCAACACAGCTGATATGACAAGGGATGAAAGCGTCAAACCAGAAATTGGATTATTTGAACCACCCATAACACCGACAAGATAACCCGCAACCGCAGAAAATAAGAACCCTGTCAAAGTCATCACAATTCCAGCAACAACAGCACTGAGAAAATCCTTCGTGAAGTAATAATAAATTAAAACCACGGGAATTACAAGAAGCAAAATTCCAATCAATACAGATGTCAACGGTAAATCATCCTCAAGCCGTGAATATGTCACCCTTCCTGTATTTATTAACTTCGTGTCTCTCAATCCTTTTGCTATCCCCTGAAAAAGCTGTTTTCTCATTTTCCAAAGCGTATGGAACGCACCAACTATCATAGCTCCAACCGCAATAGGTCTGACTTGATAATACCAAACTGCGTTTGTCAGTGTCTCCCAATCGCTTCCTGATTTGATCAAAGGTTCAAGCCCATTATTAAAAAACATAACAAGCGGGATAAAGAGCCACCATCCAAGCACACCACCTGAAAAAGCAACAGCTGATAATCTCGGACCAATTATGTATCCAACACCGATTAACGCTGGGGAAGCTACGGGTGTTGAAAGATAAATTCCGCCTGTATATGTTTGAGGATTTCCAAGAGGATTTGAACCGCTGAAAAGTTGAATTTTATATCTGCCAAACTCAAAAAACTTGCCCAATGTCTCTTCAAACAACTTTATTCCGCGAGCGTTCTTAAAAAGTTCAATCAAAGCTGAAACCCCCATCATGCTGAAGACATATTTTGCTCCGGTTTCACCCTTTTGTCCTGCTTTTACCATTTCCGCACAAGCGACCGCCTCAGGGTAAGGAAGTGTTGCATCACTAACAAGTGGTCTTCTTAAAATAATAATGAACAGAACGCCAAGCGCACCTCCAACAAGCATTATAACGGTGCTCTCCCAATAGTTAAAATCTTCCCATACACCTGAAATTACAAACGCAGGTATTGTAAATATCGCCCCAGCAGCAAGCGCCTCACCAACTGACGCAGTAGTTCTTGCAATGTTTTCCTCAAGTATTGAACCGCGAAGAACCCTCATCACAGCCATCGCTACAACAGCAGCTGGAAATGTCGCTGAGATTGTCATCCCCGCCTTTAAACCAATATATGTATTTGCAGACCCAAGGATAACAGCCATTATAACACCCAGAAATAAAGACCTTAAAGTCAACTCCTTTAAATTGGTTTCCGCTGGAACATATGGCTTAAATTCAACCTTTTCCATTTTTTAATCCAATTTTTGTTTCACATTGATTGAAAAGATATGGCGCAGTTGCAAGTGTGAAGACAGCGAATAAAAACCCAGCGATCAAGTCAATGACATAATGATACCTCAAATAAACAGTTGAAAAAATAAGCAAAATCCCAACAGGAATTAAAAAATATCTCGTCTTTGAGTTTAAAACAATTGAAAGATACATCACCACAAGCGTAAGTTGAGTGTGCCCGCTTGGGAAGGCATCCCTTTGCGCGAACTCCTCAGGATTTGGAACGCCCGGTGGAATTGATTCCCCAGTGTTAATTATCCAACGCAACGGCTCGGTTAAAAATAAACCGGGAAGCTCAACATCAAGATTTGAAAAATCATGAAGCGTAAACCTCGGACCTATCGCCGGAACAAGCAGATAACCGATGTAAGAAAGATAAAACCCATAAACAACCGTGGCAACAACATATCGGTATGTCAATATATCACCACGCCTGTAAAAATCATACATAAGAATTATCGGGAAAAAATAAAAGGTTGAATAAACAATCTGTAAGATTTCCGTCAAAATAGGATGAGCAATTTTACTCAAAACATAAGTCGGATGCTCGCCGAAAATCATCTGATCAATCTTTATCAAAATCCAATCGTAATCTGGAAGCTTCAAAAGATTGATGAAAAAATAAATCTCTTTAAAAGTCAGCAAAATTAACGGAATAAGATACCACTCCCGAACAAATCTTTTGATTGAGAAAATCTCCAGAGAGTTCCACCTGCTGACGAAAAGAATGAAAGAAATAACGAGAAAGTTGAAAAGAACGATCAACCACCAAATTTTAAGTTGAGGTGAGAACGAAATGGCAAGAAAAATTAAAAAGAGGTAAAAAAAGATGTTAACCAAGTCCCCAAAGTGTAAATTTCGTAGGTTCGCATAAAGATTCATAAATCGTTGACCTTTATTTTCCCAGCGAGGTTGTAAAGAGAATTTGAAAGGTCTATAAATTCATCAACTGTCAATTGTTCAGGTCGTCTCGTCAAATCAAATTCAAGTTGTGAAAGTATCGCCTCGTCAAAAATCTCCTTAAGCGTGTTCTTCAGAATTTTCCTTCGCTTATTAAAAACAAGTTTGACAACCCTCCTGAAGAAAACATCATCGCTTATCCTCTCTGCCCTCTCGCCTCTTTCAAAGTCAAGCCGTATGACAGCCGATGTCACATTAGGTCTTGGATAGAATACATTCCTTGACACCCTGAACAAAATCTCCGGCTTTGAATATGCCTGACACATAACAGAGAGTATGCTGTAATCTTTAACCCCCGGTTGAGACACAATCCGCAATGCAACTTCAAGCTGAACCATTATAATAAGGTCTTTGATCAACCTCCTATTTTCAATCGCCTTGAATATGATTGAACTCGTAATGTTATAAGGTATGTTTCCAACCAATCTTATCTTACCATAACTTTCAAACATCTTGAGATTAAGTTTTAAAAAGTCATTATGCAAAACTTCAACTTTATCTTCAAATCTAACCCTTAAAAAATCAACTGCCCTTTTATCAACTTCAACTGCGAAAATTTTCCTCACCTTTCCGACAAACTGCTCAGTTAAAAAACCCTCACCTGCCCCGATCTCAACTATAACATCGTCCAGCTGTGGATTTATCGCTTCCGCAATTTTCCTTGCTATATTTTTATCGTTAAGGAAATGTTGTCCAAGATATTTAACTGGCTTAAGCATGGTCTTCGTTTTTCATCTTTTCTTCAAGTTTTCTTATCTCATCTTCATATTTCTCCTTCTCCTGCGGACGCTGTTCAATAAGCTTCTTGTAAATTTTTATCGCTTCCTCATACGCACCTTGACCTGCGAGTATCTGGGCTAAAGCTGGCGTCACAATGTTCATATCATCATAACTCAACTCTCTCTCAACCTCAACCCCTTTATCTTGTTTGACCTCATTTCTAACTTTTGACTTTCCAGCTTCAATCTGCCTTATAAGCTCTTCAAGATAAGACGCCTGCGTTTCAACTTTCTCTTTTTTCTCATCAAGCGAGGGAACTTCAAAAACATCCTCTTCAAAATCGCCAACCTTTGTATCGCTTGATCCTTCAACTTCATCTGATATCACCAAATCAACTTCAGAAATATCAGGCAAGTTAATTTCTTCTTGTACCTTTTCAGAAGTTCCTTTTATCGCTGTAGGTTGTTTCCTTCTCTTTAAGGAAATTTTTGATATTAAATCAACCACAAACTTTGAATCCGGTAAAATTTCGGCTACACGATTCAACTCCGCAAGCGCCTTTGAGTACGCCCCAAGTTCAATATAACACCTTGCCATTACAAGATGAGCGGTTGAATATTCAGGGTAAATCTGAACCGCCCTTGAACACAAGGATATCGCTTTATCAACATCCCCAACCTCAAGGTAAAGTGAAGCTAAACGGACAAGCAGTGGAGATTCAGGATTTAAATCAATAAACTTCTCAATCTTCTTTATCTCGGATCTGACCTTTTCAATAAAAAAGTTCGCACCCATAGTTTGTCCCGCATTGAATTTTTTATTCTTTAACCACGCATGAGCCAAATGTAAATGAATACACCGAAAACGAAGAAGAATTCGTATAAAGCTTTAAAGTGTAAACCCCGTATCTTCTCCCAGAGATGAGATTATACATCCTTCCGGAGTTCACCCTCACCAAACTCCTCCCCAAGGAATCGTAAAAAACATCAGAACCCTTCATATCCTCCGGAATAGGTTTGTCATCAAGTGTAACCATGACATCATATGGTCCCCCATCCGAATTAAACACAGCATTAACTTCAGTTCCCCTAAATTTAAACGAGATATAATCGCTGAATTGCTCCATATCCCTTAAATGAACTATCCTCATCGCTTCAACCTTAAACCACCCGTTCAAAGTGATCTGTGTCTCTTTATAATCATTTCCGCTATAAAAAGTTTCCTTTTCTGGATTTATTTTCTGTGTAAAATAACCACGCAAATAACCAGCATACATCTCAGGAGTTCTAGGATAACAAACCGCACCTGGCTTATCTTCTTCACGAAGGTAATGGATTATTTCTGGGAAACTAACATTTGAATTTAACTGCTTTAAAAGCTCCTGAATCTTCGCCTCCGTTGCTCCATAAGCTCCCTCACCTATGTGGTCATACCTTATTATGCCGTCCTTGTCAACGAGCAATTTCCTTGGCCAGAACTGATTTTTAAAAGCGTTCCATATTTCATATTTGCTGTCAACGACAACTGGATATTCAATCCCGAGTTCCTCAACAGCTCTTTTCACATTTTCAAACTCAGCTGAAAAATCAAACTCCGGGGTATGAACTCCAATTATCACAAGCCCAGCATCTTTATATCTTTTGTGCCACTCTTTTAAATATGGCAGAGTCCGAAGACAATTGACACAGGTATATTCAAAGAAATCTATTAAGACAACCTTACCCTTGAGTTCGCTGATCTTCAACGGTTTTGAATTTATCCAACCAATTCCACCGTCAAGTTCAGGTGATTTTTTACCAGTCCAGTTGAACACGGAAAATTGCAATATCATAGCGATGGCGCAAATAAATTTCATAGAATTTTTTGTTTAAGATAAGAAGAAGCGAAAAATTTTCAAAGCCCCTTTTGGATGTAAAATCGCAAGCGAGTTTAAAAATAAAGGTAGTAAAACTTAACTTTCGGCTTTATCCTTAAAGTTGGCGCTGGGAAATGTATGTAATTCAAAGCCCTCAAAACCTTGTTGAAAAATTCAGACCCTGTGTCAACCTTCAAGAAATTATAATCAATCCCAACAAAAACCTCTGAATAACCCCTACCTGCGTAATTTATCTCTTTAACGCTATAACCAACAGCGATGTTTAAAAAATCAGGTATGAACTTTTCAAATTTTTCTGGCAATAAATTTTGAAAGTCAACGCTTGCCCAAAAAGTCATCCCGGAATAATCGGTGTGAAACTGCTTTTTATAAAGTGCCTCTTTCAAACTTCCAAAACGAAAATAATCCAACCAAGTATAACCCGACGGAGTATAGCTCCACTTAAACGAAAAAATTCTCAGCATTGGGATATATTCCTGTGCAACTGGAAAGAAAGCACCAAACACATCGGATATAGCATCGCTTGGACTAAAACCCCATTTAGTTGTGAATCCATCGGTAAGTTCAACAACACCAACTTCGTAAATCGTGCTTATCCCAGCCCCAAGGAAAGCCGATGTCTTACTACTAAAACCAACCCACTTGAAAAGATTTTTATAAACATCGGATAAAACATAGGAAAAATAAAAATGCCCCGCTTTATCAGCTTTTAAAACATCGTTCCAATCGTCACGCCAGACAAATTTTTTAACCCTCGTCGGCTTCCACCAAACCTTATTGAAATAATCATATGTCACAACACCGAATCCAAGCGTCCCAACAGTTACGATGCCAAGTTTTATCTTATTCACCTTTGTTTGTTCAACAGCGACATTATTGGAGTCAGCGGGCTCAACTCTGCAAAAGCCAAGAAATAAAACAAACAAAGTTAAAAGCATTGGTAAAAAATTTTAATTAGCCGAGAAATGAGATAAATAAACTCATCACGACCCAAATCAACCAAACTCCAAAAACAAGCACAAATGCAGATAAATAACCCTTATTAAAAGCTTTCGCCAATCCAATCGCAAAAACAACATATTGCCAGATTGAAAAAACCTCAAACTTTGTAGCAAGTTGATATAACTTGCTTGACGATGGTTCCATAAAAATTGCTGGGCTTGCGCTTGCAAAGAACGAGCCCGTCAAAAAAGAAAGAAGAGTTGCAACTATAACCCCAACTGTTCCAATTAAACTTGAAAGAGAATAAATTGAAAAGACGCTCATAAAATCAACATCACCTTTAAAGAACAAACGCCCAAGCAGGAAATAAACAAGCGAAACGATCAAAAAAACTATAGGAATACCAATCAAAGCCCCGACAACGCTGAAGATTCTCTGTGCACCAGTGAATGAGCTCAATCTTTCACGAGCAATTTCAGCTTGTTCCTCCGTCATTTTACCCTCTTCAACAAGTTGTTCAAACCTCTGCTCTTGAAATGAAATCAAAGAATCCCTTATGCTTTCGTTACCAAACTTTAACAAGGTTGAAACAATTACGACAACAATCATAACAACGACTGGAAAGAGCCAATCAATTGTTTTAGGCTTTGACTTAACAAGATTTTCATAAACTTCAGCGGGTGCGAGAAAAATTCCGGAGATTTTGTCAATCAAAGGCATCGGCTTAACTTCTTCAGAAAAGCTCGGTTCTTGATTGGCTTGGAAATTTTCCATTGTTTTGCCTCAAATTATTTTTAAAAGTTTTTCAATTATCTCTGGAGTTGAAACGCCATCCGCTTCTGCATTGAAGTTCGTGACAAGTCGGTGTCTTAAAACTGGCAATGCGACAGCCCTTACATCATCAATTGTAGGTGTGTATCTTCCCTCAAGAATTGCCCGTGCTTTTGCACCAAGTATCAAGTATTGCGAAGCCCTTGGACCAGCCCCCCAACTTATCCATCGCTTTATAAAGTCAGGCGCACCATTAAGATTTGGTCGCGTCAGAGAAACAAGCTTCACAGCATATTCAATTACATTGTCAGCCACTGGAACTTTTCGCACAAGGTCTTGCAATTCAAGTATTTCATCACGCTTCAAAACCTTCTCAACCTCAGGTTGATACGAACTTGTCGTCTTCCTGACTATTTCAACCTCCTCATCAAAAGATGGATAATCAATCCAAATGTTGAACATAAACCTATCAAGTTGAGCCTCGGGCAATGGATAAGTTCCCTCCATCTCTATCGGATTTTGCGTTGCTAGAACGAAAAAAGGTTGCTCAAGCTCATGCGTCTGCCCCCCAGCTGTAACACGATACTCCTGCATCGCCTCAAGCAAAGCAGATTGTGTCTTTGGAGGAGTCCTGTTTATCTCATCAGCAAGAACAATGTTTGCAAAAATTGGTCCCTTGACAAATTTAAAAAATTTTTCACCCGTAGTTATGTTCTCCTCAATTACCTCAGTCCCAGTTATATCACTTGGCATTAAATCGGGCGTGAATTGAATTCTGCTGAACTTCAAATCAAGGACTTGCGCAAGCGTTTTTATAAGAAGTGTCTTCGCAAGCCCAGGAACCCCAACCAAAAGACAATGCCCGCGAGCAAAAAGAGCTATCAATAATTCCTCAATTATCTTATCCTGCCCGACAATAACCTTAGCGATCTCAGATTTGATTTTTCTATACGCCAAATTTAACTCTTGGACAATTTCAACATCACTTTTATTTCGCACTTAAATTTCTCCCAATATGTTTTTCATTCAATTTTGTTCCCATCAGCATCATAAACAACAACTGGACCGAATTTCTCAAGGACTGGCTTTATTTGTTTTGAATTCCCAGAGACAACGATCAAAAGTTTATCTGGACGAAGATACCTCCTCGCCGTCTCCTGTATATCCTTTGCAGTTATCTTTTTTACCTCTTCCCTAAACCTGTCATAAAAATCCTTAGGCAAACCGTATATTTCAATCGTCATAACCCTTGAAGCCACCTGTGCCGGGGTTTCAATTTGCAATGGAAACGAACCGACGATGTAATCCTTCGCCATCTTCAATTCATCCTCCGGAACCGGCTCTTCAATTATCCTTTTCAACTCCTTTATTATCTCAACAATGGATGAATCGGTGACCTCATTTCTCACATCTGTTGAGATTATGAAAGGTCCAGGATACAACCTCGCATCAAAAAAGCTACTAGCTCCGTATGTATATCCGTGCGTCTCCCTCAAATTCATATTTATCCTTGAATTGAAATATCCCCCTAATAAAGTGTTAAGCGTATAAACTTTAACATAGTCCTTGTTCTTCCTTTCAATCCCAAGATGACCAATCCTTATCGCTGACTGAACTGCACCTGGCTTGTCAACTATGACAACTCTTGTTTGATTCACATCTTTAACCGTTTGGAATTCCCTGTGTGGATTTTTCCCCTTTTTCCATCCACCGAAGTATTTCTCAACAAGTGGCAATGCTTCAGAAGGGGTTATGTCCCCAGCAAAAATGATAAACGAATTATTCGGTATGAAATGCGTTTGGTAAAACTTAACAAGATCATCTCTTTTCATCTTTTGGATTGATTCCTCGTTCCCACCACTTTCATTTGCATATGGATGTCCTGCAAACAATTCTTTTGAAAACCTTACACCAGCAAGATAGCCCGCTTCTGCTTTTGATTGTTTTATTGATGCAAGGCGCTGTGTTCTAACCCTTTCAATCTCCTCTTCAGGAAATGTCGGATTCAAAACGACATCTTGAAGTATGTCAATCCCAACACCAAGATATTTCTTCAAAACAAGGACGCTGACATTTGTAGCATCCCAGCTAGCTGTTGCATTCAAAGAACCGCCGACGAAATCAATCTCCTCTGCTATCTGAGTTGCGCTTCTTGTCTTCGTACCCTTTGTCAAAAGCTCAGCGGTAACACTTGCAAGCCCAGGCAATTCACCATCATAAGTTGAACCACTTTTAACGACAAAACTAACATAAACGATCGGCTGTTCGTGATTTTCAATCACTATGACTTTAAGACCATTCGGAAGTGTTTTCTCGTAATATGACGGAAATTTAACCTTGCTCTCAGGACCTGGTTTAGGTGGTTTAGTTCTGTCAATTTTCTCCTGTGAATTTGAAACCGTTGATAAAAGTATCACCATGAAAAACATCCCTATTTTTTTCAACATAACTTTCCTCCCAAAAATTTGTTGTCTAAATTTAATTCGTTTTGGGTAGATAATGCAAAATCACCCTGTTATTTGAAGTTAAATACTTTTGAGCAACTCGCTTTATATCTTCAACCGTAACTTTTCTATACTTGGCTATTTCCGTGTTTATCAAGCCAGCGTCTTTGAAAAATGTGTAATAATGCGCAAGCAAATCCGCCTTGCCTTGAACAGTTTGCCTTGCTGAGACAAACGCCGACTCAATCTTGTTCTTTGCCTTTTCAAGTTCCTTTTCATCAACGCCATGATTTTTTATCTTTTCAATCTCCTCATCAATCACTTTCTCAAGCGTGTCAGAACCAAACCCGGGATTTGAAATAGCGTAAATCAAAAACAAACCAGGATGTTCCCTGACATCTGCGAATGTCTCAACCTCATTTGCGATTTTATCCTTGTAAACAAGTCGTTGATACAACCTTGAACTCTCACCGACAGAAAGTATATTTGAAAGAAGTGTCAAAGCATATGAGTCGGGATTCCCTTCCTCTGGGATTCTATAACTCATAAATACAGCTGGAAGAGGTGCATTTACATCTTCAACGACTTCCCTAACTTCGCCATCAAGTGGTTCGTCAAAGGGAGATGGTCGCGGGATTTGATCAGGTCCTCTCTTTATTTCACCAAAATACCTCTGAACAAGCTCCTTTGTCCTCTCAATATCAATATCTCCCGCTATGACAAGCACAGCATTGTTTGGGACATAAAATGTCTCATAAAATTCCCTGACATCATCCATACTTGCGTTATCAAGATGTTCTTGATAGCCAATCACTGGCCATCTATACGGATGCTTTTTATAGCTTTTCTCCGAAATTTTAATCCAAGCCGAACCATAGGGTCTATTCTCGTAACGCCAACGCCTTTCCTCCTTAACAACTTCCCTCTGAGTTTTCAAACTTATCTCCTGAATTGAAAAGCCAAGCATTCTATCGGACTCAAGCCAAAGCGCAAGCTCAAGATAGTTTGAAGGCAAAACCTCGTAATAATTCGTCTTATCCTCCGTCGTGTAAGCATTATCATAACCTCCTGCCTGCGTTATGTACTTATCAAATTCACCCCTCTTCACATTCATTGAGCCATCAAACATCAAATGTTCAAACAAATGGGCAAATCCCGTCTTATTTTCCCTCTCGTTTTTTGAACCAACATGATAACATATATTCACAGCAACTATAGGCGTGGAATGATCCTCGTGAAGTATAACATGAAGTCCATTATCAAGCGTGAATTCAACAAAATCAACCTTTCCTTCGCTCTGAGGATAAATTTCAATCGGCTTAAACACAATTACGCTCATAATTAAAGCCAATGTTAGTTTTAAATTTTTCATCGCAACTCCCCATTATTTTCAAATTACGCTTTTGAAAATTTCTCAAGTTCAACTTCAAAATCTTGGATTATTTTTGAGCTGGCTTTCCCCGTTTCATAACCAAAAAAGTGAAGTTTAAACTTTCCACTTTCAAGCGTGAAAATTTGAATTGCTTTATTTGCTGGATCAACAATCCAATACCCCTTAACCCCAAACTTTTCATAAATTTCCCTCTTGACATTCATATCGTTATAAATTGAAGATGGCGAGATTATCTCAACCACGAGGTCAGGCACCCCGAAAATCGCCTTCTCCTTCAAAATCCCAAAATTATCCCTTGAAACAAAAACGATATCCGGCTGAAAAACATTTTCTTCACTTAACACGACATCAACAGGCGCATAATAAACAACACCGAGGTTTTTCTCTCGGACATAGTTCCACATCAAGTATTCAAGATTCCTTGATATATCCTGATGAAACAAATTCGGTGCCAGAACCATGAAAAGCTCCCCATTAATTATCTCATACCTTTCCTCATCCGGAAGTTTAAGGTAATCTTGATAAGTCCAACGCTTTGCCTCTATTTTGACCGTCTCCTGACTCATAATATTCACCCAATTATTTTGAAGTTTTTTGCTCCTTTGGGAAATAATAAAGCACAACTGAATTTTCAGGTTTGAGATACTTAACCGCCGAATCACGAATCTCCTCCCGGGTGATGGAAAGAATTTTATCAAGTTCGCGGTTTATCTCATCGGTATTTTTATGGATGACATAGTAATGAGCAAGCTGATCTGCTTTTGATAAAACAGTTTGATAGCTTGAAATTGTCTGTGCTTCCGTTTGATTTTTGACCTTTTGAAGCTCCCTTTCGGAGATAAGTTCTTTTTGTATCTTTTCAATCTCATTCCATATCTCCCTTTCAACTTCCTCTGGCTTGTGACCTATTGAGCAGTAAGCATCAATTTTAAACACTCCAGCATCTTCCATCCCTATCGCATAGACATTGACATTTTGAGCGATTCTCTTCTCATAGACAAGTTTTTGATAAAGTCGCGAACTCCTACCCGAACCAAGCACATTAGCAAGAAGATCAAGCGCATAAAAATCCCTTTCCCCATCTTTAGGTATCCTAAAAGCGATGAAAACAGCGGACAATCTAACATTGTCATAAATCGTATCCCGCACTTGCTGTGTTAAAGGTGGTTCAACGACATTAGGTCTTTTTATCTCGTACTTTCCCCTCGGTATATCACCGAAGTATTTCTGCACGAGATTTTTTGTCTTTTCAACATCAATATCACCAGCGATCACTAAAACAGCGTTGTTAGGAACATAATAGGTCTCAAAAAATTTTTTAACTTCTTCAAGTTTCGCAGCGTTTAGATGTTCCATATAACCTATGACGGGCCACCTATACGGATGTACCTTAAAAAGCCGTTTGAATGTCTCCTCCCATTGCGTCCCATAGGGACGATTATCAACCCTCCATCGTCTCTCCTCCTTAACAACCTCACGCTGATTGTCAAGATTTTCCTGATTGACATTTAAGCTCATCATCCTGTCGGATTCAAGCCACAGGACAAGCTCAAGTTGATTTGATGGAACAACTTGAAAATAATTTGTTCTATCCCAATTGGTTGAACCGTTAAAGATACCACCCGCTTTCTGAATGTAAGCCATATGTTCGGCTTTTCTAACATTTGCAGAGCCCTGAAACATCATATGCTCAAAAAGATGTGCAAACCCCGTCCTTTCCGGGTCTTCATTTTTTGAGCCAACATGATACCAAATATCAACAGCAACTATCGGGGTTGAGTGGTCCTCGTGTAGTATGACATGCAAACCATTAGGCAGGTCATATTCAATGAAATTAATCTTCCCGGGTTTAACTTGCGAAAAAACCTCAACAACAAGGAAGAAAAGCAAAAAACTTAAAATTTTAAAACGCATATCTTTACCCTCAAATTTTTATTTTGACTTTTCAGCGATAATCCTCAGCAATATAAACATAAACATCTTTCTTCAACTGTTCAAGCCACTTTTGGTATTCTCTATTTTGTTTTTCAATCAAAGCATACTGATAAATCCGCATGTAGTCGTCTTTTAAGTTCATCCTGTGAGCTGGTATTCTTCTTTTCAGAAGGACGATATGATAGGCGTATGAGTTTCCATAACTCATTTTAATCGGTCTTGAAATTTCACCTTCACTGAGGGACTGGACTACATCCTTAAGTTCAGGGTCAAGTTCATTAACCGGAACAGAGCCAAGATATCCACCTTGTAATTTCGTTGATTCATCTTCGCTAAATTTTTTCGCCATATCTTCAAACTTTGCACGACCGGTTATAATTTGATATCTTATTTCTTCAAGTTTTGAAATCACAACTTTATCACTTTCCTCCGTCAAAGGAACCTTGAAAAGGATATGTCTTGGATGTACTTGCTCACCCCTTCTTTCAAGCAATTGAATTATATGATAGCCGAAAGGCGTCCTAATGACATCCGAAACCTGACCTTCTTGCAATCTAAAAACCGCTTCTTCAAATTCTTTTACAAACATTCCACGCCTAACCCAGCCTAAATCACCACCATCTCTTGCGGTTGCCCTGTCCTCAGAATATACCCTGGCAAAATACGCAAAATCCCCACCCGACCTTATACTGTCAAGAATTGCCACCGCCCTCTTATAAACCGATTGTTCAACGGAATCCGTTGGCTTCGGAATTAACATGATATGATAAAGTTCAACCATCTCCGGAACCTCAGGCAAACTATCCTTATAAGCCTTGTAAAACTCCTCCACCTCATAACCAGAAACGGTCATCATGCCAAATTTCTGTTGCTTCATCTTCTCTATCATCAACCTCTTCTTAACATCTTCCCTTAACTCACGCTTTATCCTCCCTATCGGCATCCCGTAAATTTCTTCAATCCTTTGCTCAGAACCATACTGGCGGACAAGCATCTGAATTTGAGCGTCTATTTGCCTTAACACCTCATCATCGGAAACAACTATTGTATCCTCAATTGCTTTGGTCAAAACAATCTTATCATTTATCATCTCCTCTAAAACATACCTTTTCAGATTCGGATCGTTCGGATTGAGATTGTTTTGAATTGCGAAAATATATGTCTGATAATTCAAATCCGATTCAAGTATGATTTCGTTACCAACGATAGCAACTATCCTGTCAAGGGTTCTTTGTTGTGCAAACGATGTAAAAGATAAAAAAAGCAAAAATAAAATTTTCATCCTCACCATCTCACCTCATAATTGTATTTTTTTCTCAAGTTTGAGACCAAACTATCAAGCAAACGGTTTTGCTTTTCAACTATAGCCCTCTGTTTGACATCATCGGCGACAAGTTCAAAATCAGCACTTTCCCCGGGCTCTATTTTATCATAAAGGTAAATTAAAAAATAACTATCACCCGACCTAACGGGGAAAGAAACCTCCCCTGGGCTTAGGTTCCAGGCGACCTTCCAAAGATCAGAAGATGATATACTGAGCTGATCAAAATATCTTGACTCAACAATTTCAAGAACGCTTGACTCCGAAATTAAACCAGAAATCGCTTCTTTAAAATTTCTTGTTCTTGTGATTCTACCTCTTAAAATACTGGCATCAGTCCTTGACTTTAACTTCACATAGCCAATTTTGACAAAGGGTCTATCAAGTATAAATTCGTCTTTATGCTTTTGATAAAATTCTCTTACTTCATCGTCTGATAAACTACTCGCCTTTCTCACTATTTCATCCTGCACGAATTTGTTAATAATAAGTGATTTCCTAAACTCATTTACCATTCGCTCAATCTTTTCGTCTTTTTTATCATAACCTCTTTCAAGCGCCTCCTTATAAATCAAGTTGTTGATAATCCACTTGTCAATGTAATTTCTCACGAAGCTTGAATCAAGCCCAGCAACATCCCGCCTTAAAAGATATTCACCATCAACCCTTGCAATGTAATCTTCGTTTCCGGTCTTTTTTGAGCATCCGAAAACCATAGCGAGTAAACTAACGATTAAAAGCCTTTTCAAGCGCTTTTTCATTTACAACTACCCTATATTTCTTTTTCAGCGACTCAACCCATTCATTTTCAAGTCGCTTTAACTCTTGCTCCTGAACTGAGCTTGCTACTTCGCTAAATGCTTCCTCAAATGTTTTCACTCGGCTTGGTTCCTTACCCGTAACTTTTACGATTGAAAAACCACCTTGAAACCTCACCGGTTCAGATACATCATTTACTTTCATATTCCAAGCCATCCATGCGATTTCATTTTCACTTGCCGAGACAAGCCCCCAATCACCTCTCTTTTCCCGCATCCCGGGTCTCTCGGTGTATCTTTCAGCAAGCGAATCAAAATCAACCCCTTTCAAAATTTGTGAGTAAATGTCCTTAGCAAGCGATTCGCTCTTAACCCATATCTCACTAAACCTGACCCTGTCTGGGAACCTATAATTTTCCTTGTTCTTCTCATAATAACTCCTCAACTTCTCCTCATTCAAGTCAATCCTATCCCAAACCATTTTTTGCTCAACATAATAAAGCAAAACACCATCAACGAACTCTTTAAGTTCGTTCTTAAACTCGGGATAAATCTTCTCAACATTCCTCGCCCTATACTCAGTTAATTTCATCTCAACCATCCTATCAAGAACAGAACGCATAGAAAAGCGATCAAATTTTTTCCCAGAAAACTCAGCGCTCCTTTTGATTATTTTTATCGCTGAGTCAAGCGTTATTTTAACATCGGCAAACTCAAATAAAACTTTCCTTCTATCGTCGCCCGTATAAACACTGTCCCAGTTTTCATGAGAAGTCGTCTTTGACGTATCCGCTTTTGACAAGAAAAATTCAAATGTTTGCTCATTCAACTTGAAATTATACTCCCTTTTCAAACGCTCAACATACCTTTTGAAATCATACTCAAGACGATATGACTGATATAACTTGTTCAAATCATCAACGATCTCATCAAACGGTTTAACTGGTACAATTTCCGTCACCTTAACTATGTGATATCCCCACCTTGTCCTTATGATATCGCTTATATCACCAACCTTTGCGTTAAACATAAATTGATCAATCTCCCTATATGCTTGACCCCTTGAATAATACCCAGCATCCCCACCACGTTGCACAGAAAACCTATCATCGGAATGTCTTTTTGAAAGCTCACCGAAATCAAATCCATTTCTTAAACTATCAAGAACTGCCTTCATCTCATTATAAAGCCTAAGCGTATCTTCAGGTGTTGCGTTTCTTTCAATTTTCCGTCCAATATGACTTATGCGAATCATCTCAACCCTCGGCTTTCGGTCAAGAACTTCTATGATATGATATCCAAACTTACTTCTAACAGGTTCTTGTGTTCTCTCACCAGGTCTCATTGAATAACAAGCATCCTCAAACTCCGGAACCATAGCTCCAGCTGTGAAATAATACAAATCACCACGATTAAAAATCACAGATGGATCGTCAGAATAATCAAGCGCAACGGAATCCCAAGAAGCCCCAGCATTGAGCTTCTCAATTGCCTCCTTCGCACGCTTATATGCAGAGAGAGTATCTGTGCCATTAATTTGAATAAGTATATGCCTTGCCCTTATTTCTTCCTTCCTCCTCTCATAAAGTTGCTTTAATCCCGGGTCAACAACTTCCCTTTTCGTCAAATACGAAAGCGCAAGTGTAGTGTAATAATCTTTCACCTCACTTTGAACTCTCGGGTCACGATCCAATTTTTGAGCTTTGGCATCAAGGACTTTAAGTTTAAATCTTATCAAAAGGTCAAGGTAATTTTTCCTCTCATCAATTGATTTTTCCTTCGCTTTTGAAACCCCACCGTTGTTTCTCGCAAATGACCTTTCAAATTCATCAAGCGTTATAACTTCACTGCCAATTTTAGCGACATACTCTCTTTTTTCAACGACCCCGATATTTTTCAAAAAGGCACATCCTGAAATTAAAAACACAAACGAAATCAATGTTATGTTCTTTTTCATACTTTGATCCAATTCTTTTGTTTTCACTCAATTATTGTAAAACCAGTGTACTTATGAAGAACTTTTGGAACGATGACTTTCCCCTCCGGGGTTTGATAATTTTCAAGAAGCGCGACCATCAACCTTGATGTTGCGAGCCCCGAACCATTAAGCGTATGGACGAACTCAGGTTTTGATTTTCTATCACGCCTAAATCTGACATTCATCCTCCTTGCTTGGAAGTCCTCAAAATTGCTACAACTTGACGCCTCAAGCCATTTCTTTTCCGCTGGGGACCAAACCTCAATGTCATATGTCTTAGCCGATGCGAAACTCATATCCCCTGTGCAAAGCAAAACAACCCTATAGGGAATGTTAAGAAGTTGAAGAACTTCTTCCGCATCCCTGACAAGTGATTCAAGCTCATCGTAAGATGTCTCTGGCGTTGTAAACTTAACAAGTTCAACCTTGTTAAATTGATGAACTCTCAAAAAACCCTTCGTTTCCCTTCCCCACGAGCCAGCTTCTCTCCTGAAGCAAGCCGAATAAGCGACATATTTTTTCGGAAGTTCACTTATATCAAGGATTTCATCGCGATGGATGTTTGTGACAGGAACTTCCGCTGTTGGTATCAAATAAAGGTCATCCTCGGGACAATAATACATATCATCTTTAAGCTTTGGAATTTGCCCAGTGCCACGCATTGAAGCTTCATTCACGAGGAACGGCGGGAAAACCTCTGTATAACCATGCTTTTGAATGTGAAGGTCAAGCATAAAATTTATCAATGCCCTTTCAAGTGTCGCCCCCTTTCCAATGTAAAGAGGAAAACCACTGCCTGTCAACTTCGCCCCGCGTTCAAAATCAATTATTCCAAGTTTTTTCCCAAGCGTTAAATGGTCTTTTATCTCAAAATCAAACTCCGGAATTTCCCCCCACATCCTAACAACAACATTATCATTTGCATCCTTTCCAACTGGGACCGAACTATGCGGTATATTCGGCAACCAAAGCAAAAGGTTTTCAAGCTCGGTTTCAACCTTCTTAAGTTCAGCATCAATGGATTTAATTTCATCCGAGACCTTTCTCATTTCCTCAATCAAATCGGTTGCATCCTTGCCTTGTTTTTTTAGGTTCGCTATTTCCTCCGTCACATCATTTCGCCTTGCCTTCAAAGCGTCACCCTTTTTGATCAACTCACGCCTTCTTTCATCAAGTTTCAAAATCTCATCAACAGTGTCCCTATCCCCTTTCAATCTGATAGCATTTTTAACAACCTCGGGATTTTCTCTTATAAATTTAAGGTCAAGCATTTCTTGTGAAAAATTTATTTTTTTAATTTTCTATCCCATAAACCCATCTCCTTCCTCTCCTCAAATGTCAACTCAACTGCATGCAATGAAATCTCTTTTAAAACCCTATTTCTCTCCTTCTCAGCTTGATCAAGTCGTTTTAAAGTGTAATCTACATAATCTTTTGAAATATCTACGCCAATATAATCGTGTCCCAAAATTTTCGCTGCAACAAGCACTGTCCCAGTCCCACAAAACGGATCAATAACTATTCCCTTTCCATCCAAAATTGAGTAAATGATTCTCGTCGGTAATTCAATCGGAAACACCGCTGGATGTTCTTTATGCCCTGGTTCAGGTCTTATCTCCCAAACTGAGGTAAATTTTGCATGTTCTGGTCTTAACTCCTCTGGCTTACCCTTAACCAACCAATAAATCCTCTCATCAACTTGCCAAAACCTCCAACCCCTTATATTCCCCGCTATCTTTCTATTCCAAACTATTTCCTGCCAAAGCGTCCACTTCGTTTTTAAAAGCCACTCAATCGGATGAATCATCCTTCCGTTTTCATATCTAACCTTGTGATTATAAAAGAAAGAACCACCAGGTTTTATGATTCTAAACAATTCGTTTAAAACATCAACTTGCCATTTTTGATAATCTTCCTCAGGCAAAACATCCCTTACTCCTTTGTAAACGACTTTATCAACGAGCCAACCGCCGTATCGCTCTTTTTTGTTGTATGGTGGTGAAGTTATCCCAAGATCAACACTATCAGAGGGAATTTGAACAAGAACCTCAAGGACATCACCATTGATCACCTTATTCAGGAAATTTTCAATTGGAAGCATGTCAAATCTCTCTACTTTTTAAAAAAGATAACTATTGATATACTTGCTGAACTTCCCCAAAGCATCGCTTCGGTAGATAACCTTTAAATCACTGCAATTTCTATAATCGTTAAATGTAAACGAAGCCGAACGCAAATATTCTCCCGGTTCTCTTTTGCCTTCTGGAAATTTCCTTTTTAACTGTCTTTCAATTCTATCACAGCTAAATGGAAACTCAAGTATGTAAACCAACCTTCCATTCACAAATCCACTTACCAGTATGTTTAAGTTTTGATTCTTATCCTTTTCAAACCTCTGGCTCCGACAGTTAGTTTATAACCGTTATACCCAAGTTTCTCTTCTATCGGTTCATAACCAGCAATATAAAGTTTTGACGAATTCTTGTCGTTGAAGTAAATTGTCAAAAAATCTATCAATGTTGACATTAGAGTCGGCTTAGATAACGAATTAAGAAAACTCTGCAATTCTTGTGAAGAGCCAACCGAATAAAGTTTGATTATCTCCTGCAAATTTTTATTCATTCAAGCATTCTTTTTAATTTTACCAAAAATTGAAAACAAACTCAAACATCAAGTTCAAACTTAAACTGACGAATTCCATCTTCAACGCCATAGGGTTTAAGACCGAGTTCTGCCTCCGCTTTCAAAGTTATCAAACCCGACTTCAAAGGTCTGGGCGCGACCTGATTTAACTCGGATGTCTTCACGGGAATTATAAGCTCGCGATCAAAGCTGAAAATTTCAGCAAGCTTAACTGCAAAATCATATCTGCTTACAAAATCCCTGCCCCCAACATTATAAATCCCTTCTTTATCAAACTCAACAACTTTTAAAATTGCAAAAGCAAGGTCATCAACATAAGTTGGATTACCAATCTGATCGATGACCACCTTAATTTTTTCACCCGACGAAAGTTTGTTATAAAGCCAAAGGGCGAAATTACTTTTGACATTTTTACCAACACCGTAAAGGACATTCGTCCTTAAAATCGCAAATCTTATACCCCCAATCTTGATCTCGTTCTCGCTTGCGAGCTTTGTTCTGCCGTAATAATTTATCGGATTCGGAATCGCATTCTCATCGTAGGGACCATTTTTTCCGTCAAAGATATAATCCGTTGAGATATGTATCAACTTCGCATCAACTCTGCGGGCTGAATGGACGAGATTTCTCACCCCCTCAACATTCACACGCCAAGCAAGTTCACGATTTAACTCGCAACCATCAACATTTGTATAAGCTGCTGTATTAACTATAACATCCGGATTAAAATAAACGACAAGATTTTTAACATCGCTTCTATTCGTTATATCAAGCATAGTGTAATCAAAACCCTCAGCCTCAAGAAATGTTCTGGGCTCTTTTGCCGTTGCAAGAATCTCTGCAGATGTGCTCTTCAAAAAAACCTTCAAAACCCTCTGCCCAAGCAATCCGTGACATCCGGTTATCATAACCCTCATCTTTTGACAAGCTCTTTGAGTTTATCTATCTGCGTTGACCCGGGTATTGTCGCATTCAATCCGGCGACGAAATTTGCAAAATCCGTTGATGCTATGGGATTTTTCGTCTTTGAAAATTTATAAAAAAATGCAGAACCAAAAACATCACCGCAACCAGTTGGGTCAACAACTTCAACATCGTAGGCCTTTAAATCAGCTCTTTTTAGACCATTATCAAAATAATAAACCGTTGCGCCAAGATTCGCCCTCGTTATGACCATCGCTTTAACCCCGAGTTTCAAAACCTCCTCAGCAAGCTCATCATCACTCCAACCCGGTTCCCCAATTGATTTTGATTCAAACTCATTCATCTGCACAGTATCAACATTCTCAAACCATTCCCTCCAATCTCGCAATCTCACCCTATATCTGATATTTTTCTCATCAACCCCAAGCGTCATGCTGTGAACATCAAAATGAATATAACAGCTGTAATTTCCCCTCAACTTTTTCAATGTTCCAAGTTCAACATCAAATCCAGAAATCATATTTATAAAAATTCCATCAACACCAACATCCATCAAATATCTAATCTTATCAAACCCAATCGGCTTCGCTATATGAACGGAACATTCCGTTCTTTCTTTCCTATCCTGATAAAAAAGATGAACACGATTTGTAAGCCCCGGAAACTTAAAAATCCCATCAACAACCACATTTCGGTATGCTTTTAACCTTTCAATAAATTTATCATAATCAACTTCTCCAACGCCGAACACAGGATAAATTAAATCTCCACGATCAACAATGTTAGCAAGCGAAGCCAAAGAAAAAAATATCCCACCATAACTTTGAACCTCACTTCCATCTGGTAGATGAATTACATCAAGGCATAAATGTCCAATGATTCCATATTTCATAATTTTGAACCCTTTGACCTAAACTCTTCAAGTTTCCTTTTCAAATCTTCATTTTGTAAGGCGAGCATTTGAACAGCGAGAACAGCTGCATTCACAGCGCCTGCTTTCCCAATTGCAACGGTCGCAACTGGAATACCCGGGGGCATTTGAACTATTGAATAAAGAGAATCAACCCCGTTTAATTCCGAAGATGGGATTGGAACACCTATAACCGGCAGCGTCGTATTCGCAGCTATCACCCCTGGCAAATGAGCAGCCATACCAGCACCCGCAATTATAACCTTAAAACCTCTTTCTTCAGCATTTCTAGCAAACTCAATCGTCTCAAGCGGATTCCTATGCGCAGATAAAACCATTTTCTCATATTCAACACCGAAATACTGCAGATATCGCTCACAGTTTTTCATTATCTCATCATCGCTTGCACTACCCATCACAATTGCAACCTTCATAAAATCTCCTAATTTATTTTTGATCGACACGATGATTTCAAAAAAGCAAGTATTCTCTCTTTATAAGCATCACCAACGATATCCCAAGAGTTCACATGTCCTGCATTATCAACAAGGAATAACTCACCTTTAGCGGTATATCTAAAAAGAACCTCTGAATGCCACGGTTTTACTGTTTCATCATTTTTGCCATGAATGTAAAGAACAGGGCAAGAAATTCTCTTGACATAGTCAAGTGGTGAAATCTCGTTAACTTTTAGCCCGGATATCCTCTCACAATTTTCAAGGATTTTATCCGTTAAAAATTTTGAAGCGAACTTAAATTTTGTTTTTTGATACTCATAAATCAAATCGTAAAAATTTGAAAAACTTCCCTCAGCTATTACAGCGCAAACGCGATTATCTATACCAGCCGTTTGAAGCGCAACCGCCCCACCAAGCGAAATCCCAAACAGTGAAACCGGAAGGTCTGGATACCTTTTCAAAATAAAACTTATCCACTCGGACAGATCAAACTTTTCAAAATATCCATATGTGCAAAACCTCCCGCCACTTTCACCATGATAGCGCAGGTCAATCAATAAAACATTGTAGCCGTTTTCACTTAAAAATTTTGCCCTTTTCAAACCAAAAGCTTTATTTGTATATGTTCCGTGAATATAAATCACATTACCGATCGGGTCACCAACTGACTTGACAAGCCATCCTTTTAAATCAACACCGTCAAACGACTTTATTTGGACATCTTCATATTCAAGCCCCAAGTCAGACGGTGAGGTAACAACCTTACCATCAATCAAAAAATTTTTTTGTCTCGGTTTTAAAATCCTCATAGGTCCAATGTAACTCACAACTAAAACATAGGCAAAAATCAAAGAAAGCATCAAAATTATAATTAAACTCATCCTTCTCCCTTATCTATATTTTTGTCCTTTGAATTAGCTCTGTTATAAACACTAACTGCAAGCAAGAAACTCAATCCCATCGTTAAAGCCCCAAGCATAAAAGGAGCTCTATGACCGAGATGCCCATATAAAAATCCACCTGTTGATGGTCCCAAAACTCTTGCCAAACTTGAAAGCGATTGCCCCAAACCAAGGGTAAGACCCTGGAATTCACTTTTAGCACGCCTTGAAATCAAACTCAAAACAGTCGGAGTCGTCACACCACTCCCAGATGTAAAGAAAGTTACTGAAATAAAAAATTGATAAAAGTTTAATGATAAAACCATCCCAATAAGACCCAATCCCATAAACAAAGTCCCGAAAATTAAAATCTTCTCACCCTCAAATTTCTTTGAAATCCTGCCAACGAGAAATCCTTGAGTGAAAACGCCGATAGCACCAACATAACCGAATAAAAGCCCATTGTGCGACGCATCAAATGAAAATGTATCTTTCGTAAATAAGGGAAAAACGACATAATTTAGAGAAATCCCAAAAGTTATAACGAAGAAAGTAAAATATAGGAAAACAAGCAACCTATCAGATATAATTTTTAACATACTTGAACCGTAGCTAAATCTATTTTCCGAGCGAGAATGTCTTTGCGGTTCTGGAAGGAATTTATAAGCGAGGAAAAAGTTTAAAAGCGAAAGTCCCGAGGCAAATAATATAGGGACATTATACCCAAATCTACTTAAAACTCCTCCGATCAAAGGTCCAACTATAAACCCTATGCCAAAACCAGCTCCAACTATTCCCATTCCCCTTGCTCTTTCCTCAGGGGGAGTTATATCTGCGATATACGCTTGAGCTGTTGCTATATTTGCTCCCATTAACCCAGCCAGCATTCTTGAAATGAACAAAACTTCAAGTGACTTTGCAAAGGCAAAAATTAAATAAGACAAAAAAGACCCAAAAACACTTAAAAGAATCACAGGTCTTCTCCCAACCCTGTCGGATATCCTTCCCCAAATTGGATTAAAAATAAATTGCATAAGTGAAAAAGAAGAAACCAAAAGTCCAACTTGGGAAGAACTTGCGCCATAGCTTAAAGCGTAGAACGGAAGAAGTGGTATAACTATTCCAAAACCAATCAGGTCTATCAATACGGTCAAAAAGATAACACCAAGACGATTTATCATACGAGAGAAAAATTTCCTTTTTTAAAAATTTAAAAATAAGCGGTCGCTATTCCAAATTTAACACTTGTCAAATTAAAATCTTTTTGATATTTTCCTAAAAAAACAAAAACACAGCTTATGTCCATTGCAAAACGACATCATTATAAAAAAGCAACAAATTTTTGACGAAAACAGAAAAGATTTTGGTCTATTTTTCACTCCTGAATGGGTAGTGGATTTTATGGTAAATCTAGTTCCAGAAGAAATTTTTCTTCGAAATGAACCCATCACTATTCTTGAACCTGCCTGTGGTTTAGCTCAATTTCTACTCAAAATTTTACACAAAATAAAAGAAAAGAATCTCAATGTAAAAACAAGGCTTATAGGTGTTGAAATAAACGAAGAAGTTCTTGCCTGGTTGAACCCATTAAAGCCAAAAGAAACAGAAATCATAAAAGCCGACTTTCTACTCTTTGAACCAAAAATTTTCTTTGATCTGGTAATCGGGAATCCACCATACGGAATTCCAAGTTTATCTGAACACTACACGATAAAAGTTGATAACGAGACAAAGGAAAAATACAGAGCTCTATTTAGCACATGGTATGGAAAATATAATATTTATGGAGCGTTTATTGAAAAGTCAATAAGATTGCTAAAAGATAATGGGATTTTGATTTTCATTATTCCGGCAACCTTTATGCTCCTTGATGAATTCAAGAAACTAAGAACCTTCCTTTCCCAAAACGGAAAAACAACAATCATATATATGGGCCCCGACATATTCAAGCCAGATGCAGATGTATCAACGGTAATCTTAAAGTTTATCAAATCAGAAAAAATTTCCCGTCAATTGGAACTCTTTGAATATAAAGAAGGGGAAATCATTCCAATAAAATCTAACAAAAACTGGAACGGAGAAATAGTAACTTTCAGGACCGATTTTTCAGATTTTTTAGAAAGCATATGCCAGTATAAAGTGGCGGATATATATGAAATTAAAATCTCTCCAAGAACGTCGGAGATTAAGAACTGTTCTTTTGTGGTGCGAGGTGACGAGCCCCCGGGGAAAAACTATCTACCGATTCTGAACAGCAGAAATCTCAAATCTGGAGGGATAATATATGAAAACCTTACCGGATACTGGGTTGCGAAATCAAACATTAAGAAATTAAGAGCGTATTTTGGCTCGCCCCACATAGTCGTCGGCTTGGGCTTTAGAGAAAACGGCCGAATAGCCGCCGCAATAGACGAAAAATGTTACCCCTGGATGGGCGATGTCTATCACCTCCTGAGAAGAAATGATCTACTAATCCAAGAATTTGACCTATCGGATGATGAAGTAGTAGAATATCTAAATTCTGAATATGTTAAAAGGTATATAAAAGACATTTACAGAGAAATTACTTACCATTTAAGCATTACACAAGTTAAAAATATTCCTTTGCCAAACAAAAAAGAATGGGAAGAAATAAAAAAGTATGGATATAAATGACCTAAAAGGGTTCAGGGACTTTCTCGGGAAAATACCTCTTAGCAGATATAGGGATGAACTCAAAGATATAAAATGGGTAGAGCAAGATCTACCTAAGGAAATCTTACCACTTCACTCAATATATAGATACTATTGGGATGAGAGAAATTTCCTTGATTTTGAAGAATGGTTTGAGCAATTTTGGAAAGAGATAAATGAAAATCAAGAAAGCAGGAAAAAATTAAAAGAGTTTAAAAAATATTATTTCAACAGAGACCTTGAAGAAAATGATTGGTTTAAAAAAGGTTTTAAAGCAAGAATGTATAGAACTTGGATTTCTATCCTTACTCAATTGGATTTTTGCTATATGCTTGAATATATCTGCAAGAAGAAAGGTAAGAATCTAAAATTAGAATGCAATGCCGAGTTAGATACGATAAATTTTCAGGTTGCAAAAATAACCCAGAGAAAAGAAGCAAGATCTGGAAAAAGAAAGATGAAAATAATTCAAGTTCCATACGCTGTGTTCAACATAGAAGAGCTTAAAAGGAAACTTGTAAGCCCACGCACAAAAAATAAAATTAAGTATAAAAAGATTTTGAATGCATTTTATAAATATTTTGATATTTTAGAAAATGGTTTTGTAGTATTCAAGGAAAGATATGTGCAAATAATTATTGATAAACTTGAAAATCATGAAGAGCTACAAAGAGAAATTGATAAAATTTTGAAAGAACTTACAGGAACATAAACTTTTTCAACAAATGGACAAGGGCAATAAATTTATAAAAGGAATAAATGAGTTCAACAACGGGCTTTTCTTTGAATGTCATGATACATTTGAAGAAATCTGGAACGAGGAAAGAAACCCCGAATTAAAAAAATTTTACCACGGTCTAATACACATAACTGTTGGTTTCTACCATCTGACAAACTATAACTTTCGTGGAGCGGTAAGCCAATTTAAAAAAGCATTTGACAAAATTGGAACTTATCCGCAAATTTATATGAACATAAAACTTTGGGAATTGCTTAGTGAGGTCAAAATCTGGCTTGAAAAAGCGGAGAAAGCGTTAAATGGAGAAAAACAGAATTTAAACTTTGAAAATTTACCAAAAATAAAATTCATTGATGAAAAATGAGAATTGGGAAATACGATATATATGCAGTTGAAACAGGACGATTCAAACTTGACGGTGGTGCAATGTTTGGAATCGTTCCAAAAACAATTTGGGAAAAACTCAATCCGTCGGACGAAAAAAATAGAATTGAACTCGCCTTAAGAACGCTTTTAATAGTAAGCGACGACAAAAAAATTCTCGTTGACACGGGAATAGGAAAAAAATGGGATGACAAATACGCTGAGATTTACGGCATTGACCATGCGAAATTTACACTTGAAAATTCACTTGCAAAGTTTGGGCTTAAAACAGACGACATAACAGATGTTATATTAACACATTTACATTTTGACCACGCCGGTGGTTCAACTATGCTTGACTCCGATGGGACTTTAAGACCAACATTTAAAAATGCAACTTACTATGTCCAAAAGCGAAACCTTGAACTTGCAATGAACCCAAACGAAAAAGATAGGGCAAGTTATCTGCCCGAAAATTTCATGCCACTTATTGAATTTAATCAACTTGAAGTTGTTGACGGGGAATTTGAAATTTTTGATGGGGTTGAATTAATCGTATCGGACGGACACACAATCGGACAACAACTTGTCAAGGTGTCTGACGGGGAAAAAACGATAGTTTATTGTGGCGACCTGATACCGACATCATCACACATACCCATACCTTATGTAATGGCTTATGACCTACAACCTTTAATCACGATGGAAGAAAAAAAGAAACTTTTAAAGAGAGCACTTGAAGAGAATTGGATTTTATTCTTTGAGCATGATCCTTACGCCGATTGTGCCACTGTCAAACAAGGCAAAAAATATATTGAACTTGATAGAAGATTCAACCTTGACGAGATTTAAATCCCTGAAATCAAGATGAAAACGCCCGTCAGAGCGATCACAACTCCAGCGATTACGTGTGAGTATCTCTCAAGTTTCTCAAGTTTTGCAAGTTGAATTCCAAGATAACCGATCAATGCCTGCACTATCATCATAACCCAGGTCACGATGCTGAAAACAACTATAACGGCAAGAATTCCAGCGGTTTTAAATTTAAGTGATATGAAGAAAAGCGGTATAAGTGGCTCACAAGGACCGAGAACGAAAATCGCAAATAATGTCCAGACGGTGATAACTTTTCTATTCAAAATTTTTTCATCAACGATTTCGTGTTTATGTGGATGTTTTACATGTTTTATGCCCCAGATCGCATAGGCTATACCAAATCCGATCAAAAGCCATAGTCCAACTTCGCCACGCAACGTTTCAAGTCCTTGAAGTTTGCTTAACTCCATCCCTATAAATAACCCGATAAGCCCGAGCAAAACTGAAGAGCCAACATGACCAATCCCAGCGATGAACGTGACAAAAATTAACTTCTTAATTGACCATTTCTGCGCCCTTCCAATCATGATGAAAGGAAGCCAATGATCTGGGGCAAGCGCATGGAGAAATGCTATTGAAGCAGTGCTTATAATCAAAGTAATAAATGAAGCATCTGTCATTTTAAATCTCCTTAATTATTTTGCCTTGACCCAAGATATAAGCTCTTTCAAACTTGGAAACTTCCCGTAACTTAAAATCGCTATTCTAAATATCCTTCCCGCAACCCAGATCATAAAAACTACTGATAGAGCAAGAATTGCTATCGTTCCAATTATCTCCCAAGTTGCTGGCATCTTAACAGGGATACGTGCGACCATAAATGCGGGTGTAAATAGAGGGAAAAAGGATAAAACTTTTATCCAAAAAAGATCCGGATTTTGCATAATTAAAAAAGAAAAGGCGATGGGAAGTGTAACACCAAGAGCGATATATCCGGCGATTTGTTGTGCTTCATACTCAGAGTTCACAGGTGCACCAACAGCGACGAAAAGGGCGGAGTAAAATAGATAACCGAGGACAAAGTAAACAAGTGAAATAAGCATAAGGTCAATCTTTACGGAAATTAACGCATACCCAGAGAAAAAGTAAAAACCGAGTATAGCCCATATAAACATCTGCGTCAACCCAAGCATACCAAGCCCAACTATCTTACCCGCCATCAATTCATTCGCATTGCAAGAGGACAAAAGAACTTCCACAATACGATTTGACTTCTCCTCAACAACACTTCGCACAAGCATTTGCCCACCTGTAAGCACAAGTATCATAAGCGCAATTATAAAAATGTACGAGCTAAAAAACAGCGCAAGAAAGTCCGTCTTCTCCTCTTCACCCTTTTTTGAAATTTTTATCGTGTTATATTTAACTGGCCTAATTATTTTTGAAATTGCCTCTTTATCAACACCGTACTTCCCAAGTTCAGATGTGATCACAATTTCCTGAAGCGCGCTCTTGAAACGCTCAATGTCCCTTATATTGCCAACATTTTGACCAACATATTGAAAATTCAAACTATCCTCAAAATTTCGCGGTATAATAATATATGCCTCAAACTCACCAGAAATCACCTTTTTATTTGCTATTGATTTAATTTCCCCCAAGTTATCTCCAGCTTGAATTTTAATAAGGATATAATTTGGTTTGCCATCGGGAAGTTTGAATTCGTTTTCAAGCTTATCTTGCAACTTATCAAAAATCCGCCCCGTCAAGTCTACAACACCGATCCTTTTTTGCTTTAGATCAGCTTTTTCCATTAAAAATCTTGGGAGAAAACCAAAAGCAACTATTAAGACAGGCATTAGAATTAAAGATATAAAAAATGTCTTTGTTCTGACCTTAGTAATATACTCCCACCAGGCGATGGTTAAAATTTTTTTCATTTAACCAATCAATTTCTTTCTCAAAAATTTTCAGCGATAATTTAACACAATTTAAAATTCCTTTCAAGCCCTTCAATATTTTAAATTTCCCTCCTTGGCAAATTCCTCAATAAGTCTTTTCTGACGCTCATTTATTTTTTCCGGGATTTCAACCTTGACAGTGACATACATATCACCAACATTGCCATTATTTCTGATACCAAGTCCACGCAGTCTGAATGTTGTTCCATTCTGAGTTCCAGGAGGAATTGTTAGTTCAACCTTATTCCCATAAATGGTCTTTATCCTTATTCTACTTCCAAGTATCGCTTGTGCAATGTTAATTGGAATTTCAACGTAAATATCATTACCCTTGCGCTTGAAAAATTTATCATCTTGAACTTTTATATGAACATAAAGATCACCATTTCCACCGCCACCTATACCTTGTTCACCTTCGCCTCTGATTCTAAGCGTTGTCCCAGTGTCAACGCCCTGAGGTATTTTAACCTTTATCTTTCTTAATCTTGAAACCTGACCTGTGCCACCACAGTTATAGCAAACTTCCGAGATTATCTTACCACGACCGTAACAGCGTGGGCAAGGTCTTGAAAAAGCAAACATACCTTTAACTTCCGAAACCATTCCGCTTCCGTTACATACAGGACAGGTTGTCACCTTCGCTCCTGGCTTTGCACCCGTTCCACCACAAACATTACAAACTTCCTTCCTTGGAACATCTACATATATCTCACCGCCACTGACCGCAGTTGAAAAGGGAATTTCAACATCTATATGAATGTCCTCTCCTTTTACAGCGCCTCTTCTGCTTTTTCTAAAGAACTCACCACGGTCAAAAAATTGATTTAACAAGTCATCAATAAATGAATCCCCGAAGTTAAATCCCTCACCAAATCCGGTTCGGAAATTTGAGAATATATCTTCAAAGTTGAAACCACCTGGAAATCCACCTTCTACACCGGTATAACCAAACTTTCTGAGCTGATCGTATTGCTTCCTCTTCTCCGGGTCAGAGAGAACACTATACGCCTCGTTAATCTCTTTAAACTTCTCCTCAGCTTGTTTATCCCCAGGATTTCTATCTGGATGATATTTCATTGCGAGCTTCTTATATGCTTGCTTTATCTCTTCTTGTGTTGCGTTCTCGCTTACTCCAAGTATTTTATAATAGTCCTTCATCTTTAACAATCACCTCCTTTAATAAACAAAAGGCGAATCATCCCGATTTTCAATCGGAACAATTCGCCTTAACTAATTTAAATTCTAAAACTTATTGATTAAACTGACTCAAGGACTTCTTCTTTCTTTATCGCAAGCTCAAGAACTTCGTCCATCTCCTTCACAAAATAAAACACCATCTCTGCTCTAACTTGCTCAGGAATTTCATCTATGTCGGCTCTGTTTTTCTCTGGCAATATAACCTTTTTAATTCCAGCCCTATGTGCTGCTAAAACCTTCTCTTTAATACCACCGACTGGTAAAACAGCGCCTCTTAAAGTTATTTCACCTGTCATAGCAATATCATTACAAACAACTTTTCCAGTCAAAAGCGAATACAAAGCGGTCAATATTGTAACTCCAGCCGAGGGTCCATCTTTCGGTATAGCCCCTGCAGGGACATGTATATGGATATCATATTTTTCTCTGAAATCCGGGTCAATTCCAAACTCTTCCGATTTTGAAGCAATATAACTCAAAGCGATATGAGCCGATTCCTTCATCACATCACCGAGTTGCCCAGTGAGATGAAGCGAACCTTTGCCCTTCATCTTCGTTGCTTCAACGAAGAGAATCTCACCACCAACTGGAGTCCAAGCAAGTCCAGTAGCTATACCAGGTTTATTGATTCTCTCTGCGACCTCGTGATAGAATTTCGGTTGCCCGAGATATTTCGGTAAATCATCTGCAGTTATAGTCGTCGGCTCGGATCTACCCATAGCAACTTCTTTCGCAACCCCACGGCAAATATCGGCTATTCTTCTTTCAAGATTCCTAACGCCAGCCTCACGAGTGTATGAGTTAATTATCTTCCTTAAAGCGTCATCTTCAAATTTTATCATATCTTCCGTTAAACCGTGCGCTTTTATCTGCTTCGGGACGAGGAAGTATTTTGCAATGTTGAGTTTTTCTTCCTCAATATAGCTTGGTATCTCAATTATTTCCATCCTATCTCTCAAAGCTGGTGGAATTGGCTCAATCATATTCGCCGTCGCTATGAACATAACCTTTGAAAGGTCAAACGGGACTTCAATGTAATGGTCGCTGAAGGAGTGATTTTGTTCCGGGTCAAGGACTTCAAGAAGCGCAGCAGCCGGGTCACCGCGAAAGTCAGCCCCAATTTTGTCAACTTCGTCAAGCATAAAAACTGGATTATTTGAGCCCGCCTTTCTAATTCCTTGTATTATTCTCCCAGGCAAAGCCCCAATATAAGTTCGCCTGTGACCTCTTATTTCTGCTTCATCGTGTACCCCACCAAGTGAAATTCTAACAAATTTTCTTCCAAGCGCCTCGGCAATTGACCTCCCAAGCGATGTCTTACCAACCCCTGGCGGACCAACAAAGCAGAGTATCGGACCCTTCATATCGTTTTTAAGTTTTCTAACAGCGAGGTACTCAAGGATTCTTTTCTTAACTTTCTCAAGCCCATAATGATCGCGATCAAGAATTTCCTCAGCTTTCTTTATGTCCAAGTTATCCTCCGTTGAAATGCTCCAAGGTAACTCTATCAACCAATCAAGGTAAGTCCTTGAAACAGTATATTCAGCAGAAGATGGATGCATCCTTGAGAGACGATCAAGTTCCTTAAGCGCAACTTTCCTCGCCTCCTCAGGCATATTGGCTTTTTCAATCTTTTCCCTCAATTCCCTTATTTCAGCCCCTTCTTCATCTTCACCAAGTTCTCTCTTTATCGCCTTCAACTGCTCTCTGAGGAAATACTCGCGCTGATTCTTTGTTATCTCATCTTGAACTTCTGCCTGAATTTTATTCCCAAGTTCAAGACGTTGAGCGTGGCGATTTAAAATGAAATGACATTTCTTCAACCTATCCTTGATGTTAACCTGCTCAAGTATTTCCTGTTTCTCAGCAACAGAAACATTCAAAAGAGAAGCAACAACATCGGGTAAACTGCGTATATCATCCGTTCCGCTTACTATATTTGCCTGCTCAGGTGTCATGTCCGGAGAAAGTTCAACAACCCTTTTGAACACATTCTTTATCGCAACCGCAAGCGCCTCACTTTCAATGTCAATTTCACCTTCATCTTCAACTTGCTGGATAATCGCTCTCAAATACGGTTCTTGCTGTATAAATGACAAAATCCTCGCACGATGCAAACCCTGAACAAAAACACTTTTTGAACCGTCAGGCAAGTTATAAACCTTGAGTATTTTCGCCACCGTTCCAAAATGATAAACATCGTCAGGAGTTGGCTTTTCTATCTGTGGCTCCTTTTGGGCGACAATTAAAATAAGTTCACCCGTCTTTGACGCATCTTCTATCAACTTTATCGTGCTCTCCCTACCAACAGAAAGTGGCATAAATTGCTTGGGAAAAAACACGGAATTCCTCAACGGCAAAACCGACATCGCCTCAGGAATATGAGATGTATATTTGAGTTCTTCTCCCATGGCTTTAAATTTTTTGTTTTAAAAAATCTTTTAACACAATCTCATAACAAGGTCCATCAAAACATCCTTATGTTTTATCTCATCATCAACTATTCGCCTGAGCAAATCTTTTACATCATCGTTTTCAATCTTATTGATCTGTGAGATATAATCCTCGTAAATTTCCTTATCAAACTCAAGGTCAGCGATAAGCTTTCTAAAACCTTTTTCATTATGAATTGAGTCCAACTTAATTTCAAAAACCTTCGGTGTTGGATTAACCGACCCACCAAGTTCAACTATCTTTTGCCTCAACATCTCCGCATGCTTTCTTTCCTCTTCAGCAACCCTCTTCAGTCTCTCCTTCAAAAAGTCAAAAGGTATTATCTCGGCGTGTTCATCCATCATCTTAGCAATGGCGACCTCTTTTGAATAATTCTCGTTCAACAATTTTATCAATTCCTCCCTTTCTGAAATATAAGGCAAAAATAAATTTTTAATCGTTTCAATTAAACCCTTTCTCTTTTCTTGGCTTTGAAGCGCCATTTCCAACTTTTAACTTTTGTTTTTCCTCAATATAAATTTAAAAAAATCCCGCCAAAAATGGCGGGATTTTAAATTTCAACCAACTTTAACCTCAATCTCTTTGCTCTTCGCCTCTTCAACCTTCGGCAACTTTATCGTCAACACCCCATCTTTAAACTTCGCTTCAATCTTATCAACCTTGACAGCACCAGGCAAAGTGAAAGTCCTCGTGAACGAGCCATAAACTCTCTCAACCCTGTGGAAGTTTTCATTCTTCGTCTCTTTTTCTTGCCTCTTCTCACCGCTTATCGTAAGCATGTTATCTCTTATCGTCACCTTAATATCATCTTTGCTCACACCAGGTATTTCAGCCCTAACGATATACTCATCATCCGTCTCAGATATATCAACAACAGGTCTCCAAGTTGATATTGCTCTTTCCTCTTCCTCTTCAAATCCACGGAAAAATCTGTCAAACATCCTGTTAATTTCCCTCTGTAAGTCAATTAAATCAGTTGCAAGGTCTCTAATTGGACTCCATCTTACGAGCGCCATATCTTGTCACCTCCTTTTATTTTTAATTTATTTTGATTTCAATTTCTTTGCTCTCTTCTCTTTTTGCAAGTGTTAAGGTTAAAACTCCATTCACAAGTTTCGCCTCTATTTTGTTTCTGTCAATGTCACCGGACAATATAAACTCCCTGCGATACTCACCCTTCTCAAGCTCACTAAACAAAACCTCGCTGTCTTTCGGCTTCGTAATTTCAAACTTACCCTGAACTATCAATCTGTTGTCAACAACCTTAACATTCAAATCATCCCTTGAAACACCAGGCATGTCAAGGAAAATCATGTATGAATCCTTGGTTTCATAAAGGTCAGCTGGAGGTGTGATATATGTCGTAAAACTTTTCTTCGTTATGGCTTTATCTTTGAGCATATATCATCACCTCCTTTTTTAGATTTTTTTAACTGACATTGATTTGAATTTCTTTCGGTTTAACTTCTTCTTTCTTCGGGAGAGTTATCTTCAGAATCCCATCTTTGTACTCAGCGCTCACTTTACTCACCTCAATCGGATATGGCAATCTTACGCTTCTCATAAACTTACCAAATTCCCTCTCACGGATCAGGCAATTCGCTTTCTCAGGAAGTTCTGGTTCTTTCCTTTCCCCAGATATCGTTAAAACATCGTTGTGAATTTTAACCTTTATATCATCCTTGCTCACACCTGGGACCTCAACATAAATCACAAGGTCATCTTTAGAGTCAATTATGTCCATGAGCGGATATTCATAACCCCTATCAAAGCTCCTGAAGAAGTCATTGAACATCTTGTTGATTTCCTTTTCCATCATTTCAATTTCCTTGAATGGTGAATATCTCATCAACATGGCTTATCACCTCCTTTTTTATTTTTTGGTTTTTAATTCCAAAAGGAATTAACCTCAAATGTTGTGCCAAAAAAATGTATTAAAATTCAATTGGTTATCCCTAAGTGGGAATTGACAAGTTGTCAAAGTTGGGTTTGATAATTTGCCATTTGGTTGACAGGATGTCAATAATCTCTGACTGTTTTGGAGTTATGAAATCAAAGATTTATTTTTTATATTTTTCAAAAACAAAAAGATGAAGTTTGATGCGAAGGAAGCTGCGAAATTACCTTTTGATACTGGTATTATTTTTTGCGATTTTGCTCTTGATGGATAAAGTTGTGATGCCATTTTATGTCGGTTCCGTAAAGTCAATTGAAATGCCAAACCTTATCGGTAAAAAATTTGACGAGGCGAGAAAAATCATTGACTCTCTAAATCTCAAACTTGAAAGTGTCACCGAAAAACACGACGCGAGATTTCCAGTCGGATATGTTATTTTACAAAGCCCGAGACCGGGGATGAAAATAAAGGAAGGAAGGCGAGTTTATCTTGTTGTGAGCTCTGGAGAACAAAAGATAGAAGTTCCAAATCTTATTGGAAGGTCTGTTCGTGAAGCGAAGTTAATTTTGGAAAAATCAGGGTTAAAATTAGGAGAGTTAAGTTATGACTTTTCGGATGAGATTCCAGAGGGGGCGATAATCTCGCAATCAATTCCTGAAAGAAGTAAAGTTTCCTATGGAACTTTTGTTTCGGTTGTTGTTTCTCTTGGGAATGCGGAGGGTAAAGTTCAAGTGCCAAATTTAATCGGTTTGCCGTTTTCAAAAGTTGAACAAATTTTAAGCGAATCAGAACTTCGGCTTGGTAAAGTGATTTATGAACCGAGTTCAACTGTTCTACCTAACACAGTGATAGAACAATTCCCGCGAGCCGGTGCTTACATTCAAAAGGGTTCATCCGTTGATGTTTTCGTTGCTAAGGAAATCACAGCAACGCCAAAACAAAATTACTAACTAAGCCATGTTTAAACTTGCGCCATCTTTACTTTCAGCTGATTTTTCGGACTTGAAGAACGAGATAAAAAAGGTTCAAGAAGGTGGAGCTGATCTGCTTCACCTTGATGTAATGGATGGGCACTTTGTCCCAAACTTGACATTCGGTCCTATGATCGTTAAAGCGATAAGGAAATTAACGGAACTTCCACTTGATTCCCATCTTATGATTTCAAATCCGGATTTTTATATAGATGAGTTCAGAAAAGCTGGCTCCGATATAATCACCGTTCACTTTGAGGCTTGCACACACTTACATAGAACTATAATGAAGATAAAGGAAAGCGGTGCAAAAGCTGGCGTCTCAATAAATCCAGCAACTCCCGTAAGTTCAATTGAGGAAATAATTGACTATGTTGATATCCTGTTGATAATGTCGGTAAACCCCGGGTTCGGAGGGCAAAAATTTATTGAAACGACATTGAGAAAAATAATTCAAGCGAAAAAAATCATCACCGAGAGAAATTTAAATGTTGAAATTGAAGTTGACGGTGGAATTGACCTTGATAATGTTGAACTTTTGCTTGAAGCCGGGGCTGATATAATCGTAGCTGGCTCTTCAATATTCAACTCAGCTGATGCGACAGAAACAGCGCGAAAATTTAAGCAAAAGTTCCTTGAGTTTGAGATAAAAAACAAAGTTAAAATCGTATGAGAAAAATTTTCATAAGAAATGTCAACGCAATCACACCTTTTAGAATAATTGAAAATGCTGGGATAATCATAGAAGGTAAGAAGATATCCGAAATTGGTAAGATAGATGATATAAAAATTGACGATGGGGATTATCATTTTTTTGATTTTGACGGGATGTTTGCTGTTCCGGGGTTCATTGACCTTCATGTACACGGTGGACTTGGTTTTGGATTTGAGGATGAAGACGACGAAGCGCTCTTCAAAATTAGCGAGTTTTATTTCCAACACGGAACCACAGGACTTCTTGCAACCCTTTACCCCAAGCCAGAGAAGGAGTTTATCCGCGAATTAAGACGCATTGCTGACTTTATAGAACAGAATAACTCCAACATCTGGGGAATACATCTTGAAGGACCTTTCCTCAATCCCGAAGAAAAGGGAGCGATGAACCCAGATTATCTACTAAAGCCATCGCTTGAGTCCTGGCATAATCTCCGCGACGCTGGGAGAGGCTACATCAAAATAATGACGATCGCCCCTGAACTTCCTGGAGCTTATGAAGTAATGCGAGATGCTGCTCTTGATGGAGTTATACTCTCAATAGGACATTCCGTCGCAGACATTGAAGAAATTCAAATGGCGATCCATAATGGCGCAGCTCATGTAACCCACATGTTTAATGCGATGAAACCCTTCCATCATCGCGACCCAGGGGTCATAACTGGATCGCTTTTATTTGACGAACTTAAAATTGAACTTATAGCTGATGGAACCCATGTCCACCCGATGGTAATGAAGCTTCTGTATAAAATCAAAGGTCCAGCTGGAATAATACTGATTACGGATGCGACACGAATGGCAGGGATGCCAGATGGAGAATTTGAATTTGCAGGTCAAAAAGTCATTGTAAAAAATAAAAAAGCATTTCTTGAAGATGGAACTTTAGCTGGGAGCACCTTGACAATGGAACAAGCTGTCAAGGTTATGGTTGAACTTGTTGATGTCCCTATCACCTCAGCAGTGAGGATGGCTTCGCTTAATCCAGCGCGCGTTTTGGGAAAAGAGCACCGCAAAGGAATTTTAGCAACTGGAAAAGATGCTGATATAGTTGTGCTTGATAAAAACTTCAACGTTCAACTTACGATCTATGAAGGCGAAATAAAATACAAAAGGGATTGAAAAATCACTCAATAGTTTTTTCCCAACCTCGCTTTGTGAAATCAAAATATATGACAAAACCGGCAAGAAAACCTATGATAATGTAAACCAAGCCCTGTAAATATTCACCAAGGACAATTTTCCCAATTCCGAAAAGCATAGCATAGACGAGAACAATACCACTTATCCAATCTATGAAAAGATAAAAATAACCAGAGTCACCTTTGGTATCGTTAACTTCCGTTGATATTTTCCTCCATCCAATTCCACCGGGATGAACACGGTGATAAAAGTTTAAGAGATGTTCTCGGTCAACCGGTTTAGTGATTAAAGTTGCGATAAGCCAAGATACGGTTGTGAAGGCAACGATATAGAACAGCGTTTCCGGAAAGGTTACCTTAGTGAAAAATTTTATATAAGCATAGCCGAAAAATGGTGCTATCATGGCAACTATTTCACTCCAAGCATTGATACGCCACCAGTACCATCTCAAAATCAAGACAAGACCCAATCCAGCGCTTGCTTCAATTATAAATTGCCAAGCCCCGGAAATTGTTTTTATCACAAGCGTTATCAAAATAGAAGCGACCATAACAAGCAAAGTCGTAATTCTTGCGATCAAAACATAATGTTTTTCATCCGCGTCTTTTTTGATAAATCTTTTGTAGAAATCATTTATCACATATGAAGTTCCCCAGTTTAAATGTGTCGCAATAGTTGACATATATGCAGCGAAAAAAGCAGCTATTAACAAACCTTTCAAACCCACTGGGAGATAATCCCGCATTGCATAAATATAGCCGAGTTTTTTATCCTCAGGTCCAAGTTCGGGGTAAAGGACAAGCGTTGCAAGTCCAACGACAATCCAAGGCCAAGGTCTTAGACAATAATGAGCTATTGTGAACCAAAGGGTTGCGAGAAAGGAATGTTTTTCATCTTTTGCTGACATCATCCGTTGAGCAACATAGCCACCGCCACCGGGTTCAGCCCCGGGATACCAGGAAGCCCACCATTGAACCAGAATATATGCTATAAAAGATGAAACAGTTAAAGACAAAACACCGCCATAAGCGACTTCTTCAGTTGAACCGACAACAGGTGTAAATTTAAACACCCACTCGGGCAAATTGTCTCTCAAGCCATCTATACCTCCAACCTGTGGAAGGTTAACCACTACAACAGCAAGGACAATTGTTCCAGCTATAGCTATGACAAACTGAATTGCATCTGTCACGGCAACACCCCACAATCCCGAAAGTGATGAATAAAGAGAAACTATCAACATCGCCCCAAAAACATAATATCTAACAACTTCTTCCGAAACTCCGAAAAATCCAGTCAAAATTGAGATCATCGCCACATTAACCCAACCAATTATGACTGTGTTAACGAATAATCCAAGATATAATGCTTTAAACCCGCGCAAAAATGAAGCTGGTTTGCCCGAATATCTCAATTCAACGAATTCAACATCCGTCATTATTCCAGCTCTTCGCCACAACCTTGCAAAGAAAAACACAGTAAGCATTGACCCGAAAAGGAAATTCCACCAAAGCCAATTCCCAGCTATTCCATTTTTCGCGACAAGCTCAGTCACAGCAAGTGGTGTATCAGCAGCAAATGTCGTCGCAACCATTGATGTCCCCGCAAGCCACCAAGGAAGATTCCTCCCCGAGAGGAAAAACTCACCTATGTTCTTTCCCGCCCTCTTTGAATAATAAATCCCGACAACTAAACTTAAAATGAAATAAGATGCAACTATAATCCAGTCAAGAACTTGCATTAAAGTTACCCACTTTAATTTTTTTAATTTACGAGCGCTTCAACTATCGCTTTATGAACTGCTTTCCTCAGTGGGATATGCTTTGTATTTGCTCTTGTTGGATGAACTCTGTTTGTTAAAAGGACAGCGATCAACTTTTTTTCCGGATAAACATATACTGAAGTCCCTGTGAAACCAGTGTGCCCGAATGCGTTTTCACCGAAAGCACCATCAAGTGCACTTTTCCCATAGGGTGAAAGTGCATTATCCCAACCAAGCCCACGATTATTTTGCCATCTTTTCGTGAACAGATCAACTGTTTCATTTTTGAAAAATCTTATCCCACCATATTCACCACCATTTAAAATCATCTGCATCAAAACTGCAAGATCTCTTGCGTTTGAGAAAAGTCCTGCATGTCCAGAAACGCCCCCAAGAGCCCTTGCATTCTCATCGTGAACAACGCCATGAATGAAAGAACCACTTGAACTATCAAACTCAGTCGGTGCTATCATGCCAAGCCAATCTTTTGGCGGTAAAAATGTCGTATACTTCATCCCAAGTGGTATGTAAAATGTCTCCTTGACATATTGATCAAGCGATTTTCCGGTTACGACCTCAACGATTTTCCCAAGTGTTATAAATCCAAGGTCGCTATAAACTGTTGAGTCCCCCGTCTTGTAAACAAGCGGTTGAGCATAAATTGAATCAAGTATCTCGCTTGGGGACTTGCAAAGTTGATAAAACGGCTTCCATGAGGGCAAACCACTGTTGTGGAGAAGTAAATTTTTTATCGTGACCTTGTCCTTACCGTTTTGAGCAAATTCCGGAATATACTTCGCAACAGGATCATCAAGATTTATTTTGCCCTCATCATAGAGTTTCATAATTGAAACGGTCGTTGCTGCAACCTTTGTAATTGATGCCATATCATAAACAGAATTTGGCTCAACCTGTCTTGAATACGGATCGTATGTATAAGTCCCAAAAGCTTTATGATAAACTATCACTCCATTTCTTGCTATAAGCAAAACCGCACCGGGAGTAGCTGAATCTTGAATCGCCTTCTCTAACAAAGTGTCAAGCTTTGAAAGTTTGTTCGGGTCAAAGCCAGCTTCATCAGGATATCCATAACGCAATGTGGTTTGTGGATAAGTTAAACCAGTTCCGATTTTTGCAAAACCGGGTATATTTATCGGCAGTTTACCCTGCGGAGAAATCTCACCGAATAAAGCCTCAGCAGTTGCCTCAACAACAGGTTGAGCATCGGAATATGCGCAAATGTATGCCTTAACATCTGGATAATCCATAACTATGTATGGATTTCCAAACGAAATTAAAATGACTGGTTTGCCAGAATTGATAACTTGCCTTAAAAATTTCGCATGTTTCTCAACGAGAGTAAGCGAGGCTTGATACGCTCTGACACGAACATATGCTGAAACAATTACGATGTCAAAGTTATTTATCTTTGAAAGTATTGAGTTAAGTTCACCATTCGTGCTTCTAAGGTCAACCCTTTCAAAAGAGATGTTATCATATCTTTGGGAGAGTTGACTGGCGAAATAACCCCCGCTATTTGGATCGTTTGAATCAACGATCGTTATATGCAAAATCTTTTTATCCCCGAACTGAATCAACGGCAAAATATTTTCGTTTTTGACGATTGTTATTGAAGCACGGGATATCTCCTTTGCCTTACGGAGATTTTCCTCAGTGGCGACCACATCGCGAATTTTATCAATATCAACGAACCTATTTTTATGCAATCCGAGCTCATACTTAAACTCAAGTATCTTCTTAACAGACTCGTTTATCCTTTCCTCGCTGATCTCACCTCGCTTTACCGCTTTAACTACTGCGTCAATGGCCTCATCAACATTTGGTGGCATTAAAATTATATCGTTCCCAGCTTTTACAGCAAGGACAGAGGCGAGCGCGTTTGAATAAAGCTTTGTTACGCCCCGCATTGTCATTGCGTCTGTTACAATCAACCCTTTGAAGCCAAGCTCTTTTTTCAAAAGACCTGTTACGATATTGTATGAAAGTGTGGCTGGCAAATTCTTCGCCGTGTCAAGCTGTGGGAAAGAAATATGAGCTATCATGATTGACTTGACCCCGGATTTTATAGCATCTTTAAACGGTGGGAGTTCAATTGAATCAATTCTTGCCTTGCTGTGATTTATCACCGGCAAATCAAGGTGTGAATCTATATCGGTGTCACCGTGTCCAGGGAAATGCTTCGCAGTTGCTATCATCCCATTTTCTTGTAAACCTTTTATAAATGGGATTGAAAATTTTGAAACGATTTCAGGCGTCTCACCGAATGAACGGATGTTTATTATCGGGTTTCGGTAATTGTTGTTGACATCAACCGTTGGAGCATAATTTTGATGTATCCCGATCGCTCTACCTTCAATAGCGATGATTCGTCCCACTTCATAGGCATAATCTGGATTCCCGGTCGCAGCTATTCCCATAGCAGGAGGAAAGTGAGTCGTATTATCAAGTCGCATTGCGGTCCCCCACTCAAAATCAGCTGAAATTAAAAGTGGAACATCGGAAATTTTCTGGAAATAATTTATCATATCCGCCGTCTCAAAAACATCACCACGGAAAAATATCAAGCCACCGACTTTTCTATCCTTGACATAATGAACCAACCTTTTAAATTCCTTGTTATTCCTTGCAATGAAAATCCCACGGGCATCTGGCATTACCATTTGAGCAACTTTCTGCTCCAATGTTAACTTCTTCATCCAATAATTCACCCATTGCTGTTTCGTCATCTTTGAGAAATCAACTTTCTCCTTCTTCGGCTTCAATTGCGTTCTCCCTTGTATCCCACTGACAACATCATCTTTAGCCCTTGTGAATACGACGAACAAGATAGGAAAAATAACAAATGCAAAGAGAAAGGTTAGGAAATTTTTCATTTTTCAAGTGCAAATTTTATTTTTGATCAAGTTTCTAGCGTAAATTATCGCTCCGTAAGCTGGGGAAGCCATTGGCTCAATCAGATCAACTTGGGGGAAATTTTCAGTTATTTCCTTTTTCAATTTTCTTGAGAGATAATTTTCGTTTCTCAAGACACCGCCCATAAGAACGAGTTTAACTCGCTCCCCAAAATTTGACTTTCCAAGCATCGCCTTGATATGAGTTAAAAGTTCGTAACAAGCATCATCAAGAATTTTTATAGCGATTTCATCACCCATTTCGCCTGCCTCCGTAACAATTGGAGCAACACTTGCAGGGTCAAATTCACCAGAATAAATTTTGCTTACAACTTCCCTTAGGTCGGTGATTTTAAACTTTTCAAAAATCAAATCTTTCAAAATTGTCTTCCCCCCTCTTCCATCAATGAACTTAGCAACAGCCCTTAAAGCCTCGCAACCGAGTGAAAACCCACTACCTTCATCACCGATGAATCTCCCCCAACCCCCGATCCTATGAATTTCACCATTTGTATCTTTAGCAAACATAACTGAACCAGTTCCACTTATCAGAACAATTCCAGCCCCACCCATAAATGCACCCTCAAGCGCAATCCTTGCATCGGTTTCAATAATCAACTTCGGCAATTTCAGGTTATATTCATTCGCAATCTTTACTATGCCGTTGTAAATTTTACTTTTATCTTCTTCTTTTCCAGCTCCAGCAAGCCCAATGACGATAATTTTCACATCGTGAAAATCACAACCTACCTTTTGCACAAGTTCAAGGATCAACTTCAAAATTGATCTCGCAACGACATCAACACCAAGCATTTGAAAATTAGCTGACCCACCCATGACCTCGGCGAAAGGATTACCATCAAGGTCACTTATAATCCCATGCGTCTTCGTTCCTCCACCATCCATTCCAATGATATATTCCACTTCAAACCCATTGTTAATTTAAAATTTCACAGCAAGGGTCAAATACTGAACATTTTTCAATCTCCCAAAATCAAGATACGCATAATCAACTGCAACCGCTACACCACGAGCAATTGAATACTTTACACCAGCGCCAACAGTATACCTTTGCTCCCCTCCTTTTTCAAATAACGATTTATAACCTCCTCTAACATAAAAAATTTCCTTGAACGAATACTCTGCACCAAGATTTAAATACTCGGTGTTATCGTTAGGATGAACGGCATCAACAGCGACTGTAAATCTCTGTGACTCCGTCTTCAAAAAATCATTTGATAAACCAACTCTGAAAAGCAAAGGCATTTCAAATTTATCCGTCTGAATGAACGCATTTATATTATTTCCTGTCCCACCACCGACTGTGTAAATTATTATTAAGTCGCGCCCGGTAAGTTGCATCTTAGTTCCGTAATTTGACATACTTGCTCCGATTCTCATACCATTCAAAAATGGCGTTACATAAAGTGTTCCAAAATCAAATGCAAAACCTTGCGCTGATTCATGCCAGATGTATTCCCTCACATATTTGAAGTTAAAACCTATCGCAAATCTATCGGTCAACTGTCTTGCGTAAGATAAACCCATCATCAATCCACCCGCTTTAAATCTCTCGCCGGTGCCATCTGGCATAGCTACTGTCCTAACTTCCATATCATCCATTGTCAACGCTGATATCTGCATTCCGATCGTGCCAAGGTTTCCGAGATTCAAAGCAAGAGCAGCAAAACTATATTTTATGTCCATAATCCAATCAACATAATTAAAAACTGCCTCACCTCTCCCAGAAATTCTGCTAAGCCCTGCCGGATTCCAATAAATTGAACTTATATCATCAGCAACCGAACCGAAAGCTCCACCCATTCCAATTGCTCTTGCACCAATTCCTATCTTTAAAAATTGAGCAGATGTCGTTCCCGTCTTTGTTAAACTGCTACCTATTTGAGCAAATGAAAACGAGACCACACAGAATACGAAGGCAAACAGTGATAAAACCTTTCTGGTCATAGTATTCGCTCCAAATTTTATTTTATAATTGCGAATTTTAATAATTTTTCACCTATACCGGGGGCTTCAATGTGAGCTATGTAAACTCCATAACTTACACTCAAACCATCCCTGTTCAAAAGATTCCAATACTCACGCCCATTGTCAACTCCACTTGAATGTCTTATCTCTTTGACCAACTCACCACTTAATGTGTATATCCTTATCACACACTCCCTCGGCAAACCATCAAAATATATCCTCCTTTCTCCCCTAACCTGCCCAGGCAACTTGCTCACAGGCTCAAGCTCATTTATCCCAACATAAGGATTTGGAACAACCTTAATCCTATCCAACAAACCCCTCGCTACCTCAACATCATACCTCCAACCCTTAACCTCTATCCTAAAACTATCCACATCAACCTCACCACCCTCATATGTGTTAAAACTTCTCCTAGTCCTCAACCAAAACTCATCCCCCTCTCGCAAATCAACCCCAACCCTCGGATACCTATAAACTACACTATCTTCAACAACCTCCCTGAACAAAACCTGCCATGTAGTCCTATTCGTCGTCCCACGCTCCAAAAACATAACCGCCTCCCCCAAATCCCACCTCCCATTCCTGTTATCATCCCTAACATAAACCTTAACCCTCCAACCCTCAGTCACATTCTCAACATAAAATGGCAACTTAACATTATTAACACTCGTATCAACAGGACTTGACAAACTACCATCACTTAATGTATCCAAACTACCAAAAACTATCCTAAAATCAGCAGGATACATCCTCCTACCAAATCCCAATGTAGCAGTGCTTATACTCCAAGGTATCTTACCAATACTACCACCACCCCATCCACTACGATCCAAATCCAATCCCAATGTGTCATTCCATACCCTAACCCTCATCCCATCAAAAACATCACTACCATCCCCCCCACTCAACTCCACATTGTCCTTGACAGCATAATACCTATAACTAACCCCTACACCCATCTTACCTAATAGCCTGCCCGTCCCCAAAGCCCTTATCAAACCACGACTATAATCAACCAAATAATCCTCACCCTCAACATACCCTTCTAACTTAACTCCCCCCTCCAAAGGCAAATAATCCAACTTCTTCCAAACCGTATCAACAAAATCTAACCTAACAAAAACCTCCTCATCAGGAACTACACTCCAACGCAAACTATCACCACTTCCACTAAACACCAAACTATATCCCATATCACGAACAACCAAATCATTCAAAACCTCTATCTTAATCCTACCCGTACCACGACCACTAACATGCCTAAACCTCAAACCATCAACCTCACCACTTACCTCAGGACCAACATATCCAATTGCCCTACCCCCAGGTATAACACTTACTACATTCTCATCCAACTCCTCCTCACCACTTATCGGATCAACCACAACCTTCATAGTGCACTCCGTCGGAGGTATACCTAAACTATCACCCCTATCATACGAAACTACAGCATAATAATACTTAACCCCATTCATAACCCCAACACTATCTACATAACTATGAACCAATCCAACATCATCACCCAAATAATAATGTATCCCCCTGCCAGGATATGCCACAACACTATAACCACGCCACCCATCCACCTTATCAAACCTCGCATCACGACCAAATGCATCCTTCAATGGAACCCTCAAATAACTTGCACCCCTACCATCCGTTATCAACTCAACATCCCTAAAACCCGGATCTGTTGACCTGTATATAACATATCCCTCAAAATCATACCCAGGGTCATTCTCATCCAACGGATTCCTCCCAAACAATGGATCAAAACTACGCTCCGCCCTCGTATCCCAATATAAAACCACCTTCCTATCACCAGCCACCGCCCATACCCTAGGTCTTTCAGGTGGTCGGAAAAACCTGTAATTGGCATTGTATATCCTCTGAACAGTCTCAGCATTCAACAACAAATCATTCAAATCCTCCCCCAACAACAAAGCTACAGAAAAACGACGTGTTTGACCAGCTGGCAACTGAATATATCCTGAACCATAAAGAAAAACATTATCAGCTGTCTGAACAATCTCAGAAAAGTTCCCCGGCTTTAACCTGTTCCATATGTTCTCATCATTGCTTACATAATCAGTTGACCAAATGAAAGCGTTGAAGCTGGTTAGACCTATCATATCTGATTCATCAAGGTCTGTAAACTCAAAGTTTGGTTCACCTGGACTCAAAGGGTCTAAACTACCATCTGGCAACAACCTACCTCTCGTTGGAATACCATCCCCCTCACCCTCATCCCCAGTCCCAGGAATCCCATCAACGCCAACATCATCTATCAAAGGATTCCAATCACCATCATTGTCTATCCCATCCTGTTGACTCTCATCAACCATACCATCACCATCGTTGTCTATGCCATCATACGGATTCCCCGGCGACTCCAAAAATTTATAACCAAAGTATCCCGGCCTTAAACCAAACATCCCCTTCCCATCGTGATCCCACGAGTAAACCATACTTCTTGCGTAAACAGGGATGTTATCAACCGGCGGATAATTCGGAACATTATACGGCGGGATAAAGTACGAATCGTCATCAGAATAATCAGTCGCCCCTCCAACATGTGGATCACCCCACATTCCAAACACAACCGAATCAAGGTCCTTGGAACTTACATTTGTAATCGTATAAACGATAAAAATACAATCCTCAGCTAAAGGATTACTCCATTGTAAAGCTCTCACCTGTGCCTGAACTCCTAATCCCCTTCTACTTGAATCATCAGGGAACGGATAATAAGCAAACTCCTCATTATCCCTATCATCCATTACATAGAATGCTTCAAGGTCTGCTTGCGTTGCATCCCTTGACAAATACCCAGGCCAAACATATTTCCCTAAAACAGGATCATACCAACTTGCTGGCCAAGAATCCGGCTTGCCATCACCATCTCTGTCCTTGTCAGGATTATGTGCTATCTTGTCCTGATTAGGGTCTGCATAACCAGGAAGCGGTTGCCAACCCCAACGTTTTGTCCCATCAGGTGACCGATCTCCCCCATCAAGCAAACCATCAGTTATAATGTGAATTCTTCTCCCATTAGTATCAACGACAGAAGCTCCAACAAGCGGACCAAATTCATATGCATAACCTAAGCCATTCCAAACGACATCAGTTATCCTATCACCCGGGGCTGAAAGTGAACCATAATTATAAATCGTGACAGTAATTTTATTTCCGTTCATAACGAGTTTCTTTCTATCAGCTTCACCAGCAACTTTTCTTATGTTTTTGTCAATCTCCTTATAAAATCTCTCCCGCTCAGAAGGGCTCATTTCCTTTGGATTTCTCCACTTCTTCATCAATTCGGGATTATTTGCGATGAAATCGGGTGGTTTTATCTCAATTTTTCGCCTTTGCAAAGATTTCTTCGCCATCTCTTCATATCCGAGCATTATATAATCCCTTATCACCTGATGTTCAATTTTCCTTTGCGCTTCCCTTTCTTTCGTGAATCCACCACGCAAAATTTCAAGTGCTTTTTCCCTGTCTGATTTTTTCTGCTGCGAAATCAAAGGACTTACCAGGAAAACACAAACCAAAATTAGGAATATTTTTCTCAACATAGCTTCAAGCGATTTTTTTATTTTTAAAATCCGATTGAAAAACCAAATCTGATTTCCCTCGGCGGATAGTAATAATACGGTCTTGTATAATAATCATCTGAAGAATGAATTCCTGGGATTTTACCAACCCATTGATCAACAACTATACCCTCACCCCTTTGCTTTGCAAGTGTATATCTAGCGGTTCCTGTATCATCAAAAACATATCTCTCATTCAATGTGTCAAACAAATTGTAAACTTTTACAAAGAAGCTCCACCTCAAACCGAACCACCTGAACAACTTCTCAAACATCACATCAACTTGCATCGTCTCAGGTTTTCTTTCGCTATTCCTTCGTAACTCAAGACGATTATTTGTCACATATGGCGTGTAAGGAAGACCCGAACCATACTGTCCCACAAAACTTAACATCCAATTGTCAGGTATCCCAATGCTAATCGTTCCATTTAAAGTATGCCTTTGATCCCAATCAAGATAAACAAAGAACTTCTCCGGCTCCCTTCCCGATTTCAAATCAATGAAAAATGCATCTGGATTAGGATCGTTGCCCTCAGCAACTTGATATGTGTAATCAAGCGTCGCAGCTACCAATTCATCTTTCAACCTTCGCTTAACAAGCGAAAATGTAATTCCCTTGATGTTTCCATAATCTTTGTTGACATAGAGGTTATAAACTTTTTCCTGACTTATCCTCGTCCTTTGCAAAGCAAGAAGGTCACGAACATCTTTGTAGAAAGCAGTTACATTAATAGCTAAATTATCTGTCAATTGCTGTTGTAAACCAAATTCATAAGCGACCGTTTTTTCTGGCTTTAAATTCGCATTTCCAAATGTTGGAGTCCCAACAAATAATGCTGATTCAAACTCAGGATTTGCGTAAAGATATGTAAAAGGTGGCATCTGCAAAAACCACCCATACGAGAAATGCAAAATACCACGATCTGTTATCGGATACGAAACACCAAGACGTGGACTTATTTGATGCTTTGGCGACGCCCTCGCAATAAGTGTATCACGTTGAATTATCGGAGGAATTGTCGGGTCATTGGGATCGGGGTAAAATATAAACCTTGAATAATCCGCCTTCGGATTGAAATAGTCATATCTCAATCCAAAATTTACTATCATGTCCTTATATTCCATCTTGTCCTGCGCATAAACGGAGAAAATAACTGGCTGACGGGTGTATCTGTTATGATAAGGCGAGGTTATATCGGGAATCGTCGGTTCAAGATATTTTAATGTGTCCCTCAAAATTGTGAAATAAACATAATCAAGCTTATGCAACCTCAACTCAACTCCTGTTTTAACCTCATGATAATTTGAGACCTGACTTGTTATGTCAAACTTAAACATATAAGTCCTTGAATCTCTATAAACATGGTCGTTCTGCGTGCCACCGAAATAAAATGTAAAGCTCGTCGGTCGCGCCAACCTTTCAACCGGTTGATACCTCGGGTCAAGTGGGTCCTCGTAAACATACTGACGATATTTTTGGAAGTTATAAGAAACGCGCAATTCATAATATGTTTTGTTACTTAATGCGTGAGATAAACTCAAACCGACTTTATAATTTTCATCCCTGAATTGATATGTCCCATCTGGATTATACTTGAAGAGATGATTGTAGGATTTATACCAGCTTTTGTCATACAAACCATCAAGATTTAACTTTACAGTGGGTGAGAATCTAAATGTCAACTTTGCCGTTGTATTTAAGTTTCTGCTTGGATTCATCGGGACAATGGCGCTATCCCCAGTCATCGGAACAATCCAATTATTCGGATCATTGAAATTGGGCTGATCACTTGGTTGATGTTCCCTAACCCCGTAAAGCCATCCCTTATTTCTCTCAATTCTCAAAGATGTGAAGAAAGATAAAAACTTCCCCATCGCTGGGAACGGTCCACCTAAACTGAACTCAACTACAGAGTTATTGAATGGGTCAACCTTGTCTATGTTGAAAAAGATGTCTTTCCTTCTGCTAACATAATCACCGCTATAGACAAGTAACTCTCCTGTATACCTTTGACCACCTTCCTTAGTCACGATATTAACCACACCGCTCATCGCATTTCCATATTCAGCATTAAATGTTCCGCTGACAACGGTCATCTCTTGGATTGCATTTCTTGCTATCTGCATTCCAAGCGTATTAAAGAACGGATCATTTATTGAGACACCGTCAATTGTATAAGCAATTTCATTTGATCTTCCACCCCTTATATGGATATCACCACCAGCTCCAACAGTTACACCCGCCTGTAAAGTCAAAACCCTTTGAAAGTTCTCAACTGGGAGTTGTCTTATCTGTTCAGCATCAACCACCGCTTGTGAAGAAGTTAAATCCGCTCTGACAAGGGGTCGCTCCGCCTCAACCACAACGGGAGGTAAACCTATCGCCTCAGGCTCCAATTCAAAATTTAAAGTCGTCGTCAAATCCGCAGACACCTTAACATTCTTTATCGTAACCTTTCTATAACCGACAGCAGAAACAACAACTGTGTAGGTTCCTGGTGGAATATTCGTAATGACATAAAAACCATTTAAATCGGTTGCTGCCCCAAGCGTCGTCCCTTCAAGAACGACATTTACCCCAGGAAGTGGTTCCTTAGTTTCAGCATCAATTATCCTACCAGCGATCTTACCCTTTGTTCCAGCTGAAACAAAATCCATTATCATAAATACCACCAACAAAATTTTAAGAATAGATTTCATCTCTCCCGTTCCTCCTTTATTTTATAATTGCGAATTTTAATAATTTTTCACCTATACCGGGGGCTTCAATGTGAGCTATGTAAACTCCATAACTTACACTCAAACCATCCCTGTTCAAAAGATTCCAATACTCACGCCCATTGTCAACTCCACTTGAATGTCTTATCTCTTTGACCAACTCACCACTTAATGTGTATATCCTTATCACACACTCCCTCGGCAAACCATCAAAATATATCCTCCTTTCTCCCCTAACCTGCCCAGGCAACTTGCTCACAGGCTCAAGCTCATTTATCCCAACATAAGGATTTGGAACAACCTTAATCCTATCCAACAAACCCCTCGCTACCTCAACATCATACCTCCAACCCTTAACCTCTATCCTAAAACTATCCACATCAACCTCACCACCCTCATATGTGTTAAAACTTCTCCTAGTCCTCAACCAAAACTCATCCCCCTCTCGCAAATCAACCCCAACCCTCGGATACCTATAAACTACACTATCTTCAACAACCTCCCTGAACAAAACCTGCCATGTAGTCCTATTCGTCGTCCCACGCTCCAAAAACATAACCGCCTCCCCCAAATCCCACCTCCCATTCCTGTTATCATCCCTAACATAAACCTTAACCCTCCAACCCTCAGTCACATTCTCAACATAAAATGGCAACTTAACATTATTAACACTCGTATCAACAGGACTTGACAAACTACCATCACTTAATGTATCCAAACTACCAAAAACTATCCTAAAATCAGCAGGATACATCCTCCTACCAAATCCCAATGTAGCAGTGCTTATACTCCAAGGTATCTTACCAATACTACCACCACCCCATCCACTACGATCCAAATCCAATCCCAATGTGTCATTCCATACCCTAACCCTCATCCCATCAAAAACATCACTACCATCCCCCCCACTCAACTCCACATTGTCCTTGACAGCATAATACCTATAACTAACCCCTACACCCATCTTACCTAATAGCCTGCCCGTCCCCAAAGCCCTTATCAAACCACGACTATAATCAACCAAATAATCCTCACCCTCAACATACCCTTCTAACTTAACTCCCCCCTCCAAAGGCAAATAATCCAACTTCTTCCAAACCGTATCAACAAAATCTAACCTAACAAAAACCTCCTCATCAGGAACTACACTCCAACGCAAACTATCACCACTTCCACTAAACACCAAACTATATCCCATATCACGAACAACCAAATCATTCAAAACCTCTATCTTAATCCTACCCGTACCACGACCACTAACATGCCTAAACCTCAAACCATCAACCTCACCACTTACCTCAGGACCAACATATCCAATTGCCCTACCCCCAGGTATAACACTTACTACATTCTCATCCAACTCCTCCTCACCACTTATCGGATCAACCACAACCTTCATAGTGCACTCCGTCGGAGGTATACCTAAACTATCACCCCTATCATACGAAACTACAGCATAATAATACTTAACCCCATTCATAACCCCAACACTATCTACATAACTATGAACCAATCCAACATCATCACCCAAATAATAATGTATCCCCCTGCCAGGATATGCCACAACACTATAACCACGCCACCCATCCACCTTATCAAACCTCGCATCACGACCAAATGCATCCTTCAATGGAACCCTCAAATAACTTGCACCCCTACCATCCGTTATCAACTCAACATCCCTAAAACCCGGATCTGTTGACCTGTATATAACATATCCCTCAAAATCATACCCAGGGTCATTCTCATCCAACGGATTCCTCCCAAACAATGGATCAAAACTACGCTCCGCCCTCGTATCCCAATATAAAACCACCTTCCTATCACCAGCCACCGCCCATACCCTAGGTCTTTCAGGTGGTCGGAAAAACCTGTAATTGGCATTGTATATCCTCTGAACAGTCTCAGCATTCAACAACAAATCATTCAAATCCTCCCCCAACAACAAAGCTACAGAAAAACGACGTGTTTGACCAGCTGGCAACTGAATATATCCTGAACCATAAAGAAAAACATTATCAGCTGTCTGAACAATCTCAGAAAAGTTCCCCGGCTTTAACCTGTTCCATATGTTCTCATCATTGCTTACATAATCAGTTGACCAAATGAAAGCGTTGAAGCTGGTTAGACCTATCATATCTGATTCATCAAGGTCTGTAAACTCAAAGTTTGGTTCACCTGGACTCAAAGGGTCTAAACTACCATCTGGCAACAACCTACCTCTCGTTGGAATACCATCCCCCTCACCCTCATCCCCAGTCCCAGGAATCCCATCAACGCCAACATCATCTATCAAAGGATTCCAATCACCATCATTGTCTATCCCATCCTGTTGACTCTCATCAACCATACCATCACCATCGTTGTCTATGCCATCATACGGATTCCCCGGCGACTCCAAAAATTTATAACCAAAGTATCCCGGCCTTAAACCAAACATCCCCTTCCCATCGTGATCCCACGAGTAAACCATACTTCTTGCGTAAACAGGGATGTTATCAACCGGCGGATAATTCGGAACATTATACGGCGGGATAAAGTACGAATCGTCATCAGAATAATCAGTCGCCCCTCCAACATGTGGATCACCCCACATTCCAAACACAACCGAATCAAGGTCCTTGGAACTTACATTTGTAATCGTATAAACGATAAAAATACAATCCTCAGCTAAAGGATTACTCCATTGTAAAGCTCTCACCTGTGCCTGAACTCCTAATCCCCTTCTACTTGAATCATCAGGGAACGGATAATAAGCAAACTCCTCATTATCCCTATCATCCATTACATAGAATGCTTCAAGGTCTGCTTGCGTTGCATCCCTTGACAAATACCCAGGCCAAACATATTTCCCTAAAACAGGATCATACCAACTTGCTGGCCAAGAATCCGGCTTGCCATCACCATCTCTGTCCTTGTCAGGATTATGTGCTATCTTGTCCTGATTCGGATCAGCATATCCGGGAAGCGGATTAAATGTCCAAAACTCCGTCCCATCAGGCGATACCGTGCTATAGTATCTCAAACCGTCACTCACAACATGAATTCTTCTACCACTTGTATCAACAACTGATGCTGCAACCAACGGACTGAACTCATATATATGAGGCAGATCATTCCAAACGACATTTAACCTACGGTTGAAATTAGGACCAGCTCCAATTGCACCATAGTTGTAGATAACCGTCATCACCTTATTGCCATTCATAATCAAACTTTTTCTATCAGCGTAACTTTTTACTTTCCTGAAGTTACCGCCCCCGCCATCTTTCTTGTATACTTCCCTTTTTATCTGTGTGGCTTTATAAATCTCCAGAACTTGCTTCATGTAATTTTTAACACTTTCATGCTCGCGCTCTCGCATTTCAAATCTCTCACTGGAAAAAATCCCCCTTAAAATATTTAGGGCTTTATTCCTATCGGATAAAACCTGCGAGAATAGAGATGGGAAGCTTAGGATTATGATCAGAAAAATTGAAATAAGCCGCATTTGAAGCGGACTTTATTTTTTATTGAATATAAAAAAAGCAACGCCTTTTTGTCAATAAAAAATTGGATAAAAACGAGCTTTCCTAAAATTCACATCAACCGCCCTCTTTTGCTCAAATATCTAAAAAGAGCAACATCAAACGAAGTGCTTGTGTCCATAAGTTCATAATCAATTCCATTTACAAGACATTCAAGCCGATATCTTTTGATAAACTCCTCAAAAGCCCTTCTATAATCCTTCTGAACATAAAGTCCCTGCGTCATTATCTTCTCAGATGTCTCAACATCTTTAAAGATAGCGTCAAAATTAAAATTGAAATTTCTCTCCGCTGGATCAAGCACTTGAAAAACTATCAATTCGTTCCTTTTGTGCTTAAAATGTTTTAACGCACTTATAACTTCATCCTGCTCATCCAATAGATCGCTTATCACAATTATAAGCCCTCGCCTCTTTATCCTTTCGGCAATTGAATGTAAAACATCTGCTGTCTTCGTTTTATTTGACGGCTCATTACTCTCAAGCTCGGACAATATAACACTCAAATAACTCTTCACAGACCTCGGCGGAATGAACTTCCTTATCCGCTCATCATATAAAACAAGACCAATTGCATCCCTTTGCATCAACATAAGATAAGATAAGCCAGCTGTCAAATAACACGCATACTCAAACTTTGTTATATTTCCCCCCGATGAATAACCCATTGATCTACTCGCATCAAGAATTATGTAAGATCTTAAATTTGTCTCCTCCTCAAATTGCTTTATAAAGTATCTATCCGTTCTGCCGTAAACCTTCCAATCAATATATCTCGTGTCATCCCCAGCTGAATATTGCCTATGCTCAGAAAACTCAACGCTGAAACCATGATACGGGCTCTTATGCAAACCAGCTATGAAACCCTCAACAACAAGCCGTGCGATAAGCTCAAGATTTGATAACCTTGATACAAATTGAGGGTCAAGATATTTCCTGTGATTTTGCATCGTTTAAACCTCATCCAAGTTGAACAAGTATAACACCTGCTATAACTAAAGTCCCACCGACTAAAAAAGGCAAAGTTATCGGATTACCAAAAATTAACACACTAAGTATAGCCGTCATCAACGGTTGCCCATTCGTAAAAATGACAACTTTGCTCGCCTCAATCTTACCTATAGCATAATACCAAAGAAAATATCCAAAAATTGAAGTTCCAACCCCAAGATAAATAACGCCAAGATAAGAACCAAAAGAAACTTTTGCCATATCAAACTTAACGAAATCATATAACCCAAACGGTAGATAAATCAAACTGCCAATCATCACTGCAACTGCGGTTACATAAAGAGCACCATACTTAACTATCATCTTTCGCCCAAGTATTGAATAAAGCGCCCAAAACATCGCCCCAAACATTATTATGACATCGCCTTTTAAATTCTCCAACCGCAAACTCAAACCGCTCTCCCCGAATATGATACCGATCCCAACAAAACTTAAAATTACCCCAACGACCTTGTAAAAATTGACCTTCTCCCCCAATAAAATCGCAGAAAAAATCAACGCAAAAATTGGCGTCATCGCATAAATTAAAGATGCATTCGCAGGCGTTGTATATTTTATCCCGAGGATGAACGCAAATTGATTCAACGGGACAGCAAGAATCCCAAGCAATAAAAATTTAAATCTATCATTCTTTTCAACTTTCACTCTCCCATGCTTTGAAAATCTCAACACAAACCCAAAACCTAAACCAGCGATCGCAGACCTAAACAATGTCAATGTAAGTGGCGGAACCTCCTTTACAACCGCTTTTGCAATTATATGTGTAAAACTTGCAATCAATGTCTGTATCGTCAGCCAAAAATAAACCATCACTCACCTTCAAATAAATTTAAAATTTGCTCACAACTCCCAACGAAAGCATCAAGCCCAATAACATGGCGAACTAAATTTTCATAGATTAAATCCCACCCTTTAAAATCAAACTCATCATAAATCGTGTTGTGAAATATAACATTAAAAACCCCACCAAAACTTCTCACGACCTCAACAAGCTCAAAAACCTTCTCCAAAATCTCATCAACCGTTTTTGAACTTCTACCATACTGATAAACCGAATCCATAAAAACTATCGGAATCTCGTAAACATTAATTTCAGAATTTCTCTCAACATCATAAACTTTGAAAGGGAAAGCATAACCACACCTGAAACCACCTCTTGACAAGAAACCAAGCGTTGAATCATATCTAAAGCCAATCATTTCCTCAAAAAAAGGCGTGGTCTCAAAGTCATACATCAAATAATGCCATCTCACACCTGAAACTTTAATTCCAACTAAACGCTCAAGCTTTTCCTTCTCATATTTTACTAAATCAAAATTTTTAAAAGATGAAAACGACGGATGGAAAGCAACTTCAAAACTCTCGCCATTTAACTTATTGACGAAGTCAACAAGAAATTCATCCCATTTATAATTTGCATCATACTTTGAGCTTCCGCCCGATTTAAAGAAAAAGGTTGATTTAACACCAAGTGATTTTTCAAATTCAAAAATTCTTACCAAACCCTCACGATAAGGATCAAGACCTTTTAAAAGAAAATAAACAAATCTCGCAAACCTATGACGCCTCGTTTGAATGTCCTCCCGTCCCATTATAAATTTATTCACAACCTCATTATAAATTCCATAAAGAGACCATTTCCTTAACACATCAACATCATGCGTAAGACAGACCGCAAAATTCCTTCCACCCCATTTTTTCAACTCAACTACGATGCCAAATTTTTCCATCAACGATTTCAAAATGTAAAAGTAAAAATTCACTATCGGAAAATCAGAAACGCCAATCTTTACAAGTAAATTTTCCACATCTGGAAAACGACCGATTTCATCTCTTGCCTTCTTTATCCTCTCATCCCAACAGGACAAAAAATAAAACGAACACGAGAGAATATCAAAGTTTATGACAGCAAACCCATCCTCAACTCTAAACACCGGCTCACCAACTTTGAAAAAGATGGGAAGCTTAAACCCATCAAACTTTTCGGGGACAAAGGGTGGAGATAGTCTAACAAAATGAACAAACATCGTATCATATGCCTTTCCATCGTCAAAAAGTTTAATCGCCTCCTCACTCCTCCTGATGAAAATACCTTTTTCTATTTTAAAAAAATCACCATAAGCGATCAAAAAATCCTCATGCGAGGCATCGTCAATTGAATTGACAAAATCAAAATCAATTTTATAAACGCTGAAAAAATTCCTTAATACATACTCAACTCTTTTTCTCTGCGATTGTGATTCAACATCTATAAAAACTTTAACCCTCATCCCAAAACTCTCTCACTTAACGATAACATCGCTCAAAGAGACAAAATCATAAAGCGGAAACCTTTCGCAAAGTTCCCTCACTTGCTCTCTAACCTCTTTGTAAACCTGCTCATTCCCAACATTTGAAATCACCCTATCAATTAACTCAGCTATAAATTCCATCTCCTTCTCTTTCATACCTCTTGTAGTAAGCGCCGGGGTCCCAAGACGTATCCCACTTGTGACAAGCGGACTTTTATCATCAAACGGAACCATATTTTTATTCACGGTTATCCCAGCTTGCTCAAGTGCCTTTTCTGCGTCTTTCCCAGTTATACCTTTATTTCTGAGATCAATTAAAATTAAATGATTGTCAGTTCCACCAGAAACAAGATTATAACCGAGCTGAATCAATTTATTTGCCAACGCTTTTGCATTTTTTATAACTTGCACTGAATACTCCTTGAACTCTGGCTTTAACGCCTCACCGAAGGCAACTGCCTTAGCAGCTATGACATGCATAAGAGGTCCACCTTGAATCCCAGGCATAACAACACCATCAATTATCTCAGACATCATACGAAGACGATCACCTTTTGGCGTCTTTATACCGAATGGATTTTCTCTGTCCTTATACATCAAAATTAAACCTCCCCTCGGTCCTCTCAACGTCTTATGCGTTGTTGATGTGACAATATCACAATATGGCAAAGGATTATTCAACAAACCCGAGGCGATCAAACCAGCTGGATGTGCTATGTCCGCCATAAGATACGCTCCAACTTTGTCAGCTATCTCCCTAAATGCCCTGTAATCATAATCTCTTGGATAAGCACTTGCGCCAACAACTATCATCCTTGGCTTCTCTCGCTTTGCGATGTCTTCAACTTCGTTCATATCAATCCTTCCCGTCTCTTTTGAAACACCATAAAAAACGGCTCTGTATAGCTTCCCAGAGAAATTAACAGGCGAACCATGGGTCAAATGTCCGCCGTGAGCTAAATTCAATCCCATAATCGTGTCCCCGGGCTGAAGAAATGTAAAATAAGCAGCCATATTCGCTTGGCTCCCGGAATGCGGTTGAACATTGGCATATTCACAATTAAAAAGTTGCTTTGCCCTATCCCTGGCTAAATTTTCAGCGATATCAACAAATTCACATCCACCGTAATATCTTCTGCCAGGATATCCCTCGGCATATTTATTTGTCAAAACTGACCCCATCGCCTCAAGGACAGCCCTTGAAACGAAATTTTCACTCGCTATTAATTCAAGCGTATAATTTTGCCTTTCCACCTCACCAGCTATCGCCCTATAAACTTCTGGGTCCTGTTCCTTCAACAAAAACATAACTTTAAATCTTTTTGTTTTTACAAATAACACCTCTTTTTCGCTTCAAACTTCAACCAATCCCTGAAATCAGGATGAGCTATTTCTATCAACGCCTTAGCCCTTTCTCTTATGCTTTTACCGTGAAGATAAGCCACACCATACTCAGTGACGACATAATGAACATCGCCCCTTGAAGTTACAACACCTGCTCCTTCCGTTAAAACTGGAACAATCCTTGAAATCGTTCCGTTTTTTGCCGTTGAAGGTAATGCAATTATCGGCTTCCCTCCCTTTGAACGAGCTGCCCCACGGATGAAATCAACCTGCCCACCTATACCACTGTAAATTCTATGACCGATGGAATCAGAACAAACTTGCCCGGTCAAATCAATCTGTAAAGCAGAATTTATAGCGACCATTTTTTCATTTTGCGCAATTATAAACGGATCATTCACATAATCCGAAGGATGAAACTCAAAAAGCGGATTATTGTCTATGAACTCAAAAAGCTTCTTGGTCCCGAGAACAAAACTCGCTATGACCTTGCCCCTATGCAATGTCTTCTTTTCATTATTCACAACCCCTGCTTCAATCAATGGCAAAAGCCCATCGCTGAACATCTCAGTGTGAATGCCAAGGTCTTTCTTATCCCTCATAAAAAGCAAAACCGCATCCGGTATCCCACCTATCCCCATCTGTAAAGTTGAACCATCCTCAATCAAATCCGCTATATAACCCGCGATCTTCCTGTGTAAATCGGTTATCTCTTCCTTTGGCAATTCAAACAAAGGTCTATCTGATTCAACAAAATAATGAATTTTGCTCACATGGATAAAACTATCCCCAAGCGCCCTCGGCATATTTGTATTGACCTCAGCTATCACAATCCTTGCCGTCTCAGCTGCTGCTTTAGTGCATTCAACCCCGACACCAAAACTGCAAAAACCATATTCATCTGGCGGAGAAACAGTTATCAAAGCGACATCAATTTTATATTCACCGCTGTAAAACAACCTTGGAATCTCGGACAAAAATATCGGCACAAATTCAGCTCTTCCATCATTGACTGCATCGCGAACATTAGCCCCTGTGAAAAAAGCACGATGCTTAAAATGACCTTGCATTTCCGGTGCGACATAAGGTGCTTCTCCAAATGTTAAGATATGTGCTATTTCAACATTTTCAAGTTCATCCTTCCTCGCAACAAGCGCTTTTATCAACGGCTCCGGCGTAGCACATCCCGGATGAACCCAAACCCTGTCACCCGATTTTATGACCCTTACCGCTTCCTCAGCCGTGACTGTTCTTTCTTTAAAGTGCTTTGTCCAGCTCATAGTAGTTCTTCAATTTTTTTGTATTTCAAGTTAAAAATTTCAGCGATGCTTTGATTTGTACAATAACCCAAATAAGTATAAACCCCCTTGGCAAAAGACGGGCGCTCCCTCAAAACATGTTCAAGTCCACTGTTCGCAATCTCAAGTATGTAAGGCAAACTTACATTCGTCAAAGCATAAGTTGCAGTCCTTGCAACATTTGAAGCTATGTTCGGAACACAATAATGTATAACGCCATGCTTAACAAAAACGGGATTAACTATCGTCGTTGGTCTGCTTGTTTCAATACACCCACCTTGATCAATTGAAACATCAATTATGACAGAGCCGGGTTTCATCTTTTTGACCATTTCCTCAGTTACAAGCTTTGGGGTCAGTGCCCCGTGAATTAAAACAGCACCTATTAAAACATCGGCAAACTGAACCGCTTTTTCAATGTTATAAACATTGGCTATAGCTGTTTCAACGCGCTTGTCAAAAAGTTTTTCAACCTCCCTTAACTTATCAACATCTTTATCAAGCACCACTACATGTGCCCCCAGTCCAAGAGCTGCTCTTATAGCGTTTTGCCCAACAACCCCTGCACCTAAAATCACAACAGTCGCCGGTGGAACCCCCGGAATCCCACCAAGAACAATACCCCTTCCACCATCCTCGTTTTGAAGATAACGCGCAGCTATAACAATAGCCATCTGCCCCGCTATTTCACTCATCGCTTGAAGTATCGGAAGACGACCATCAGGAAGTTCAATTATCTCATACCCTATGGCTGTTATCTTACGCTCAAGCAAAATCTCAACAAAACTTTTCGGCGCAACCGCAAGATGAAGAAAACCAAACAATAAATGTCCATCACACAAATAAGAATACTCCGCCTCACTTGGTCTTGAAACCTTAACTATCATCTGCGCCCTTTTGTAAACCTCTTCCTTTGAAAATACAATTTTACCTCCCATCTTTTCGTATTCAGCGTCACTGAAACCACTATATTCACCAGCCATTGACTCAACAAAAACCTCATGCCCACTATCAACAAGTGCTTTGACCCCGGCAGGTGTAAGTGCTACCCTCCTTTCAAGAATTTTTTGCGCATCCACACTTTCCCTTGGAATTCCAATGTTCATAGGTCAAAATACCTTTTGTTATTTTTGCAATTAAATATACGAAAAACTCTTTGGAAATTCATAAACAACATAACATCACGCCCGATGTAGCTATCTTATTAACTCTGCAAAGCGAATCAATCAAAACGAATAAAACAAAATCTCACTCTTCACTAATGCCCCAAATGGCAAAGTTATATTTAAACAAAAAAGCGGAGTCAGGTGTCCCCAACCCCGCTCCTATTTAAGCATCTTGAAGATCTCTCTAAATCTTACTCGGGAATCTGACCTGCACGATCAAACATCCTAACAGATATGATTTTGCCCAAACTAAATTATCCTATCTGTGCCGATCACTATCTTAATCAAGCTAAATAAATTTTGCAATCTTCATTTCGGTGTTGCTATTTTGTTTTTAATTTTGAAACGACTTAAAAGGGGCGGGGAAACTCCCCTACCCCTTGAATCTGTTAGTTCAATCTTCCCTGAAGCTTCAGCTCGCCCCCATCCTTAAACTTAACATACGGTATTCTTATATCAAAGTATAGATTTTCAGAGGGCGTATCATAAAGTTCGGTCTCGGTCTGTATAAATATGTTAACATCAAACTCTCTGACCACGCTCAAGACCTGACCCGGCTTAAGATCGTCGCCTATGACCACATTGAACCTCTTCAACAATCTTCCATTTTCATTTCTACACTTTACAATCGCGCTGTATTCGTCAACGATTTTATCACCGACATTTTTAAAGTTGATCTTAAAGACAACTCTCTTATCAAAACCCCAGAAATCTACAACACGACTGAACTTATGTATTGACTCAACCACGAGGTTTCTGTTTATCTGCTCAGTTATCTGCTCGTTCAATTTCTCAATGCGTTCGTGCTCAAGTTCGTCGAGCTTTTTAATGATGTCATAAAAGTTGGTTATCTCCAAAACCTTCCAGTATCCATCCGTCTTCCGAAACTTAACCTCAAGGACGAGCTTCGTGTTATATTCTTTGTGAAATAATCCGACCCCTAACAGTGCAATGTTATTATCCCTTTTCTCATATTCAAAGCCGGTGAAATTAATCTTACCGTTTTCAAACTTGTTTAAGACGATCTCGTCCATAATTTTACCCTCTTTAGAACTGTTAAAAAGCTCAATAGACCCCTTCTCTACATAGGTTGCTATCTGCTTTGACACTAAAGCAATAAGCGCAGGTTTCAATAGGTTTACAAAACCCTTAGCCAACTCTTTACCCATCTTCGCTCCCAGTTCTTCCCATTCGTTCTCCGCCTCTTCCATCTCCCGCTCCTGCTTTTCAATTGAGTAAGTGACAATCTGTTCAACCAAGCTTTTTGATAAACTCTGCAAGTCAACATATTTATTGAACAGATTTAGATCATGCGTCTCAATAGCTCTTCTTATCTGTAAAAATGAACTTTTCGGCGATTGTCTAAAATGAAAATAAATAATGGAGATCACCGCCAAAGTGACTATAATCAAAATGCCAATAAATAACCTCTTTTTCATAATATCACTCTGCTGTTAGTTTTTAAAGTTTTTTATCTTAAAAATCCGATTTTACCGAGGCTATAGAGCTCAAAGGAAACTCTGAGTTGCTTTACTGCTGAGATGACGAAATCCACATCGTATTTTAAATCCTTAAACCTCGGTCTTGACAAATACTTAACAAGGTTAACTATGAAGGCACCCGTTACACCGTATAGCTCTTCAACCACTCTCTCGTCTCTGAACACATCTGCAAACTTTTCATCCTTTGATTCCCTTAAAACAATACTTGGATAGAAAATTGGATCAAGGAACTTGAACTCAATTATTAGGTCAAATCTTCCCGGTCTTCTGGCTGCATAATCAACAAGACTTTTATCGTTTGTGGTTGCTATCAGATATAAACCGTCTAACTCAATGAAACCGTCAAGTATCTGAAGCACATCTGAAAGATTGCGAAAGCTTCTTGTTCTCTCCCTCGTCCCGATAATTAAATCAATGTCGTCTATGCAGACCAGGGTCGGCTTGAAAAGTTGCGCATATTCAAATATGGTCGTAAGGTCTATTCCATCTCCAGCATTTACAAGAAATATTGTTATATTTGAATTTCTGCTATGACAATGGTTTATTACTGCTTTTATGGTATCAGTTTTCCCAGTCCCAGGCTCGCCAACGAAAAGATACTTCATAGAACTAAATCTTAAATTTACAACTGCGTCAACAAAATCCTCTATCTCCATTCTTAAAGCATCCTCAACGAATATGTCATCTAAACTTATCTCCGGTATCTCAACCTGCTTTATTCTAAAACTATCACCTAAATCATCGCGATACAGCTTCAGAATCTTACCCCTATATCCGGAGTTTATAACCGATTCCTTTACAATATTATTCACAAGGTCTTCAACTCTTGACCCACTCTCCTCATCCGAGGTGACCGAGAGCATATATTTAAAACTACCCAAAAAACTACCATCCTGCATAAAACAGGAAAAGATATATATATCATCAAAATATGAAATTAAGGCAAATAGCGACCTGCCCTCAGCTATAAGGTTATTGAATGCATCATATCCAACTATAGCCACTGAACCAAGAATCCCGGGCGGGTCTATGTAGCTAAAAACCCTTTCAACCTTTATATTCTCCGCCTTCAACTCACCCATAGCAAGTCGCAAAATGTAAGAACGAACCATAAACCATAAATCGTAATTTAACTCCCTTATGACAGCTGACTTCGCATATCTTGCTATGCTTGATTCTCTTCCCACAGGAAACACCTCCTTTTGGTTTTGGATTTTCAATTTGTATTAACGAAATAGATGCTAAAAATCGGACACAATAAAGCCCCGGGCTCTCCCGGGGCTACACAGGTCATCGCTTGAAAGCTTTTTTAATCTTTGATATTAGCGAATTCTTCCACCTTCTAACCGTCCTCTCACTGACTCCGAAGAAATTTGCTATCTCGCGAATCTTATACCCCTCATAAAGCATCATCAAAACATCTCTCTCCCTATCATTTAAATTGGCTAAATCAACAATCTGTTCAAAATCAAACTCAGAGAAACGAGGATCTTCAAAGATCCCGAATAAATACTCATTAACCTCACCCTCATAATATTCATAACTCGGATTCCTATACTTTCTAAAGTAGTCAATACTTTTGTTCCCCATCATCTTGGTAATATACTTAATGATGCCTTCCCTTTTATTAAAAACCATATTCGGATGCTTCTCAAGCATATAAGCAATACACTCACCGAAGATATCCCAAGAGAGATCATTCGGCAAATAACAGCAGAGCCTACATACCAGTTTAAAGAAATTCAAATATTCAGGATTTGACATTCCGTCAAAGAATTTGTAAAATGTAATCAATATTTTTCACCCCCTGTTTTTTATTTCTAGGAAAGGATATGAGATCGGTGAATCATAGATGTTCCTTGCCCGTATTAGACATCTACCCCCATAAAAGCCCTGATTTGAACAGCTGCGTGTTGCACATCCGACATTTAGGCACTTGCGACATCTGAAAAGAGGTATCTAGCACCTTCTGATAGGGCAACTCACAACTTTTTCCCTCTTTAAGATATTTTTTGCCTTTCAATGTATATAGCGAAAAATTTGTCAAAGAGCGGACATTTATTTTTCATCGTAGATATTAATCAAGAATTACTTTAAAAAAGTTCCAAATCTCTGTTTAAAGTCACCCCTTAATCACCATTAAGTTTCAACCCCTCGCAGGTTCAATTCACACTTCCCGTGAAAGGGCAGGTTTTCGCTGGCAAGTCCCGTTTCAATCCCTCACAGGTTCAATTCACACTTGATGAGTGGGACGGGGACGTCTATCTCCCTTGGGGGTTTCAATCCCTCACAGGTTCAATTCACACTTTCCTCGGGATTGTCCTAATGAAATTCAAATATCCGTTTCAATCCCTCACAGGTTCAATTCACACACATTAATTGAAGCCAAGGAATTACTTCCCCATTTCATGTTTCAATCCCTCACAG
>Ga0071330_1044484_pt1 | contig 70537 bp, 61 predicted proteins | sample GBScel77sediment_FD_63802 | JGI IMG/M metagenome (GOLD analysis project Ga0071330, IMG submission 63802) | Hot spring sediment microbial communities from Great Boiling Spring, Nevada - Cellulolytic enrichment Sediment 77C v2 (version 2) | ecosystem: Environmental > Aquatic > Thermal springs >...
AGGAATCTTAACCTAATTCAGAATAATATAGATATAAATTCTTATTATCTAGATACGATAACAGCGGCATATCTTTATGAATGTTACGATACTATACATCCCGTAACTAGAGGAGAAGATAAGAATAACAAACTTGAAATACTCAGATTTCTTTCGGAAAGGGGCCTAGTAGTTGGAGGAGAGGGGGGAACAGATTGGGCTATACCGGTTTGTACTTTTTTCGAAGGGCTTCCTGGAAGTGCTGTCGGATACTTTGCTGGTATAGAATCTTCTGACTTTGGAATTTCCGTGCCACTGTTTAATCTGGTTTATCATGATGCTGTTGTCTGTTATTGGCAACATGGGCAACCTTTTGGTAGAGAAGACCACGCAAACCATATTTTACATGACCTTCTGACCGGACAACCGTCAAGTTGGTCGCTGATATATGACCAGTTTGAGGACCTTTTGCCTCTTATAAAGCAGGCCTATAATTTACTTGGACTTTTTCATAGAAAGGTAGCTTTCTATGAAATGACTGGACATAAATTTATATCTGAAGATTTTGCCGTACAGAAGTCATATTTTGAAGATGGTTCAGAGGTAATTGTGAACTTTGGGATATCATCGTACTCTATAGACAGGATAAAAGTCCCTCCAAAAGGATTTATAGTATTTAGTGAGCAGAAAAATCCAATTACAGGAAGAATATCAAGAGATATCATTTATTTATCAAATACGTAAAAGACTTATCTGTAATTATTAATGGGAATAAATAAGTTTGTCTAACCTTAACCGATACTTATACCCTTTTATGTACTAAATTTTATCTATTATTAATGAGCCAATTAATTCTTAATTCTCTTCAATGCCTCTTAACTCTTCTTGATAAATTTTACTGTTTTGATAGGTGTATAAACTGGTCCTGTGGGAAATAATTGGCTCTCCATAAGGGTAATTGAATCTACAGTGTAGAGGAATGGACCAAACTTCCTCTCTAGAGGTAGTTTCTTTATCTCCTTTTTTACCCTTCCAAGAGTGATATGGGGGGAGAACAGTTTATCAGAAGGCTGAAAACCTTCCCTTAAAAGTGAGCCTTCTATCGTATAGGCAATATCTCTCAAGATGTCGCTTCCTTTTTCTATCCCTACCCACAGGACGTGTGGAAATTTTCCCATACCACTCAATTCAACCTCAAAGGGAGAAAATCTTGAGCCTACCTCGTCCAGTATCTTTTCAATTTTTAGTACTTTGTCTTCTCCAACTTCTCCGATAAATCTGATTGTTATGTGAAAATTCTCCCTTTCAACCCATTTTACATTAGAAATACTATGCTTTAAAGAATTAACCAGCTTATCTAACTCCTCTTTTATATCATCTGGTAATTCAATTGCTATAAAGACTCTCACACAGACCTCCTTAACATATCTAAAGCCCACTGAACAGCTAGAGACCTTATTCTAAGTCTATCTCCTTCAAGCTGAAAGTCTTTACAGAACACATCATTATCCTTTACAATTCCGATACAGACATAACCAACGGGTTTGGTCTTGTCCCCTGGAGATGGTCCGGCATTGCCTGTAATGCCTATACCAATATCGGCAGAGAGCTTCTCTTTAGCTATTCTGGCAAGATTCTCTGCTACCTCTAGACTTACATCACCGTTTTCGAATATATAAGGGGGTACTCCCAGAATCTTCTTAGCCCATTGAGAATATGGGACAAATCCCCCTTTAAATACTTCAGAGCTTCCAGGAACATCGGTTATCTTTCCTGCTAATAGACCTCCTGTACAGGACTCCGCAGAAGCTACTGTAAGTCCCTTTTCCCTCAGTCTTTTCACAACAACCTCTGCCAGAGTCTCATCTTCGGTGGTGAACACATAATCTCCCAATCTCTCCTTTATCCTTTCAAAAATGTCTCTGGCATTCTCTCCTCTTATAAATAACTTTATCTCCATCGGTTCCCCTATAAGTATATCTACATTAGCCTGATCCTCTCTTATAATGTCTAAGATCTTCGATTCAACCATCGATTCCCCAAGGCCAAAGGTCCTTAGTGTAAATACCGGTGTATTTTTACTGTATAAGTTCTCTAATCTTTTCTTTACGATATTCTCCCAGATATCCCTGGCTTCCCTGGGCACACCGGGTAGAACTATGATATCCCTGTCATTATATCTGACCCAGAATCCCGGAGCAACACCTACGTTATTTCTTAATACCTCTGCTCCCTTCGGTATAAATGCCTCCTTCGGAGTACCGGGTCCAAATGGCCTATTCCTGAGAGAGAAGTAATACCTGATATTCTCAAGTGCCTCTTCTGAAAATACAAGTGGCAAACCGGTAAAAAGAGAAACAGCCTCTCTGGTTAGATCGTCATGAGTAGGTCCCAATCCACCGGTAATCAGTATAATGTTGGCAGTACTGGTGGCAAATCTCAAACCAGAGACTATACTATTCATATCGTCCCCTACATTTAGCATACCCTTTACCCCTATACCTAACCTTACAAGATCCTGAGCCATAAATACCGCATTGGTATTTACTGTAGACCCTCTTAACAGTTCATTGCCAACTCCTATAATATATGCTTCCATAACTTTACTCCCTCCAGAGTCTTCCCCAGAAGTCATAACCTTCTAGTTTTTCTATTACAATATCTACAAACTTACCAAGTATATCTTCTCTACTCTCTATAAAGACCCTAGAATCTATATCAGGTGCATCCATATATGTCCTTCCTATAAATATCCTTTGATCATTATTGACTCTATCTAGCTGATTTTCTACAAGAGCTTTAAATCTTTTTCCGATGATACTTTTATGAAATTCTAAAGTGATCTCTCTCTGTACCGATTGTGCCTTTTTTAGCCTGAACCTTTTAACCCTCTCAGGAATGGGGTCACCAAGTCCATATGCTGGTGTACCTTCTTCCTGGGAATAGGTAAAGAAGCCAACCCTGTGGATCCTCTCTCTAGAGAGAAATTTCAGAAGATTCTCGAACGCATCTTGGGTCTCAGTGGGATATCCAATAATAAAGGAACTCCTTATGATCACATCTGGAATCTGTCTAATAAGATTTAAAGCCCTCTCTGAGACTGATCTGGGAGGTCTACCCATACTTGCCAGTACTGAGTCATCTGCGTGCTGAAGAGGTACGTCAATATACTTGACCACTTTATCAAGATTAGCTATGGCATCTACAAGATTTTCGTCAATCCTAGTTGGATATAGATAGAGTAATCTTATCCAGAATCCTCCTCTTATATTATTCAGATCACTCAAGAGATTGACCAGGGTATAATCTCTATACCTATAACTGGTAAGGTCCTGAGCTATTAAGACTAACTCTTTACTCCCACTATTTACAGCCCTCTCTGCCTCTTCGATGATATCTTCGGGTCTTCTTACCTGTAATCCCCCTCTTATCAGAGGGATGGCACAGTAGTTGCACCTGTTATTACATCCATCAGCTATTTTGAGATAGTAAACCAATGCTGGTCTTTCTATCTTAAACTTGAGGAGATCCTCTAAATTCCCTTCTTTTAAGAATCTTTCTCCCTGTAATACTCTATTAATAATATTGGGGAAACTCTCTATATTACCGAGTCCCACAAATGCGTCCACTTCGGGAAATTCTTCGAAGAGTTCTTTTAGATATCTCTGCGCTAAACAGCCAGTTACAATGATCCTTGCACCGGTTTTCTTTTTCCGTTCTATAAATTTTAATATATAATTAATTGCCTCCTCTTTGGCAGATTTTATAAAACCACATGTGTTCAGAATGATAACACCGGCATCATTTATATCTCTTGTCACATTAAATCCTGATCGCTCTAATATACTGACTATCCCCGAAGAATCTACCTCGTTTTTAAAGCATCCCAAGGTATGTATATAAATATTCATTCTGCCAGAAACTCTCTTTCTAATACCTCTCCCTTTTTGCCCAAAGAACCAAGATCTCTACCGTTTACCTTGATATTTATGCCACTTGCATTCCCCGTTCTAATAATTATCCTTTCTTTTCCCTTCCAGGAATAAAAGTCACCACTATTTACAAACCCTTCAAATACCTTTTTATCATCCACTGTAACCCTAAGCCAGGAGTAATCCAATCCTCTTATCTCCACCAAGACCTCTTTCTCTTTTTGTACTTTGGGAAGAGGAGTAGCTTCTGGAATTTTGGTTTCCGGAGTTTTACTCTCTTGTCTGGTCTTTTCTATGATAGGGAACTCTTCTTGGGGTTCAGTTTTTTCTGGTTGTACAGCCTCTATCTTAGGAGACTGTTTTTCTGCCTTGAAGATGATACCTCTGGGACTCCAGTGGAAGACAAATACAATAATAAGGATGGCTATCAGAATAAACGCTATTATACTGGTAAAAAGTAGAGGAAATTGTACTTTCTTTTCCTTCTCCTCCTCTTCTAGTTTGCCTGCTAGTTTTAACTCCCTATCTAGAAGTGTAGATAGCTCTCTGTAGTCCAGTCCAAGTAGAGATGCATATATCTTAAGAAAGCCACGTATATACACCGTCTCTTGCAGTTCTTTATAGTCACCCTTTTCTAGCGCTATGATTGTACTCTTCTTTAACTTGGTAATTCTTGCTACTTCTTCCACAGTTAGATTGAGGCTTTCCCTTTTCTCTCTAAGAATATCTCCTAATCTTCTCTCACTCACTTTTCAAAGGGTATTCCGTCATAAGCTGGAGCCACTGCCCTCCCCACTACTCCTATTAATACACACATAGTAACTATATATGGTATCATCTGAATAAATTGCGTTGGTATACCAAACCCTTCCAATCTCATTCTTAACGCCTCAGCTAATCCAAAGAGAAAACAGGCGGAGAAAGAACCTAGTGGAGTCCATCTCCCGAATATCATCCCAGCCAGGGCTATAAAACCCCTTCCAGTTGTCATACCTTCTACAAAGACCCTTGCATGCTCTAGGCTCAAAAAGGCTCCTCCCAATCCTCCAAGGACTCCACTTATAAGCACCCCGCTATATCTCATCCTTATAACATTCACACCCAGACTGTCGGCTGCGTATGGATTTTCTCCACAAGCCCTGAGTCTTAAGCCATACCTCGTCCTGAAGATGACTATCTGACTTACTATGATAACTGTAAACATTATTACTATAAGTGGAGAGATCTGCCAGTTTGTACCAGGAAAGCGCCATTGAACCATCCCTTCGATGTGAGGTGAAGAGCCAGCTGCTTTGAATATCAACCTGGATAGAAAGGTGGTAAGTCCGGCAGACATTATGTTCAAAGCGGTACCGCTTATTATCTGGTTTATCCTGAATGTTATAGAGACCACTGCATGTATAAGGGCTATTAGAAAACCGAAGGACATAGCTGTAAGTAAACCGATCCAGGGGTTATTGGTAAAGTAGGTCCCAACTACCGCTCCAAATGCACCCACCAGCATTATACCTTCTAATGCTATGTTTACAACTCCACCACGTTCACTGAAGACTCCACCCAAAGAGGCAAATGTTAACGGGACAGACATCCTCAATGCTGAGACCAGAAGCTCTAAAGATAAGATTCCTCCTATCATTCGCTCTCCCTCTCTAATCGCTGTAGTAACCTGAAGATAAACTCATTTCCAATAGCAACAAAGATGATGATTATAGCCTGAATTACCCGAATAAGTTCTCTGGGTGTATTTGTGAAAACATCCATAGCTAACGCCCCTCTATCTAGAATGCCGAAGAGAATACTTGCAAAGACAATCCCTATGGGATTATTCTTTCCAAGAAGAGCTACCGCTATTCCAGTAAAGCCAGTTCCTCTGGAGAAACCATCTAAAAATCTATGCCTATATCCCATAATATCATTTATACCAGCCAGTCCACCTAGGGCTCCGCTTAGGAACATTGTAAGGATTATAATATGGTTGGGATTTATACCTCCATACCTGCTTGCTCTGGGATTCAGTCCTACTGCCTTTATCTCATAACCCCACCTCGTTTTCTCCATAAAATACCAGACTACTATACAGAACAGTATGGCTATAAAGAAGGTATAGTTTAGAGGAACACTTGGAGAGATATTTATGCCTATTCTGTTGAATAGAGGGTATACCCTAGGGATAATGGAACCACTAAACAATTCCTTCGTCTGGGGTATTGGATTTATCTGCCCTGGCTCTTTAAACGGATTATTTACCAGGTAGTTTGTAAGAGCTATAGCTATAAAGTTTAACATAATGGTATTTATTACTTCGTGAGCCCCAAAGCGAGCCTTGAGATAACCAGCTATTACCCCCCATAAACCTCCAAAGATCATAGCAAATATTAAACCTAAAGGGATCCCTATCAAAGGATGGACATCAAATGTTATTCCAAACCATGCACAGGCAAATGCGCCTATATATATCTGTCCTTCGACTCCTATATTGAAAAGGCCTCCCTTAAAGGCTAGGGCTACTGCAAGCCCACTGAATATAAGGGGGGTGGCATTAAAGAGTACATAACCCCAGCCATCAACCTTTGTTACTGAATTTACCAGTAAGATCTTGTAGACATAAAAGGGATTTTCTCCCAGAATATATATCACTATGGCACCCACAGAAAATGCCAACAGGACCGCTAAAAATGGAGCCAGTATATTTATCAATATTCGTCTTAACATATCAGTCTTTCCTTGCCCCTGTCATATATAAACCTAGTGTTGTTTCGTCTATCTCTTTTGGAGATAGTATACCTACTATCTCTCCGTTGTATATAACTGCTATCCTATCACTTAGAGTCATTATCTCATCCAGATCTGAAGAGTAAAGAAGTATTGACATACCCTTCTTCCTAGCAGATAGTAGCAAGTTGTGAATCATCTCTGTAGCTCCTATATCTAGACCCCTGGTTGGCTGTGAAGCTATGAGTAACTCTGGTTCCGAATAGAGCTCTCTGCCAAGAATGACCTTCTGCTGATTCCCACCGGAGAGAAATCTAACATACTTATCCACCGTAGATGTCCTTATATCGTATTCCTTCACTATATCAGTCGCCGTTTTTTTGATTACAGGAAGATTCAATCTTCCTCTTACAGTATAAGGTTCTTTATAGTGTCTTCCAAGTATAATATTTTCTGCTACGGTAAAGTCCAGGATAAGCCCTGTCCTCTGCCTATCCTCAGGGATAAAGCCGATACCTATTTCCCTCAATGTCCTGGGGTCTAAGTGCTTGATTTCTCTATTTTTATAGAATATCTTACCACTTTCTGGGATAAGAAGCCCTGTAATTATCTCTAAGAGTTCCCTCTGTCCGTTACCTTCTATCCCTGCCAATCCCAGTATCTCGCCCTTATAAAGGGTAAGGTTGATATTTTTTAACCTTGGGGACAGCCTGATCCCTTCAAGTCTCAGTATCTCTTCCCCTCTTTCGTACATCTCAAGCTTCTGGGACTCTAGGGTCTTACCTATCATAAGCCTTGCTAGAGTCTCCTCATCAGCCTCCTTACCATCTAGTTCTCCAACCACCTTACCTCTTCTCATTACTGTAATCCTGTCAGATATTCTAAGCACCTCTTTAAGTTTATGGGAGATGAAGATGATGGTCTTTCCCTGTCTTTTGAGGTTATCTAGGATTTCAAAGAGTTCTTCTATCTCCTGAGGGACTAGAAGAGCAGTAGGCTCATCCAGTATTAAAAGCTCTGCCCCTCTATAGAGGAGTTTTATCAATTCCACCTTCTGACATATCCCTACAGAAAGCTCTTCTACTTTTTCCTCAAGGGGAACAGACAGCCCATAATCTTCCATCAATTTTCTTAATTCTGAACACACAGTATCTTTATCCAGAACACCTCTTTTAGTTACTTCTCTACCCAGGATAATATTCTCCCAGACTGTAAAGGGAGGGACCAGCATAAAGTGCTGGTGAACCATCCCTATTCCTAGTTTGATGGCTACTGAAGGATTGGATATCTCGACCTTCTTTCCTCTGTAAAATATTTCACCCCTGTCGGGGCGGATAATCCCATATATGATATTCATCAGAGTGGTCTTACCCGCCCCGTTTTCTCCAATAATAGAATGGATTTCTCCTTCTCTAATCTTTATATCTACACTGTCATTTGCCAAGACTCCAGGGAAGTGTTTTGTTATCCCTCTTGTCTCAAGTATGTATTCTGCCATCTTACTTGGTCGAAGGTACAACTATCTTACCTGCAATAATATCCAATCTCAACTGGGCTACCTTCTTCCTTACAGAATCTGGTATGAGTTTCGCATTATACTTATCGTAAGCTACCCCTACACCATCTTCTTTGAGACCGTAAACCTTTACTCCACCGGTAAATCTGCCCTTTACTAGATCTTCTATAGTCTTATAGATTGCAACATCTACCTTCTTTAACATACTGGTGAGTACATAACCAGGGGCGATCCAGTTCTGATTTGAATCTACTCCGATAGCGAACTTTTTCATCTCTTTTGCCGCTTCTATAACTCCTTCACCAGAGGCACCTGATGCATGATAGACTATATCTGCTCCCTGTTTAAACTGAGATAGAGCCAATTCTTTACCCTTTACAGGGTCCTTAAAGGCTTCACCGGTGACTCCTATATAGTTTACCAGGACCTCTGCCTTTGGATTTACATACTTAACTCCAGCTCTATAGCCGACCTCGAACTTATGGATCAACGCCATATCCATACCACCAACAAAGCCGACCTTGTTTGTCTTGGTCATAAGTCCGGCAATAGCTCCAACGAGAAAAGAACCTTCATGTTCCTGGAATACAAGAGATCTTACATTGGGCAACCCTTCTACTACTCCATCTACAATAGCAAACTTTGTATTTGGAAATTCTTTAGCCACTTTGGTTAGGGCATCTGTAAAGAGGAAGCCTACTCCTATTACAAGGTCATAACCTTGCTCGGCTAAGAGCCTCAGTAACTCCTCTCTATTAGCTCCCCCTTCACCAGGTTCTACATCCTTACCCTCTATCCCAAGCCTCTTTATTGCCTCCTGTAAGCCCCTATATGCCGCATCATTAAAACTTTTATCTCCTCTACCACCCACATCATATACTATTCCTACCTTTACCTTAGCACCATAGGTAAAGGAGTTGAAACAAAAAAGCAGGCTTAAAACCAGAATCCCAACAAGAAACTTTTTCATTGCTAATCCCTCCTATATTTTTATTATTTTTAATCCCTTCTAACGACCCGTACCCTACCATCCTCTCCTCTTTCCACATAACCTTCTGCCTCAAGCAGATCTATTATCCTGGCAGCCCTACCATAGCCAATTCTGAGTACTCTCTGTAAGAGGCTTGTAGATATTGTACCTCTCTGTTTGAGAATTCTCTTTGCCTCCTCTAGAAACTCATCATCCCCGTCTCCACCACTGCCAAATGCTATCTCATCCTCCTCTTCAAGTTCTTCCTGGGTGACTACATAATTAGGACTTCCCTGTTCCTTCCAGAACTTCAATACCCTTTCTATCTCCTCATCTGATACATAGGCTCCCTGCACTCTTATCGGCTTCATTGCCCATATAGGGGAATATAACATATCCCCTTTTCCTAAAAGTTTTTCTGCTCCTCCAATATCAAGTATAACACGTGAATCAGCTTGAGAGGATACTGCAAATGCTATCCTGGATGGGAAGTTGGCTTTTATTAATCCAGTTATGACATCTACAGATGGCCTCTGTGTAGCTATTATGAGGTGTATCCCAGTTGCTCTTGCCATCTGTGCCAGCCTGCATATGAGTTTCTCTATCTCTTTAGGGGCAACCATCATAAGATCGGCAAGTTCATCCACAATAACGACAATATAATGAAGTGGAGAATCTTTATGCTTCTGATTATAACTCTGTATATTCCTTACCCCCTCTTTTCTAAATATCTCATATCTGTTATCCATCTCCTTGGTAAGTCTCCGGAGTAATTTTACCGAGAGCTCAGGTTCTGTAATGATAGGTGCCCACAGATGTGGTAGGTCCTCATACTGGGTGAGCTCAACTCGTTTTGGATCTATCATAGTTATCCTCAATATAGAAGGGTCCGATTTATAGAGGAGACTTACTATAAGAGAATTCAAACATACGCTCTTTCCCGATCCTGTAGTTCCACCTATTAGAAGATGTGGCATCTCCTCCAGACTATCGGCAATGATGTTTCCAGCTATATCCTTTCCTATGCCCAATGTGAGACGTGATTTATTGTTTATGAACTCTTCGCTCTCTATAACTTCTCTTATTGTAACCAGAGTTATCTTTTTGTTGGGCACCTCTATGCCCAGGAGGGACTTACCTGGGATTGGGGATTCTATCCTTATCTGAGGGGCGGCAAGCGCTAGTGCTATGTCGTTAGATAGCTTTGTAATTGAACTGACCTTCACCCCTGTGGCTAAAGAGAGCTCGTATCTGGTAACAGTTGGACCAACAACTGCATTTACGACCTTTGCAGAGACACCGAAACTATCCAGTGTAGCTTCCAAAAGTTCGGCATTATGTCCTATATCTTCGTTCTTCTGCTTCTTTGGGGGTTCATTTAGAAGTGAAAAAGGGGGCATCTTAAATGATGTATTTGGAGTAACAATAGAGTCTACTTCCAGCTTCTTCTCTTTATTGACCTTCGGCTTTCTTTCCTTTCCCTCCTGTTTATCACCTATACTAAAATTAGGAACGCCGATTTCTCTAGTTTTAGATGAGGAGTTGCCTTTACTGGTCTTTCTCTGTGGGATAGTAACCTTCTTTGCTATCCAGAATGCCGGTGGTAGAGCAGAGATTACAGCAAATGGAATATCTGAACCAACGAGCTTCTCGAGATAAGACCCAAAGTCTCCGGCAATATTAAAGAATACGGAGAGAGGAAGAGCCCAGAGCAGTATCCAGTAAAACCTTGGCATTAAGATGAATAAGCCCAGTATAAAGCCCCAGTACCCCAGATACTTAAAAGGATAGGACAGAACCGGCGGATTCCATACAAGACCTATAAGGAGAATGACAAAAAGAAGGAGAGAAATTAATATTCTGAAGAATACTCTCTTGGTCCTTTTCTTCCTCATACCTCCACCAGAACAGGAATTATTACTGGCCTTCTCCTTGTCCTTTCGTAGATAAACCTTCCAACTACATCTCTTATTATATCATTGGATACAACAGGGGTATTGGAAGTAACTAGAGTTCGAAGGGTTTCCATCTTTAACTCTTCTATAAATGTATCTTCATCCTTGTATATGACTCCCCTCATAACTACCTCCGGTATCCCCAGTATCTCTTCCCTTTCTTTATCTACTGTTACTACCATAACCACTATACCATCCTGAGCAAGTTTCTGCCTATCCCTTAAGACCATTCCCCCCTCTCCCAGTTCAAGTCCATCTACCATTATCATTCCTGACTGGACGTGTCCAACTATCTCTGCTTTATTTTCTTTTATCTCCAGGATGTCACCATTTTTTAGCTTGAAGATGTGGTCCTCAGGTAGACCGAGAGATGAAATAAGTTTGGAGTGGGCAACCTGGTGTCTCATTTCTCCATGAATGGGGACAAAATATTCAGGTTTTAATAAGGAATACATAAGTTTCAGCTCCTCTATACTGCCATGTCCTGAGACATGGACACCAGGTGTGGTAGTATATATCACTTCTGCCCCTTTGGAAAAAAGGGCATTTATTGTTCTGGCTACCATCTTTTCATTACCAGGTACAGGCGTAGCGGCGATCACCACTGTATCTCCTGACTCAATAGCTATTGACTTATATTCCTGAAAGGCAAGACGCGTCAGAGCAGACATAGGTTCTCCCTGAGAGCCACTGGTCAGTATAATCAGTCTATTCTTTTTAAAGTTCGATAGCGCCTGATCCTTTATCAAGGTATTGGGAGGAATATCCAGATATCCCAGACGACTTGCGGTATTAACAGTATTGTTCATACTCTTTCCTATCACAGCTACAAATCTATTGTACTTATAGGCTATATTGAATACCTGCTGGATACGATGTATATTACTGGCAAAGGTGGTAACAAAGACCCTTCCCAATGACTCCTTTACTATGGCATCTAGGGTGTCCCCTACTACCCGCTCGGAAGGGGTATAACCTGGTCTCTCCGCATTGGTAGAGTCTGAGAGGAGAAGTTTTACTCCTTTCTCCCCCAGAGATGCCAGGGTAAAAAAGTCCGTCTGTTTACCGTCTACAGGCGTATGGTCAAACTTAAAGTCTCCGCTATGAACTATAATCCCTACAGGAGAGTGTATGACTATTCCAACATTGCCAGGGACACTGTGGTTTACATTGAAAAACTCAAAGGACAACGAACCTATACCTATTTTTGACCTCTCTTGAATCTCTACCGATTTTATCTCACTATTTAATCCAAAATCTTTTAGCCTAGACATTACCATTCCAATGGTAAGTCTTGTCCCAATTATGGGAGCACTAACGGTCTTCAGTAGATATGGAAGGGAACCAACATGGTCCTCATGACAGTGGGTGAGGATTATCCCCTTTACCTTATTTCTGTTTGCCTCTATATAAGAGATGTCTGGAATCACATAATCAACCCCAGGCATCTCATCGGTTGGAAACATAAGCCCACTATCAATAATAACCATCACCTCACCATACTCCACCACCATCATATTTTTCCCTATCTCCCCCAGTCCTCCTAGGGGAATAATCCTTAACCCATCAGACATAGATTATAAGAGTTCTAACTGCCTCAGAGCTTCCTTTATTATATTTATCTCTTTCTCTCCAGCTCTTACCAGGGGTAGTCTGGGTGGACCTATATCAAAGCCTATAAGTTTCATCGCCTCTTTTAGAGGAATGGGATTTGTCGTAACAAATAGTGCCTTGAAGAGTGGAAATAGCTTTTTATTTATCTGAATAGCCTTGTTTACATCACCAGAGACAAAACTATCTATCATCTCCTTTATCTCTCTGCCAACTATATGGCTTGCCACACTGATAACTCCATATCCACCTACACTTAGTAGTGGCATAGTAAAGGAGTCGTCTCCGCTGTATATGACAAAATCTTCTCTGTTTAAGCCTCTCAGTATCTCTACCGCTTGATCTGTACTCTGACTGGCTTCTTTTACCGCAATGATATTCTTTACTTCATTGGCAAGTCTAGTAACCGTTGCTGGAAGTATATTGACCCCTGTCCTGGATGGTATATTGTACAAGATAACTGGGAGACTGGTTGCCTGAGCTATAGCCTTGAAATGAGCATATAAGCCATCTTGAGGAGGCTTATTGTAGTAAGGAGCAACGAGGAGTATACCGTCTACCCCGATCTCCTCAGCAGATTTTGTAAGTTCTATGCTCTCTCTGGTATTATAATTTCCTGTACCTGCTATTACGCTTGCCTTCCCCTTTACAGCATCCTTTACAGCCCTGAATAATTCCAGTTTCTCTTCGTGAGAAAGTGTAGGAGACTCTCCGGTAGTTCCAGCAACTAATATCCCATCAGACCCATCGGCAACGAGCTTCTCTGCCAGTTCGCAGGCTCTTTTTACATCTAAAGAATAATCTTCCTTAAAAGGAGTAGCCATCGCAGTAATAAGTCTTCCAAACATAACTTATATCACCAACCCTCCTGGAAAAAGTAATTTATCTAAACCATACACTAAGCCCTTAATCCTGTCTATATTCCTCAGGGCATAAATGACTCCTGGCATAAACGATTCCCTGGAGATAGAGTCATGTCTTATGGTCAGAGTCTGACCCAATGCACCAAATATGACCTCCTGGTGGGCAACTAACCCTGGCAATCTTACACTGTGTATGTTTATCCCCTCAACAGTTTTCCCTCTCGCCTCAGAAGACTGTACTGCCGGTTTAAACTGTTTCCTCTCTGATATAGCCTTTGCTGTAGCTATAGATGTTCCAGAGGGTGAATCGAGTTTTCCATCATGATGTAATTCTATAATCTCTACATTATCCATAAATGGTGCTATTAATTCTGCGCACTTGATCATCAGGACAGCCCCTATGGCAAAGTTTGGAGCTATAAGAACTCTCCCATTATTAGTATCTATGAATCTCTTCAATTCATCCAGATCTTCCTCTGTAAAGCCAGTAGTACCAACTATCACAGGTACATTGTTTTTGACTCCTGTCTTTATGTTCTCTATAGCAGGTTCTCTTCTGGTGAAGTCAACAATCGCAGAGGGTTCAGTCTCTTTTATAACTGCCTCCAGGTCATCCCTTATAGTGACTCCTAAAATACTCTCACCGACACCTCTTACATCTATCCCTCCTACTACCTTCATATCATCCTCTTTGGAAACAGCCTTTATAACCTCCTGTCCCATTCTCCCGTATGCACCACATACAACCACCTTAATCATAACTCTTACCTCCTACCAGTATGGCCAAAGCCTCCGTCATTCCTTTCAGTACTGGAAAGTTCTTCAACCTCTATGACTTCTGCACGAACAACAGGACTAATAACTAGTTGTGCGATCCTATCTCCAACGTTTACTTTGAATGGTTCATCTCCAAGATTCATAAGTATAACCTTTACCTCTCCCCTATAGTCGCTGTCTATCGTACCTGGACTATTTAGCACAAAAACCCCATAATTTTTCGCAAGACCACTTCTCGATCTGACTTCTCCTTCATATCCATAGGGGATCTCTACCGCTATTCCGGTAGATATAACCTCCCATTTTCCCGGAGGAATAATCTTCTCTTCTGCAGAATAGAGGTCCATCCCCGAGGAACCTCCTGTCATATAGGTTGGGATGATACTCCTCTGACTTAATCTCTTAAGTAAGACCTTAACACTCTCCATAGCCTTTCCCCTACCTTTTTACCTTCCTTTCCCAAGACTGCTATGCCCAGATCACTGCTAAAAAGTTTATTGGATGTTTCCCAGATATCCTTGGGGGTTATATCTTGAATCCTTGTCAATACCTCTTCTACAGGGATGACTCTTCCATAGGAGTGGAAGGACTTAGCTATGTATTCCATTCTGCCAAATGTTCCTTCGGTTCCCAGTATTATACCGGATGAGAGATGAGCTTTTGCCCTTTCTAACTCCTCATTACTTATGGTGTCACTGCAGAGTGATCTGTACTCTTCAAGGATAATCCTTAAGACTTCCTCATCTGAGTCGCTTCCAGTTCCAACGTATGAGGCAAAAGCCCCTGTGTCTCTAAAGGAGAGCAGATAGGAATATATAGAATAAGCTAGACCTCTCTCCTCCCTTATCTTTTGGAATAGTCTAGCACCCATACTGTTAGATAAGATGACCGTCAATGCACTTGCCGGATAGAGGTATGGTTCGCTATAAGAAACTCCAGGACCTATGAGAACTATATGGGTAATCTCTGTATCTTCGTCTTCACTGACAAGTATCGGGTCTAAAGATGGACTAGACTGTTCTCTACTATTTGTTACTTCTCTCTTAATAAGAGGGTACTGTGAAACTATGTCTTTTACATCCCTTTCATCTATATCTCCAGCTATAGCTATAAGGAGCTTATCAGACGTATAATTTTCTTCCCAGAAGAGCCTGAGCCTATCTGGATCAGCGCTCACCAGGTCTTCTATCCTACCAAGGGGAGAACAGGTTAGTGGATGATCTCCCCATATAGCTCTAAGCCCCATATCGTGGACCTTTTGTTCGGGATTATCCATATAGGATTTAAACTCCTCTATAACTATCTTCTTTTCTTTCTCTACATCCCTTTCTCTAAAAGCAGGATAACTTAACATCTGAGCCAGCAGGTCTATAGCAGACAGTGCATACTTCTTTAAAACCTTTACATAGAAACATGTACTATCACGTTCAGTGAAGGCATTAGCCTCTGTACCTAACTTATCGAATGCCAGAGCTAGAGCCCTGGCATCCTTATCTTCAGTTCCCTGAAAGATCAAATGCTCTATCAGATGAGAATAACCTTTTTCTCCTTCCCTCTCTATCCGAGAACCAGTAAAATACCAGAACCCTATGCTGACTGATTTTGCTCCCTGGACCCTATCTAGCAGTATTACTTCCGACGTTGATCGATAACCCTCCTAGGTACTTCCTTTTCTGCCTGAACTAATCCCTTTCTAGTAAGACTTATCCTTCCCAGATTATCTATCTCATAGACCTTAACCAGGACTGTATCCCCAGGTTTGAAGACTTTGTTTATAGGTCCTTTTAATCTCTCCATCTGTGAGATATGGAGGAGACCTTCTTTACCCGGCAGGATCTCCACAAAGATACCGTAATCGGTGACTCTGGTGACTTTCCCCTCGTAAATCTCTCCTGCTGTAACCTCTTTAGCTATCTCTTCTATCTTACTCCTAGCAGTCTTACCGGAGATCTCGTCCTGAGAATAGATATATATCCTTCCATCCTGTTCTATGTCTATCTTTACATCTGTCTCCTCTATAATCTTCTTTATAACCTTTCCTCCAGGACCAATAATATCTCCGATCTTATCTGGGGAGACAGTTATGGTAAATATCCTTGGGGCATAAGGAGAAAGGTTTGTCCTTGGAGCCGGAATTGTTTCCAGTATCTTATCTATTATAATTTCTCTGGCTTCCCTGGCTTGCTGTAGAGCCTTTTCAAGCATATATATTGGAATTCCGTTAAACCTCTTTGTGTCGAGCTGAACAGCAGTTATGCCTTTCCTAGTACCAGCAACCTTAAAGTCCATTTCTCCATAGGCATCTTCTAACCCCTGAATATCTGTAAGGGTAACCCATTCGTTATCATTTCTAGATACAAGCCCTATAGCTATACCTGCTACAGGAGCCTTTATAGGAACTCCAGCGTCCATAAGTGCCAGTGTACTTCCACATGTACTTGCCATTGAAGTAGAACCGTTGGATTCTAGAACATCCGATACTACTCTTATAGTGTATGGAAACTCTTCCTCGCTTGGTATCACAGGGACCAGAGCCTTCTCTGCTAAAGCTCCATGGCCTATCTCTCTTCTTCCCGGTCCTCTAAGGGGCCTTATCTCACCCACAGAATAGGGAGGGAAGTTATAATGGTGCATATATCTTTTACTCTCCTCTATGCCAAGGTCGTCTATTATCTGTTCCTCACCTTTAGAGCCAAGAGTCACCACTGTCAATACCTGTGTCTCTCCCCTGGTGAATATAGCACTTCCATGAGTTCTGGGAAGAAGCCCGACCTCGCAAGAGATGGGTCTAAGCTGATTGAATGCTCTGCCATCTGCCCTGGAATGTTCATCAAGGACGATACGCTCCAGTATCTCCCTCTCCATAGCCTTGAAGATCATCTTGACCATAACAGGGTTAGATTCAAACTTCTCTTTTAGTGCTGCGCCTTCTTCTCCCATCTTTGCAAAGGCTTCTTCTATAAGTTCAGATGGTTCTCTGGACATTCTGGCTTCTCTTTCCTTCTTGACCCTTATCCTCAGTATTTCGTTGATCCTATCGTAGGTTGTGTTTCTTATAAAGTCCACCAGTTCCTGGTCAGGCTGGATGATTACATAGTTGTTAGATGGAACTATCTCCTGCTTTGCCATCTCTATAAACTCTTCCTGAAGGGAGATATTCTCTCTTATATAGTCCATAGCACGATGTAAAGCCTCTATGTACTTATCCTCTGGTACCTCATTGGCCTGGGTCTCTATCATAACTATATTCTCTTTTGTCCCAACCACCAGTAAATCCAGGTCACTTTTCTCCAGCTGAGATGATAGGGGATTAAAGACAAACTCTCCATCTATCAATCCAACCTTAACTGCACCTATAGGACCGTTGAATGGCGCTCCGGTGAGACAAAGGGCAGAAGATGCACCCCAGAGACCCAAAAGTTCTGGAGGATTCTCCTGATCGGTAGAAAGCGTGGTTATGATGATCTGGATACCATGAAAGAATCCCTCCGGGAAGAGAGGTCTTATTGGCCTATCCACTATTCTGGCGTTTAATATGGCTCTCTCAGAAGGTCTTCCTTCCCTCTTGATAAATCCTCCCGGAATTTTACCGGCGGCGTAAAACCTGTCTTCAAAGTCAACCGTTAGGGGCAAAAAGTCTGCATCTTCTTCCGGTTCATCGGATATAACTACAGTGACCAGGACAACACTATCTCCATATCTTACCAGGACAGAAGAGGTAGCCTGTTTGGCTAACTTTCCTGTCTCTAAAATAAGTTTCCTTCCTAAAAAATCTCTCTCTAATTTTACCATAGTCTCTATGCCCTAAGTCCCAGCTCCTTTACAAGCTCCTGATACTTATCTATATCCTTCCTACGGAGATATTCCAGTAGTCTTCTCCTATGACCTACCATCATAAGAAGCCCACGTCTTGAATGAAAATCCTTCTTGTGGACCTTTAGATGTTCGGTCAATCTATTAATCCTCTCCGATAGGAGGGCTATCTGTACTTCTATAGACCCTGTATCTCTATCATGTAACTGATATTTACTGATAACTTCTAATTTCTCTTCCTTGCTAAGGCTCAAATCTATGTTCACCTCCATATGGTAGCTTTTTATTTTTCATTTTAACATAAAAATATCCCATATACAATTATACTTATGACTTTCTAATTGACCCCTGGGGATTTTCCTATTTTAGACTTATTATGTGACTTATTGAGGTTATAACTACCAGTATTGAAAGACCCAATATTATCGAAAAGAATATCTTCATTGAGATGATACTCTTTCTATCCTCTTCTATGTCAAGAAATATCGGAATATGCCTCTTCATATACAATATTATATCAGAAAACCTACTCGTTTAACTGTATTTTGATGATAAAATAGTCTATACAAAGTTATTAAGAGAGGAGGGCTTATGAATAGAGTAATAGAAGTTATAAAGTCAAGGAGAAGTGTAAGAAAATATCTCGACAAAGAGGTCCCCAGAGAGATACTGGAGGATATAGTAGACTGTGGTAGACTTGCCCCTTCAGGTTATAATAAGCAGCCATGGGTCTTTGTGGTTGTTGTTGATAAAGAGATCAAAGAGAAAGTTGCAGATGCAACCACCTCTGGAAAGTTTATAAGCTCTGCAGGTGCCTGTATCGCTGTATTCTGCAAGAAAGACGCAGAAACCGCCCTTGAAGATGCCTGTGCAGCTACCGAGAATATGATCATAGCAGCTCAGAGTTATGGACTTGGAACTTGCTGGATAAATACCTATAAAAAATCACATTCGCCGAAGATAAAAGAGATTTTAAATTGTCCGGAAGATATGGAGCTTATGGCTCTTATAGCGGTTGGATATCCTGCAGAAGAGAATAGGCAGGTATCAAAAAAGACTCTGAGTGAAGTACTGAGATGGAATAGCTTTTAATAAAATGGGGGGCTATATACAGCCCCTCAGTTATTTTTTCATCTGTAAGCCTCTCCTGAGAAACTCTTTCTTCCGATCTCAGCATATATCTTTATCCTTTCATTAAGGTCTGGATATCGACTTTTTGTCTCATTGGAGAACATCCCTTTACTGAGATCTTCTGTTGCTGATATCTCATGTCCAATCAATGCCCATGTAGATTCTATAAGATTCCTGAATTCTTCAAGTTTTAGTTTCTCGCATATGAAAGACTGTCTTGGAGAGTTTATATCTTCTCCGCTTATCTGGAAAAGCTCATACTGTTCACAGAGACTCTTTACCCGTTTAAGCTGTTCTAAGGTATTTCTCGATGGCATATATGTTACAGCGTCAAAACCAAGTCCCTTGAGTACATCAAATAATAGGTCCAGATATTCGTCTTCAAACTTCTCGCTCCTCTTATCTCCAGTGACTGATTCTGTTATATCCCCAAGGTATGCATAGGCTAGAATAGACCCTATCTCTTTGGAAAATTTCACTATCTCTCTCACATAGGGGCATTCAGTAGTTGCTGGTATAAAAAATCTGGGAACAAGTTCCGCCTTTAACGCCCCCAAAAGGTCGTAGTCATAATATTTGTTATCAATATCCAGAAGATAGCCTTCTATCCTTCTGGTAAGATTTATCTCCAGAGTATCTTTTAGAAAATTTACAAGCTTTTCCCCTTTACCAAATTTTTCTATAAGTTTTAGAGATAGTGCATAGAGTATATGTCTCTCCGTTATGGTACCTCCATCTTTATACTGTGATAGAGGAACAACATCACCTTCAAAGTCTATTTTTATCTCAAATGGTTCCATTATTCTATTTAATCTTTCTATCATCAACCTATTACGCTTATTTCTCTCTCTCTGATATCTGGAAAAGTAATCTCTTACCTTGTCTATCTGTGTATGAGGTATACCGTGTAGGGACACATAAGCTACTGTTTCCTGATCAGGATTGTTAAGCTTTCTCCCCTCTAAAGGTGTACTGGCAAAACTGACCCTGCATTCAATACCGATAGTAGTTGCTATTCCAATGATTTTTCCCGCAGAGATGAATTCTCTAGCTCCACTTATGGAGTCATGGTCCATTATACCAGCAGTCATAAGACCAGCATTATAAGCCATCCATATGGATTTTGTTGGTGAATATGGAGAGAAAGAGTATGTTGTATGTATATGATTATTCACTGCATACTCGTTTATTGGAGGTTTTGGGATATACCCATTATCTACCAGTTCTCTGAGTCTTTTCAGATTAGATAATCTATTATTCACATCAGGGTCATTTAAGCCCTGAACAAGCACTTCTATATCTGTACTCATAATGATCTTATCTCCTCCTTAATCCTTAGATTTAGTCCAAGTAGACCCGAAAGGAAGATAAATGTCGACATAAGAAGAAAACTTATAAAATAAGTACCGGATACATCTCTGACATATCCTATAAGATATGGGACAAAGACTATACTGAGATTGACAAAGATACTCAGTATAGCATATCCTAAGCCATACTTATCGGTGAGTCTTGGTAAGAGATAGAATACACTGGGAGGAACCAATACAGAGAATATACCTGCTATCACTATTATTAGATGGAAGTTCAGGAAATATATCAATATTAAAGAGATGGATAACAGGATTCCTCCGACAAATATGATCAAATTGTGCCTAATTGTCTTATCCAGAATATACCCAGTGGCGGGAGATAGGAAGGACCCCAATATGTAGAGACTACTGACTGAGGATGCGTATACTGGAGGCATACCTCTACTCATAAAATAATCTGGAGCAAAGGTGAGAAAAGATAGAGAACCTGCATTGAATAAAAACCAGATTACTCCTAGGGTCCATACCTCTTTAGGGATCTCTTTAATAGAAGCTAGAAATTCTGTATTGCCATTATCTGACACCTTTTGCCTTTCTTTATAAAAGAATGATACCAGGATGAGTACTAAAAGAGTGAATATCAAAAGTATGATCATTGGACTCTTCCAGTGATATCTGCTTGCAATTGGGGAGAAGATGTTAAAGGAGATGATGACTGCAACTGGAAGCCCAGTACTCCAGATACCAACCGCCTTTCCAAGATTCTCTCCTTGAAATTCCTCAGCAAGTATCCTTAAGCCTACTATTGCAAAGATAACTGCTCCAAAGCCTATTACAATCCTTGATAAAAGAAGGAAACTGAAGCTACCTGCCAGGAGAAATAGTGTTTCTCCTAAGAGATAAAGGATTAGGGCTAAGATTATGGGTCTTTTATTGCCAAATCTATCCAAGAGATAACCTCCAAAGAGCCCAAAGATCATAGGTGGTAAGGCGGTTATTCCTGTAATTAATCCTGCCTGGGACCGTGTTATATTCCACTCTCCAATAATATGAGGGATCAATGGGGGAATGACCTGGAAGTTTAATGACAGCACTAAAGATATAAAGTAAGATATAAGAAAGTATAAAACCTTTCTATTCAACTATCTTCCTCCTTTTCATTCAACGTTTTATTTTAAATTCTAACCCAACAGAGATGTAAAAACAAGACTCCAAACCGGGGATAAGATAAATCCTTCCCAAATATCTTTAATTTGTAGGAAGATTATTTTGAAGAAACCCGAGGATTAAATCTTCCTTCTCTTGCTATGTCCAGTATTTTCCTTGGAGTTCCAGAGGTTAAAATAGCAGAGATATATACATTAGTATCAAAGACGACTTTGAGCATTAAAGCTAAATGTATTCCTTTCGAAACTCTTGTATAAGCCTTTCTATATCCTCTTCATCTTTAATCTTTAGTTCTTTAGCCTTTTCTTCCCCCCATTTGTAGATCAGTTCCCATCTTTTTTCCTGTCTGATATACATCTCTAATGCCTTCTTTAGAATTTCACCTCTAGGTACTCCTCTTTTTTTAGCGAAGTGGGGAGTGCGAGGGGCAGTAATCCCCCTCAATTTATTGAGGGGAGGACGTCACCGATCTCATCGGCTTGGTTATAGATTTCTAAGGGTAAAGATATATTTACAGTCTTGGTTCGTCTTGTCATAGTATCCTCCTAATAAGGGAAATTCTTTACTTAGAATATCAGAAAAATAGATTTCCTGTCAATTAGATTACTTTTGAGGTCCGTCGTACTATTGACAGCCCAAATAAGTGAGTTATAATCTATTTGAGAGAATAGAATAAAGGGAGATGAGTGCAAAAGAAAGAGTTTTTTATCTATAAATATTTGGGAGGTAGTTCAGTCAAATTAACCTGAACAGGATAGTTTCAGGCATTAGTTCTAAGTGTTTTTAGTGGGAAAATAGAGTTTGTTTTAGATAGGGTAAAAGAGGTTTAAGAATTTTTAATAACAGGAGGTAAAGGGGTGTGAAAAGGTTATTTAGATTGATAACTTTATTTATAGTTCTTACTTTATTTGTAACTGGTTTGAATGGATGTCAGGGGTGTCCAGGGAGAGATACTACAAAACCAAATGTAACCATCACATCTCCTTCTAACAACTCTACAGTATCTGGTACAGTTACAATACAGGCAACTGCCGATGACAATGTGGGGGTAGTAAAGGTAGATTTCTACATAGACGGTGATAAAGCAGGAGAAGATACCTCTAGTCCATATGAGTACAGCTGGGATACAGATAGTTTACAGTATAACTCACAGCATACAATACAGGCAAAGGCATACGATAATGCAGGGAATGTAGGAGAAAGTTTGGTAATAACAGTAACTATAGGAGACCCAAATGCTCCTCAAGTAGTGATAACAAATCCAGCTGATGGGTCAACAGTATCAGGGACCGTTCTTATTCAGGCTCAGGTTACAGAGAGGAGTAAAAAGAATAAATCTCCAAGTGGAATACAGAGGGTAGATTTCTACATAGACGGTGATAAAGCAGGAGAAGATACCTCTAGTCCATATGAGTACAGCTGGGATACAGATAGTTTACAGTATAACTCACAGCATACAATACAGGCAAAGGCATACGATAATGCAGGGAATGTAGGAGAAAGCCCGGTGATAACGGTAACCATAGGAGATATACAAGCACCACAGGTGACAATTACAAATCCACAAAATGGAGATATAGTATCAGGGATAGTAACGATACAAGTAAGTGTAGTTGAAAAGAATTTACTTACAAAGAAGACAATTAAGAAGGCATCAAGCGGAATTCAGAAAGTAGAGTTTTACATTAATGTAAATAAAGTAGGGGAGGATACAGAAAGTCCATATACATATAACTGGGATACGGCTAATTTACCGAAAAATTCATTACATCTCATAACAGTAAAAGCATATGACTATGTTGGAAATATCGGAAAAGATGAGGTTACAGTAATGATAGGGGAGGTTAGTCAGGTAGTTGGAGTTATAGAAAGCTCTGTTGGAATTACTCCTACAGATTTTGAAGTAGTGAATACTACTGGTACAACAGAAGTTTCTCAGGATGGCACTTTTACTTTATCAGTTGTACAAGATTTCCAAGGAGTTATTTCTGCAGTTTCAAAGACAAAAGATTTTGCGTTATTTTCAATAAACTTAAGATCTTACGCTCCTTTTGCTTCTCGACTTATCAAGGGTTTAAAACAGAAGTTTCAAAAACAAGGTGTAGAAATTGGATTAGTTATTAATGCCCAATCAACAGCAGAAGCTTTGATATTTTTAAATCCATTATTTGCAACAAGTGAACCAGATAAACAGAACATAATATTTCCAATAATAGCCAATGATCCTAAGGTGGCGGGATTAGCTGATATTATAAACCAAGTAGCATCTTCTTCTGACCCATATAATGAACCTGCTTTTATTAATGCCTATAAAGAGGCTGTTAATTCTGTATATAATTCTTTGCCCGACGAATATAAAACAATGTTAAAATCTCGTAAGCCTTCTGAGGGGAAAAAGGTTGTAGTTTTGAGATATCCAGAGAATGGGGGATATATAGAGTTAGCAGATTTAGATCTTACCAAAGTTAATTTTATAAACAATCGCATAAGGGTTGATTTTAAAAATATATTCTCAGGCGTAGGAGTAGATTATATTGTGAACATAAGAGAATTATTTAAATATCAATTTGAAACCCTTGACAATTTAACTGCCAATCCAAATGATCCATGGTCTGTATTTGAAATAACTTCTGGTGGGACTAATGTTGTTTTAAGGTTACAATCTAATAGTTTCACCGAGTATGCAGGTATCATTGGGAAATTAGCTTCAGATGTACTTGATAATTTTATCAATACTACAGAAGTTCCGGTAGAATCTAACAAAATATACGAAGTTAGTTTATATTCTGGAGGATTTGGATTAGGTCAAGATAATAACTCAACGAACGATAAACGCTATATAAGGAACGCTCTCATAGCAGGAGACAATCAACCTCTAACTTATGTTTTAAATGCATTGGGATTTAATTTATTTATTGCATCCTTTGATTTTCTTAGGATAATTCTACCTATAGATGAGATGGGCGGAGAATTATTAGAAGATTATTTTGAATATATTTTTATGGAACATATAAAAAATCAATTTAGTTGGTTTAACACAGATTCTAATCCCCCTAGTGAAATTGAAACTCTAAATTTGGTAAAGAATATTTTGGCCGATTCTCTATCCGAATTAGGAGATATGATAATGAAGAGTTCTCCAAAAGCAATAGTAACGAAACAAGTAGTAGTAAGATTATTAAAGACGTTAGCCAAATTACTTAAAAACGCTGTAGATATAGGAAACAAGATAAGTACAATAGGAACTTTTTCTCATAGAGTAAGAGATTTAGCTCGTACTACTCCCTTAGATAGAGTTATTGTTGTTACAGGGGATGCGCTTCCTCCTGAAGCACCAACTAATTTGCAAATCCAATCAGTGGATTATAATAAAATAGATCTCAAATGGCAGGATAGCTCAAACTTTGAAAGAGGGTATAAAATAGAGAGGAAGGTTGAAGGGGGAAGTTATTCTCAGATTGCTACTGTCTCTTCAGATATAACCTCATATACAGATACAGGACTTACTCCGGGAACCACTTATCATTACAGGATAAGAGCATACAATAATGCAGGAGATAGCAATTATTCCAATGAAGTAAGTACTAATACTTTAAGTGAACAACCATTATTTAAAGCTCCATGGGTAGGGAGCAGAAAAATTACTCAGGGAAATAATGCACCACAATATCCTCCTTACAGTCATTATGACCATGGATCTTGGGAGAATATATGGGCAATTGATATATCAATGCCTGTTGGTACAGATGTTCTTGCTCCTGCTGATGGGAAAGTAGTTTATATAGATTCTTCTCATCCAACTACTGGAGGTGGTATAGAGTTAGCAATAGAACATACTGGGCCTACTGGGAAGAAATATACCACAGTATATCTTCACCTTTCTCAAATCTTAGTTAGACTAAATCAGGAAGTGAAACAGGGGCAAATCATTGCAAAAAGTGGTGATACAGGAAATGTAACTGGTCCACATCTGCATTTTCATTTATGGAAGGGGACTGGATCTTACGATACACATACTATGCCTATTGAACGTTTACGGCTTAAGGGGCCAGATGATCATAATTTTAGAGAATATAATGCAAGAAAAGGTGATTTGGATAATAGTAAAGTAGAGGGTAAACTATTTGAGTCAGATAATGTACCTATTAATCCAACTACTGGTACTATCCAGGGCACAGTAAAGGATACCAGCAATCAGCCTATTCAAGGAGCGACAGTTTCTGTAGAAGGCACAGGTTTACAGGCTACCACTAACTCTCAGGGTCATTATCAGATAACAGATGTTCCAGCTGGCACAAGGACAGTTACTGCATCTAAAACTGGTTTTATTAGTCAGAGTAAGACGGTAAATGTATTAGCCGGACAGACTATTACAGTGGGTTTCCAGTTACAGATCTCATACCAAAGTATCTGGCAAAAGACATATGGTGGAAGTAGTTTTGATGCAGCATATTCCATACAACAGACAACTGATGGAGGATACATTGTTGCTGGATGGACATCTTCTTTTGGGGCAGGATATTTTGATGTTTACATCATAAAGCTTGATGCAAATGGGAATAAGGTCTGGGAGAAGACTTATGGTGGAAGTAGTTATGATGCAGCATTTTCCATACAACAGACATATGATGGAGGATACGTTGTTGCTGGAGATACATCTTCTTTTGGGGCAGGAGATTTTGATGTTTACATCATAAAGCTTGATGCAGGTGGGAATAAGGTCTGGGAGAAGACTTATGGTGGAAGTAGTTATGATGCAGCATTTTCCATACAGCAGACAACTGATGGAGGGTATATAGTTGCTGGAGAGACAGAGTCATTTGGGGCAGGAGATTTTGATGTTTACGTGATAAAAATGGATGCAAATGGGAATAAGGTCTGGGAGAAGACTTATGGTGGAAGTAGTTATGATTGGACATTTTCCATACAACAGACAACTGATGGAGGATACGTTGTTGCTGGAGGGACATATTCTTTTGGGGCAGGATATTCTGATGTTTACATCATAAAGCTTGATGCAAATGGGAATAAGGTCTGGGAGAAGACTTATGGTGGAAGTAGTTTTGATGTAGCATTTTCCATACAACAGACAACTGATGTAGGATACATTGTTGCTGGAGGGACAGAGTCATTTGGGGCAGGAAGTTATGATGTTTACATCATAAAGCTTGATGCAGGTGGGAATAAGGTATGGGAGAAGACTTATGGTGGAAGTGGTTTTGATGTAGCATTTTCCATACAACAGACAACTGATGGAGGATACATTGTTGCTGGATGGACAGAATCATTTGGGGCAGGAAGTTATGATGTTTACATCATAAAGCTTGATGCAGGTGGGAATAAGGTATGGGAGAAGACTTATGGTGGAAGTATGGAAGATGTAGCAACACTTTCCATACAACAGACATATGACGGAGGATACATTGTTGCTGGACGGACAGAGTCATTTGGGGCAGGAGATTTTGATGTTTACGTGATAAAAATGGATGCAAATGGAAATACAGGGCCATATCCTGCTACACTGGGATTGCCAGGGGCATCAAAGAATAAGGGAAAGCCACCTGAAAAGATATTTCCTTACGAATTTTTGAAAAGGTAATTAGCATCGTTAATTTTTGTGGTGCTTACTACAGGGTAAATTACTCCTTTCTGGTTAGAGTTTTTAATTATGGTATACAAACTCTAGCTGGAAAGGAATTCTTCTTTTTAAAAGTGATTGCAGGCCAGTGTAGGCTCCGTTTTGACTTTATACTGATAAGATGGTAAAATTTATCTATAAAGATTTTTAAATAGGAGGTGTTTTTGATGGCTTATCAGAAGGTAAGTCAGGAACTTTTAGACCTTCTCAACCAGGCTATAGCGAGAGAGATACAGGTTTCTATCCAGTATATGTGGCAGCATATACAGTGGAGAGGGGTCAAGGCATTTGCCGTTAAGGAAGAGTTCAGGAGTATCTCTATAGAGGAGATGAAACATGCTGAGATTATAGCAGAGAGATTGTTCTATCTTGGTGGTATTCCAACCACTAAACCTACCCCTATAAATGTCGGTAACTCTCTTAAGGAGATGCTAGAGCAGGATGTAAAGGACGAGGAAAACGCCATAGAGATGTATAAGAGGATCATAGCACTGGCTGAGAAAGAGGGGGATACAACTACCGCCGAGATCTTTAGAGATATCCTCGAGGATGAAGAAGAACATCACGATACCTTTAGTAGCCTTCTGGAAGAATTGTAAAAATAGATTATGGGGCGACGACTTAAGTCGTCGCCTATATTATTTAAGAGGTGAGTTTTATGGGGAAAGATGAATATCTTAAGTGGGTCAAAGTCGGGCTTGGTGTAACGATACTCTCTTCCAGTCCTATCTTGGCAAGAGAAAATAGTTATACATCAAAGATACCTATCAGTAATTATTCCTCTAACTTTGTGCTTGCCTCCAGTACTCAAACGAGAGAAATACACAGCGTAGCAGATGTGAGTATCGTAAAGGAAAGCACTGTAAAGGCATCGGTAAGAAAGGCTGTAGCTATGGCTGGAGGATTGAGTTTTATAAAACCTGGTGATACTGTACTTGTCAAACCTAATGTAAACTCTGACGATCCTTATCCCGGTACTACAAATCCAGAGGTCTTAAAAGAGATAGTTACTATGTGTTTTGAAAGCGGAGCCAAAAGGGTAATTGTGGCTGACAGATCTGGTGTCCTCTGGCAGAACACTATGTACAATATGGAGAAGGTAGGGATAGCTCAATCCGCTAGAAGTGCAGGTGCAGAGGTCATGGCTCTGGATAATGAAGAATGGATTCCTGTAAGACCTGAAGGTTCTAAATATTGGGTCAATGGTTTTAGAATTCCCAAGATAGTTACCCAGGTGGACCATATTATAAACGTTGGAGTGGTAAAGACTCATTCTATAACTGACTTTTCTATGAGTCTGAAAAATTTTGTCGGATTTATTCATATGTCAGATAGGATGTTCATGCATAGTTCTGGTAATATTAAGGAGATGATAGCCGAATTAAATCTTGCCTTTAATCCAAAGCTGAACATCCTCGATGCAACTAAGGTCTTCGTTAGAGGCGGTCCAGATAAGGGAGAGGTTAGAGATCCAGGTGCAATCATTGCTTCACAAGATAGAATAGCGGTAGATATAATTGGCCTGTCTCTACTTAGGAGTTTAGGTACTACTCCTGCGATTCAGGACAGAGATATATGGTCCCATCCACAGATAAAGAGGGCAATAGAGCTTGGTATTGGTATTAAAGATTACTCTTATATAAACGTTGTTGGAAGTAATATGGATCTTGATAAAATAAAGAGAATGGCAAGATAGATGTACAGATAAGACCAGACCCTATTACTGTAAATCTTGTAAATTCTTATATAGATGATTCTTGTAAATATTCTTTAATTATGGTATTATTTTCATTCGTAAGGATGGAAGGAGGTAGATAATGAAGAAGACGGCTTTTCAGAGGAATAGAAAACCTAGAAAGACTACGCACGGCTTCCTTGCCAGGATGAGCACTCCTGGTGGAAGAAAGGTGCTTAAGCGTAGAAGAGCCAAGGGGAGACATAGACTCGTTCCAGTATAATGCTCCCCAGAGAGAAGAGGCTCTCTAAGTCAAAAGATATAAAAAGTATTTTGAAGTCTGGTAAAAAAATAACGATGAATGGTATAAGTCTGTATGTGGCTAGAGGTAGTGGGAAGGTTGGATTTATCACTACAAGAGGGTTTAAGAATGCTGTCTCCCGTAATAGGGCAAAGAGAAGAGTAAGGGGGGCTTTTGAATCAGAAGAGTTTTATATAGATAATTACGACTTGCTTTTTGTTATAAAGCCAGAGGTGTTAGATTTTGATTTTAGAAGGATTAAAGATACAGTTAGGAGGCTTGTCCTGCGTATAAGAGATGAGGAGAATAGTTTTAGCTCTGATAAGATTTTATAGGGTATTTATCTCTCCTATATTGGGTAGAAATTGCAGGTTCTATCCAACTTGTTCTGATTATACTTATCAGGCTATAGAGAAGTATGGTTTATTCAAGGGGATACTTCTAGGGGCAAGACGTATCCTGCGCTGTAATCCTTTTAATCCTGGTGGTTATGATCCACTAATCTGAGTGAGGAAGGTTGAAAGTATATGGGCTATGTGAACAATTTTATTATAGGTATACTTGATTTCTTCTATAAATTGACGGGCAACTACGGAGTTGCTCTGATCCTCTTTACTGTTATTGTAAAGCTTATTCTTTATCCCCTCACGCATCAACAGTTTAAGGCGCTTAAAGACCAGCAGAGGATTCAGCCAGAGCTTAATAAACTAAGAGAAAAGTATAAGGATGATCCACAGAGGTTAAATCAGGAAATGATGGAACTTTACAGAAGACATAAGATCAATCCTTTAGGAGGCTGTTTACCGCTACTTATTCAGTTCCCTATACTGGCTATACTTTATAGCGCCATAAACGCATATTCTAGTAAGTTTGCCAATGCCAGCTTTTTGTGGATAAAGAGTCTGGCGTCTCCTGATCTTCCACTACTCATTATATATGGGATCAGTATGGTAGCTTCCAGTTTCCTCTCATCTCCATTAAGTGACGATCCATCACAGCGTAGCAGTCAGCTCTTTATGAACATAGGGCTACCCATAGTATTTACTATACTATTCCGAGGTTTTCCTTCTGCCTTTATCCTTTACTGGTTTGTATTTAATATTCTTACAACTATTCAACAGGTATATGTAATGAGGGTATTAAAATAGTCGATGGAGGTTGTTTATGCTGAGACAGAAGCCTAGTATAGAAAGTCTTGCCAAGATCTTTATCAATCAGTTACTTGCTCCATACAGGCTTAAGTATGATATGACTGTAGAGCTAAAGGATAACATATATTGGGTAAATCTAAAAGGAGAGGATGTCTCTTTTCTTATAGGGAGAAAGGGGGTAATTCTATACTCTCTTCAACACCTTTTGAGACTCTATATAAGAAGGAGTATAGATGAAGAGGTAATGGTAACTTTAGACATAAATGGATACAGGGCAGAGAAGGAAAAGAAACTGGTATTCCTAGCTAGAAAGGCTGCCTTTAGAGTGAAAAAGACTGGCAAAAAGTTTATCTTTAGACCTATGCCTGCAGCATTAAGAAGGATAATCCATAAGACTCTGGAGAATAATCCTGAAGTTATAACCTATAGTGAGGGGAAAGAACCCAAGAGGAGGGTTATAGTGGCATTAAAGCGTAGAAATGGATGACACTATAGTAGCACTCTCTACTCCCTATGGAGAATCCGGTATAGGGGTAATAAGGTTAAGTGGGCCCATCTCTATAAGTCTTGCCCAGAAGGTCTTTAAAGGTAAGAGAGATTTAAAAGAAGTACCCTCGCACAGGGCTGTATTTGGTCATATTATAAACCCTACGACTGGTGAACCCATAGACGAGTGTCTTCTACTTATTATGAGGGCTCCCCATAGTTATACAGGGGAGGATACGGTAGAGTTTTATGTACATGGAAGCCCTGTATTGGAAGAGCTACTGATCAAGTTTTTGATAGAGTTAGGTGCAAGGCTTGCATTACCCGGTGAATTCACTAAGAGGGCATTTCTAAATGGAAAGCTTGATCTCTCTAGAGCAGAGGCAGTTATAGATATCATACAGGCTAGGAGTGAGATAGCCCTTAGGTCTTCCTATGTACAGTTACAGGGGAGATTGAGTAAAGAGATCAAGCCGATTATGGAAAGACTAAAAGACCTTATAGCTGAGCTAGAAGCAGGGATAGATTTCCCAGAAGAGGTTGAGCTTTCTTATGAATCCACCGAAGCAAGGATATCTGATATGGTAGATAAACTGAAAAATATTTTAAACGGTGCATATTTTACCAGGTTATACAGGAGAGGACTTTACTGTCCGATAGTTGGAAGGCCTAACGTGGGAAAATCTAGTCTATTGAACATTTTACTTGGAGAGGAGAGAGCTATAGTGACCCCTATACCTGGAACCACTAGGGATACGATAACCGAATCTATAACTATAGATGGGATTCCTGTTACCCTTATCGATACCGCCGGTATTAGAGATACTCAGGATCTGGTAGAGAGTATCGGTGTTAATAGGACTATGTCTTCGATAGAGAGTGCGGATATAGTCATCTGGGTTATAGATGCAGGTGAGCCTTTAAAAGAGGAAGATCTGGAGATCGAAAGAATCACAAGGGATAAGAAGAGGATCGTTGCATTGAACAAGATAGATCTGAGTAACAGGGTGCTCTATACCGATGACATAAAGGATTATGGACTAACTGTGGAGATCTCCTGTAAGACAGGGGAGGGAATAGACAGATTAAAGCTAAAGATAAAAGAATTGCTTGGTGGTGTGCCATCACCGGACCTTGTAATCCCTATAAATACCAGGCACGAAGCCCTTATAAGGAGATGTCTTGATAGGCTCTCGAGCGCTCTAGAAGGAATCAGATCCAGACTTCCAATCGATGTTATAGCAGGAGAGGTCTGGGAGAGTTATAATATATTGGGAGAGATTACAGGAGAAACTGCAAGCATAGATATAGTTGAGGAGATATTCTCCAGATTTTGTGTGGGAAAATGAAGATGTATGATGTTATTGTTGTGGGAGCAGGACATGCAGGCATAGAGGCAGCCCTTTCTGCCAATAGACTGGGCTGTAGCGTTTTGCTTTTGACGGGAAATCTTGATACTATAGGATGGATGCCCTGTAATCCTGCAGTAGGTGGTCCAGGGAAAGGGCATCTGGTCAGAGAGGTAGATGCCCTTGGTGGAGAGATCGGGAGAGCCACCGACGCCACCTATATACATATCAGGGTCCTTAATTCTGGAAAGGGTATAGCGGTAAGGGCTTACAGGGCTCAGGTGGAGAAGAAGTTTTATCATATCTATATGAAGGAGAAACTTGAAAATACACCAAATCTTACCCTGAGACAGGCACAGGTGACAGATATCCTGGTTGATGGTAACAGGGTAATAGGGGTAAAAACGAGAACCAACCAGGAGTTTTATGGTAATGCAGTTGTTATAACTACCGGTACCTTCCTTGGTGGAAGGGTCTTTATAGGGACAGAGGTGTCCTATCCTGCCGGAAGGGCAGGAGAACCACCCAGTGAAGAACTGACCCAGTCCCTCAAGAATCTTGGATTCAGAATAGGAAGGTTCAAGACTGGGACTCCCCCTAGAGTAGATGGAAGGACGGTAGACTTTTCCAAGATGACAGAACAGCCACCAAGCGAAGTTCCACTCAGATTTTCTTATCGTACTGAACTGGCAGAGGTTATTGGCAGGAAGCAACTCTCCTGTTGGCTTACCTTTACTACTGAAAAGACCAGGGAGATAGTATTAAAGAATCTCCATAGGGCACCTATGTATGCCGGACAGATAACTGGAACAGGGACCAGATACTGTCCTTCTTTTGAGACAAAAGTGGTCCATTTTCCACACAGGGAGAGACATCAGGTCTTTATAGAGCCTGAAGGTATCCATACCAATGAGATGTATGTTCAGGGTATGTATACAAGTCTGCCGGAGGAGGTTCAGATAGAACTCCTCAGATCTATTCCTGGACTCGAAGAAGTTGAGATGATGAGACCTGGATATGCTATAGAGTACGATATGGTTTATCCCGACCAGTTAAAAGAGACTCTGGAGACCAAGAGAATCTCTGGACTCTTTCTTGCCGGTCAGATAAATGGTACTTCCGGGTATGAAGAGGCAGCTGCTCAGGGGCTTATAGCGGGTATAAATGCGGCATTTTACGTTCAGAAGAGACCTCCTTTTTACCTCCAGAGAAACGAGGCGTATATTGGAGTCCTCATAGATGATCTGATAACTAAGGGGATTGTTGAGCCATACAGGATACTTACCTCAAGGGCAGAGTATCGTCTGATACTTATGCAGGATAATGCAGACGAAAGACTTATGGAGAAAGGTTATAAGATTGGCTTGATAGATGAGAAGACCTATAAGGAGATGCTGGAGAGAAAAGAGATCATAGAAGAAGAGATAGAAAGACTCAAGAGGACAAATATCCCCGATTTAAAGATTTCTGCTTACAACTATCTGAAGAGGCCTGAGGTATCTTACATAGATGTTATGAAGGAGCTAGGTATGGAGACTACCCTCTCTTCTGAACTCATAACCAGGTTAGAGGCTAAGGTGAAGTATGAGGGATATATAAAGAGGGAAGAGGAGAGGATCAAGAGGTTCAGTCAGCTGGATGATAAACTATTACCAGAAGACATAGACTACAGTACCATTAAAGGTCTTTCACTTGAGGCTCGTGATAGGTTAAATCAGGTTAGACCGAGAACTCTGGGTCAGGCTAGTAGACTACAGGGAGTTAGTCCTGCCGATATAGATGTCCTACTTGTATACCTGGAACTATATAAGAGAGAAATATCCAAGACTTGAGATGTATCTAGAAGAGCTTTTAAAAGCACGTAAAGCTTTTAGTCTTTCTGGTGCACGTAGTAGGGAAGAGTTTATCAAGCTTATAGAGGAATCTCTAGCACCACTTTTGATTATTAATGACTGGAGTGGTAGAAGGGTTATAGACATAGGTTCTGGGGCTGGGTTTCCAGGTATACCTCTTGCTATAACTCAGGAAGATGCATACTTTTTATTAGTCGATGTTTCTGTTAAAAAGACCGCCTTTCTGAATCTTATTAAATCCAAACTTGGCTTGGGTAATGTAGAAGTACTCTGCAGGGATGCTAGGCTATTGAAGGATGATCCGAATTATACCAGTGCTTTTGATATAGCTGTGTCTAGAGGAGTGGGAGAGATTGAATATCTTAAGGAAATGATCTTCCCTCTATTAAAGAGTGGGGGAAGGATGTTGATCTTTAAATCCGAAGGTGCAGGCTATAAGATAAAACCAGGTTTAGTACTTTTAGAAGAGAGAAAGGTATGAATGAGATTATCCTGTTTATTATTGGTGCGTTAATAGTATTAAATATAGTGCTTGTTGTACTTATTTTTGTACTGAGGAAGAACATAAAGAGGATCGAGGAGAAGCAGAGGGGGGAGTTGATACTATCGTCTCTTTCTATTGGTGGAACAAGGTACGATGCCTTTCAAGGTATGTCTGGTAAACTTAGCTTTTCACTGGCTTTTATGGCTGGTGATAAGGGTATTATTCTTACATCCATCCATACAAGGGATCAGTCCTATCTTTATCTTAAGCCCTATTCAGGAGGAGATATGAGTCTTACTGAAGAGGAGAAGAAGGCAGTAGAAGTAGCGTTAAAAGAAGGTTATACTATCAAAGACATATAAGAGGTGTTATATGGATAAAGACAGGTGGGAGTATGTGAAGCTATGTATAGCATCTTTAATTGCAGTAATAGCGATTCTTTCTGGTAACCTGTATAAGTCCAGGGTACATATAGCCCGACTTGAGAATAACCTCTCTTTAGCTCACTCGAGGATTCAAGATCTAAAGAAGCTTGAAGATATAAACAATAAGCAGAAACTTGAGATTGCCAGATTAAACAGTGAGGCAGAGAAATTAAAGAGTAAGGTAGAGGACCTTGAGAGACTGAGTAAACAGGTCCAGACCCTGACAGAAAAGGCTTTAAAAATAGACATCTCTTATAAGAGAAGTCAGAGGAGGTATCCCTCCAGAGGTACAGATATTTCTTTAGAGGAAGTATATAAAAAGTTAAGTAATCTCGACAATTCTATAGAGACGCAGAAAGAAAGTTTGAATCAGATCAGGTCTCAGCTGGAGGTCCTTTACGAGTGGAAGTATTTCGTCCCCAGTGGCTATCCAGTTTTTGGTAATATCTCATCTGGATTTGGATTTAGGAGAGGAGAATTCCATACTGGGATAGATATACGTGCAAGAGTAGGAACCCCAGTAAGGGCTACGGCAAATGGGATTGTCTCCTATGCAGGCTGGAAAGGTGGTTATGGACTTACTGTAATTATAAGACATAACTTTGGTTTTAGCACTCTTTATGCTCATCTATCTAGACTATCAGTAAGTGTGGGTAAGAGGATTGAACGGGGGGATATCATTGGTTATACCGGTACAACTGGATATACTACCGGTCCACATCTGCACTATGAGGTAAGAGTAAATGACAGGCCGGTAAATCCAAAAGAGTATCTATAAAGAGGAGGGATCGAAGATGACCAGTAGAGAAAGAGTAAGGATGGCTTTGGAACATAAGGAGCCTGACAGAGTCCCCATTCAAGATAGTATATGGGGAGCAACTGTAAGCAGGTGGCATAAGGAAGGTCTACCAGAGGAGATACCTGTGTCAGAATATTTTGGTTTTGAGATGGCTGGTTTTGGAGCAGACCTTTCTCCCAGATTTCCGGTGAAGGTACTGGAGAGAAACGAGACATATATTATTGAGACCACCCCATATGGAGGGGTGAGGAAAAACTTCAGGGATTATTCTACCACGCCCGAGATCATAGACTGGCCAATAAAGTCCAAGGAGGACTGGTATAAGATAAAGGACAGACTCCAACCTGATATAACGAGGGTTGATTGGGTCTCTTCTCTAAATGCTTATAACAGGGCATATGAGGACGGGAAATTCATCACCTATAACGCAGCTATGGGTTACGATCTTTTTCAGTCATATATAAAGACTGAAGAGTTACTCATCATCCTGGTGGAAGATCCAGAATGGGCTAAGGATATGTTCAGGACCCATGCCATCTTACTCATTGAGATGGCAAAGATTATGATGGAACACGGATTTAAGTTTGATGGGGCATTTTTATTCAACGATATGGGGTACAGAAATGGACTTTTATTCTCACCAAGGACGTATCAGAAAGTCCTTCAGGAAACAGATGCTATGATCTGTGAGTTCTTCCACAGACATAATATGCCTGTTATCCTCCATTCCTGTGGCAATGTAAAGGAACTGATTCCCTACTTAATAGAGGCAGGGTTTGACTGCCTTCAGCCTTTAGAGGTAAAGGCAGGGATGGACTTGCTGGAGCTTAAACCAAAATATGGAGATAAGATTGCATTTATGGGTGGCATAGATGTCAGAAAGATGACTGATCCTGTTGCTATAGAGGAAGAGATAAGTAAAAAGTTTGAAGTTGCCAAAAAGGGAGGGGGCTACATATACCATAGCGATCACTCCATCCCCAAGAATATAAGCTTTGAGGATTATAAGAGGGTTATAGAGTTGGTCAAAAAGTACGGTAAATATTAATTAATTCCTACAATCTCTCCTTCCTCATTCACGTCGATCTTTATCGCCGAGGGAGACTTTGGTAATCCGGGCATCGTCAGTATAGAGCCGGTGTAAGCCACTATAAAGCCGGCTCCCAGAGATACCTTTAGTTTTTGTACATTTATATAGAATCCCTTAGGTTTACCTAGTTTCTTTGGGTCATCAGTCAGTGAGTACTGTGTCTTAGCCATACATACCGGAAGGCCTGTAAATCCCCATTTATATATTCTGTTGAGATCATTTTGGGCTTCATCACTGAGTTTTATTCCTTCTGCCCCATATACAGATCTGGCTATCTTTTCCATCTTTTTCTCGTAAGGTTCTTCTAGGTCATATAGAAAGCTAAAAGAGTTTGGATCACTGGAGACAGAATCTAAGACCTCTTCAGCTAATTCCAGGGCTCCTTCCCCTCCATCATTAAACACATTAGAAACGGCAAACCTCACGTTTATCTCACCCAATTTACCCTTCAAAAATTCTATCTCTTTATCGGTATCTATTGAAAATCTATTTATCGCTATAACTACCGGGACTTTAAAGACATCCCTTAATACCCCTAGGTGATGAATGAGATTTGGCAGTCCCTTCTCTATCGCCCCTATATTTTCCTCCTCTATCCCTTTCTGGTTACCTAATCCATGATATTTTAAAGACCTTATAGATGTAACCAGTACCGCCAGATCTGGATGCAGGTCTCCTACTCTGCACTTTATATCGAAGAACTTTTCTCCTCCTAAATCTACCCCAAATCCAGCCTCGGTTATCACGTAATCTGCAAGGAAAGAGGCAAGGGTAGTGGCTATTACAGAATTGCATCCATGGGCAATGTTTCCAAAAGGTCCGCAGTGTATAAATGCTGGAGTTCCTTCCAGTGTTTGGACTAGATTGGGAGATAGTGCATTCTTCAATAGAGCAGTCATTGCCCCTTCTATTTTCAGTTCCTTACTTAAAACAGGTCTTCCTTCTTTATCTATACCTATTACTATGTTACCCAATCTCTCCTTTAAGTCTTTTATATCCTTTGCCAGAGATAGGATCGCCATAACTTCTGAGGATGCTGTTATCTCAAAACCGTCTTCTCTAGGTATCCCATTACCCTTTCCTCCAAGCCCGCTTACTATAAACCTTAACTGTCTATCATTCATATCTATACATCTCTTCCAGTATATCTGTAGTGGGTCTATTCCCAGTTCATTCCCCTGATATATATGGTTGTCTATAATTGCCGATAGAAGATTGTGTGCAGAAGATACCGCATGTATATCTCCGGTGAAGTGTAGATTTATATCCACATCGGGAAAGACCTTAGCCTTTCCCCCTCCGACTGCTCCTCCTTTTATACCAAATACAGGACCAAGCGATGGTTCTCTTAAACAGATTATTGTCTTTTTACCCAGCCTTGATAGTGCATCTCCCAACCCTATGGTTGTAGTCGTCTTACCCTCACCTTTGGGTGTGGGATTGATAGACGTCACCAGTATAAGCTTTCCCCTTTTCCTCTCTTTCAATTTATATATGAGTCTCCAGTCAACCTTACCTGTGTACCATCCATAAGGATAGTATTCCTCGTTACTAATCCCTAAAGATTCTGCCAGTTCGTTAATCTTTCTTATAGACATCTATCCTATAGACCCTCCTATGCTCCTTACTTGAGATATTTGAATTATAATACCATATCGGGATATCTTATGGAATAAAATAACCTGGATTTGTGTCTATATTTATGGAAGGATATAAAAGGAAGGAGGTGATTGAGGGTGAAAAGATTCATAGCTTTAGCTCTGACGTTAGCGTTAATCCTTGGGATAGTACAGGTTGCTTCTGCCAGACCTTTATACTTTAAGAGGGCTCCTTTTGGCTTGGAACCTTATAGAGTTGGTATAGTAAAGACTCCATTTTGGGGGCAGAATCTCATTAAATACCTGGACCTTACTGATGAGCAGATAAATAAGATCAAGGAATTGAGAGATAAGTACTATAAGAAGCTAAAGGAGCTCTGGAGTAAGCTTCAGGATGCTGTATTTTCACTGAGACAGCTACAACTGGAGAAGCAACCTGATAAAGCACAGATAGATAAAACTAAAGATGAGATCAGTAACCTTAGAAAAGAGATCAATAAGGTGATGGATGAGTACTGGAAAGAGTTCAAAGAAATACTGACCAAGGAACAGCTATCCAAACTGACACCTCCATACAGAGTGCGAAGAGTACCCTGGGGACCTTATCCCTTCTTCAGATGGTAAGTCTACGTTTTCCAGGGTCTTAGGACCAGATGCCTAAGACCCTGCCCTTCCTCCAATTATCGCCTGTCCCAGAGATAGTCCTCCATCATTACAGGGGACCTGGTTATGAGTATATACTTCAAAGTCTTTCTCTCTAAGGAGCCTAACAAGCCTATTCAAGAGTCTTCTATTCTGGAAACATCCCCCACTAAGAGCCACCTTATCTATCTTTGTCTCTTCCCTTATTAAGAGGGTAACATCAAGCATCATCCTTGCTACTGTATTATGGAATTTAGTAGATATAATACTGACTGGAAGCACATCTATGTCGCTTAAGAGCCCCTCGAATAGCTTTTTGACCCTTAAGATAAATATCCCATTTTCTTTTTCTATTTCCCAGCTGTAATATTCATCGTCCTCTATGTCTTTACCCATCATCTCTAACTCTACAGCAGGTTGACCCTCATAAGTTGCTTCTTGACAGATATCTAAAAGGCTTGAAACTGCGTCGAATAGTCGCCCCATAGAAGATGTAAAGGGGGTATTTATCCCTTTTTCTACCTGTTCCTTTATTATCCTTATCTCCTCCTCTGGGACTGCATTTAAAAAGGGAAGATCAGGGATCTTACCAAAGAGTTTAAAGAGATATCCAATGGTAAGTCTGTAGGGTCTTCTTATTGCTAGCTCCCCGCCAGGCATCGGCAGGTATTCCAGATGTGCCTTTCTTATGAAACCGTCGTAATCTGCAATTAAGACCTCTCCTCCCCATATATTGCCATCTAGTCCATAACCAGAACCATCGAGGGATATACCTATAACAGGTTCAGTGATACTATTTTCACCCATACAGCTCACAATATGTGCATAGTGATGCTGGACCCTTATTACTGGTAAAGTTCCTTCAAATTGTAGCGCATATCTGGTCGATAAATAATCAGGATGCAGGTCACAGGCAACCACCTGAGGTTCTATCCTGAATAACCTTTTGTATAGCTCTATGGTATTTATAAAATGTTCCAGGGTTTCTATATTCTCCAGGTCTCCAATGTGTTGGCTGATAAATGCATAGTTGTCCCTGGTCAGACAGAACGTATTTTTTAATTCTCCTCCACATGCGAGTGTCTGTTTTATCTTGAAAGGGATCTTTACTGGAGATGGGGCATAACCTCTAGCCCTTCTTATCAGCTGGGGTTTACCATCGAAGACAAAAACCACACTGTCATCATACCGTGAATATATGTCTCTATCGTTGAGGAGGAAATAATCAGCTATACCTTTCAGCCTGTTTAGAGCCTCTTCGCTATCCTGGCATATAGGCTCTTCGCTTAGATTTCCACTGGTCATTACAAGTGGTTTAGAAACCTCTCTAAGGAGCATATGATGGACTGGAGTATATGGAAGCATCACACCAAGGTAGTTATTATTTGGTGCAACACCCCTTGAGATATCGCCAAGATCTTTTATCTTTAGAAGTACTATTGGAGCCTGAGGAGAAACTAGCACCTTTTCCTCTTCAGGTGTAACATAACAGTACATCTTTATCGTATTAAGGTCCTTCATCATCAATGCAAATGGCTTATATCCTCTTTTCTTTCTCTCTCTTAATAGTCTTACCGCATTATCATTTGTAGCATCGCATGCCAGATGGAATCCTCCGAGTCCTTTTATTGCAACAATAAAGCCTTCTTTCAAGAGTCTGGCTGTCTCCTCTATAGGATCTTCTACTTTAAGTCCTTCTATCCACAGTCTGGGTCCACAGATAGGGCAGGCGTTGGGTTGTGCATGAAATCTTCTGTTTAGAGGGTCGTTATATTCTTCTTCACAATCCTTGCACATCCTGAATTTATCCATCGTGGTATTCTTCCGATCATATGGTATGTCTTTTATAATGGTAAACCTTGGTCCACAATTTGTGCAGTTTATAAATGGATATCTATAACGTCTATCCCTGGGGTCAAAGAGTTCCCTAAGGCAATCCTCACATACAGCTATATCTGGAGAGATGAGCTGATATCCCGGTTCTTCTTTGCTCTCTTTGATGAGAAAATCTCTATAGTTATTTGGGACAGAATCTTCCACTTCTATTCTTTCTATCCTGGCGACAGGTGGAGCCTTTCTCTTGATATCGGATATAAATCTCTCTATACTTTCCTTCTCCCCTTCGACCTCTATCTCTACAGAGCTGGAGGTATTCAATACCCATCCCTTAAGGTTATACTCTTTTGCCAGTCTGTATATAAAGGGTCTGAAGCCTACCCCCTGGACAACTCCAAAGACTCTTATCCTTTTACCTGTAAGGATTTTCACTTTTTAACCATTCTACCCAGGCATCTATACCTTCCGTTGTCTTACAGGAGATCTGGAAGATCTTCGCCTTCTTGTTTACAGCAGTTATACCATTTCTGAATCTTTCGTAGTCGAAGTCTATATAAGGCATCAGGTCCATCTTATTAAGTATAACTGCATCTACCATAGAGAATAATCCCGGATATTTATATGGCTTATCGTCACCTTCCGGTACACTTGATATGGCAACCCTTATATGTTCTCCAAGATCGAAACTTGCAGGACAGATTAGATTCCCAACATTTTCTATGAATAGATACCTTATTCCATTGAGGGAGAGCTTCTTTATCGCCTCCCTCACCATTGATGCATCGAGATGACAGTTTCCTCCAGTGTTTATCTGTACTACCGGGATACCTGAGTCTGCCATCTTCTCACTATCTATGCTGGAGGCGACATCACCCTCTATTACCGCCACTAAAGAATCTAATCTACGAACCGTCTCCAGTATAAGGCTTGTTTTTCCCGCTCCAGGGGAAGACATTATATTAATCGTAAATACCTTTAAGGTATCAAGGAATTCCCTATTTAAAGAAGCCACTTGGTCGTTAGCATCAAGAATATTCTTAACTATCTCTATCTTCATCTTCCACCTCTATACTTTCTATATAAAATTCTCTCCCTTCAATTATGTCTCCACCAATATTTTTACAGTATGGACATATATAAGTTTCATCTGGGATGAACTCTTTCTGACAGTTATAACACCTTAACTTTACCGAAACCCTCTTAAATATAAGACTGGCTCCTTCTAGAGGGGTAGACTTTGTCAACAGATCGAAGTAGAACTGTATGGACTCATCTAAAAAACTTGAGAGGTCTCCTATCACTAACTCTATGGCTTTTACCTTTTTGCCCTTACTTGCCTCTGTGACTATTCTTATTATATCCTCTGTAACAGCCAGTTCGTGCATATCTCTTTTATCTTTTCTATAGCCTCTTCTGAATTCTTTTTTGCTTCTTCGGTCAATTCGAATCCGAAGTCAAAGTCGTATCCTCTTATAGACACAAGATATGCTTTCGGTCTTACACCATAAAGCTCTTCTGTGAGAGCCAGTAGCATCTCAGGACTTATATGATGCGAGAAGATCGGGGTCTTATATCTGGGGATTATCTCTTTGACTATGAAGTCTTCGTCCTGATCCATACTGGCATCGACAAAAAAAACAAGCTCGCATCCTGATATATCTTCACAGATTTCAGGACCGAGCTCCTGTAAAGACAATACATCCATATACTCTTTTTCAGATAGGAGTCTTTTAGCTACATATTCTCCAACTCCATCATCTCGTCTTGCTGGATTTCCATAACCTATAACCAGTATGCTAGTCCCTTTTGACGCTTCCAATCACCTCTCCGGTAGAGCTGGAGACAATATCAATGATCATTGGCATCTTACCTACAGCGTGTGTGGAGCAGGAGAGACATGGGTCATAACACCTTATCAGTCCCTCTACCCTGTTAAGCATCCCTTCGGTGAGATTTTTGCCATCTATATACCTCTTTGCTACTTCTTCCACCCCTTTACTCATAGCCCAGTTGTTATGACCAGTGGCAACTATCAGGTTTGCCTTTACTATGGCTCCTTTATCATCAACCCAGTAGTGGTGTATAAGGGTCCCTCTAGGTGCCTCTATTACACCCACACCTTCTGGAAGGATCTTACCTGTATTGATAAGGATGTCATCAGACAGTATGTCTGGATCGAGTAGGAGTTCCTTTGCCCTCTCGGCTGCAAATAGATCCTCTATCAATCTGGCATAGTGATAGTAGAGGGAACCTTCTACTGGTTTTCCTCCATTTATACTCTTAAAGTTCTTAAACTCCTCTTGGGCTAATGGGGTATCGATCTTTTCCGCTACATTCAGTCGGGCTAGAGGTCCTACCCTATAGACACCATCTGGCCATCCAAGTTTCTTATAGAATGGAAATTTAAGATAGGACCAATCCTCTACGTGTTCACCAATATAGTTCAGGTAGCTAGCCCCATCAAAGAGCTCTAATAGATTCCCTTCTTTATCTATAAGTTTTACCTTACCGTCGTAAAGTTCAAGTCCACCTTCTTCTGTTACTAGTCCCATATATCCAGTAGAGAGTACGCCAAACTCATTCACCGTCTCCTTATTCTTCTCTATCCAGTCTTTGGCGATACTTATCCCTTCCTGTATATAAGAGATCATAGTATCTATATCTTTTAATAGTTCATCCCTATCCTTTATTGATAGGGTATTATTTACACCGCCTGGGACTGCATAATTTGGATGTATCCTTCTCCCTCCGAGTCTGGCTATTATCTCCTGCCCAAACTTTCTCAGTCTTACTGCTTTCAATGCCAGCTCCGGATTTGCCTCTATGATTCCTACAACATTCCTGATCTTCGGATCAGCATCCCATCCAAAGATTAGATCTGGACCGGCTAATTCAAAGAAGTGCATAGAATGGGACTGTATCACCTGTCCCATATGCATAAGCTCTCTGAGAAGTTTGGCAGGTCTTGGTATATCTGCAGAAATAATAGCATCACAGGCTTTAGCAGCTGCCAGATGGTGGCTTACCGGGCATATTCCACAGATACGGGGAGTTATAACTGGCATTTCATAGTACATTCTCCCCTCACTGAATTTCTCGAATCCTCTGAATTGGTCTACATGAAAGTAAGCCCTATCGACCTTACCATCATCATTCACATATATCGTTATCTTCGCATGTCCCTCTATTCTTGTTACCGGTTGAATAGTTATCTTCTGGGTCATTACTACCTCCTTCTAGTCATACCTTAATAAATCTCCAACAAGAAGCGGTTTACGGCCTTCTACAAGTTCTCTTAATACATAGTATATAGCATCTGCCCTTGGTGGACATCCTGGTATATAAAAGTCAACCTTTACTATCTGGTTTACCGCTTTAACTAACTTTGTATGCTTCCCTATCTCTGGAGAAGTTGGAATCTTTCCATCTACAGTGCTCTCTGTCTCTATATAACCACGTCTCAATAGCTCCTCCACCGGGAAATAGTTTCTCATAGTTACAATACCGCCAAAAACCGCACAATCACCTATCGCTACAAGAATTTTACATTTATTTCTCATATTCTTTACTACTTCTATATGATGGTCTGTGCTGACAGCTCCTTCTAAAATACCTATATCGACCTCTTCTGTTGGTTCTTTGAAATCAGTTATAGGAGTGGCATTTAACTCTACTCCCATCTTTATCAGTTCTACAAGGCGTTCATCCATATCCAATATGGACATATGACAACCAGAGCAGCCATCAAGCCAATCTGTGGCTATAGTTATCTTTTTCATAACTTTCCTCCTTTTACCTTCCTAAAAGTGAACTTAGGATTTCAATATTGCTCCTTACACCCTTTGGAGGAGTTAATACTCTGGTGAGTCTTTGCTCTACTCCTTCCAGATTTATGTATGTCCCTTCTTCCTCTAGCCAGATAGAACTTGGCAGTATAATATCTGCAGATTCGATCACTGGTGTATAGTAGCTTGTTTGGAGGATAACCTTATTTATCCCTTCTGGAAGTTTATCAATATAAGGAGCAACTATATAGATGTTCTTCTTGGAGATGAGATTTCCGTTAAGACCGACCTTCTTGGCTCCCAGATAATTTGGTGCTGGAGCAAGCCATATAAATTTTGCCTTACCACTTATACGTGACAGACTATCTATTATGGAACTGTCTGTCTGAGAGTATATGATAACCGGATTATTTCCGGTAAGGGCATTGCCTATAGCCTTATCGAGGTCTTTCATCTGGTATAAGAGTCTGGCAAATTTACTCAGGCTATTTGCCTTATCATCTACTATTATGAGTTCACTGTCGTTAAAGATAGCCCTCTTTACAAATGAACCTACAACTCCAAAGTTTTTATCTAAGTCTACCCCTATTACGACAATTTTGTCAGCACTTAATATATCACTCAATTTACCAGAATTACCTATAGGGTTAGATGTGTTTTCCAAGAGCCCAGCATTATCTCCTAGGAGGTCTTTAAACTTAGAAAGGACCTCTATAGGTAGAGAAGCAGATATGTAACCTGCTGTTTCTCCTTCAGCAAGTATCTCCTTCACTCTATCTATTGCTTCCTCCCATTTAACTGGTTCTAACCTCCCATTCTTCTTTATCATTGGTTGAGTTACTCTTTCTCTTCCATCGCTTAGTGGTTCATATCTACCTAACTTACATAAGACCCCATTGTTTACTGGATTTTCCCAGTCCCCCAGGATCTGCACAATATTATTAGCCTTTTTATAGACTTCTATTCCGCAACCAACACTGCAGTTAGCACATATAGTCTTTACCAGTTCGCTCTCCCTTCTTGTCCCAAGATATGCGCCACTCTTGTCAGTTAATGCACCGGTGGGACAGACCTGTACACAGAGACCACAAGAGACACAGGAGGACTCTCCAAGAGGTACATTTAGATCAGCGGTAAGCATAGAATCGATTCCTCTCTGGCTTATACCAAGGACGTTATGGCCTGCTATCTCTGAACATGCCCTGACGCATCTTCTGCATAGGATACATCTGTTATGATCCACTAATATATATTCATGAGTTGTATCTACTGGGAATTTTGTCATATATGTTGGAAGCTCAAAGTGGTCCATCCCTAAAGAATAACCCAGATCTTGGAGCTCACAGTTACTACTCATCTCACAGTACATACAGTAGTGGTTTCTCTCAGAAAAGATCAGATTCAGGACAAATTTCCTCGCCTTCTTTACCGTTTCAGAATCTGTCTGTACCTCCAGCCCTTCGGATACGGGTAGTGTACAGGATGCTTGTAATACCCCAGGTCTTGTTTCTACTACACACATCCTGCAAGCCCCTATCGAGGGTAATTTCGGATGATAGCACAATACCGGGACATCTATGCCCATCTCTTTTAACACTTCAAGAACCGTCTTTCCCTCTTCAACTTGAGTCGTCTGCCCATTTATTTTGATATTTACTAAAGCCATTTAAGACCTCCTCGCCAATCTAAGAGATTACCTAAGATATTTTAAACATAATTTCTAGTTAAGTCAAGCGTCCGACAATATTAGCTATTCGTTGCCTGTAATTCCTTTAGTTTTTCAAGAACCTCCTCGGCATGTCCTTTAGGATTGACACTCTCAAATACATAGGCTATATAGCCTTCTGGATTTATGATAAAGGTAGAACGGACTGTCCCCTCGTACTCTTTACCATACATCTTCTTTTTACCCCAAGCTCCATAGGCTTTTATAATGTTAGCTTCTTCGTCACTTAAAAGTTCCACAGTTAAAGAGTGTTTTTTGGAAAAATTCTGGTGTGATTTTACTGAGTCTTTACTTACCCCTAAAACTATTGCATTTAACCTTTCAAAGTCGGTTAACTTGCCCGAAAATTCGATAGCCTCAAGGGTACATCCAGAGGTATTATCCTTGGGATAAAAGTATAGTACAACCCACTTTCCAAGAAAATCTTTTAGGGAAATAACCTTCCCTTCCTTATTTGGTAGAGAAAAATCAATAGCTTTCTCTCCTGGTTTTAGCATAATATATTCCTCCTAATAACAATTTTTAACTAATAAAAATATAAAATTATCTAATAAATTTGTCAAGAGTTTTGGGAAAGATATCTCCAGACCCTTCCGTCCTTCCTTATAAAGTCTTCCGCCTCTTTAGGACCAAGTGAACCCGGAGGATAAATAGGAATTTTGGGGTCATCCTTCCAGAAGTCGATTATTGGCTGTACTATCTCCCAGGACCTTTCTATCTCATCCTCTCTTATAAAGAGGGTACGATCCCCCTCGATGATATCGACAAAGAGCGTCTCATAAGCCTCCATATTTGGTCCTGTCCATTCCATAGATGTAGGTATAGGGCAGGACAGAATACTACCACCTAATGGTCTGAGTTGAAAACTCAGTATAATCTTATTTTCGGGGGCTATCTTGAATCCAATTATATCTTCCTGAGGTGTACAATCCAGTAATTTTGAGAATAGTCCGGGTATTTTCTTAAAAACTATGATGGCTGATGTCTCCTTTTTCTTAAGTTTCTTACCAGTTCTCAGATAGAAAGGTACCCCATCCCATCTTAAGTTATCTACATACAGTTTTACTGCAGCGTAAGTTTCTGTATGTGACAGGGAAATCTTTTCGTCCTTTAAGTATCCTTCATATTGTCCTCTTACTGTGTTTAACGGGACATCTTCGTATTTTATATCCCTTATACTCTTTAGAACTTTTACCTTTTCACCTCTTATAGCTCCTTCACTTATACAACATGGTGGCTCCATAGCGATCAGTGTAAGTATCTGCATAAGATGATTCTGTACCATATCCCTTAGGGCTCCAATTCTATCGTAATATCCCAGCCTTCCTTCCACTCCAACATCCTCCAGTGCTGAGATCTGTATATGATCTATAAAATTTCTATTCCAGATACCTTCAAAGATTATATTGGAGAATCTAAGTCCGAAGATATTCTGTACCGTCTCTTTGCCAAGAAAATGATCTATCCGATAGATCTCTTCCTCTCTAAAGAATCTTTTAGTAATTATATTCAATCTTTTAGCAGACTCCAGATCATAGCCGAAAGGTTTTTCTATAACTATTTTCTTCTCGTTGGAAAACTCCTTTAAGAAATTTCCCAGGTTTGTAATTATCGATTCAAAGGTAAATGGTGGTGTAGCCAGATAGAAGATGAACTCTTCTTCTTTGAATCTTACCAGGCTCTCCTTTAAAAAGCTATACTCCTCCGCTTTATCTAAATCGATCCTTACAAATTCGAAGAGAGAAAGAAAATCTCTGTCATCGTTTCCTACAGAATCTTTAAGTATCTGAATAAACTCTTCCCTGCCGACATTAGGTCTTCTTCCTGTACCTATTATTCTTGAGCAGTTTAACAGTTGAGATTTCTTGTATAAATTGAAAAGAACTGGATAAAGCTTAGACCTTGCTAAATCCCCCAGCCCTCCAAAGATTATTATCACAAACTTCTTTCTCATAGCAACTCCTTTACCTTATTTCTTTTTTGATATATGTAAGTTTATCATTACGGTTATTTCTTTGCAATTTCTATCTCCATGGTGTATACTCAGAGTATGTAAGAATCTTCTATCTAGAAAGGGGTTGAGTCTCTATGAGACTTAAGGGTAAAAAGGTAGCAATATTGGTTTCCAATGAGTTTGAGGATATAGAGGTATTCTATCCATTTCTAAGACTCAGCGAAGAGGGTGCCTGGATAACATTTGGTATATACCAGAGGGGTTTTCATCCAAGGCCAGCTTTTCCCGGTAAACCAATTACTGGAAGGTTTGGGCTTACTGTTCCCCCAATGTTTCACAGAGAGGGCTATAGGTACGATGTGAAAGAAGCTACCGAGTTATCAGCAGAAGAATATGATGCAGTGATAATTCCCGGTGGTTTTTCTCCTGATTATCTCAGAAGAGAGCCAAAGATTACAGAATTTGTCAGAAAGATGTATGAACAGGGCAAGGTTGTGGCTGGTATATGTCATGGTCCCTGGCTTATAATCTCTGCTAAGATAGCCAAGGGAAAAAGGATGGCTGGAGTTACCCCTATCAGAGACGATATAGAGAATGCAGAAGCTATATTTGTGGATGAGCCGGTAGTGGTTGACGGGAATATAATAACAAGTAGGGTTCCAGATGACTTACCTGAATTCTGTCAGGCTATAATAAATGCTATGTCATAGCTATATCTTTACTACCTGTGTCAGGTTTAATGGCATATCTGGGTCCAAGCCACGCTTTATAGCTCTGTAATAACCTAGGTATTGGGCAAAGGGCATATAGAGAACCAGTCTTAGAAACTCACTTAGCCCTGAGTCTATGCTTATGCCATTGTCAATTTTATCTCCTATCACTGTACATTGAGCCCCAATCTCTCTAATCTCTTCAGCTACTCTCAGTTCCTCTTCCCTGGCTGAATCAGATAGAAGTACAACCACCAGAGAATCTCTGGTTAGGCTTGCCCTTGGCCCATGCCTGAATTCTAATGTATGGTAAGCGCTCGTCAGGGAGCTTGACATCTCTCTTACTTTTAATGCGGATTCACAGGCAATACCGTAGAGAGGACCAGAACCTAGAAATATAATCTCTTTATAGTCTCTCTTTGAAGTCTCCTCTGCCCAATCCCTGGCGGTCGATAGTATCTTCTCTGAGGTCTGTATAAATCCCTCTTTGATAAGACCCATATCTGTAGAGCTTATAGCATTAAGGATTCCCAGCTGGACACCAAATAGCATAGAGGTAAAGGATTTTGTCATAACTACACTATTTTCCTTTGCAGATTCAAAGACAATTACCCTTTCACTTTTAAGAGTCAATTGACTCTTAGCCTCGGTGGTTACAGAGATAAAACTCCCTTTTCCTAATGTTCTTACCTTTTCCATAGCCATTACTACCTCACTGGTCTCTCCGGACCTGGAGATGCCAAAGTAAAGCACAGGTTTTCTGGTTATTATGGTCTCTGGAAAGAATACCAGTTCCTGAGAAGGGATGCCTCGAGAAGGAATACTGGTATAATGCTGGGTAAAGCTGGCTAAACTAAGGGCAAGATAATAGGATGTCCCGCTTCCAAAATAAATAATCTCCTCTTTATTTCCAATTTCTCCTATACAGGGTGGATTATCTAATATTTCCTTCCAGACCCTGGGCTGGTCTTCAATCTCCTGTCTAGTATACTCTCCATACATCTTTCAATCACCTCATGGTTGACAAATTATAACTACATATAGAAGATTCTATCTTTATACTCTTGTAATTTTCTAGCATTATACTCGTCTCCTCCATCTAGATTCCCACTTAAAAATATAGGCGGTTCTATCCCTTTTTCTACAAGAATTTCTACCACTCTAGCGACTATTGCATTTAAGATATATACCCCTGCTATAGTAGATGTTGGCGCTACTTTTTGAGGTAAATTACCTATTTGTAGTACAGCGTCTCCTTTTGGGCAACAGTCATCTAGAACTATATCCGCTATTTCATATACCTTTTTCCCACTCTTATGCCTTGAAGTTACACTCTTAGAGTAATCTAAAGATGTAAGAGCTACTACTGTAAGACCCTTTTCCTTTGCTTTTAACGCCATTTCTACCGGAACAGCATTCCTCCCAGAAACTGATGCTATTATTAGTATATCGTCCTTTTTAAGAGGAAACGAATCTAATAAGATTTCAGCAAAGCCTTCTAATCTCTCAAACTTGCTTGTTCTATTTACAGGTCTCTCAGAGAGAGATAACCCTGGAGCGAATATCGGATTTATAAGCATTAAACCCCCAGCCCTGTATGTTAGCTCTTCTGCCATCATTGCTGAATGACTTGCCCCAAAGATAAATATGTTATTTCCATTTATAATTCTATCTGCTATTAAATTGGCTACTTTTTCCATGGTTTCGACCTGAGTCTCCTCTATTTTCGTAAGAATTTTCTTCACTTCACTAAAATATTCGTTTATTTTACTCATTTTATCCTCCTCCTATATTCCAGTTTTCTTATATTCTATAAGTGCTTTCTCATTATACTCTTTCCCATCATCGAAATTTATGCTTTTATATATATGTGGCTTTACCCCTCTATTCAGTAACATTTCTATAACTTCAGACATAAGAAGCCAAAGGATAAATATCCCAGTAATGCCACTGGTAGGGCATACTTTAACGTCTATCCCTTCTACCTCAAGGACAGCGTCTCCTACTACTCCGCAATTGTCTATAGCTACATCTACTACCTCAAATAGTTTACTTCCGCTATAATGTCTGGAAGGAAAAGCTTTAGAGTAAGTTATAGAAGTGATGCCTATAGTTTTAATTCCAAAATCCTTGGCTTTTATTGCTAATTCTATAGGGACGGGGTTTCTTCCCGATACAGAACCTATAATGATTACATCTCCCTTTTGTAAAGTACTATTTTTAAAAATTAAGTCTACTACTTCATATAATTCGCTGGCTTCTTTAGGTGACCGTAAGGGATGTACCGGGATATTTATATTTAAATTAAAGGTAAATGGCTGCAAGAACATGGGTCCTCCAGCTCTGCCTATACCTTCATATTGAAGTGAATGTCCACCATGGTCATATAGATATATAGCTCCACCATTAAGAAGACTTTCGGTAATTAAGAGTGCTCCGGATTGGATCTTTTCTGACTGTGTATTTATAATACATTCAAGCATTTTTTGTACTTCTTGGAAATATCTTTCCTTAAGCATAATTTATCCTCCCGAAAAAATTTTTTAGATTATTTATCAGCCTATCTTTGCACATTATATTTAGAGTTTTAAAGGCTAAAATTAAAGCGCCGGCTACAGGCGGAAGTTGAGGAGGGAAGGTGATAGCCACATGAGGATACATATTCAACACTCTTTCTTCAAATGTTTCTATTATAAATCTGGAATTAGATGCAAAGACTCCGCCAACCATCGATAACCTTGCATCTGGATAATTCAGCTCTCTGATAGTAGTTACAGCCATTGTAGCTAACTCTTCTCCTGCTTCTTTTAGAATATCTTGAGATATTCTATCTCCCTCCTCTGCGCTTTTTGTAACTAAAGGAGATATTTGAGCTATTTCGTACCTTGAAGGTTTTTTCCTGTAGATATATGGAACTAAATCATAAACATCTTTAAGATTGAAATAGCTAGATATCTTCTCTATTAAAATTGTCTCAGGAAGTCTCTTATCTACCGATTTACTGACTGCATTTATCGCCTTTATCCCTATCCAATAACCGCTACCTTCATCGCCTATAAATGGACCCCATCCTCCGCAAGAAAAGATTACTCCATCAGGATTCTTCCCCCCAGCCATAGAACCTGTTCCTGCTATAACTATAATTCCTACCTCTGATAACAGTGCTCCCATCATTGATATGTTCATTTCTCCAGAGTTTATTACTCGCTCAACAGGTATAATTCTCCTTATCCCTTCCTCGATAACTTCTAGAGGGGTGGGAGCACCACAGTAAGCTAAAAGGACTTTCGAGTTCTCTGGACTTTCTAATGCTTTTCTTACAGCATCAGTTATATTACTTACAGCCGTTTTAATGTCTACAAAAAGACAGTTAACTGGACCTCCTATCCCAAATCCTAAAATATTTCCCTCAAGATCTGCCGATATACATCGTACTTTGCTTCCTCCTCCATCTATACCTAGGATAATATCTGACATACTAAGCTCCTCTTTAATTTTACCCCTTTAAGCCTTCCCTAGCGCCCTCATAGAATCTGTTCTGGATACCTATAAAGAAAATAATTGCTGGAAGTGCAGTTATTAATGCAGCTGCATTATATACACCATAGGTAGCTACCCTAAGAGTAGCTGGAGTCGTAGGTATGCTGACAGTTATGATTACAGGAAGGGTATACTTGCTTGGCAGAGTTAACATAGTCCTGGCATATATAAAATCTCCCCAAGCAAAGAGAAAGCTATTTACAGCAACTAGTATGAGTCCGCCACCTGCTAAGGGCAGCATTACATGCCATAGTAACTGAAACGTTGATGCTCCGTCTATCTTAGCAGCATCTTCAAGCTCAGTTGGAATACTAAGAAAGACTTGTCGCATAAGCATTAAACTTGATGGTAATATCATAGCTGCAAGTAGTAATGCCAATCCTATAAGGCTATCTCTTAATCGTAAGATACTCATAATTTGCCATTGAGCTATTATTCCTGCAGTTAAAGGAACAAACTGAAGCATTATTATTGTATTGAACACCTGGTCCCTATACTTAAAATATACTCTTGAAAATCCATAACCGCCTAATGCGGAGCATAATACCACTATTGCCACTGTAATGATACTTACAACTATACTATTAAGTATAGCCATTTTATAATCTATTACCGAGGTCTCAAAGAGAAACCTATAGTTTACAAAGTTAAGACTTTTTGGAAGTATTGATGGAGATATAGAGTATATCTCCTGAATTGTTTTGAATGAACTGCATATGGTCCAAAATATGGGGAAGATCGCTATTATAGAGATTATTGTCAGAAAGATAATTATAGTAAATTGTTGTCGAAATATTTCTCCTCTTTTTAAAAGAAGATATCTTTTCATCCGTCCACCTCTTTACTTATTCTTTTTCTACTTTCATTACTCTTATAACTATATAAGCAAGAGCTAATGTAAATATAGAGAGAAATAAATTTATAGCTGCTGCATAGCCTAACCTCTGCTCTCCCCATATAGAGATTTCTGCCGAGTAATACGGTAGAATAGTGGTCGCTCTAGCTGGGCCACCTCCTGTTAATGCAGTTACTTCGGCCAATCCTCCAGTTAGTGCTCCAGCAGACTGAATAAAGATTATAAAAAGCATATTCTTTATAGAGGGAAGATCTATACTCCAGAAGCGCTTCCAAAGACTTGCTCCGTCTATAAGGGCAGACTCTTTTACCTCTTGGGGAACGTTATAGAAACCTACCAGATAGTAAAACATACTTGCACCAAAGTTTCTCCATATAGATGCAATAGCTAAAGAGTATAATGCTATTTTGGGATCGGTCAGCCACCCTATAGGTGAAGAACCAAATTTGGAAAGTATTATATTTAGATATCCATTTTGCTCATAAAGAGCTCTAAACATAGTCATTCCAGCAGAGACTGGAATTATTACTGGTAAATATAAAAGAATTCTATACAATTTACCCAATTTTAATATTCTTAACTGTGCAATAGTCCATCCACTTATTAGAGCTAATATTTGTGTAATGGGATAAGAATATAGGACATATTTAGCAGAGATAGATAACCCTTGCCATACTCTTTCATCAGAGAAAAGCTCTTTAAAATTTTCAAACCATACCCATCTACCGGTAAGAGTGATTCCTCTAAAGTCCATAAAGGCTAATACTACGCCCCAAATAATTGGCCATAGATTAAATATAAGTATAAAAGATAGAGCTGGAAGAATATAAACAAAATTTATATTGTATCTCTTTTCTCTCATTAGATTCCTCCATATAGAAGTTTAATCAGATATTACTTTAGGGTATGGGAGGAGGGATTAAATATCATAACCCCTCCTCCTTATGCAGTCCTTTTACTTAAATATCAGCTTAGACAATTGCTTATCTAACTCTTTCTTTGCACCCTTCATTGCTTCTAGGGGATCCTTTATCTGACCACTTAGATACTTTTCAGCCCAAGGTCTTATTATACCAAGTTGAGCACCAAAATTAGTAGTATTAGGGATTGGTGTAGCTTCTTCTAAGACTGCAAGCATATCTATAGCCCATGCCCAGTCAGGATTATTTTTAGCTAAAACATAGGGTGTTCTATAAGGGGGTAATTTCCCGCTTTCAAATATCTTCTTCCAAGTAAATTCATTACTTGGTCCAAATGCCCAAATGAGAAAGTCTACCGCTTCTTGAGGGTAAGGGGCATCCTTGTATAAATATGCTGGAGTACTCCAAAAGACAGTTCCACCGGCTATATCCTTTGGTAACCTGGTAAGTCCAGAATTTTCCTTACCTATAGTCTGATAAGCCCAGATTCCTGCAGAGTGTTGATAAACGAACATTGCATATTGACCCTTTAGGTACGGTTCTGCGTATGCATCTCCAGGGAATGGATACCACATACTATTTGGCATCGATAATCCTTTATCTATCCAAGATTTTAACAATAACATAGTCTTTATCATTCCGTCACCGGTAACGTCTACAAGTCCATTAGGTAAGAAGGGTTTTTTTGTAAAGGTTTGTTGTATGGCAGCAGGGCCTCTGTGGAATGGAATTATAGAAGTAGAAATACCCCAAATCCCCTTTGGTTTAAAGGCGCTAACAATTTTTTCTGCTAAGGTGTTTATATCATTCCAGTTAGTAACTGGTGGCTTTTCGTATCCTACCGCCTTAAGTAAATCCTTTCTGTATAATAAGGCATCGATATCTATTGTAATGGGTAGGCTAGATAACGCACGGCCTCTGAATTTACTTTCAGCTAGGACTGAAGATATCATATCTTTTAGGATGAGTGGAGCGTCCTTTTCTTTAGATTTTTTAACATAGGTGTCCATAGGTTGGAACATACCAGAAATGAATCCTGGTGCTGTGTCACTAGCAGGCCATCCTCCAAGGATAGCATTCCACTCAAACTTGCCTTCTTTAACTAACTGTTGATACTTTTTTAAGTCTATACCTACATCTTCGTAGACGATCTTAATGTCTGGATGTAATTTCTCATATTGAGCTGCTAGTTCTTTTAATGGCCATTCTGCTTGAACCCATCCCATAGCGTTTAGTTTTATTATCTTTTGCTCAGCAGATAAAGCAAACCTTAAAAAACTAAGGCCAGTAATAGTTAATATCACAAAAACCACAAGTAACTTTTTCATATTCTCTGTACCTCCTCTTATAAAATTCTGTAAAATCTTTTATCCCCACCTATTCTCCTCATCTTTTTAGTAAAGAAATTATTAATTGATTATGTAAATCTTTAACCCTTAAGTATCCTCTTCTTTCACCTCCCCTACAAGAACTTTTACCCCCTTATCTTCAAAAGCTTTTAAAAGCTCCTTGTCTGCTTTATTATCAGTAACTAAGACATCGACTTTATCTATAGATGCTATAGGGACCAACTTCCGTTGCCCTAACTTTGTATGATCCGCTATTACTATGAGCTTTCTACTCCTCTCTATCATAGTTCTATTTACAGTAGCTTCAGCCATATTAACGTCAGTTAATACCTCTTCATCTATTCCGTCTACTCCCATAAAACATTTGTCTAGATGAATTTTCTTCAGGAAAGCTACCGTTTCTTCGCCTATTAGTGCATAGGACTTGTCTCTTATAAACCCTCCAGGGACAACGACGCTTTTTCCCATTCTTGCCAGTAGATAAGCGATGTTAACTCCGTAAGTAACTATTTGAAGATTGGGAAATTGATAAAGAAGTTTTGCGAATTCATAAGCAGTTGTTCCTGCACTTATCCCTATGATATCACCTGGATTTAGGAGAGTTATAGCAATTTGGGCGATAGCTTTCTTTTCTAGCAAATTAATTATACTTTTCTGGTCAAAAGTTTGCTCAGTAATGGAATTTTCTCTAAAGGATACCCCACCCCAAAGTCTACTTACCAATCCAGCCTCTTCCAGTTCTCTTATGTCCTTACGAATTGTGACCGAGGATAAACCTAGCTTTTTGGCTAAATCATTTATAGAGATTGTACCAGATCTTTTTATTATCTCTATTAACTTTTCCTTTCTCTTTTCTTTTAAAATAGTATCACCCATTTTCTATCTCCTTTCAATATTTAATCATATAATTTTCAAAATGTCAATAGGTTTTAAAACTGATCTGTCATCACTTTTGTACACCCCTAGCCATAAAGAACCAGCCTCCCTGTCTTACTTACTTTTAGGGTGATACTATAAATGTTTGTTAGTCCCATAGCATATCTTACAAAACTTATCTTTCCCTCTTCTAGCTCTTTCCAGAGTAGCTTTTATAATTTTAATAGTATATTAACTCTAACCAGAAAGGATCTCTTCTTTTTTAAAGTGATTACAGGTCAGGTTTTAAAACCCTCAACTTTTTGCTTTGGGTGGATCTTGTAAGAATATCCTTTTTATGAGTATTACTTTCTTTGCTATTTTTAGATCTACACAAAAGTTTATAGAGCCTATTTATCTTTCTGGATAGGCTGGTTTTAGAGTCCATGTCTGTAGTTTGGCTAGTTCTATGATATTGGGAGCATTAAAGTCTTCTGGGAAGATAATCCATTCCCATACTCCCTCTTCTTTCACCTGAGCTTCAAGGATCAGATCTCCTCTTATAATATCTATTCTCTCAGGTAATAGAGAATCACCAGATAACTGTGAGACAAACATATTGGATGTGGCAAAGAGATCTATCGGGCTTATGACTTTATCTCCTATGGGGATAGCATCTGGTATCTGGTTATTCCTGTTTATAAATTCCAGTGTCCACTTACAGGCACAGATGAAATCATCTTTATTACAGGAGAGTAATGTGCTATCAATCCTTTTTGCAGGACCATAGATCGTATCTGGTAGCTTGAATTCAGATCTTGAGTCGTTTAAGCATATATCATTTCCCATATTATCCAGTAGCGATAAGACCAGATAGAATGCTTCAGCAGGGGATAGTGTTACTCCGTCAATTTTGTAGTAGGTTATTTTTGATCCGAGCTGTCTGGCTATCTGGATTATCTCAGAGGCAGAGAATAGCTTTTTCTTAGCCCTATCATAATAGAACTGATATATCTCTCTAGCTGTCAGAGTCTGGACCTCTGGATGTGAAACTATATGACCTATATATTCAGAAAGATACATAAGGTCTCTTTTCATCTCCTGATATGATTTTACCTTAGGGACGACCCAGCTGGCTCGATCGGGATTTTTGCCTCTACTGAAATTTGCCGCATCCCAGAATTCATAGGTAGAAAACTCGCAGGGATGATACCATATACTGATCACTCCGTTACCTTCATCCAGGAGACGTTTTACTATATTGTTAAACGCATTTATACCCTTTTTAGCTCCTTCGTAACCTAGGTTTGGTTCAAATCTGGTTGAATTCTGTCGAAACCTGAGGATATTGAATATCCCGCAGTACCAGAAGGGTTTTTCGTTGAGTCCTATATGTTCAACTTCATCGAGATAGACCGGGATCCCCCATTTTTTAAGGACAGGGTAGACCTGTGGAGCCCAGGATGAGCCTGGCTGTCCATAGCACGATGGTATCACATTAAATGTATTTACGATCTCTTCAACCCCAGTCCTTTCTCTATTTTCGAATTCTCTTATTCCATCTTCCCAACTGAGGTCTTTTAGATACTCAGCCACCGTCGGATGGACACTGTGGAGATTCGTATGATATCCGATATCGTGTCTTGCTAAACTATTGATTATATCTTTTCTCCCTCGCTCTTTCAGGACTCTGACCTTCTCTCCCACCAATTTGAATGTCCCTTTTATCTTGTACGAATTAAAAATTTCTATTATACCTTCAAGTGCTGTATCACTTTGGGGTGTGATGAAATCTTCCACATCAAACCAGAACAGGACATATATTTTAGACATATGGTCTATCCTCCTCTTATGATGATATTCTAGGAAATTTTAGCATATCTAACTTTTAAAAGAATGTTTATTCCCTAACTATGTTAAAATATAATCTGAGTTTCTAATAAGACTGATTTATTGGAGAAAGGAGCTAATTATGTTACAGGAGTATAATTTTACTTTTGATTTTACTGAGAAGGATACTAAGAAGCATTTTCCTATCACTTTTGAGGTGAAGGATGGAGTAGAGGAGATAATAATCAGTGGGAGCTATAAACCAGATTGTGCTGATGAGAGACTCTCTAGAAAACTTGCCAGATCTGCCCTAAGGACATATCTGAATCAGGGTGATATGCCATTAGATGTAGATGCCTTACCAGAAGATGTCCTAGAAAAAGTGATGGCGGAGTTTATTCCCGTACGAAATCTTATAAACTTTAGGATCTTTGATCCACTTGGGAACTTTAGAGGGACGGGGGATAACAGGATATCTGAAGGGATTCCCATAAAAATAGGTAATAATATTAGTTCCTTTGGTTGTGTCTCTGGCAAGATTTATCCTGGCATCTGGAGACTTGTAGTAGAGACCCATGCAGTTATCAATAACTGTCGTCTGGAGTTAAGACTTAGTCTCAATGAGAGTGAAGAGACTTATGATATACCGGAATTGGCTGGTCCCTATAGACCTGTATGGACCGAAGATAGACCCAAGAGGGGTTGGGTCAAGGGGGATTTTCATTCCCACACCAGACATAGTGATGGAATCCTATCCGTCGAGGAACTTGTTCAAAATGCAATTAATAGGGGACTTGATTTTATCTTCCTTACAGATCACAATAAGATTTCTGGCTGGGAGACTGCCAGAGAAGAGAGATTTCCTCTACTTCCAGGTATAGAATTTACCACTTTTTGGGGACACTTCACCGCCTTTGGAATAACCAGGTATATAGAGTGGGACACGATAGACCCCAAGAAAGGGATAAGTGAAGTTGCTAATCTGGTTCACTCTCAGGGAGGACTATTCTGTGTCGCTCATCCGTTTACTATAGGAGACCCTGTTTGTACGGGTTGTAGGTGTATCATTGATGTTGATTGGAGATATGTGGATGCCTTGGAGGTATGGGCTGGAACATTCAGTCAGAGAAGACACGAAAATACCGAGACCTTGAAACTGTGGCGAACTTTACTCAATCAGGGTCATAGGATTGTAGGCATAGGCTCTACAGATATACATTCACCAAAGGATATATATCCTGATGTACCAATGACCTATGTGTTGGTGGAAGAGCTGACCCTTGATAATCTGCTGGATTCTATGAAGAAAGGTAGGGTTTATGTCACTAGAGGACCAGAGGTTGACTTCAAAATTGACGGTGTTAGTATGGGAGACAGCATAAGTATATCTAGAGAACCGGTGAACTTGGAGTATTCCATCTCAGTAGACGCAGACCTAAAGGTTATCTACAATGGCAAAGAGGTTAACTCTATAAGAAATACTAAAACTGGAGAGATAGAATTTATTCCAGAATATCCAGGATATGTGTATCTTGAATTCTGGAAGGGGAAAGAACTAATAGCCTTTACCAATCCAATATTTATAGAGGGTTAACCCTTCTTGCCGTAGTGATATTTCCATATGGTACTACATATATAGTAGAGTTTTCTCTTAGAGATAGTATTTCTTTAGCCTCTTCCAGACTATCTGCCTTCTGAAATCCTAAGAACTCTACCTCCTCTTTTGGAAGATCAGTAATCATCACTACCTTCTTATCCTTTAGTCCAACTCTTATGTCATAGGCGATCTTTCCTATCATATTGAAGTCCTTCCTTAGCTCTTCCTCCAGTCTTACTGGCGATTCTATGTTTAGCCATTCTCTGAGATTATCCGCACCCAGGCCTTCACTGCAGGAAGCGGTCAGTATTATTCCTCCATCATCCTTTATCATCTGCATAGTATTGATTACAGATTTCATCACCTGATAGAAGTTTATATCGAATGGATATCCTCCAGCACTTACCAGTACAGCATCCGCCTTCTCTCTAATTTCGGCTGAAAAGATCTCTTCTATCATCTTACATCCAGCACGATGAGCCTTTTTCCAGTCAGTACCGGAGACAATCCCTGAGAGTTTTCCATCTGCATTGACTACTGTATTTATAATGAAGTCTATCCCTGTCAGTTCGGCAGTTTCCTCCATATCCTCATGGACGGGATTTCCATCTAAGACCCCGGCAGAAGCCATTGGATTATAGCCACTGCCAAAGGAGGGGTCGAGTAACATAAGATGATTGTGACTTATGGTAGGAAAACCGGAGATCCCTGGTAGGATAGACTTTGCCCCTCCGCTGAAACCTGCAAAGTCATGATAGTTTACAGCTCCTGTAAGTATCTTTAGGTCAGCTTCTAGGAAGATCTTGTTTATATAAATAGGGGTACCTCTAGAAGAGATACCCCTATATTCCAGAGAAGACATATCTCTACAGTTATGATTTACCACGGTGACTGTATCTGTAATTTCTTCTCCAAGAAGGGCTTTAATTTCGTCCCTAGTAAGCATAGGATGAGCCCCTACTGCAATGATTATTGTTATCCTGCTTAGAGGGATTCCACTTTTGGTGAGTTCTTCTAAGATGACAGGAACGATCTCTTTTGCCAGGGTCCTTCTCGTCTTATCGCTGACCAGGATCACCGCAGAGCCTTTACCCCTAGCTATCTCCAAGAGAGATTGTCCGTAATCTGGATTTCTGATAGCCCTATAGATAGCCTCTTTCTGGTCTTTTATCTCCGGATATCTCTTGGGCTTTAGTATACCCAAGAGTGTCAGCCCCTCTATACTGAATTCCCTTTCTGTCTTCCCATAAGGCAATCTTATTATTTCTTCCATAATTCTGGTAGTGGATATTCGTCCAGGAGCTTTTTCATCTTGGCTTTTGTCTCTTCATCAGCTGGACTTAATGGCAGTCTCGGAATTCCACCAGGAAGTCCTACAAGATTCATCCCTGCCTTTAGCTTTATGATATAGTCCGCCAGGCTATCTCCAGCCTCTAGGACATAATCTAGAAGAGGCTCAGCCTGTTTTAATATCATCTTCGCTTTTTCGTAATCTTTCTTTTCTTCAGCCTCGTATATGCTTAGGCAGGTCTTTGGAATCAGGCATGCTTCCCCGGTGACAAATCCACGGGCACCCATTAGAGATGCGTATGGTTCATGGGGTTCTCCTGCCCCATTAACTATAGAGATCCTATCACCAAGTACTTCAATCATCTTTGCAAGTTTACTTATATATGGAGAGTTGTCCTTTAAAGCTACTATATTTGGAACTTCTTCTACAAGTCTTACCATCGTCTCTATAGGTATGTCTAGCTGTGAAGCAAACCAGTTATTATAGACCATAATACCCAGAGATGTCTCTTTAGCTATAGCTTTGTAGTGATTTAGAAGGACTTTCTCCGAAGGCTTCCAGTAGTACGATGGGCTTATCATAACACCATCAAGCCCTGCCTCTTCTGCATAGTGGACCAGTTTTATAACGGTCCTGGTATCTGTATGATTGCATCCACCAATAACAGGTACTTTGTTTCCAGCCTCCTCTTTTACAATCTTGAAGATCCTTCTTCTCTCTTCATCGGTAAGCATAGGACATTCTCCAGTGCTACCAGCAGGAACCAGGACACCGTTACCTTCCTTGACCCCACTATCAATAAGAAATCTGGTAAGTCTTCTTAAGCCTTCTTCATCTAGCTCATAGTCTTCCTTAAATGGTGTTATCATAACTACTACGATACCTTTGACTTTGTCTTTCAACTCTTTAAATCCCATCACTTCAATAACACCTCCTGAAAGATTAGTATTGGATCTAAGTTGAAATTTTATCAAGTTTATACTTAATTGTCAAAGGTTTCCCAGCCACTAGCTCTAGCTTTTCTTTGAAATGAAAGATGACTTCATCATAGTCTAATATATGCTTAATGTCAAGTATTTCAAATATATATTACTTATCAAGTATTGTAGATTTTTCCAATCTGTGATAAAATATAGGCAAAATTGCTGGATTGAAGGAGGATGCTAGATGGAAGAGTATGTGCCTTATGAATTAAAGGGTAAGGAACTTTTAGAGGTTATTGAGATTGGTTCTAAGTTCAGTAGGGAAGAGGCTATTGAGCTTAAGTTTTATATAAAAACTGACAAGGACCTGATTCAGGTAGCTAAAGATATAGCTAGGGACGAGACAACTGGTCCCTGGGTTGGCCAAGGTGAACCTACAGAACTTTTTATCCGTTCCCAGGCAGATGTAGATAGAATAGAGAGATACGGAAAAAATGAAGGGGTAATCTATGTAAGAACTCCCCTGTCGAATATCTCCCAGGAGGCAGATCCCCTATATCAATTCATTATGCTTGCGGTAGGGGGACCTGTACTGGAGTTTGTTTACTATCAGCAGGTTGCACTCTTGGACTTTTCATTCCCTGAAAGTTTCTTGAAGCGATTTCCAGGACCAAAGTTTGGTATAAATGGTGTCAGGAGACTCTTAAATCTCAAAGATGGAGAACCTATTGTTGGAACAATTATGAAGCCCTGTGCAGGCTTAACTCCAAAAGAGGTTGCGGAGAAATGTTATAAATCTGCCCTAGGAGGGGTAATGTTTATAAAGGATGATGAAAAGATGCTTGGACCCAGCTATTGTCCTTTGGAGGAAAAGGTTAGACTTGTATCTCAGGCTTTAAAGAGGGCAGAAGAGGAGACAGGAAGGAAATGTCTCTATGCTCCACATATAGTTGCCAGAGCGGACAAGATTAAGGATGTGGCTAAGAGGGCTATAGAGTGGGGAGCTACTGCACTGATGTTTAATGCGGTTTTAGGTCATACCTATGAAGCCCTCAGTATCTTGGCTGAGGATGACGAGATAAATGTTCCGCTCTATGCCCATTCTGGAGGTAGATCGGGCTTATCTACAGGTCCAAGAAGGATAGATGATACTGTAATAGCAAAACTCTTGAGGTATAGTGGGGCGGATTTCTTCCAGCATGGGGTATTTGGTATGAAGGAGATGCATGTTGCTTCGCTAGATGAAGGACTTCTCCATAACCTTGTTAGGGTTTTGAGAGAGGATACCCCAGGGATTAAGGATACGATTCCTGTGTCTGCTGGTGGACTTGGCGTAACAAATGTCGGATTAAACCTCAAAGAACATAAAGATGAACGTTTTGGTTATGGTGTTGCCCTCCTGGCAGGTTCCAATGTATTGAAACATCCTGATGGACCTAAAGCAGGGGCTATTGCTATGCATCAGGCTGTCCAGGCTTATTATGATGAGGGGATAGTAGACAAGGATAGACTAAGAGAATACGCATTGAAAAAAGGCTGGAAGGAGTTATTGAGAATACTGTAGGGATTGGAGGAGGATTATGAAGGAAATTTATCTTGTTCCACATTTTCACTGTGACCCGGTGTGGATAGCTGATCAGAATATGTATCAGGAAGGGGGAGAAGACCTTCCCAGGATGACTCGCCACCCATTAGGATTCTTAGACCTGGTAAAATCTTATCTGGATTGCTGTAGGAAGGATGAGGATTACTCTATTCTTCTTTCCGAATTGGACTATTTAAAACCTTATTGGGATATCTTCCCAGAAGATAGAGAATTCATAAGGTATCTTGTATCTAGGAAAAGGCTCGATTTAGGTGGCTCTTACAGCGAGCCCAATGAAAATAGCATAGGAGAAGAGGCTCTTGTCAGGAATATTCTTTATGGTATGACATTCCATAGACTTCAATGTGGGGCAGATCCAAAGGTCTATCTTCCTCTAGATGTATTTGGTCACACAATTCAGCTCTCTCAGATTCTTAAAAAGAGTGGTTTCTTGGGATGTGTCTGGTCTAAGCGGGTAGTAGGATTTCCACCCGTTTTTTATCATATGTCTCTCGATGGAAGCATCCTCCCCCATAGAAGAGTAGATTATGGCGGACATTTCCAAAATATGGATGTACTGAAAGAGGATTTGTCTTTAAGGTTTGAAGAATTGGAGAGTATGGGTATAGATATAGATTTGAGATTTATAGGGGGAGACTCAGACCCTCCAACTGATTGGCTTACAGGAAGGACTAAAGAGTTAAAGGAAGGAAAAATTCCCATTTTTCTTTCTGGTCCAGGTAGATATATGGAGGAATTGAGAGATAGAATCAAAGGGAAGAGATTTAGTATACCATATACCTCTAGAGATATGGCATTTTATCATATAGGAACATCTCTTTCTAGGGCAGAATTGAAGATAGCAAATAGATTGGGGGAAGTCAAACTCCTCAAGGCGGAAAGATTTGCTACTATTTCCTATCTGTTTGGAGCTGAATATCCTCACAAGGCTTTGGATAAGGCATGGAGGCAGTTATTATTTAACCAGCATCATGATGCTATAACGGGGACTTCAGGGGATAAGCCATACGTTGATCTTATGATAGGGTATAGAGAGTCCTTGAGATTATCCACTTCTATATTAAACAGTTCCCTAGAATTCCTTACCTCTTTGATAGATACAAGTGGACAGGGTATACCCATAGTAGTGTTTAACAGTCTCAACTGGAAGTCCTCAGATTTATGCAGCGTTACTCTACCTGTTGGCAGTTATAAGATAGTAGATAGAAAGGGAAATGCTTATCCATCCGTTAGTATAGAGAAAGGAGATAAGGTTGAAGTTATCTTTAGAGGGGACGATATTCCTCCATTAGGATACAGGGTATTTTTTGCTGTACCGGCTATAGATAAAAAGGAGACGGTAAGAGATAAAGGGACAACAATAGAGAACGAGTTCTACCGTATTGAGGTGGATCCAGCTAAAGGGGGAAGGATTAGAAGTCTTGTCTATAAGGGTAGAGAGTTCGTAAGAGATGGGAAAGGGATGAATGAACTCGTTCTACTTAAAGAGAATCCAGATAGAAAAGAGCCTTCCTGGGAGGTCTTTACCACGGGTGAGAGGATAAGTTCAAGCGAATTTCCTGCAGAGGTCAAAAGAGAAAAGAATGAACTTTATGAAAGGCTAATCATAGAAGGAAGGATTGGAGATATCTGTAAATTTAAACAGATAATAACACTCTATAAGGGTATAGAGAGGATAGAATTCCTTACAGATATAGTTGATTATAAGAAGAAATCCCCTGAAGACGATATGTTTGTTGTTATCTTCTCCACCAATCTAGATAATGTACTCCCTACCTTTGAAGATAGATTTGGTGCATTAACTAGGAGAAAGAGCAAGGGATATCTGGATTTTAGAACCTGGCAGTGGCGAAACTACTCCAACTGTGGTATGTATCCGGCATATAGATGGGTAGATCTAGGGCCTTCGGTAACTATAAGAGTAGGGTCAAGCAGTATACCGGTTGGCATTACAGACATAATAATCCCACACAAAAGAGAGGTGGAATCTATCCTTCCTGTACTGTTAAAGCCTCTGGCTAATAGAGGCATAACTGCTTCTATCAAATACGATGATAATGACAGAGAAAGAAGGAGTAAACTTCTAAGTGAAGATAACACTCTACCTTCAATCGAAGAAGATATATTTACAACATTCAGAATCTCTATTGGACTTCCAGATAATACTCATTTGAATAAATGTCTCTCTAAATTACCAAAGGAGATGGTTGAGAGATTTCAGAGGGAAATAGAAAAGAAGGGATATGGTATCCTGGTAATGGAAGAGGATGTCCCGGTACTGCTAATTTCAGCTAAAGATATGTCTGGTCTGGCAGAAGTCTTCGCGAGAATAGATAAAGACCTGGAGGATAGAGTCATAGATCTTAGTGAAGAAGAAGGATACATATCACACAAAGAGACTCCTTCTTACGGATTAACCCTTATAAACAGAGGTAATATAGGTAATAGCGTGGAGGATGATGGGACAATTGTACTATTCTTACAGCATACAGCTAAATGGTCTGGTAAGCATTTTGACTTTGATCTTATCCCGGAGGAAGGAACACACAGATTTGTATATGCTATTTATCCTCACAGCAATACTTGGGTGGAAGCAAGATCTTATAGAAGAGCTATAGAGTTTAATTTTGGCTTAGATGCTGTAGTTACATCTTCTCATAGCGGTCAGCTTCCAGAAAGCTACAGTTTCATAAATCTTGGGGATAATGATATAGTACTCACTGCTTTAAAACCAGAAGGAGCTCCACTTGCGGGTCCGTCTGGAAATATTGATAATGGTGATGTTATAATAAGGGTCTACGAACCTTCTGGCAGGGATGCCCACTTTAATATCTATTCTAGTTTTCCTATCCTAAAGGTCAGTAAGGCGGATCTGATGGAAAACGAGATATCACCTGTTAATAGTTTCCATCTGACGCCATTTTCTATTGAGACCTATAAACTTTCACTGAAAAGGAATCCTCTAAGATATCTGGAGTATGATATTAAAGCTGAGCCTCATCAGCCTGTGTATATAAGATACTGGAGGCATAATGCTGGTGCTTCGCCTATTGGAAATCTTCCTGTGGTAGCCTCTCTAAGAAGGGAAGGGGAAAAGATATCTCTATACATAGCAAATGATCTAACTGACCGAAGAGTCTCAGGTAAGGTTCATCTTAAGTCCTTTGGTATAGAGTTAGATAAGAATGAGGTAGAATTTGATCTATATCCCTCTGCTTATGCTACATATGAAATTGCCAGCTGCAAAGAAGATATCTACGGCATCATAGAAGCTATATGGGAATACGAAGGACAAAGTTATAAGGATGCACTTATCTTGGGTGATTTAAAACCTCTAGAGGTATCTTTTAGAGATAACGAGGTACATATATTCAATCCCAATCATTTTGAGGTGGAAGGAGAGCTTATTATAGGTGCCCCTCTAGAGTTATGGGGTAGGGAACTTGTAGGAGATCTTTCGTTTGGATCTGTCCCAGAAAGGTTCAATTTCTACTGCGCCCCAGGTGATAAGTGTACTTTAAAGATAGATCTTGGTCTTTTAAGTAGCTGGAGCATACTGAAGTTTGCATATATGGGCAAAGTGCTCTATCTAAAGCCTTAATGTATAAACCTTGAGCCTGTATAGATTATCAATCCCATAATTGCTAGGTAGAGGAGGAAGTAGGGGAATATGAGCCTCATCAGTTTTCCCTCTTCCCCCCTTTTATTTATACCTGAAACTGCCAGAGTAAGGTTCTGTAAGGATATGAGCTTTCCTCCTGTCGCTCCGCTTGCATTGGCACCGGCTAACCAGAGGGGAGAGACTCCTATATTCTTACCTGCTTCGGTTTGGAGTGCACCGAATAGGATATTTGATGTGGTGTCACTTCCTCCTAGAAATGTTCCTATAGCCCCAACAAGTGGAGATATAAAGGGGTAGAGTGTACCGAATACCCTTACAAGTTTAATGGCGAGAAGCTTTGTCATACCTGCATAACTCATAAGATTTGCCATAATAATCATAGATGTTATGATCGATAGCGTGGGCAGAATCTGTGCAAATGCTCCGAGGAGGGCTCTTTTATAGTCAGCCAGCTTGGCTTTTAATATTAATCCGCCTGTAATTGCTGATATCATTATGAGGGTCCCAGGGGTATAGATATAGTCTATTTTTACTGTCTTATTTAGAGATTCGATTACAAATGAAAAAGAGAATGGATGCCTGGAGAGTAGACTGCTTATATTACTGTTAAGTCTTGTCAAAAGGATAGATATCACAATAAGTCCGTATGGAAGCCAAGACTTGAAGTCTTCTCTAGAGATGTTCTTTATACCCCGTCCCTCTTCTTTTAGTCTTGTATATACTATCAGGAAACTGATCGTTACAAATGGTGCCAAGATTGCCGGAAGTTCTGGACCGATATACCAGCCGACAAGACTTTGAGTAAGGGCAAATACTAGGCCTGTTCCTAATATAAGAGAAGTATCTGCTGATATTTTTAACATCTCTTTGATGAAGAATGGTACTATAAGTGTGACTGGAAAGAGTTGTAATCCTATTATACCACTAAGTGCTTTTAACGGCATCCCGGTAACTCTAGCCAGTGCCATCACAGGTACACCAACTGCAGCATACACTACCGGTACAGTGTTGGATATTAAAGAGATCATTGCTGATTGGTATGGTGGGAAACCTAGAGATAAGAGTATGGCAGATGGAATTATGACAGATGTGCCAAATCCAGCTATACCCTCAAGGAGCGCCCCAAAACAGAATGCTACTATAAAGGCTTGAGTCAATCTATTGTTAGATATAACTGATAGACTCCTCTTGATTCCTTCTATTGCGTTTATCTCACATATAAGTCTATATGTAAAGAGAGCACTAAAGATAGTCCATATAATGGGATAGAGAGAAGATATCCCTCCATCTATGACACTCCAGACGATGGTGCTGCATGGTGTCCTCCATACGTATATCGACCCAAAGATTGTAATTAAGAGAGAGATTAGACATGCTATATGTGGTTTTGTGACCCTGAAGATAAGTGCATAACAGAGCCACAAAAGAGGTGCTATTGCTGATAATAACTGCAGTATTTCCCCGTATCTTTCCATAGGTATAACTCCTTGTATTAGTTTTTAAAATTTTATCATAGATCTCTGTATCTTCGCTACAGCTCTCCGTAGCCGAACCTCAGTTATGGCTCTATAAACTTTTTTGTTGGATATAAAAATAAAGGGAAATACCCACTGACTTCTTGTAGGTATTCCCCTTCTGAATAAAACTTTATAAAGCGGTGGTTAGACCTATGCTACTAACTCTACTGTATAGTATAACACTAAGACTTACGAACTGTAAAGCCATATGTGTGACTCTTGCAAAAATGGTTGATAGCTTCCATCCCCTCCTTACCCCCTTTAAGTTTTTCCTATCTCTATTTAGGCTATTAAATCTTCTAAATCTATCTCACCCAAAGCATTTCTCTTCCATACTTCCTGAGTTACATACACAAAATTTAATAACCTTTCTTCTGACTTTAGCCCCCTTGTAGTTTTATACCTTATCTTTGTTCTACATATACTCCTACCCCCTTTATATCTGGATCCTTTAGAGTTCTTTCCCTTTTACCCCTATTTGCAACAGTTACGTTACGTCGGATGCTTGACTTTATACGCTAATATACTTATAATATACTTGATTAAAGATTCAGAGGGATTAAAGGTATTGACAAGAGGTATTTGATGTGGTATAAATGTTCTAAGATTAGCCGGGATCTGAAAAATGAGCTGGCTAAAATTGAGAAGGGAAGGAGGGATGAGTAGGGTTTTAAAGGTTTAATTAATATATTAGGGTTTCACCTTAAGGGGGGTAAAAGTGGTGGGTTTTGTTGTGATTTAAAAATTTCTTGAAAGGAGGGATGAAGGACTTTTAAAAAGTCCGAAAGATTATGGTTAAGTATTTTCGTAAGTACAGCTGGCATTTTGTAGTTCTTATAGGTCTTTTGATTGTTACCATGGGGGCTAATGGAGGATGCGGTGGTTGTGTGACAGTGACGACTCCGGTTGGTGATACTATTGCTCCTCAAGTAGCGATAACTATTACTAGTGGGGTAAGCGGTAATACGATTATCGGAGATGATGTTGGTATCCAAGTAGAAGCAGCGGATGATAAGGCTCTAAGCAAGATAGAACTATACATCAATGGGTCAAAGGTGAAAGAGAGTCAAACCTCTCCTCTTACCTACGACTGGGATGTTAGAGGTCTGGAGTATAGGACAGAACAGAAGATAAAGGCAAGGGCCTATGATAGTTCAGGAAATGTTGGTTCAAGCGAGGAAGTGATACTTACAGTAGGAGATGCAAATGCGCCTTTAGTTACCATAACTAGCCCTGCCGGAGATTGGGTGAAAGCTGGCACGGTTACTGTTAAAGCAAGTATCCAAGATAGAAGCAGTAAGAAGGCACCTTCTTATATAAAGAAGGTGGAACTCTATGTGAATGATGAACTTACAAATACGATGGACAATCTTGATCTACCTCTGGTTTC